>JAABUL010002353.1_pt1 | contig 31629 bp, 24 predicted proteins | sample 5559151 | NCBI WGS metagenome assembly JAABUL01 (sample SAMN10711876, study PRJNA513368) | rock metagenome | isolation source: Antarctica rocks | place: Antarctica: Victoria Land, Pudding Butte sud
ACCGGGATGGGGAGTTCCTCGAGCTGGCGCGACTCCGGGCGCGGACGGGCCGCAAACTTCCCGACTGCTGCGTCCTGCTGACGGCGGGCGTATCGGCGGGTGCAGTCGCCACGTTCGACCGGGCGCTGCGCACTTCGGCCCGCTCGCTTGGACTCCCGGTGCTGCCGGCCTAGCCAGACACCGGGCAGGCCGCACGTTCCGAGAGTGCAGTGGCCCCCGATCGGTGAATCCACACATCGGTCTCTGAGTCGATCTCGGGCGTCCGCCGACAGAATGATGCCCTGCACGTGGCCGTGTGCCGGACGGCGTCACGGTGCTCGTCGACCGGTAGCACCGGGCGGGGCCGGCAGCCAGGGGACTCAGCAGTCCCACCCGGCTGCGCCGAGGGATTCGGGGACGTCGCTCGCGTCGCCCCGCGGAGTACGGAGTACGGAGTACGGGGTGCGCGGGGGGGCGCGGCGTCCGGGTGGCGCGGCGGGCGAGGGGTCCTTCGGCGGTGCGACGGTCGACGCGCCTGGGCGTCCGCGAGACTGTCGGCCTCGACGGGCACACTCGTCGGTGTCGGAACAACCAGGGAGGGCTAGTGGCCAGAAGCGACCTGCTGCGCAGGCTCTTCGCGGCGTGGGCTTCCGACGACGCCTCGACCTTCCTGACCAGCGCGCAGCACCTGATCGACGACGAGCGGCGGAAGAACCACACGCTGCTGGCCCGAGAGCTTGAGGCGGCGCTGCGTGATCCGCGGGGACCGGGTGGCCCCCCGGTGCTGTCGCTGAAGCCGGTGCCCACCGGCCGCGACGAGATGCCGTTGATGGCGTTGGCGAAACCGCGGCTCCAGTTCGAGGACCTCGTGCTCGACCCTGCTGTCCAGGCCGCCCTGCTGGACCTGGTCGCGGAGAACGCCGACCGCGGCGTGCTGGCCACGCACTCCCTGAGACCACGCCAGAAGCTCCTCCTCGTCGGGCCGCCGGGAACCGGAAAGAGCGCGGCCGCCCACGCCGTCGCCGCCGAACTGAGCCTCCCGGTGGCCACTGTCAGCCTGGCGGCACTGACCTCGTCGTTCCTCGGGGAGACGGCCCGCAACATCGAGGCGGTAATTCGATTCGCCGAGACGACGCCGTGCGTCCTGCTCCTGGACGAGCTCGACGCACTGGCGGCCGAACGCTCAGCACCCGGCGACCACGGCGAGATCCGGAGAGTCGTCGCAACGCTGCTGCAGGCGCTGGAACACCTACGGGGCGAGTCGGTGGTGGTTGCGACGACCAACCACGCCGCCGTCCTGGACAGTGCGATCTGGCGGCGCTTCGACGAGGTGATCCGTCTCGGCCTGCTCGACGGTCCCGCCGCGGCCCAGCTGATCCGGCTGCGGACGAGGACGGTTCCGGTGACCGCAGACATCGATGCCTGGGCAGGACGGCTGGTCGGCCTCAGTCCCGCGGAGATCGAGCTGGTCTGCCTCGACGCGCTGCGACACGTCGTCACCTCCGGCGATCGTGCGTTGGGCAACGCCGACCTGGCTGCAGCCGAGCGACGGGTCAACGCGAGGCAGTCCGCGGTCCACGGAGACGTGAGGACCGCCGCCCGACCAGCACGCAAGAAGCAGCGGATGCGGCCGGTGACGGCGCGGCCGATCTCGTAAGCCGGTGATCGTGACCGTTACGGACCGAGCGCCTCTCTGGCCGACAGAACCGCTGGCACGCCCCCATCTCCAGCGTCAGTTACCAGAGGGGCGACAACAGCCCGCCGCGGCAGCTCGGGGTGGCGCGGTGCGACACCCGGACCAGCGGGTTCGCGGCCGGCCGGCTGACGGCGCGGGTCCTCCAGCTCCGAGCGATTCGGGCCGCAATTAGCGGCTATCGGCAACGGGCGGCTCCATCAGGGCGCTCCTTCCGGTCGGAGGTCCGGCAGAACAAAGGTAAGCGGCTTAGCGACACCACCAAGGAGACAACCGAAGCAGGTGCTGTCGAACGCTGCCGAGGTAGCAGGATTCGAGCGTCGTTAGACTTCCCATATCAATCACTATGTTCATCTCGGAGTCACTGGTGATCGCCGCGCGTTTCCATGCCTCCCGCATGTGCCCGCCCGCCACGTTTCTCAACTCGGTCACCAGAGCGAGGTAGGCGGCGGCCACATCTGAGTTTTCCAGGTCCATCCACGCCTGGTGGTAAGTCACCTCGGCCTGAATCTCGCGAGCGACTTCCGATAGCCGTGCTCGCTCTTCTGCGGCTTCGTCGGCGCGGCGGCGGCGGATCGCGTACGGCAGCTCCCGGTACCTCCCGTACGCCTTGAAGGCCTCGGCAAAGGCGGTGCGCTGTCGGCTCCGCTCTTCCTCTCGACTTTGACGGCGCGCGAGCCAGACGTTCCAGGTGGCGACGACGGCGGCGGTGAGCAGGACCGCGGCGAAGCCGACCCACGCGCCGACGGTCGATGGGGCGGCGGCTGTGGCGACCGGTGCCGCTGGTGACGACGAGTGCGTGGTAATCGTGGTAGCAGGGACAGATGCGACCTGGAAGGGGGTGACGGTCGCGAGCGTGTTGGCCTGAGGCACCGGTGTTCCCTTTGGCGAGGTTGTCGGCGCCGAGACGGGGGTGCTCGCTTCGGGCCCTGGACCGGTGAGACGGCTCCGGGTGGGGGCGATCGTCACGATGGTCGGCGCCATGCCACCCTCCTCGCAGGTCGGGTTGCCACGTGGGGTGCCTGCTCGCCAACCCACTCGCCGGTGCGGCGCCACCATTGCTCGCGGGCGAGGTGCGCGATCACGTGGCCGACGAGCACGACGGGCCCGTCCTGTCGGATCCAGCGGCGGTCCGGAGGGTCGTACGGGTACCACATACACAGGGACTGATCGGCATAGCGGTGGGGGCTGTCGGTCGGTCCTTCGGCGTAGACGCGGACCGCCTCTGGGGCGTCCCAGGGAAAGCACAACAGGACCCGCAGCGCCGCTCCCGCGCCTGGCACGTTGAGGAATGCGCTGACCGCCCACGTGTTCCGGCAAGTCTTTCGACTGCGCACGACCCGGGGACGCGTTCCGGCAGCTTGCAGCTGGCCGAACCAGCGCAGGCGATGCCGGGGCGGGCCCAGGTAGGGCGTCGGGCGCGGCGGACTCACCGGCCGGGACGCTCCGGGTCGATCGCGCCGTAAGCACGGGTGGCGGACACGAGACCAACGCCCCCGCCGAGCCCCAGAACGCTGGTCGGAACGGGATGTCCTGTGCGTAGGCGGCCGATAGTGGCCGCGAGACCGTCGGCCTGCTCGAGGTGCTGCCAGTACAGCCGGGCCAGGGCGTCTCGGCTGCCACCCTCATCGCTGTCGCCGTCATGGTCCAGCGCGGACCGCAAGTAGCCGGCCGCGAGCCGAGCGCGACGCTCGGCCTGATCCCAGCTACCCAGGAGCCGGATGTTCGCGGAGACCCCGGCCGGGTCCTTCGTGGCGCTGCGCGCGTCCATCCGCTTGGCGATTGCTTCGAAGACGTCCAGGAGGGCGCCCGCGGCGTTTCGCCCGGGAACGACGAACTCGAGCGCGAGGACCGACAGGTGGAAGGAGGAGAACACCGGCTCACCGAACTGCTTGTTCCAGGCCTTGAGGTGGCGGATCACCTTCCGCCGGGTTGATCGCAGCGTCGCCGGGTCGGTGTTAAGCAGCGCGCAGTGCCGCTCGGGGTCCGACGCCTCCCAGGTCCCCTGCTTCAGGTTGGGGATCCACAGCGCCAGGTCGTCTTTGCGGGTGAGCGCGATGACCAGGTCGACGGTCGGGTCTTGGTTGTCGATGGGCGAGCCGAACGACAACTTCGGGCCGCGCTTGGACGTGCCGCAACGGGCGTTCGGGTACGTCTCGCGGATCTTCCGACCGAGAGCCTTACAGATGTCGTTGACGACGTCGGTCGGCGCCTCGCCGTGCCCGTCGGGGCCGATGCGCGGGTAGTGCACCCGGTTGAGGATCAGGCCGGCGTCCCCGTCGTTGATCGGGTGGTTCTGGGTGTGCTGGGCGAGCGAGCCGCTGCCGTAGTGGCGAAGCGCACCGGGCGTGACCGCGAAACCCGCGGTGCGTACCAGCCAGGTGCGCCTGCGGGCCTCGCTCAGCGCCTCGGGGTGAGCGTCGATGCTCTTGCGGACGGTGCAGAGGATGTCGTCGGTGTGGCCCATGCCGGGTGCCTCCATCGTGTCGGTGGCGTCGCGGCGGCTGTCGTGACGCTCACCGGGTCCTGACGTACCGAGCGCGGAAATCTCCGGTGGGCATCATTCGCAGTCCGTGCACGGGGAGGTTCTGTCCGTGAAGTCACGGAACCGGGGGCGGGCGAGCATGAGGCGGCACGACGGGCACAGACGCTCGACGCGCTTGGGGGTGCAGTCGCAGTGCCCCTCCGGGCATCGCGGCGCGCCGCACACCGCACACTCGTCATCGTCGTCGCGCGCGAAGGTGTCCTGGCAGGTCTCGCAGAACGGCCATCGTGTGCGGGTCCCGGTTAAAACGGGCCGCTCGGTGCGGGGCGGCGCGAACGGCTTCCAAGCAGCGTTGTCCTGCTGTATCACTGCGACGATGAAGTCGTCGATCCACGCTGCCTGGCCGTACAGCGGCCCGCTCGCTCCCGTCGAGTACGCGATCACGGTGTTGTCGTGCTCCACCGTTGCGCCCGGTCGCGCCAGGGCCCGGGCGATCAGCGGCGTTCTGGACTGGTCGCTGCCACGCGCGGGCTGATAAAGCGTTGAGCTCGACGCGGCCGCGACGATCCCGTCGGAGCGGTAGACCGCGACAACGCCGCCGCCGACCAGTCGCTCGCTCGCGCGAACACAGCACGCGGCCCGCGAGGCGTACGAGCGCTTGTACAGGGTCACGATGCTGTCGGCTGTCGGGCCGCGCGTGGGGATGATCTTGTCGACGAGATCGTCGGGCAGGAGAACACGGCTGGCGAACAGCTCACAGGACACCTCCTCGAGAACTGCGCCATCCGAGTGTTCGACGGCGGTTGTCCCGAGCGATCGATCAGTCTTCTGCAGGTGGTGCCCGAACTCGTGCAACGCGGTGAACGCCTGCCGTCGGCGGGAGGCCGACATCGTGACCACGATCGCCGCCGGCGTCTCCCGGTGCTTGTAGGACCCGGCTACCGAGCAGCCGCTGGGGATGTCGGACTCGGGTACCAGCCGGATCGCGACGTCGTCGAGCCCGTTGAGCGCCTCAACGGTGTCGCCGTGCAGCTGTGCCCGCAGGCCGGGGTAACGCTCGTCGAGCACCGAGAGCATCGCGAGGACCTGTGCTCGCGCGGGCGTGCGCAGCAGCACGTGGGGAGGTGTCGGCACCGATTACCTCTCGAGGATCACGTCGAGCCGTTCGCGCCAGCTTGGCGTCTGCATCGGGGTCTCCCGTGCCGCTAGGTCGTATGCCGCGGACGCCGCTTGTCCACGCGCCACCAGTTCGTCCGTGCCTTCGTCAACGCCCGCGAGGATTCGACGTCGCCAGCGTGGGTGGTCGAGCTCGCTAACGAGGGCTTGCGGGAAGGCGCGCTCGGAGCGGGGCAGCGCTCCCGGCTTCAGACCGAGGTGGCGCTCGAGCGCCGACGCGTCCGTGTCAGAAAGGGCCGCGGGCGCTCTCAACACGTCCATTGCCGCAGCCTGGCCCAGCCCAAGGACCTGCTCGAGAGCGTCGAACTTGCCGCCGGTGTCACCTGGCAGCACGTTCTGCAGGCTGGCCGCCTCGGCCGTGTCGTCGGCGAACGTACGCAGCCCCGGCGCGGCAGCGAGCGCGGCCAGGTTGTCCTCAAGATCGGCGACCAGGGCCGCAGCAGGGTCGTACACGTCCGGCGGGGCAGCTCGCGTGCTCGCGAGCGCTGCCGCCTTGGTCGTCTCCGCCGTGTGCTCGACGAGGACTTCCAGCGTCCGGACAGGGAGCCCGAGCCGGGCGGTCGGCCACACGATGGCGCTGCGGACGACCCGCCCGTCCAGGGCAAGCGTCGATACCCGACTGCCCGACGGGACGTCAAGACCGACCGTCACTGGGACGACGGTCGGCGTGGACGGTTCGCTGACGTCGACCACCAGGATGAGCGCGGTCGCGTCGGACCAGCGGGCGCGCCACAGCTGGCCCGGCTCGATTTGGTCCGGGATGTCGCCGGCAGCCAACGCCGCGTGCAGCGGGCTCGTTGCTGCCTGCGACAGCAGCGCACGGGCCCGGTCCAGGGGAGTACTCATGAGCTGCTCCTCTCAGGGCCTGCTGCCCCGTTCGTCTCGGGGAGACGTACTGAGCGGTAGTCCGTCCGGAGTTCGTCCGCAACCGCCACCAGGTCGATGACGAATTGCTCCTCATCGTCCACCTCGGGCGCGAGCCCGGCCAGCACCACCCGCAGCCTGCCGTTCAGCACCGAGGCTTGGCTCCTACCGACGCCCAGCTCGGCCTGGATCGCCGTCTGGTCATCGAGGAACGGCAGGATCCGGATCTCTCGGTCGGTCAGAGCGTCCAGTACCCGCTGCACCTCAATCCGCCGTTCCGAGGGCTCGGAGCGGTCAACGGAGACCGGTACATCGCCGTGGGGAACGTCGTCATACGCCACCTCCCAGTCCTCAAAGGCGGCGTCGAAACGAACGATCGTCACGTGAGTCAGGACGGCAGTCTCGACAGCGCCGTCCGCCCGTTCGAGCACCGCCTCGATCACGCGCGCCAGGTCTGCAAGCGGCGCGAGGGACGCACGCCGGTGCTCGCCGGCAGCTCTTCCCGGCGGCACGTCGGAGACAGTGCGAGCCGCCACGACGAGGTCACTGACCGGCACCGTGCTGACGGCGGCGGCGCCGAGCAGGGACCAGTGCTGCGGCAGCCCCGGCGAACGGGCGAACCGCTCGTCCTCAGCCAATAGCTTCTCGATCGTGTGGCGGATCGAACCCGCGTCCGTCGTCGTACGGACCCGGTCGATCAACCAGTGCTTGGCGACCTTGCGCGCCATCCTCCCGACCGCCGCCTCCGTCGTCGCCGCAGCGACGAGCCCATCCGTGAGGCCCACCAGCTTGGCCGCGAGGAAGTCCTGGAACAGGTCGTCGAGGTCCTCGCGTGTCCATGAGCCCTGAGGCGAGAGCGCTGGGATCTTGCGCGCCTCGGTGATGAGGGACGCCTGCATCAGCCGGAAGGTGTCGGGGCCGTCGAGCCGGCCGCTGAGCTGCAGTTCCTCGATCGCCCCCATCGTCGACCCCCACCCGCTCAACGACCGAGCCCGCAGATCCGACGGCCTGCTAGCAGTGCAGTCATCCTAAGACTGCAGGTAGTGACATCCCAGGCCCGGTCCGTGTGGTGCGGGGTCGTTGGATGCGTTCCTTTGCCAGGCTGCGGTCGTTTTGGCGCGACCAGTCGTCCTACCAAACGACGAACCGGTCCCGCTCTGCCCCGGGGCCGACCTCGGGCGGTGGTTGGACGGTCCAGCCCAGGTCGCCGAGCACTCGCGCCGCTTCGCCCGGGACATCACGGACAGCCGAGCCCAGCTGGCGCAGTCGCCACAGCCGGCGTCCTGCCTCGACATGGGCGCGCCAACCGTCGTTGTGGTCGACCCCGCACTCCTCGACGACGAACTGCAGGAGGTCCTCCAGGCAGGGTCGGAACCGCTCGCCGCCGACGGGGAGATGCAGGGAGGACAGGGCGTGCGGTGACGGGACGCGCCGCGGATCGCGGGCGTGGGCGCGCGCGAGCAGCTGTGAAATTGCTCCGCGCTCAGCATGTACCTGCCAGTGGGAAACTGGCGCGGACCGCATGGCGGCGTCGTAGTCGAGTCGGAGCAGGGGCGCGCGATCGAGCACCGAGTGCAGAGCGAACTCGCTGCGGACGGTCTTCAAATACGCTGATGACCGGTCCAGCGTCAAAAAGAATCGGAGGCTGACGTCTGCCAGATGCACCCGATCAACATCCAGAGGCACCCGCCGTGCTTCTGTGGATGTCCCAGCCGGTTGCACCACGCAGCGGTCCGGAACCTCGGGCAGCCGCCGTGAGATGACGCTGTGGCCGCCGGGCAACACGCCGTCGAGCGTGTCCTGGATGGCCGACGCGAAGCGCTCCGACATCTGCTCCAGGGACGACGCCACGGGGCCTACGTCTCGCCGAGCAGGAAGCCGATCTCGTCGAGCTCCTCGAGCACATCGGCTTCGGCGCTGGTCAGGGAACGCTCGACCGCCCTGACGCGAAGCTCGGCCTCGGTCAGGCCGACCGACTTCAGCAGCTGGCGCCGACGCTCGACCAGACCCGAGCGCGACTCGACAATCACCATCGCCATCGGAACCTCCAATCTGTGAGCGACCGTCGGTGCTAGAGCACGGACGGCCAAGCCTCCCGATATGGCCACAGTAGACAGGGCCCGTCTGACAGGGTGGGTGGCTCGCTCGTGGCAGCGCCATCGTCGCGGACGGCGCCTCAGCGTTCGGGCCCGCTGGCGCACGCGCTCTCGAACGCCCCACCTGGGCGCACCACCGGAACGGGAGCCCGAACCTGCAACTGCCGACGACGAGGGCCGTGCGGCTCGGTTGGCGGTTGCGTACCGGCTGCCGTCGCCGCGGTCAGCCGGTGGCCAGGGCGTAGCGGGTGCCGCGTTTCTGGCCGGTCACGACCAGCAGGCCACGGTCGGCGAGGTCCCTGGCGAGCGTTCGGGCGGCGGCAGGGTCCAGGCCGGTGGCCTCGCGGATGTCCTCGTTGGTGAGGGGCCCGCGCAGCGCGGCGGCGAGCACGGCGTCACGGTGCTCGTCCACCGCGACCACCGGGCGGGCCGGCAGCACCGAAGACTCAGCCAACTCGGCCGGGCTCGGCGCAGGATGCGTGCGCGGCGGGGTCGCCACCTGTGGTACCCGCGGAGCACGGGGTGCCCGGGGGGTGCGCGGCGTCCGGGTGCCACGGATCCTGGGCAGCGGGGACACGTCGACCCGGCCGGTCGGGCGCCACCCGGCCAGGTCGGCATCGGTCAGCTGGAGCCGGCCGCGGGCCTCGGTGAGGAAGCCGCCGTAGATCTCCGCGGGTGTGGCGCCGAACCGGGGGTCGACCTCGGGGTGCCACTGCGCCACCCACGGCAGCTGCTCGGCGAGCCCGGCCAGCAGCGGGGTCAGCCGGTCTGCCCCCCAGCCCTCCTCGTCGCGGCGGGCGGTGACCAGGGCGGCCAGCGCCTGCGCCCGGTCGACGGCACCCCACCCGGCCCAGCCGAGGCTCAGGCTGCCGTCGCCGTCGCGGCTGGCGCCGGGGTAGGAGACGAACGGCTCCTTCGGCACGTCGAGCTTGCCGCGGGCGCTCCAGAAGCTGGGGCGGACGAAGTCGGGCGGCCCGTACTTGGGCGGAACGGGCACGATGCCCAGCTCGGCGCGGATCGCCTCGCGGACGGCGGGGTGGCCGATGTCCTGGCCGAGGCGGGCGGCGATCCGGTCCTCCTGGCGCTGCAGGTCCCACGTGTGTTCCCAGTCGGCGCGCTTGGTCAGCCCCTTGCCCCGGTAGCGGTACGCGGCAAGGAACGGGACGTGCTCGTCGTCGACGAGCCGGGCGACGATCGAGGTGACGTCGGCGTCCGGGGTCCCGAGCGCGTCCGCGGCCCACAGGCGCGCGACCTCGACCAGCGCGCGGTCCTGCTCGACGGCGGCGCCCAGCGTCCGAACCGTCTGCACGAGCGGCTCCGGCTCACCGTCGGGGTTGACCGCGAACCAGAAGCGGCGGTCCTCCAGCCGGTCGAGCAGCCAGCCGCGCAGCGCGGCGTCCCGGCGGCCGGCCCAGCTCGGTGTCGCCCACCGGCGCTTGCATTCGGGGCGCTCCATCAGCGCGATGTCGCGGCGGCGCTCGATCAGCTCGATCCGCGCCTGCACGACCCGGCGGTAGTCCGCCGGCCAGTCGGCGGGCAGCTCGGTAATCGGAGTGGACCCGTGGCGGGTGAACCACTGGGTCTGCTCCTCGCCGCGCTCGACCTGGCGGGCGAGCACGATCTCGAACGCCCGCTGCCCGAGGCGCAGCCCGTCGACTGCCGTTCCGTCCGGGAGAACGACCGCGGCGCGCTCGGCGTCGGAGAGCAGGCCGTATCGGGCGTACACGTCCCAGTCCAGCTCCTCCTGCGCGCTAATCAGCTGCTGCTGCAGCCTGGCGGCCCGACGCTCCGCGTCAGCCAGGGCGTCCCGCGTCGGCGTTGCGCGGGCGACGAGCGCAGCGGGCAGCGTGTCGCTCAACTGCTGTGCGAGCCCGTCGATCCGCCGCGCCCGGTCCAGCGGCAGCTCCGCCGGCAACGGGAACTGCTCGAGCTTCGTCCCCGTGAATTCGTAAGTATTTTTCCATGCCTCGCTGCCCATGGCCGCGTAGCCCGCGTCGACGCGAGCGCCGCCACCTTCGCCCTTGTTGTGGCTGACCTGCTTGAGCCAGAAGCAGGCGGCGGAGGAGTTGAGCACGCCGAGCAGCCCCAGGTGGTCGTCCTCGGTCGCCTCCGCCGGCAATTTGATAACCGGCGCCGTTCGGTTGAACACCTTCCCGCCTCGGTCAAGCGCCATTTGGTTATGAGTCGCAACGAATGCAAACGCAATGGATGAACGCCTACGGTACCGGCCCGCGAAAAACATCGAGTACTCGGACCAGTGCAGGCCTCGCTCGATCTGAGACTTACCGAACGCGACTCGATTCACCAGCTGTCGCCGGAAAGGCCACAGAGTTCTCTCGATCCGAGCGTCACGTACTGATAACAAGGTCTCCGGATTGTATGGCCAGATTGAGTCGACTGTCCCCGAAACGCTCCAGTCGCGAACCGAGTCGCCCTCGGCCATGGGACGACTATGGCTTGGCCCGATCCCGGCCCTTCTTAGTTGGTCCCGGCCAACCTTGAATACGTCATTCTCGCGGGTAACGGCTCCGGTACCAACCTCGTCAATGACGTGGGGCAATTTCGGACCGCGGGAATCATCCAATTGCTGCTGAAGCTCCTTACGTCCACCGCCCGCCAACGACCAAGGGTGGTGATCGAGATCACCCTTCGTTAAGTCGATCGAGTCCACCCAAGTGCTCGATGAACCGGGGCGATCGACCTGATCTGCGATCGCTGTCCACACGCGTCCCCTTGAGGGGTCGGCTGGCTGCGAGGGCTCACCCCTTGTACCCAAAATCGCACGGACGGGGGCGCCGCTGGGTTCCCGCTTCCGCCAAACGAGGATGACGGTCGGGGTGCCATGGCCTGGGATATATGCGCCGGATGTATCGATCACGTACGTCAGGTCAATGCGGGCGAAGAACTTCTCAACCAGTGAAACCCCGAACTCCCGTTTCATGAAGGAGTTGGAGGTGATCTGGCCGACAAAGCCGGTAGACGGTCCTTGTCGCGTGAGGTCGCTGAACCTGCGAGCGAAGGGAGCCGTCAGGGAGTACTGGCCTGAACAGACGTCTGGGAATGACTTGCGGTAGCGATCGTTGAGTACGCGGTCCTTGACCGTGATGTAGGGCGGGTTGCCGACGACGACGTCGTAGCTGCCCTCCTCCAGCAGCCGCTCGTCGGCGAAGTCCTCGATGTCCTCCCACGGTTGTTCGACACCGAGCTGCTCTTCAAGGCCGTCGATCGCCGCGTAGGGCAGCAGGGAGTCCCCGACCGCAATCGCCATCCGCCAGCTCTGCCCGGCCGCCTCCGCCAACGTCGAGACACGGGCCACCCGCCAGGCGGCGAGCAGCATCCGGAATCGGGCGATCGCGACCGCGAACGGGTTGATGTCGACCCCGTGGACGCTGTCCAACGCGCGGCGCGCCAGCGTAGTCGGGTCCAGCGCGGGCGCTTGCTCCCGCCAGGCCGCCACGAGCCGGTCGAAGGCGCCGAGCAGGAAGTGACCGGAGCCGCAGGTCGGGTCGATGACCCGCAGCCCGTCGAGCCCGAACTCGCGGATCGCCGGGTCCAGGGTCAGCGACAGGATGAAGTCCTCGACGAACACCGGGGTCTGCAGCAGCGCGTACCGCTCGCGCGCCGACTCCGATAGGTCCTGGTAGAGGTCGCCGAGGAACCGGGTGTCCCAGCCCGGGTCGGTGAAGTCGTGCACCACCCGGCCGTCGGCGCCGGTGGTCCGCCAGTACGCGATCAGTGCCCGCGCGCCGTCGTTGGACAGCGGGATCCGCTCCGCCGGGTTGTGCCGGGTGTCGAAGAGCATCGCCCCGGCCTCGCTGTCCGCCAGCACCGCGAACGCCGCTCGCAGCCAGTCGGTGGACGTGCTCAGCGGGTGCGCACTGACGAACTGCTGCTGGGCGTCCTGGGCGTCGCGCAGGCGCTCGCCGGGCCCGGCGATCCGCGGCTCGACCAGCCCGTTGTCCTCACACCACCGGACGAACACCGTGCCGAGAACCCAGGCGACCGCGGACAGCGTCACCTGCTCGTCCAGCCACGACGACCAGGTCGCTCCCGTGCGCCGGGCCGCCGTCGCCCGGCCGTGGTCGGCCTTCAGGTTGGCCCGCAGCTCGGCGTCCTCGGCGACGGTGCGGTGCATGGCCTGCTCGGCGAGGGTGACCTGCCCGGCGAGCTCCCGGGTGAGCCGCGGGCGGTCCAACCTGCTGCCGGTCCCGGCCGCCACCATTGCCACGCTCGCGCTCACGCCGCTCCCCCACTCGCTGCCACCGCTGCCCGCTCACCACTCACTCGGCCCCCGGCGGCCCAGCGCGCGTCGGCGACCACCCGCTCCTCCCCGCCGAGCAGCACCACCGGTGAGCCGGCGATCCGCGGGGCGTGCCCGGCGTCGTGGGCCGGACACAGCAGCACAACAGTCCGGGGGTTGCCATCACGCCCACCACGGCGGGCCCGCTCGGCCAGCTCCCCCACCAGGCGCAACGTCGGGTCGTAGCGGCCCAGCGGGGTGAGGTTGTCCAGCAGCAGCACCGACGGCGCGTCCGGGCCGAGCCAGGCGGTGCGCAGCCCGGTGAGGACCTCGGCCACCAGCTCGTGCAGGTACCGGCCGTTGGTCGAATTCGGCGGCTCGGCGTCGGCCTCGAAGACCACCGACAGGTCCGCGGGCATCTGCCACTGCGCGGCCACCCGTCGCACCCCGGCCAGGAAGGCCCGGGTCGCATCCGTGGCCGGGACCTCCAACAGCTCAAACAGGTGCTGCCGGGTGCTGGCCAGCTGGCCGAGCCGGACGGTCACCACCCGGAACCCGCCGCTCGTGCGGGTGTAGCGGAGCCGGTCGTCGGCGTCGCCGACCCGCGCCCCGTCCGGGTCCGACCCGCCGGTCCGCGTGCCGCCGACGGACGCGCCCGCCCGGCTTGCCGTCGTCGCGCCGGCGATCGCCGTGACCGGCGCAGTCTGCGGGAAGATCCGGTCCCCGTCGGCGCGAACCAGGAAACCGGCCTGGCCCAGCAGGGCCAGCAGGGCCGACCCGTCCGGCAGCGGCGCGAGCCCGGGAAGCCGGGCGCTGACCCGGTCCCGAACCTGCCCGGCGGTCAGCCCGCCCGGCGGCAGACCGGCCCCGGCCTGCGCCAGCCGCAGCGCCCGCACCGGGGACAGCTCGCGCGGGTACACCTCCAGGCGGGGACCGGCCAGCGCCCGGTCCGAGGCGGCGACCGCCAGCGCGACCAGGCGGCGCTCGCCGACCAGCACTCCCGCCTGCGCCGCCGGGCCGCGCAGGACCTGCACCACAGTGGCCGGCGCGGGCAGCGGGTCGCCGGCGGCGAGCCGGTCGGCGGCCGCCCCCAGCGCCGCCGCCGCATCGAGCAGGCCCGGCGCGGACGGGGTGTCCGCCGGGTCGTCGTCGCCGACCTCCAACGCCAGCAGGACGCGGGAACCGATGCGGCGCTGCCGGAACGCGTCCTCACCGCGGCCCACCACCGCCCGCAACACCGCCCGGGCCTGCACCAGTCGGGTCTGCTGCGCGGGTTCGGTGCTGCCGTGGCGGAGCAGCAGCTGCCCGGCGATCTCGTCGATCTCCGCGACCCGACCCAGCTGCCGGAGGATGTCGACGGTCTCCTTCACTACCGGGGTCAACACCTCGTCCCCGCTCCAGTGGGTGCGGGCCTGGGTGGCGACCTGACTGATCCGGCCCGGTGTCACGCCGAGGGCCTCGGCGACCTCCCGGTTGGTGGGCCAGCGCGCCGACCCGTCCGGGGCCGGGGAGTCCGGGCCTGGGGAGTCCGGTGCCGGGAAGTCCGGGGCCGGGGAGTTCAGCGCTGGGGAGTCCAGTCCCAGCAGGCGGCGGGTGAACTCACCGATCCTGCTGTTCGCGCGGCCGGTGGCGGGCGGGACCAGCCGTTCGGCCAGGACGTCGACGGGGTACTGCAGCGGGTCGACCCCGACCAGGGTGGCCGAGGCGTCATCGCGCTGGGCAGCACCGGCGCGCGCCGGGGCGGCAATCGCCCGTCGGACTGGCGCCACGTCGAGGTCGATGCGCCACTGGCCGCGCCGCTGGACCAGCTCGGTGCGGGTGGCCCGCGACAGCCCGCGCGCCGCCCACAGGGCTCCGTTATTCAGCAGCATCAGGTCGTTGACGGTCTGCGCGCCCAGCCGCTGCGCCACGGTGACCGCCCGCGGGCTCAGACCCGCCGCGTCCAACGGGGTGTCGGCGCCCACCCGGTCAGCGGCCCCCTCGCGGGCATCCGCCGGCTCCCGCCCCTCGTGGCCGGTGGTGGTGGCCGGCAGCGTCTGGTCCACCTCGGCGAAGACCCGCGACCAGGCCCGGCCCATGGCCGCGGCGGAGTCGAACCGGCGGTCGGTGTCCGGGTCGAACGCCCGGTTGAAGAAGCTGGTGAGCGCTGCTCGCAGCGGCGCGGCGAACAGGTCGCTGGCCACGATGACGTGCCGGCCGCCGGGACCACCGGTCGTCTCCTCCGGGACCAGCAGGCTCGCCATCTCGTGCAGGGCCGAGGCCACCGCGTACCGCTCGGCGGCCCGGTCGAACTCGGGCCGGTTTCCCTGCCCCAGCCACGGGTCCAGGTAGCCGCGGGTTCCGGCGTCCAGGCGGCGCAGCGGAACCCCGGCAAGGGAGAAATCGAAGAGCACCAGTCTCGTGCGCTGCTTGTGGTCCGGCTCGAAGATGGCGATGTTGTCCGGCTTGATGTCGCGGTGGAAGACGTCCTTCCGCTCCAGGTAGGCGACCGCATCGATGAGCTGGCGACCGAACGGCTCCAACTGGTCGGGCAGGAACTCCCCGTCCTCGCGCAGCCGCGAGGCCACCGAGTGGCGCCCGGCAAAGTCGACCTCGATGGCCGAACGCGTGCCCAGGCTGAACAGCCCCCTTCGGACACCGGCGATGTTCTCGTGCCGCAGCCCGTCCAGGGCCCGGAACTCCGCGTCCAGTCGCTGCTCGGCGGCCTCGGAGCGGGCCACTTTGTACACCGACAGGACCCCGCTGTGGTCGACGAGGAACGCCCTGGCCGAGGACCCGGTGCCCAACACCGCCACCACCGCGGTGCCGTCGGGCATCTTCCCGCCGCCAACGACGCCGAGCGGATCGACCGGGGCGCCGTCCGCCGGCGTGGTGGTCAACCGCGGCAGGGCGTCGGCCAGCAGCTCCAGGAACTGCTCGCTGCTCTCGATCCGCTGGGTCAGATCCGGGGCGGTGGCCATCGCGACCAGCGCGTCCAGGTCGTCGGGGATCGACGGGTCGACGGCGGCTGGATGCAACCCCGTGCCCGCCTGCAGGCGCTGCAGGACCCCGGCCTGGTCCCCGGCGGGTGGACGGCCGGTCAGGATGAGGTAGGCCAGCGTGCCCAGGCCGTAGACGTCCAGCGACGGCGCGCCCTCGGTGCCCTCCCGGAACTCCGGGGCCAGGTAGGGGGAGCTGGCAGGGTCCAGGTGGCGGTCGGCGTTGAGCGTGACGTCGACGACATGGGTCCCGGTGGCCCCGGCGCTGCCACGGGAGGCGACCTGCCAGTCCCCGATACGGGGCTGCGGCCGGGACCAGTCGCCCTTGGTGGACTCCACGAGGATCGCCCGCGCCGACAGCGCGCGATGCACCAACGCGCGGGAGTGGGCGTAGCGGACGGCCTCGGCGATGTCCCGGAGCAGGTCGACCCGCTGCGCCAGGCCGAGGTGGCGGCCGGCGGTGGCCAGGTACTGGTCCAGCCGTTGCGCGTCGCGGTCGTTCTCCAGGACCAGTGCCGGACCGGCCTCGTGCTGGGCGAGCTCGTTGGGCACCAGGATCGCCGGATGGGTGATGCCCCGCGCGGCGGCGAACTCCCGCTCGGCGGCCTCGCGGATCGAGCGCTGCTGCTCCGCGTCCGCCCCCTTCGCGGTCACGTAGGTGCGGATGCGGCGATACGCGCCGGGCATCGACGGGCGGGTGGCGTGGTAGTCCTGCCAGGTCGGGCCGTCGTCGAACGGGCGCGGCTCCAGCTGCCACGGGCCGACCTGCATCGAGGCGCGGGTCCGGCTGATCCCGGCGCCGGTCATCAGCGCGGGGAACGCGCGTGCCACGTCCGGGTCGACCGGCGGGCCCGATGCCGTCGTGAGCAAGGTGTCCACCCCGGGCAGCCCGCCGGTCCCGTGCGGCGGGCCGTAGAGATGGTGCAGGTCCTCATCCGGGAGCCGACACGTCATCGACGGGTTGGAGAAGAACACCGCCGCCCGGACGTAGGGGAGGCGCGGGGCGCGGTGGCCGCCGTCCCGGCGGGCGGCCCGCTCGATGAGGAACTTGAGTTCTTTGGCCTTCTGGTTGGCCAGGATCAGCGGATTGTCACGCGCCTGCTCGCGGTTGCCCCGCCTGGTCAACCAGACGCCACTGCCTGGGCGGGTCGTGAGCTCACCGCGCCAGTCCTTCAACTCCAGCAGCACCGGGCCGGTCGGGGTCAGGACGAACAGGTCGACCTCCCGGACCGCGCCGTGCACCGATACGAAGCTGAAGTTCGACCAGGCGGCGTACGGGTAGGTGTCCGGCAGCAGGTCGCGGACCTGCTCCAGGGCGGCCAGTTCGTGGGCGAAAGCTGACGGGGTGACCTCGGTCCAGCGCTTCGACCGCGCGTCCACGCCCCGTCACCCCCTCGTCACCTTCGCCGAGTCCGCAGTTTCGCAGACTCCGATGGGCCCGGGTCGTCCGGTGCGGATGAAAGCGGTCAGGCCGGAAAGGCCGTCAGCAGGCACAGCATCCGGAGGTGCGGCGGGGCGTCGGGGTTCACCTTTTCAGCGAGGACGATCACCTCGGCGGATCGCTCCAGCAGTCGGGTGACGTCATCGACCAGCCAGTCCGGGACCCATCCGACCGGTCGGGACGGCGCCGCGTACAGGAGCAGCGCGAGCGAGTTCCAGGTGTTGGTCGTTTCGCGCCGTAGCTGCAGGACTGACCCGGCCGCCAGCCCGGCGATGGTCTCGGCGGCGCCGTCGACGTGGCCAACCCCCGCCAGGAAGAAGCGGGTGCTGACCGCGGCGCCGTCAACTCGGAGGTCGTCAACGACGTTGAACGTGTCGGTCGCCCGGCCGGCGCCGGTGCGGACCATCACCTCGAATGGGGTGTCTGCGCCGTCCTCGGCCAGCCCCAGCCACCCGCGGTAGTCGCCATAGGTGCGGCGACCACTGTCCATCACGCGGTTGTCGAAGAACGCTGGCAGCCGGTCGCGCGCGTAGGCCCGGTCCAGGTCGGGGAACTCGGCCAGGGCGGTGAAGCCGTCCGTGACGGCGCCGGGCTCGTACGTGAAGACGTACCCGCCGGAGGTGAACTCGTCCAGATGGGCGACCCGTACGAAGCTGTGCGTCCGTGGGTCCTGCCAGATCAGGATCAGCCGGCGCGTGTTCCGCTGACCGGCGTCGGTGCCGGCCGCAGCGAGCCAAGTGGTCATCGAGAACCGTGCCCTTGTTGAGTGCGAGGAGTGCACGACGAAACATTGGGCCGCCGTCCGACGGAGGCCCGCCCGCCTAATGAAGCTCTCGGGACGCCTTACTGGCCAACGAACGGTTCGGGTTGTTGGTGTATGCCGTTGCTGATGTCGCCGTCGGGCCGAGCCATTCGACGATGGGCGCGCGGAGTCTGGGTTTGATCAACCGGTTCGGCGAGCAGGAGAACGGCCCTTCGGTGGCGACTGCGATGCAGGCGCGTTCCTCGCGTCCGGTTACAACTTGGAGCAGCAGTTCGGCGCCGGGCCGGTCAGTTCGCGCAACCGCAGCCACTGCCGGTTGCGGATCATTCTCACCAAGGCGGCCTGCCACACCTGAACCTGGCTTGATCTTCCACATCGTCGTTACTAAGAGCCCTCAATCCGGGTACTCGGTCCGGCACTTCAGCGACCACTCCGACCGGTCAGCTCGCTTCTCAAATGTACCCGCGTGCCCCTCGGCGCAAGGAGGCTACCCCCGGAATACCCGGCTAGATCTCCCAATCTCGAGGTCCTCGTATGGCTTTCCGTCAATTAGGGAACGAAGCCCGTACGCTCGTCTCGAAAAGTCGGCGGTCAGCGCGGGTCCCAAGAGGACACTCTCGACCGCCCCTGTGATGTCTAGCGTTACATAGGGAAATGATCTCCCCATCTCGCACCCGAGTCTTCCTTGCGGCGTTCGCACGCTTACCAAGTGCACGGAGAGCATTTCCATTGGCCCCAGATCTGAATCTCACTCCGCCTTCGAACACGGCGCGAACTTCTCGTTCGTATTCATACGCAGGCGCCTTCATCCGAGGTGTCTCAAGCTGTACCGAAAGGGCCAGGGCTACGTTTCGATACCAATCCGCACGTTCGGTGACCCAGCCAAACTGCTGCGCTCGGTGATCGATCAGATCCAGCAGCGCGCTGAGCTTGCCGTCCATCTGTTCAGGGGTAGGATATTCACACACCATCAGTCTTCCGAGATGCGCTTCGGACACAGCTGCTTGAAGCCTCTCTGTCGAGAATACAAGGGCGGCGCCTCGCCCACTATCTCCGTACAGGCGCCACTGCGGGAGGTCGTCCAGCAGTGGCGTCAATGAAATCGCGTAGCAGATGTGAAGCTTGCTTAGAGCCCACTCACCAGCTAGTCTCCTCATGCTATTTCTCGCGGGCGACCCCTCCGGGTACCTATCCATGGCGGCGTGATGTACCAATTGCGGATAGTAGTACAGTTCCCCGGGATCATTCATATACTCCAGATCGCTCGCCCGCATCAATGCGCCGCCTTCGCCTCCGAGTATCCCCGCAATCCCTTCGATCGACGTGTAGTGGACTAAATGCGCGGGAAGTGATTCGGCTCGGTTCAACAACAGGGCCACGTCTTGAATCGCCAATTGAACATCTTGCCGCTGTTGGTCAGGGATGGTGCCCAGCTCATCGTCTCGGGCGTCTTCAAGCACTCTGAGAGAGTACCGGCATCGCCGCCTTGTCGCTCAGCAGGTCAGCGTGCAGGCTCGTCCGGGAGGCAACGTCGCAGCGGGTCAACGACCCGACGAGGGCCCCGCGGACCTCGGTGCCCGCCCGGTCCGCGCTCCTGCGGACCCCGCTTGGTGCCGAATTACCGTGGTTCCGCAAGCGTTCGTGCCGGTGCGGGGGGTGGGTCATGTTTGTCCATCCGCCCCAAGCTGGACGGTCTGGGAGGATTGTCGACGGTCGGCCCGGTGGGTCCTCGTCGTGGGAGTGCCCGTCTTGACGGAGCGGTGCACGATCGCGACCAGGCGGTTGCCGAACTGGCGCGCGGGGCGGCCTGGTGGCCGGTGCCGCGGCCGCGCATGCGGTCGTAGCAGGCGCGGTGACTGCCGACGGAATCGCTAGTCTTGACAAGACCCGGGTGATGGTCAAGCCTGGTCGTCGCCGTCGTCATGAGGAAATCCGAACCCTCGGCCGGCAATTACTGGACACCGGGCCGCTGGAACTGCTGGGCTCGCACATCGACCGGATCGCTGTGGGAGGGGATAATCGCATGAGAGCCGCTACCAAGCCCGGCCGGGGGCGTCACCGCCGTCGGGCCATCAGCATCGCCGCGACGGCCACCGCTCTGGCGGTGGTCTCGCTCCCGCTGGGAACGCAGGGGATCGCGGCCGCCCAGTCGGGCGCCGGGTCAGGCACTGCCACTTCCGGGTACAGGGTTACCGCCACGGTCAACGTTGGCGTCCACATCAACGACGTCGCGGTTGACCCCGGCACCGGGCGCCTCTACGCCCTCGACTCGGTCCCGGAGGGGGACGGGAACCTGTTCGACGACGCCACCTTGTCGTCGATCGAGGTCGGCCCTGCCGCCGACGGGATGTTCATCTACCGAAAAACCCCAACCATCGGAATACTCAACAAGCTGACCGTCAATCCGGCCACCTCGCAGCTCTACCTGGACTTCGTGTCCCCGCCGTTCCGATCGGGGTTTTACTCCGAGGGGATCGTGGACGAGACGACCGGGAGGTTCGTCGAGGGGCCCGACATCTCCGAGGGCTGCGGGTACATCGGCGCCATCGCCTACGACCCGAAGGGCCGCGATCTGCTGAGGCAGTTCTCGGAGTGTGGGCACACGATCTCCGGCTCCGGATACTCCCTTGAGTCGACAGACGACACGTCGGCGATCGCCGCCTCGACCAATGGACGGGTGTACGGGTTGGACCCCGCCCACGGCCGACTCGCGGTCTACGTGCACCCCAACCGGGACCCGAAGCCCTTTCGGACGGTCGCGGTGCCCCGCGGTACCGCGCACGGCATGCTGGCGCTCGACGAACCCCGGCACCTCGTGATCGCGGCTTCGGGCAACCGGATTACCGCCCTCGACGACCGCACCGGAAGGACCGTGAAAACGGGGACGGTTGCCGGGCCTGTCGCAGACATCGGCGTCGACCCCGGGACCGCGACTCTGTACGTCAGCGGCCCGGACGGCCTGACGATCGTCGACACGCGGACCGGGATCGTCGTCAAACAGATCACCGCTCTCGGATCGGGAGGTGCGATCAGCGTCGACGCGGAGGAGCACATCGCCTTTGTGGCGTTCGGCACCCGAGTCGCCGCTATCACGAGTGGCGCTACCCGCCAGTAGCTGGAACCCGCGATCTGACCGGTTACGACGCGGAGCTCGTGCCCGTCCTGAGGCGAACCTCCGGTCGTCGCGGGTCCTCAGCCTTCTTCTGCTGCGAGTTCTGCTACCAGACGGCCGAGACCATCCGCTCCATGCGACGATGCCGTTCCGACGGCGGAGCGCGGACCCCTCGGTGGCCGACGCCATTCGGACCGGCGTGGCCATCTGACCGCAGACGGGTACCGAACTATCACACGCTCGTTGCCGGACCGAGTCCACTACGCCCGCGGTCGGGTGCTCCTGTCCATGACGAACGCGGCACGGGTCAAGGTGGTCCGGCCCTTGTTCCGCCGCCGCACCGACGCCGAGTGGGCGGCCGGGCGAACGTCAAACGCGCTCGCACGGGCCGCCGTTCACGAGAGCGCCGTTGGGTGACGTACCCACCCGGGGCCCCGCCCCGGCGGGCCCGCGCCGTGGAGTTGCTCTGCGTCGATTAGGGATGCCGGCGCGAAGCAACTTCGTTCCGCGTCGGACCTGACGGCCGCGCCCGCCCGCCGACGTTCTCGCAGCGACCGCGCAGATCACCACCGACCTGGCCGCGGGTGCCCGGGCCCGGTCAATCTAGACGGTGCGCGTGACGCAGTTCCACCGCGCCTATCGCAGACGGTGAGGTCGATCCGCCGGCCAAGGCTCTGCCTTGCGACATCCGGGCGTACGGTCGGCGCGGCGACGTGACGGAGGTTTCGTCTTACGCGTTGTCGGTCGAGATCCACCGGTCGGCCCGCCGACACGGCGTCGATGACCAGGACATCACCCACGCTGTCGACCACGCGCTGACCACGTCGGCGAAGACCCGACTCGCCATCCCCGCCATGCCGATGCGCCGGACCTACCGGAGGTTGCTGCCATGACCGACAACGAGGCACGCCGGGAGACCGACTCCGCCAGCGAGCTGACCGAGAACAGGATCGCCGATCTCGCCGCCGAGGCCGAAGACGGGTACACCGTCGAGGCGGTGATGGCTCGACGCTCGATGGTCATGCGGGAAGCTCTTCGGCCCTACCTCGGAGCCGCCTGATCACGGCGCCGAACCCGCCGCCGGCCCGTCGCTTCCGGGACCGGCCAGCCCAGCCCAGCGGACCGGTTCCCGGTTACGACCCTGGTTGTCGCGCGAGGCGCACGGCATCGGCGGCCAGTCGGCGGATGGTGTCGAAATCGCCCGCGCGAATACGGTCGCTCGGAACCATCCACGAGCCACCGACAGCCACCACCGCCGGGATCTCGAGATAGTCGTGGAGGTTGTCCGGGCCCACGCCGCCCGTGGGGACGAAGCGCATGTCTCGGAAGGGGGCACTGAGTGCGGAGATGGCGGCCGGACCACCCGACGTTCCCGCCGGGAAGAACTTGACCGTCGACACCCCCATCTCGAGGGCGGCCTGCACCTCGGTCGCGGTGACCGCGCCCGGCAGCGCGAGGACACCCCGCTCGGCGCAACGCTGGACCACGTGCCGGCTCAGGCCGGGCGAGACGATGTAGGAAGCTCCGGCGTCCACGGCCTGGTCGACCTGTTCGGCCGTCAGGACGGTGCCGGCACCGAGCAGGACATCTCCGCGGCGCGCGATGGCGCGGATGCTCTCCACCGCTGCCGCCGATCGAAATGTCACCTCCGCAACCGGCAGGCCGCCGCCGACCAGCGCCTCCGCCAGCGGTTCCGCGTCCGCGACCTCATTGACGACGATGACGGGCACGAGTCGGAGTTCGCCGAGGCGGGAAAGAATGTCCGAGGCGTTCATCTGGCCAGCCACCCATCATCATCGGAAACGATCGCGCCGTGGAGTAGCCCGCGGCGCGGGAACAGTACTAAAACACCGGTCAGGCGATGCCGGCGGCTTACGCCCATCATCGCGCTGGGGTTCCCCAGGATGGCACGGGTCCCGGACCAGCTCCTGCGCCACGCCACCGTCCGGGCGACAGGTTCCGCCGGGGCCAGCCCGTCCTGATCCAGGAATCCGCCCGCAGGTCCGCCGCCGACTGGACGGGTTTATTAGTCGAAGAAGCCGTGGTCCTCCTCCGAGAGGTGCCGCTTCGCCTCGTCGACCTTGAACTCCACGCCGAGGCCGGGTCGGTCCCAGACCTCGATATGACCATCGCGAACAATGGGGTCCGGCAAACCGTCCACAATGTCATACCACCACGAGGGATCGCCGATCGGGTACTCGAACGCTATGAAGTTGCGGGGCAAAGTGGCTGCAACCTGAACCAGCGCGGCGAGCCCCAGCACCCCGTCACCCGTCCCGTGCGGCGCCATGAGGATTCCATGGAGGTCGGCATACTCAGCGATCCACTTCAGCTCTGCCAGCCCACCGACGTCTGCGGGGTCCGGGCCGACGATCCGTACCGCCTGGCGTTCGATGAGCTCCTTGAAATTCTGGCGGAGGTAGAGCTGTTCCCCGGTGTGGATGGGCGTGACCGTACTCATCGTGACGTCCCGATACGTTCCCGCGTCCGTGTAGGGCGTGTAGTCCCCGGACAGCAGGTCTTCCAGCCACATGAGATCGAGGTGCTCGACGCGGCGGGCGAAGCGTATGGCGTCCGGCACTGTCCAGCCGGGCCCGCAGTCCAGCGCCAACCCGACCTCATCACCCAGCACCTCCTTCATCGCCTCGACGCATTTCACCGTATGGTTCAGGCCCCGCTCCGTCACGACGCCTCCTTCCCAGTTCCCGTGCCCTGTGAACATCGAATCTCCGTAGAAGAAGTCCGGAACCTCCCGGGCCATCGAACCGTGGAACGCAATGCCCTGCTTGATGATGGAGAACTTCTCCGGCGAGGCCTTCATCCTCGCCATGTTGTCCGCGAAGTCCTGTACCGAGTAGCCCTCCATCGGAAAGCGGACGGCGCCGTTGTAGACCCCTACCCGATCACGGACCCTCCCGCCGAGCAGCTTGTAGACCGGCAGGCCAGCCGCCTTCCCGGCGACATCCCAGAGTGCAATTTCTATCGCACTGACCGCGCTTCCCCATGGCTTCAACGACCCGCGGTTCCGAATTCTGAGCATAACCCGCTCCACGTTGGTCGGATCCTGTCCGATCAGGTAGTCCCGATAGTGGAGCACGTGCCACTTCAGGTACGGCTTAAACGATTCGATGGCGCCGTAACCACTGATGCCCTCGTCGGTCACAATTCGTACGATCGGGTTGTTGCCGAGTACCGCGCACCGAATATCTGTGATCTTCATCGGTTCACCTCCTGGGAGTTGTCGTGTGTTCGTCACCGAAAAGGCCACCTCCGGAATGGGCACCCGGTCGCCGCCGGCCGTCCGGGCTGGGCAGCGCGAACGCCGACATGCCAGCCCGACCACTACCGTCGGAGAATCTGCAGGGCTACTCAGCGTCGGCATCAGATACCCTTCCCCGGGCAGCCCACCCGGTCAAGGCGGTTCGTGGTCGGGTATAGCGCCGCCAGGTCCACCGGTCGCCGTCGGGTCCGGGGTAGATCCGCCGGCTTAATGAGTCGCAAGGAGGTACCAGATGGCCACTGCTCCGCGTACCGATCTGCTGTGGGTCGGTGGCTACGGCGACGGTGCGGGTCACCCGACGTTGGCTGCCTACCCGGTCGCGGACCTGCTCGCCGGCGCAATGCCGGAGCCGGTCGCGGCCCTGCACCCGCCGGACGCCTCCTGGGCGGCCTTCACTCCAGGCGGGACTGCTTTACACGTGGTCAGCGAGACCGCGACCGGATTGGTCACGAGTATCGACACTGCCGCGGCGGTCAGCGGGGCCGGCGACCGAGCGGTCCTGGGACGCATCCAGACCGGGGGCGCGGCACCGTGTCACGCCGCGGTCAGCCCGGACGGGCGGCGGCTGGCGGTCGCCAACTACGGGGACGGGGTCGTCACGGTCCTCGCGCTGGGCACCGACGGCCACCCGACCGGGGACGTCGCGACGCTGTCCCCCACCGGCTCCGGTCCGGTCCGGGAACGCCAGCGCGGACCGCACGCCCACCAGGTGATCTGGCTGGCCGGCGACCGGCTGCTGGTCCCCGACCTCGGCGCCGACGTACTCCGGGTGCTGGCTCTCGGGCCGGCCGCGGCAGGACCAGACCCGGGCCTGCGCGAGATGGCGACGGTCCCGGACGTCCCAGGCTCGGGTCCCCGACATGCCGCCCTGCTGGGGCGCCCGGGCGGTAACGACGCGGTGCTGGTCCTCGTCGAGGAACTGTCCGCCAAGCTGAGCTGGTGGGAACCCACCGGTGGCGCCGGCGCGGCCGCCGACCCGGGGACGTGGGCGCAGGGGCTGCGGCGTCGGGCCGGTGTCCCGGTGCTGGCCGGTGGCGGCGGACAACCCTCCGGCGTTGTGGTCGCGACGGGATCCGCGGGAACCGTGGTGCATGTCGCGGTGCGCGGGGCGGGCGTGGTGACGACCTTTGCGACCGGGACGGACCAGTCGGGACCACCGGAACGGCTCGCCGAGACGGCTTGCGGCGGGTCCCAGCCCCGCTCACTGATCGTGTCCGGCGGGATCCTGTGGGTCGCGGACCAGGACGCTGCCGTCGTCGGAATTGAGCTGGATCCGCACACCGGGATCCCTCAAGAAGCCGTGGTCCGCCTGGCGTTCCCGGACCCCGCGTGGCTGGCCGTGGCTCCGCCGCCAGATTCAGCGGATGTCCCCAGGGCCTCGTCCCGACTCCAGAGAGGCTGACCCGGTGAATGAGCGCGAACGCGACCGAGGGCGAATGGGGATTGTGCCCGCCCTGGTGACGCTTGGCGAAACGATGGCGCTGCTCGCTCCCGAGGACATCGGCCCGCTGCGACACGCCGACCGGATGCGGTTGACCGTCGGCGGCGCTGAGTCCAATGTCGCGATCGGGGCGGCCCGACTCGGATTATCCAGCGCCTGGATTGGCAGGGTCGGCGACGACGAGCTGGGCAGCCGGGTCCTCCGGGAACTACGCGCCGAGGGTGTCCAAGTACATGCCCGGGTCGATCCGAGCGCGCCGACCGGACTGATGATCAAGGAGCGGCGCACCGCGGAGACCGGCCGGGTCTGGTACTACCGGCGGGGTAGCGCCGGTTCCCGGTTGCACGCCGACGACGTCGACGCCGCGCTGGTGGCCGGCGCCGACGTGCTGCACCTGACCGGCATCACTCCCGGGCTGTCCGAAACCGCCCGTGGCGCCATAGACGCTGCACTCGACGCGGCTGCCACCGGCGGGACCACCGTCTCCCTCGACCTCAACCATCGGGCCGCCGTCTGGCCACCCGAGGACTTCGCCGCCGCGATGCGAGCACTGCTCCCACGAGCCGACGTTGTGTTCGCGTCACCGCAGGAGGCCGGATTTGTCGTCGGGGACGGCGACCCGGTAACCCAGGCACGTGCCCTGGCACGATTCGGCCCCCCAGAGGTCGTCCTCAAACTGGGCGCAGAGGGTGCGGTGGCTCTCGTCAACGGGGAGCTGCACCGCTGCCCGGCCGTCCGGGTCGCGGTCGTGGACACCGTTGGCGCGGGCGACGCTTTCGTCGCCGGCTGGCTGGCCGAGCGGGCCCAGGGAGCCCTGCCCTCGGTTCGGATGATCACGGCAACACAGTGCGGTGCCCTGGCGTGCACTGTCCGCGGGGACTGGGAGGGCTCTCCGACGCGAGCAGAGCTGCATCTCCTCGACGCCGAGGCGGGCGGTCGCCCCGCCGACTCCGTTCGTCGCTGAGCATCACGACCGAATACCGAAACCGGAGGCAGCGCCGTTCTGGTCCTTCGGTCGACTCACGGAAAGAACCGCTCCCGACACACGGCGGTCGGCAGCCGGAGACCCCGAAAACTTCTCCATTCGACGCTTCAGTAAAGTTGACAGGCATCAGGACTGAGCGTAGCGTCCCGACGTGTTGACGCAAACGCACCACGCTTTCCGTTTTGTTAAGCGCGCGCTCGACGAGCGTACTCCAGCGCTTGGCTTAGCGCTCGGGAAAACCAGATCCTGATCCGAGGTACGTTATCAGCCCTTGAACGGCAACAACATCGGTGAGGATGTTCCCATGAGTGAGCAAGCAGTAACTCACGCGACGCCAGTTATCATGAATTCCGTGCATGGGTCCCGGTCGGTCCGGGGGTCCTCACTCCTGAACCTCTCCGAAACGACAGTGGCCTTCTCCGGCGAGTCTCCAGATTCCGCCATCATCACCTTCGCTGCTGGCCCTCAGGCCGTCAATGGAGCCGTTAGGTGAAACAGTTCGAAGCGCCGCAGGAACAACCGCATCGATCGCGGGAAGGTCATAGCGTACCTGTCGCGGTGACGGGCGCTGCCGGACGGGTTGGTAGCGCAGTGGTCGACATGCTCCTGAGCCGCGGATACTCTGTGGTGGCTATCGATCGTGCCACCAGCGAATCGCAGCCCTCGCATGAGGGTATGGACATCGTGGCTGCCGATCTCACGGATTACCGGGCTATCTGCCACGCGCTGGAGGGCTGTGGTGCGCTGATTCACCTCGCCGCCATCCCCGGCCCGCGCCGCGAATCGGACGTCGAGGTGCACAACAATAACGTGGTCGCCAGTTACAACGCTATGCGCGCCGCGATCGAGGTGGGGATCGAGCGGATCTGTCAGGCGTCGAGTATCAACGCCATCGGGGCGGCTTTCAGCCGGGCCCCCCGGTATGACTACCTACCGGTCGACGAGGCGCATCCCACGTACAATGAGGACCCCTACAGCTTGTCGAAGTGGGTCTCCGAACAGCAGGCGGCGTCGCTCAGTCGCCGGTTCGAGACGGTGTCGATCACCAGTCTGCGGCTACACCTGGTCGCTGCCGACGAAGTCGAGGCACGCGCTTTCACCACTCGCAACGAAGCCATGGCGGCGCGGCACCTGTGGGGCTGGACTGCGTCGTCGGCAGCCGCGGAGGCATGCCTGCTGGCTCTTGACCGTGCTCTGCCGGGCGATCACGTCTATAACATTGTGGCGCCCCGACAGGTGGGCCCGGCGCCAACTGGGGAGTTGCTGATTCGCTACTACCCCGACGTGTCGGTCCGACGTGCCCTCGCCGGTGACGACGGGCTCATCGACTGTGCCGCGGCCGAACGGGAACTCGGCTGGCGACATGATGCCTACGTAAGCGTCGAGACGAATCGGAAGGAAGATGAATGTCAACAATAGGTCCACTTGAGCTGGCGGCCGGATCCAGAGCGTTGCGGACAGTACTGGAAAAGAACGGGTGCCCCGGTTACAGGCTTCACGAGATCCCGCTGTGGGCCCATCTCAGCGAGCTCGGTCGAAGCGTCCTCGGGGCCGGCTCGTGACGGCGACCGTGTCAGACCCGAGCAGTGACGGTGGGGGATCCGCCGGGGCCGCGCGGATCGCAGACATTCGAGTGATCTGCACAGCACCGGCCGGGATCCGCCTCGTGGTCGTCAAGGTCGTCACGACCGACGATGGCCTCTACGGACTCGGCTGCGCCACGCTCACCCAGCGTCCGCTGGCGGTAGTGGCAGCGATCGAGGAATACCTTCGCCCGCTCCTGATCGGACGGTCCGTCGACGATATCGAAGACATCTGGCAGGCGGCCTTTCTCAGTTCCTACTGGCGCAGCGGTCCCGTCCTGAACAATGCCCTCTCCGGCGTGGACCAGGCCCTATGGGACATCAAGGGAAAGCGTCTCGGTGTTCCGGTGTACCAGCTCTTCGGCGGAAAGTGCCGGAGAGCAGCTGATGTGTACGTGCACGCCAACGCCGAGACCTTCGGCGAACTCAAGGACCAGGTCATGGACTACATGACTGCCGGCTACCGGTATGTGCGGTGCCAGACAGCGATCCAGGGCTACGCCACCTACGGTGTCGCCAACACGCGGGCGGACGTGGCCGGAGGGGAACGCTTGGCGGTGGAGCAGGCGCCCTGGGAGCCGCGCCCCTACTGTTTGACCGTACCGAGGATGTTCGACTACCTGCGCTCCGAGCTCGGCGAGGAGATCGAGCTGATCCACGACGTGCATGAACGGGTGCCACCGATCCTGGGAATCCAGCTGGCCAAGGATCTCGAGCCATACCGGCTGTTCTTTCTCGAAGACGTGTTCGCCCCCGAGGACAATGGATACCTGACCATGCTCCGGGCTCAGAGTTCCACCCCGATAGCGATCGGTGAGCTCTATGTCAATCCCGCCGAGTACGTTCCGTTGATCAAAGATCGGCTCATCGACTTCATCCGGGTGCACGTGTCCGACATCGGCGGCCTGACCCCCGCCCGGAAGCTGGCGACGCTGTCCGAATTCTTCGGGGTCCGCACAGCCTGGCACGGCCCCGGAGACGTGTCCCCGGTGGGACACATGGCCAACCTCCATCTGGACCTTTCCTCACCGAATTTTGGGATTCAAGAGGCGTACATGTTCAATGATGCTTGCCGGGAAGTGTTCCCCGGGTGCCCCGAGATCCGTGACGGCGCCATGTGGGCCTCTGACGAACCCGGCCTCGGGATCGATGTTGACGAAGAAGCCGCCGCGCGATTCCCTTTCCCGGAGCACCCGTTCAACGGAGCCTGGCCCGAGATTCGCCGCGCCGACGGAACGGTCGTCCGCCCATGAGCTACTCGGCCGACCACAACGTCCTCACCGCCAGCGTCGACGCGGCCAAGAGCTAGCTGGCCAGTCCTGCGGGCCCGGCGCTGGACACCTCAGGGGCGGCCTTTCGCCCGCCGGGCGGGCGGCGGGGAGAGGCGGCCGGACGGTCACCAGCGAGCGCCACGCGCCGCGGTCGGGCGATCGGGAACATCCAGGGCGCCACTTGCTCTGCTTCAATTAGATATGCCGACGCGAAGCAAGTCGGTCGTCCCCAGCCAGCCGGTCAACGTCATTGCGCGCGCGCCAGGTCGGCCACCCCGAACAGAGGTGTTCCGCCGGGTCGAGGCCGCGGTCCGCGAGGTCCACGACACCTTCGGCGGGCTCCCGTCGCCGGCAGCGGCCGCCGGCATCTGGGCCGACATCTGGGTTCACGAGACCCACAACTCGACGGCGATCGAGGGCAACACGCTGGTGCTGCGGCAGGTGGAGCAGCTCCTCCGCGACGGGATCGCCGTCGGAAACCGCCAGCTGGCCGAGTACCTCGAGGTCCGTGGCTACGCCAACGCCGCCGCGTGGGCGTACCGCCAGGCGGTGGTGCCCGACGACGACGCACTCGGCGCCGAAGCTCCGCTGGTGACCGTCCGGGAGATCCGCCACCTGCATCACCTGGCGATGACGCCGGTGTCGGAGGTCGCCCCGCATGCATCGGCCGGACCGGACGAGCGGCCCGGGGACTTCCGCCGCCACGATATCCACCCGTTCCCTGGTGGTATGACCCCGCCGACGCACCCGCTCGTCGGTGCCCGACTTCAGGATTGGCTGGACGAACTCCCCGGCCTCCGCACGGCAGCGGACACGGGCGCCCGGTTCGACCTGTTGGCCCAGCTGCACGCGGGCTTCGAGCGGGTGCACCCGTTCCTGGACGGCAACGGTCGCGTCGGGCGACTGGTCCTGGACCTGCTGCTGGTCCGGCTCGGATACCCACCCGCGGTCATCCAGCGCAACGAACGGAGCCGCTACCTGAGAGCACTGCGCTCGGCCGACGCCGGACGCCCCGGCGCGCTGGCCGAGCTGCTCGCCCGTGCGCTGTCCGACAGCCTGCTGCGGTTCGTGGTTCCGGCGCTCGCGAACGACGACGGTCCGGTGCAGCTCGCCTCGCTCACCTCGCCGGAGGTGTCGCTGATCGCGCTGCGCAACGCCGCGGCCAGAGGCCGGCTTCGGGCCCTCCGTGGGCCGGACGGCCAATGGCGTTCCACCCGGGCGTGGGTCCAGGACTACCTGCGCTCCCGGCACCGCCGCTCCGCGATGGTGGACCAGGACGGCACGGAGCAGGCTCACCCCGGCAGCGCCGACTCCACGTCGGTGTGACCGAAGTCGTCGCCCTTGAACAGCAGCGCTTCGCCTGTGGTTCGGGCGAGCGCGTAGCTGAAGCAGTCACCGAGGTTGAGGTGGGCGGGGTGGCCGCTGCCGCGCCCGAAGTCCCGATAGGCCGCCCGCGCCACGTTCGCCTGCTCGGGGGTGAACGGTTCGACGACCGCCTCGACCAGCGTCAGCAGCTCGTCGAGTCGGCGACTGATGACCGGGTCCCGGGCTGAGTCGATGACGACACCCGTCTCCACAAGCGTGGCGGCCGACATCCGCACCGTCGACGCGGTTGCCAGCGCGTCCTCGTAGATCGCCCCGTCGGCCTCGCCGCGCAGCAGGGCCACGATGGCCGAGGTGTCCACGATCACCGCGGCAGACCCTGTTCGTCGTACAGCTGGTCGCCGTGATCGACCTCGCGCAGCTCCGGTGGCCACCGCGCGGCCGTATCACCCGCGATCCGCGCGATCTGCTCCCGGACTGCGGCCCGTCGGTCACCCACCGACCCGATCCGGTCGAGCCGCTCCCGCAGCGCCGCGGTGATCGCGGCCGTGACAGTCTCCCCGGTCGCAGCGGCCAGGTCCCGCGCCAGTCTTTCGGTCTCCGGATTCTTCACAGACAACGCCACAGGTGGAAGGTACCTCGGCTGAGGCGCCTCGGTACCCGTCTCGGCAGGGAACGTCCTGCAGGCCCGTGGCGCGACGGCGCCATCGAACGCGCAAGAGGTTGGGGGAGCCCCGGTGTGTCGGCAGGGCCCCGACCGGTGCGACCGGACGCGGGCCACCCCGGCCCCGGACTAGGGCGTGTCTCCTGGATCAGGTTGTGAGCCAGATGATCATGCTGGCCAGGACGATTCCGGCGCGGTAGTTGATGGCGGTCTTGTCATAGCGGGCGGCGATGCCCCGCCACTGTTTGAGCCGGT
>JAABUL010002354.1_pt1 | contig 31626 bp, 35 predicted proteins | sample 5559151 | NCBI WGS metagenome assembly JAABUL01 (sample SAMN10711876, study PRJNA513368) | rock metagenome | isolation source: Antarctica rocks | place: Antarctica: Victoria Land, Pudding Butte sud
GATTACATCCGCACCGCGCGCGCGAAGGGGCTTGGCGAGCGGGTCGTTCTCCTGCGGCACGCGTTGCGGAACGCGGTCAATCCGGTCATCAGCGTCACCGGTCTGGAACTGGCGTCGCTCCTCGGCGGGACGGTGATCGTCGAGACGATCTACGGCTGGCCGGGCCTCAGTTCGCTGCTGCTCTCCGGCGTCCGCTCGCGGGATTACCCCGTCGTGCAGGGAGTCGTGCTCGTCATCGCCGTACTCACCATCCTGATTAATCTGCTCGTTGATCTCACCTACGGCTTGCTTGATCCCCGCATCCGGTACGACTAGGAGCATGCTTCGCCCATGGCTGCACGAGAAGAGATCATCCTGCACGATCGCCCGATCAGAGAAGTAGCGTCGGCACGGACGCGGGATCGCAATTCGACGCGCACGCGTGCTCTGCGAAACCCACGCGTCACCGTCTGCGGTCTCTTCCTCATCGTGATGGGTGTTGTCGCGATCGGCGCACCGCTGATCGCGCCCCATGACCCGACGGCGCAACTCGCCAAGCCGCTCCTCCAGCCGGGCCGGGCGTATCTCCTAGGCACCGACGACTTTGGGCGCGATGTCCTGAGCCGGTTGATCTATGCGGGGCGCATCTCGCTCGGCGTCTCGGTGGCGTCGGTGGTGATCGCCACCTTCGCGGGCGTCTGGCTCGGGCTCGTCGCCGGGTACTACCGGGGCCGGGTCGAGACGATCATCATGCGCGCGATGGACGTGCTGCTCAGTTTCCCGACGATCATCCTCGCGATCGCGATTGTGTCGGTACTCGGGCCGAGCATCCGCAATATCATCATCGTCATCGCGGTTGTATATATCCCACGGTTTGTTCGCATTGTCTATGGCACGGCGCTGTCGGTGCGGGAGGCGGAATACATCCAGGCGGCACGGGTGATCGGCGCGCGCGACCCGTACATCCTCCGCACGGCGGTGCTGCCGAATGTGCTGGCCCCGATTCTCGTTCAGATCTCCCTCAGCCTCGGCTTCGCGATCCTCGTCGAGGCGGGACTTTCCTTCCTCGGTCTCGGCGCGCAGCCGCCAACGCCGTCGTGGGGCAACATGGTTTCCGCCGCGCGCGATTTCATGGAGACGAACACGGTGTTGCTGATCGCGCCCGCGCTGGCGGTGGGGCTAACGATCATGGCGCTCAACACACTCGGCGATGGGTTGCGCGATGTGCTCGATCCGCGTCTACGGCGGTAACGCCCTGGAGACAAGACATCAAGCGAAGGGAGTATGACGTTCTTCTCCGTACTATCACTTGTCGCTCGTCACGCGAAAGGGAAATGCCATGACAATGGAAGCACGATTTTTGACGTCGCCGGATTACGCCAGCTTGGTGAAGGAGACTGACCTTGCACTCGTGCCGCTCGGCGCGGTGGAAGTGTACGGCCCGCACCTGCCAATGGGCGCGGATGGTATCGCGACGGAGGCGCTCGCAAAACGGATAGCGGCGGAAGTACCCGCAATCATCGCACCGCTCATTCCAATCGGCATGTCGCAATCGCTTTCAACCCACCCCGGCACCCTTTGGGTGGATCGTACGGCGCTGTATGCCTATGTGAGCGGCGTTGCTCGGTCGCTTATTCTCAACGGGAGCCGCCGCATTCTCTTTCTGAACGGACATGCGGGCAACGTGCAAACCGTCGCAGACGTGTGCACCGCCTTGGAAGCGGAGTTCCGAGCAGAGCATATTCGCTGTGCCCAGATCGACTGGTGGCGATTTATTCAGCCGCTCGTTGCAGACATCGTGGAGGCGGACGTTTTGCCGCATGGCCACGCGAGTGAGTTCGGCACGAGCGTGATGCTCGCGATCGCTCCGGAGGCCGTGAAATCCGACCGGTTGCGCGTGCTACCCGCAGGGAAGGACGAGTATCCGGATTTTATCAAGCCACGCTTGCGTTTCTCGCTCGGACCGACGGGGATGGTCGGCGATGCGGGCCCCAGCAGTGTCGAGAAGGGCGAAGAAACGCTCCGCCGGGCGACCGCACGCGTTGTACAGTTTCTCCGGAGCGAGGATTTCGCCGTAAAGTAGCAGACGCGGTTCAGGGGCGGGGCGGGGCTCAACAGAGTATTCATGATGAAGGGGCAACGTACGCATGAAAATCGCGGTCTTTGGCACTGGAGCAATCGGCGGATACATCGGCGGCAGGCTCGCCCGCGCGGGGCATGAACTGGCCTTCATTGCACGTGGGGCGCATCTCGACGCCATCCGCGCGAATGGCCTGACGCTGCGCGAAGTCACCAACGACGACATTCTCGACGAGTTCGTCATCCACGCTCTTGCCACGGACAACGCCGCAGACATCGGCCCGGTGGATTTCGTTCTTTTCGGGGTCAAAGCGTACGACACCGATAATGCAGCAACACAAGCCGCGCCGCTGATGGGTGACAACTCCGCGATCGTCACGATCCAGAACGGGCTGGATGCCCCCGAACGGCTCGGCAATCGCTATGGCGCGGCGCGGGTGATTTCCGGCACCACCAGCTACACCGCCACGGTCGTTGCCCCCGGCATCGTTCACCGCTTCCCCCCCGCTGATCAGGTGACAGTCTCGGAATCCACCGGCGCAGCCACGCCGCGCCTTCGCGCCTTCGTGGATGCCCTCAATGGCGCGGGAGTGCAGGGCATCCTCAGTGAAGACCCGATGGGTATCTTGTGGGACAAGTTTCTGTGGATCGGTCCCATCGCCGCAATTACCGCCGTTTCTCGCGCCACGTACGGTGATATCTTCAACCATCCGCCGACGCACGCGCTCTATCTCGCGTGTATCGACGAACTGATCGCCGTTGCCAGCGCCGAGGGTACACCGATTGCTGCCGACGTGATTGCCAAGCGGAAGAACGCGATGATGACGACAAACGTGGTCATCAAGAGCAGTTTGCAACGCGACTTCGAGAAGGGTCGCCCGCAGACCGAGATTGAGGAGTTGCTCGGCACCGTGGTGCGCCGTGGCGCGCGCGCGGGAATCCCCGTCCCACATTTCGAGACGCTCTATGCCACCCTTTCGCTCGCCCCGAAGATTGGCTATCACTACGCGCCGTGAGGCGGACGATACGGCGCCTATTTGCTTTTCACACGAGGAGGCCGGTATGACGTACCCATTGTCGTTGCGGAAACAGGAAGTGATCGCGTCGCGGGGAGTGGTAGCGACGAATCACCCGCTGGCGAGCGCGGCGGGCGTGGAAATGCTTGGTCGGGGCGGCAACGCCGTGGACGCGGCGATGGCGGCATTGTTCGCGCTTACGGTGGTGGAGCCGATGATGGTGAGCATCTTCGGCAGCGGCTTCGTTGTCGTGCGCGATGCGGCAGGAGTGGTGACAACGCTCGACAACTTCGCCACCTGCCCCGGCGCGGCGACGGAAACGATGTTCCGCCCGCTGCCCAGCACCACCGAATGGCTGACCGAGAACGACGAGAACCGCCTCGGACATAAAGCCGTCGGCGTGCCCGGCGCGCTGGCGGGGTGGACGGAGGCGTTACGGCGGTGGGGCACATTGCCGCTGGCGACGGTGATCGCCCCCGCGATCCACTATGCCGCCGAGGGCTATCCCGCCTCGCCCTACCTCGTCAATGCGATTGCTGTGAACGTGGATGGCCTCAGTCGCTTTCCCGCCAGTGCAGCGGTGTTTCTGCCCAATGGTGGCCCACCGCGTCCCGGTGACCTCATCGTCCGGCGCGACTACGCGGAGACCCTGCGCGCCGTCGCTGCGCATGGGCCGGATGTGTTGTATCGCGGCCCGATCGGGGAAACGGTCGTCGCGGACATGGCGGCGAACGGGGGCCTGATCACGATGGACGACCTCGCGACCTACAACGTGATCGAGCGCGAGCCGGTGCGCACGACGTACCGGGGGGCGACGATCACGGGGATGGGGCCGGTGAGCGCGGGCGGCACGCACATCGCCCAGATGCTCAACATTCTCAGTGGCTTCGATCTCGCGGCGTCGGGCTTCGGCACGGCACGCACGATCCACCTGATGGCGGAAGCATTGGGCATCGCCTTCGCGGACTGGGCGCGCTACATGGCCGACCCCGCCTTCACCGATGTGCCAGTGCAGTGGCTGACGAGCATGCAGTACGCCAGCGAACGCCGCGCTGCGATTGACCTGCACCATGCGGCAGACCACCACGCGGGGCAACGCCCGGTGATGGAGAGCGTCGACACGACGCACGTCACCGTCGCGGATGCGGACGGCATGTTCGTAACGACGACGCAGACGTTGAACCGCCTGTTCGGCTCCAAAGTGACGACGCCGGGTACGGGAATGCTGCTCAACGACATGATCTCGAACATGAATCCCTTCCCTGGCGAGCCGAATAGTATCGCGGGCGGCAAGCGCATCCTCAGCAGCATGTCCCCGACGATTGTGGAGCGCGATGGCGTGCCGCTGATAGCCCTCGGCACCCCTGGCGGTCGGCAAATCTTCCCCGCCGTGATGCAGGGAATTCTCAACGTCCTCGACCACGACATGACGCTCCAAGAGGCCGTGGAAGCGCCGCGCATCTGGACAGACGGCGACACCTTGCTGCTCGAAGACCGCTTCCTGAACCTCCCGGCGCTCGTCACCGAGTTGGAAGGGATGGGACACCGGGTGTCCGTCGTGCCGAAAGTCGCGGGCGGCATGAACGGCGTGCTGCGCGACGCGCGATCCGGCCTGCTCCACGGCGCGGCCTGCTGGCGCGCGGACGGCACCCCTGTTGGCATTAGCGGCGGCCCCGCGACTCTGGGAGGTGACACACTAGCGGGCGTCAGTTGAAGCATTGAAACGTTGAACTGCCAATACTGCCCCGTGAGCGCCCACAAGAACGCCAGGTAATTTGGAAATGGACACATACACGCATCATTGTCGGGCTCTTGTGCATAGATTGATACTGATGGCGAAGTCCGAAACGAGGCGAAATCGGCGCGAAATGCGACCACCGTCCCGCCCTTCTGCTGCGTCCGTACGTTGATTTGACGACTTCGCCAGCAGTATCATAGATTGGTAGCACCCCACTGAACCGTGGAGGGTACTGAAGTTGAAAGAAAACGGGTTCTGCGGCAGTCTTGCTGGTGTTCGACGTCAGCAGGAGGAGCCGCATGAACCCGCAGGAACAAGTGTGCCACAATCCGCAGTGTTGGGTCTATGGTCGGCAGGGCGAGGGAGCGATCGTGATCAGCTCGCAGCGCGACCAACGGTATCGGTGCAAACGGTGTGGGAAGACGTTCAGCGCGACGACGGGGACGGCCCTCTACCGCCTGCACAAGCCGCACACCCTCGTTGTCATCGTCGTCACATTGCTCGCCTATGGGTGTCCGCTGCAGGCGATCGTTGCGGCCTTTGGGCTGGATGAGCGAACGGTGGTCGACTGGCAACGCCGCGCGGGGCGGCAGGGTGAACGGATTCATACCCACCTCGTGCAGGCGGGACGGGTGCTGTTGGGGCAGGTACAAGCGGACGAACTGCGCGTGCGGGTCGTCGGGGGAATCGTCTGGCTGGCGATGAGCCTCAGCGTACCGAGCCGTCTCTGGCTGGGCGGGGTCGTCAGCGCAACGCGGGATCGGGCGTTGATCCGCGCCGCGCTCGTGCGGATACGGGCGTCCGGCACGCTGACCGCGTTCCTGCTTTGCACCGATGGGCTGCGCAGTTATCCACGTCAGGCACTACGCTACTTCCGGCAGTCCGTCCCCACCGGTGGGCGGGGGCGACCCCGGCTCGTGCTGCCACCGGGGGTGCTGATCGCCCAGGCGATCAAACGGTACGCCAAGCGGCGGGTGCAGGTGGTGGAGCGACGGATCGTGCGGGGCAGTGCGACAGCGGTGGCGGCGATGCTGACGGCGACGCAGGGAAAGACGACCGCAGTGGTCAACACGGCGTCCATCGAACGGCTCAATGCGACCTTGCGCGCCCGCCTTGCCCCGCTGGTGCGGCGCTCGCGGGGGCTGGTGCGACAGGTGGCGACGCTGGAAGGGGGAATGTGGCTGGTGGGGACGGCGTACAACTTCTGCACGCCGCACCGCAGTCTGGGCGCACGCACCCCGGCGCAGGAGGCGGGACTGACCGATCATCGCTGGACGATGCACGACCTGCTGACCTTCCCGGTACCGTTACCCGTCGTCAAACGGCGAGGACGACCACCGAACTGGCTGCGGGAGGTGACGCATGCTGCCTGACCACGGTTTAGTGGGGTACTACCCCCACATCGGATCCTCTCCAATATACAAGGGTTGGGTCGCCGGTATTACCGGAGCGGAAAACCGGTCGAAGCCCTCATCGCGTGGTGGTGAGAGCGCGTTACTTCTGATAACTTTCTTAATCAGTAGTCCGCGCCATGCTACGCTACTGATAATGCGCTGCGCGCGGGCGACGAACGCACCGAAACCGCTTCTGATAACAGGATCGTGGGGCGATGACCGCACCGACAGAGACACCGACTGAGATCTTTGCCGCCTATACACGGTGGCTCGAGCGACAACCCCTCGCCGCGAACACCCGCCGCACGTACCGCGTTCAGGTCGCACAGTTCTGCGTGCATCTCGCCACGTCGCCGTCGGGCGCTGGCGACCCGTTGCGGGAGCAGCACGCAGCGACCTACGCCGTGCGCGACTATCGCACCTGGCTCAAGAAGGTGCGCAAAGCCAAGCCCAGCTCGGTCAACCTGACGCTCGCCGCCCTCGACCATTTCTACCGCTTCCTCGGTCTGGATCGTCCTGACGTGCCGCGTGAGGATCTGCCCCAAGCCGCCCCGCGCGGTTTAGAGAAGCAGGAGCAGATCGCCTTCCTTCGTGCCGTCGAGCGCGGCCGCTCCGCCCGCGACCGTGCGCTCGCGCATCTCCTCTTCTACACCGGCCTGCGCGTCGGAGAATGTGCCGCGCTCAACCGCGACGACATCACGCTGTCGGCCCGCAAAGGCGTGGTGATCGTGCGCAGCGGCAAGGGCGATACCTACCGCGAAGTCCCGCTCAACGCCGAGGTCCGGCGATCCCTGGAGGCGTACATCAAGAGTCGCCACCCGACCGTTGGCGACGAGCCAGCGTTCTTCCTGAACCGGCAGGGCCAGCGGCTCTCGACCCGCGCGATCGATCTGATCCTCCGCAGTCTCGGCCGCGATGCGGGCGTCACGCTCTCGGCGCACACGTTACGCCACACCTGCCTGACCGCGCTGGTGCGCAACGGCAACGACTTGGTGCTGGTCGCCGAGATCGCCGGTCACCGGCGCTTGGAGACGACGCGCCGCTACAGTCTGCCCTCGGCGCGCGATCGCGAGCGCGCCATGGACGGCCTCCGCGTGGACTACTGATGCCGGTCGACTTTCTCCCCGACGACCGGGCCCACGCCTATGGTCGATACATCGGCGAGCCGTCGGCGGTCGATCTCGCTCGCATCTTCCACCTCGACGATGCCGACCGCGCCTTCATCGCGGAGCGCCGCAGTGATCACACGAAGATTGGCCTCGCCGTCCAGTTGGTCACGGTGCGCTCCCTGGGCACCTTCCTTGAGGACCCGAGTGCCGTGCCACCTGGCGTCGTGGCGACGCTGGCAGGGCAACTCGGGATCGCCGATCGCTCCGGTTTGGAGCGCTACCGCGTCTCGGAGGCACGCTGGGACCACGCCGCGCTGATCCGCCAGCGCTATGGCTATCGCGACTTCGCCGACCAGCCGGAGTATTTTCGCTTCGTACGCTGGCTCTACGCGCGGGCGTGGATCGGCGCCGAGCGGCCCAGTGCACTGTTCGATCTTGCGGTGACGCGCCTGGTCGCGGGCAAGGTGGTGCTCCCTGGCCTCAGCACGCTGACCCGGCTGATTGCCCGGGTGCGCGAGCGGGCGACCGCGCGGCTCTGGCGGCACCTCGCCGCTCTGCCCTCTCCGGCGCAGCGCGCCGCCCTGGAGCAGTTGCTGCAAGTCGCCGACGACCACCATCGGACGCCTCTCGATCGCCTGCGGCACGGCCCCACGCGCGCCAGTTCCGTCACCCTCGTCGCGGCGCTCAAGCGGTTGGAACAGGTCCGCGCCCTCGGCGTCGGCACACTCGACCTCACGGGCGTCCCGCCCAGCCGACTGCGGGCGTTGACTCGCCACGCGATGGTGAGCCGCGCGCAGGCCCTGAGTCAGATGGCCCCCGAGCGCCGGATCGCGACGTTGCTGGCCTTCGCGCGCACCGTGGAAGCCACGGCTACTGACGATGCGCTCAGCATCTTCGATCTGATTCTCGACGATCTGCTCAAGGGGGCGGCCCGCACCGGCAAGAAGCGGCGATTGGCGACGATCCACGATCTCGATGCGGCCGCACGCGTGCTGCGCGATGTCGCGCGCGTGGTGCGTGATCCGCAGTACCGCGACGCCGCAGTGCGCCTGACGGTCACGGCCACGCATGACGACGCCACCATCGACGCGGCGATCGCCGTGGTCGACGCCTTGGCGCACCCGCCCAGCGACCACTACCAGCAAGAGGTGCTCGATCAGTATCCAACGGTGCGCCGTTTCCTGCCGACGCTGCTGCGCACGCTCCGCTTCGACAGCATCGCCGGTGCGCGCCCGCTGCTCGAGGCCCTCGACTTCCTGACAGCGCTGGAGGGGCCACGGCCACCGGCGGTGGGCGAAGCACCGCTGACCGCCATCCCCCAATGCGTGGCGCGATCGCGTGCGCGGCCCCGGCCCCAGCGCCCCGGTCGACCGCAAGGCGTACACCTGCGCGGTGCTCGAGCAGACCCAGGTGGCGCTCCGGCGTCACGACCTTTTTGTCGCACCGAGCGAGAAGTGGGCCGACCCGCGGATCGGGCTCTTGCAGGGAGGGGTATGGGAAGCAGCACGGCCACGTGTCTGTCGCGCATTGGACCACGCGTTCGACCCTGCGGTCGAGTTAGCGGCGCTGGACACCCAACTCGACGCAGCCTACCGCCGCACGGCGGCCAACGTGGCGGCCAACCCTGCGGTGCGCGTCGAGCAGCGGCGGGGGCGCGACCACCTGGTCCTCACCCCGCTGGAGCGCCTCGACGAACCGGCGAGCCTGCAGCGGTTGCGTGCTGCGCTGGACGCGCAGATGCCGCACGCCGACCTGCCCGAGGTGCTGCTCGAGATCCATGGGGTCACCGGCTTCGCCGACGCGTTCACGCACCTGAGCGAAGAGCGGGCACGGGTCGCGGACCTGCCGACGAGCGTCTGCGCGGTGTTGCTCGCCGAGGCCTGCAACGTGGGGCTGCCAGCAGTCGCACGCGAGGATATCGCCGCACTCACCCGCGATCGACTCGCCTGGGTCAAGCACAACTACGTGCGCGAGGAGACGCTGGCGCGGGCCAACGCCTGCCTCGTTGACTATCACCAGACCTTGCCTCTCGCCGCGGATTGGGGTGGAGGCGAGCTTGCCTCAGTGGATGGCTTGCGCTTCAAGGTGCCGGTGAAAACCCTCAATGCCGGCTACAACCCGCGCTATTTCGGGGTGGAGCGTGGCGCGACGTGGCTCAACATGACCAGCGGGACTCACCTTGGCCTGCATGGTGTGGTCGTGCCTGGCACGCTGCGCGACTCGGGCTACATCCTCGACGTCGTCCTTGAGCATCCGACCAGTCTGCGCCCGACCGAGATCGTCTCGGACACGGCCGGCTATGCCGACGTTGTCTTCGGCATCTTTGCCCTCCTCGGCTATCAGTTCAGCCCGCGTTTAGCCGATCTGGGTGAGCTACGGCTCTGGCGTCTCGATCCACGGGCCGACTATGGGACGCTCGATCGCGTGGCACGCCATCCGATCAAGCGTGACCTGATCGCGCGCCATTGGGACGACCTGCTACGCGTGGTCGGCTCGTTGACGGAGGGGACGCTGACCGGCTCCGCAGCCCTGCGCATGCTCCAGAGCGGCGGGCGCTACTCGACGCTGGGTCGCGCGGTTGCCGAGTATGGGCGGATCGCCAAATCACTCTTCCTCTTGTCGTACCTCGATGATGAGAGCTATCGGCGGCGCGTGCTGCACCAAATCAACCGGCAGGAGGGCCGACACCGCCTGGCGCGGGCCGTCTTCTATGGTCAGAAAGGCGAGTTACGCCAGCACTATCGCGAGGGACAGGAGGACCAGTTGAGCGCGCTCGGGCTGGTCCTGAATCTGCTGATCCTCTGGAACACGCGCTACACCGAGCGGATCCTCGCGCGCATGCGCAGTGCGGGGATGGAGGTGCGCGGCGAAGACGTGGCCCGCCTCTCGCCGCTCGGCTTCGCGCACCTCACGATCCTCGGGCGTTACCAGTTCGTCGTCCCCGAGTCGGTGCGCCGCGGCGACTATCGGCCGCTCCGCGATCCGGGGAGAGCCGCAGCGGAGGCCGCGGACGGGGCTTCGACCGGTTTTCCGTTCCGGTAATACCGGCGACCCGGGTTCGTTATGAGGCGTGCTGATGGTGTGCCTTGCCGACATCATCCCACACGTGACGTCGCTCCTGGGCGGTGACGCTGCATCGATCCTCATCACTCGCGACAAGCGACGGACAAGGGCGAACCAGGGAAGGACAGCGCATGATTATCGACACCGCAGTCGACACCGACCTCGACACCTTGCGCGACCTGAATCGTGACTACATCCGCTCAGTGCAGCGGGGGGCTGTCCGCCGATTCGACGAGATCCTGGCCGACGACTTCCTGTGCAGCAACCCCGATGGCACCCTGATCGATCGGCGCGCCTTCCTGGAGCAGACCGCCCGCCCCGTCACGATCACGAACCTTAAGGCTGACGAGGTCGCGATCCGCCTCCTCGGGGACGTCGCGATCATCCACGCGCGCACCACGTACACCACGCGCGATGGTCGGCCGGGGGCAGGGCGCTACACCGACGTACGGGCACCAACGGAGGAGGTCTCTGGACCCTTTACGACCGCCGACGCAATCGACTCGACAGGCCATCGCCGAGCAAGCTGAATGCGATCCCGACCAGCGCGATAGCGAAACCCGGGAAGAGCGGGAGCCACCACGCCGTGAACACGAACTCGCGCGATTCTGCGACCATCACGCCCCACTCCGGGTGCGGCGCCTGCACCCCCAGCCCCAGAAAACCGAGCGATGCCCCGGAGAGGATATTCAGCACTACTGCGGACATCCCGAAGATGATTGTTGGGCCGATGATGTTCGGCAATAGGTGGCGGACGATGATCCGCGCATTGCTGCAGCCTATCGTCCGCGCCGCTGCCACATACTCCAAGTGTTTGGCGACGAGCACCTCGCCACGGATCAGCCGCGCGAAGGCGATCCAGCCCACGAGGATCAGCGTATAGTACATATTGATAATTCCCGGCCCGAGGATAGCCAGGATTGCGATAAGCAACACATAGAATGGGAACGCCACCTGGATGTCCACGATCCGCATGAGCAGCGTGTCGATCTTGCCGCCGTAATATCCCGCCACCGAGCCAATCGCCACGCCGACGATCGCGGGAATCAGCGTGCAGACAATCCCCACCGACAGGTCAATGCGCGTCCCGGTAATCACGCGCGATAACTGGTCCCGACCAAACTTGTCCGTCCCGAAGGGATGTGCCACGCTCGGTGGTTGCACCGCGACCTCGTAATCATTCACTACCGGGTCATAGGGATCGAGCAGCGGGCCGAATACCGCCACCATGAGAATGAATGCCACCATGATCGCGCCGACGATCAGCGCGGGGTTCCGCTTCCATAGACGTTGCGCGCGGCGCGGGGCACCGACTGCCGCCTGCGGAAGGGCCTCAGCGCGCGTCGTAATTGTTGCCATTTCTCTGCTCCACTCCCGTGCTCGAGGCAATCACGCCATCGAAACGCGCGGATCCACGAACGAGTATGCGATGTCGGTGAGCAGATAGACGACCGATACCAACACGGCATAGATCAGCGTAAACCCTTGCACCACTTGATAATCGCGGCCAAGGATTCCCTGCACCATCATGCTTCCCATACCCGGCAGAGCAAAGACCGACTCGATGATCACCGATCCGCCCACCAGATAGCCGATATAAAGCCCGAAGAGCGTCACCGTCGAGATCATCGCATTGCGCAAGACATGACCGACGATCACATGCGTGGCGCTCAATCCTTTGGCACGCGCCGCCAGCACATGCTCCGCCTCCATCATCGCGAGGAGCGAATCCCGCAGATTGCGCGTCAGGACCGCCGCCACATGGAGCGCCAATGTCAGCGCGGGTAGGAAGAGATAGTAGGGCCAGTCCCGTGGCGAGTTGCCCGCGCCGCCCACGGGGAAGATGTGAACTTTCACGCCGAGCAGGATCAGCAACAGGATGCCGATCCAGAATCCCGGCGTGGCAATCATCGTCATGGAGAAGCCGCGCACCAGCTGGTCCACCCAACTCCCCTTCTTCAGCGCCGCGAGCAGGGCGAGCGGCAGGGTAATCAGGAGCGCGAGCAGCATCGCGTACGCGACGAGAAAGAGCGTCAGCGGCAGCCGCTGCCGTGCCAACTGAATCACCGGTACCCGCACGAGCACCGACCGACCGAGATCTCCGTGCGCAAGGTTCTTCACATAGATACCGAGTTGCGCGACCAGCGACTTATCCAGGCCCAGATGCTGGCGCAGTTCCCGTACCCGATCGGGGGTCGCGTCCACCCCGAGCATTGTCACCGCCGGATCCCCCGGAATCAGGTGGATCATCAGGAAAACGATAAGTACAAGCACAATGAGCGTCGGGATCGTTTGCACCAGTCTTCGAATGATATGCGCGCGCTGTCCCATGGTCATCCGCACCTGTCACTACCGCGAGGCGACCCCGCGTCTGCCGTTTTACTTGCTGAGCCAAACATCCCGATAGAGCGGTACGCCGAGCGGTGTCCGGAAGAAGCCCTTCACGTTCGGGCTTAGGTAGTTGACGGACGGGGTGTAGTAGAGCGAGATTGTCCCGCCCACTTGATCGTTATAGATAGTCTGCAAATCGGCGTACATCTGGCGGCGTTTGTTCGGATCCAATTCATGTGATGCCGCAGTCGTCAGATCCTCCACTTTCTGCTCGGGCATCCATCCCGAACTTATCCGTGGATCCACGCACAAGAAGACCACATGCTGCTCCGGGTCAAGGATACCGTTCGTCCACTGAAAGCCTGAAATCACTTCGAATTTGCCCTGGAGCCTGTTGGCGGACAACGTCGAGCCTTCGATTTCCTCAATCGTCAGATGGATGCCAATCTTGTCCCACATGTCCTTGGCGAGCGTCGCATTGTCCCGCCCGAGCTGGCCGCCGCTCGTCAATTGTATCTTCGCCCCCGAATGCCCGTTTGGATACTTCGACTGCGCGATCAGTTGCTTCGCCCTGTCGAGATCGTATGGCAGCGTCGCCTTTGGGTCCCAATAGAGTTCGTCCCTGGCAAAGAAGGAGTTGGCGACGGTCGCTTTGCCCGCTGTCGCCCGATCCACGAAGACCTTGCGGTCGAGCGCGAGGCTCATCGCCTGACGGACCTTAAGGTCGTCAAACGGCGGTTTATCCAGCCGTAGTACCATGAAGTAAATCTGCTGTTGCGGGAAGATTAGCAGCTGCCCGCGCGCGTCTTTCTCGACCGCCGGAATTTGACTAAAGGGAATCCCTTCGGAGCCGTTCAGGCTACCCGCCTGCACCTGGAGCACTTGCGTTGTGGACTCCGCGACCTGCTTGAACAACAACCCGTCCAAGTAGGGCAATGCCTTGCCGTCCGAGCCCATTTGCCAGTAGTTCGGGTTCTTGTTCAGCGTGAGATGATCGTTGATGATGAAATCCTGCACCATAAACGGCCCCGTACCGATCGGCTTCGTGAACTCGTCTTTGCCGATCTTTTCCACCTCTGCCTTCGGGAAAACCGCGTTCGAGTTGAATGCCATCCGCGCGAGGAAGCTGGCCACTTTCGTGTTGAGCGTGAGCTTGACGGTCGCGTCGTCCACCTTGTCCATGCTCGTCACTTCCGCGAGCATCCATTTATTGCTGCCATTCGCTTTGGCGCGGGTCAGCGACGCAATCACGTCCTCGGGGGTCACCGCGTTTCCATTGTGGAATTTGATGCCGGGGCGGAGGTGGAAGGCATACGTCAACCCGTCGTCGCTCACCGTCCACTTGTCCGCAACCGCCGGTTCGATCGTGGATTCCCGGCTGTTGCGGACCAACCCCTCAACCACCTGCGCCAGCACGAGCTGGTCGGTGCGCGCCTGGCTCCAGACCGGATCCAATTTGATGGGATTGGTTGTGTATGCCCATGTGAGCGTGCCGCCCCGCCGAATCTCGGATGCCGTCCCGGTCGGCGGGATTACGGCGGGCGCGGGTGCCGGCCCGGTTGCGACCGCAGAGCCGCTCGCGGCCGCTGCTCGCGTCGGGCCGGTCGCTGGGGCGCTCGCACTCGTGCTCGATCTCGACGTGGCAGTCGGGCTACTCCCACCGCCGCATGCAGCCAGCAGCGAGGCGAGCGCCGCACTACCGCCGGTGATCGCGAGCGTGCGCAGGGCCTGCCGACGAGTGAGTCTCTCTGCCTGAGATTGGAGGAGACTGCGAGCGACCGAGGAGGTTGTCCTTGTCATGGCTGCTACCCCTTCTGTGTACATAATACGGCCTGCCAACCGACCGCCCCTCAACAGCAACGGCGCATTTCCGTCATCCGACCCCTTCACCGGCATGCAACATCTGCTCCCAGTTGAAGACAAGTTTGGACACCTTGAACACGTGCACGGTGCGCATCTGGGTGATCCCGCACACCTGCGCGAGCCGCGTGATGAAGTCGCGCAGGTGCTCTTCGGACGGGAACATCCCTTCCGTAATGAGATCGCAATGTCCGGTCACCATACCGATCCAACGTACTTCATCCAATGCCGCCACCGCCTCGGCCACCGCCTCGAGCTTGGCTGGCTCGACGCAAAGCTCCGTCAAGGTGTGGACAGGAAGGCCGATCTTTGCGCTATTCGCGAAGACACCGATTCTGATGATACGCTCGCGAACCAGTCGCTCAATCCGGCGCGCGACGGTGGTACGTGGCACGTCAAGGGCGAGAGCAATTTCGCTCGTCGGCTTGCGACCATCGTCCTGCAACGCGGAAATAATCCGCAGATCGAGCTCGTCGAGGGCGAACCCATTACTCGTCGTGGCGCTACCTCCTGTGCGAGATGCGAGAAGGCACAAATGGTCGGGACGACTGCATTCTAGCGACTAATGGGTGAATCGTCAATCATTAGCCAAAAAGCAGGCTAAATGACCATGTTTCTTCTTTTTCGCTTCACTAAAATACTAAGGTGGACTGCATTCGATCGGCGAAAAGCCTAGGCGCACGAGGTGATGGATGAGGCGATGCAGTAAGGGGAGTGCTAGGGGGAGGCTATCTAGGGATACATATCCATGAAGAACCTCTATCGATACTCAGGTTATGGCAGAGAAATCGGGGGCGATGGTCTCGCTCGGCATCGGCAACAGCCGGATGAAGGACTTCGCCTTCGACGGTCCCACCCTCGCGGCGGCGATGATGAAAACGGGTATTTTCAGAGCAGCGTTCACGGAAACGATCACCGCACTCGTTCCGTTCCTCATGTCGCCCCCGCATGCGCTCATGACCGGCCTGCCGTTCACGCGGCACGGTCACCCGGCGGACCGTGGCACGAGTGAAGACGGGTCTCTCGCAGCCCTATATATCAATGTCGCATAAGGTTTCTTAACCGACAATTGATCGTTACCGAGCCTCTCCGTTCCGGTGAGATCGGTTCGTTGTCCATCGCACATTGGCCCTACCAGTGAAGTCTATGGCTTGTTCAGACCGAGCAGCGAAACGTTGCCTCTCGGCACGAGAATCGCCCGTCGACAACACACATCAGCACTCGATGCGGCGCGGTTTCCACTTTATCCTCGGCTCCGGTTCAGCTCAGGGATATGTCATCCACGCCCCGCTCTTGCTCTGACCCGGTGAATAATGCGCAGATCGGCACTTCCAGCGCGGTGGCGATTTTCGCGAGTTGCTTCACCGATGGGTTCCGCTCGCCCCGTTCGATCCCCGCGTAGTACGTCCGGTCCAGCCCGGCCCGCGCCGCGAACTTCTCCTGCGACAGCCCCGTCCGCAGCCGCAATGTCCGGATCCAGTTTCCCAATGTGGCGACAACATCTTCCATGTGCCCACGGTGCGGACTTGCGGTCGCATCGTCTACGGTTCATAAGGACACGGATGTGTGACACGAAGTTGCTGTGAGCGAGTGGAGCGGTCGCAAGGCTGCTCCCAGGCGCGTGTCCAACGCCTGTCCCCGCCCCTCCGTGCGTCGCCGGTAACGGCGGGGTCTGAAACTGAGGGGAAGAAGCCCAAGGGCAAGCCAAGCCGGTCGGCGCGCCACAGGCAAGGGGAAGATCGGACGGGTGAGCGAGAGCGAATCCTCGTCTGTACGCGTCGTTAGCTTAGACCGCCGGATACTGGCTGACCAAGACGGCGGAATTGGGCCACCGGATGGGGTGTTTTGTCCCATCCGAATGGGCGCATCCCTGTCCGTGGATGCGCTGCGGACACCATGGCCCCGGCGCAAAGAGGGCACCCACCCCGGTCGCATCTCGCGGCAGTGGAACGTGGCAACCCCAATGAGGTCTGGATGGAGGGGCATCGTCCGTCCCGGCACCCAGTACGCCGACCGTAAGGGGAGCGGAATTCCTCAGTGGGCACAGGAGACCCAAGAAGCGAAGGCCAGCAGCCGAAAGGCACGGGGAAGTCATAACCCGCTGGATAGGGCACTACTACAGTGTGGCACAAGTAAGCCAGCGGTATAATCGGGGACAGGTGCGGTCAGGGGGATCGCCGAGCGTTGTGAGGGGGCACCGATGCGCGGACCGAAACCACCCACTCTGACGTTGACCGCCGAGGAGCGGCACGCGTTGGAGGCGCTCGGACGGCGGCACGGCGCGGCACAGCAGACCGTGCTCCGGGCACGCATCATCCTCGCGGCGGCGGCGGGAGAGAACAATGCGCAGATCGCACGCCATCTGGCGGTAAACGTGGAGACCGCCCGGTTGTGGCGCACTCGTTGGCTGGTCTTGGGCACGCTCCCGTTGACCGCGTTGAGTGTTGCCGAGCGACTGGAAGACGCGCCCCGCCCCGGCGGCCCCTGCCGGATCAGTAGCGAGCAGGTCTGTCGGCTCATCGCGTTGGCCTGCGAGGTGCCCGCGCTGTCCGCGCGACCGATCAGCCAGTGGACCGGGCGGGAGATCGCCGACGAAGCAGTCAAACGGGGCATCGTGGCGCGCATCTCGCCGCGCCATGCCGCCCGCCTGCTCAAAAGGGGGATCTCCAGCCGCACCGCAGTCGCTACTGGCTGACACCCGCCGCCGACCCCGCCCTCGCGGTCAAGGTGGCAGACGTGTGCATGCTGTACGCGGCGGCGCCCGCGCTCACCGCAGCGGGCGAGCGGGTGATCAGCACGGACGAACTGACCGGTGTGCAGGCGTTGGAGCGCCGTCACCCCGGCCTGCCCCTGGCACCGGGCAAGGTCGAGCGGCGGGAGTTCGAGTACGTGCGGCATGGCACCGTCACCTTCATCCTCAATCGCGATGTCGTCACCGGGCAGATCGTTGCCCCATCCGCTGGCCCGAGGCGGACGGAGGCGGACTTCCTCGCCCACCTCAGGGCGACCGTCGCCACCGATCCCCAAGCCACCAAGTGGCATTTCGTGGTGGACAATCTCAATATCCATCAATCGGAGGCCGTGGTGCGCTATGTCGCGGAAATCTCCGGGATCGTGGACGACCTCGGGGTCAAGGGCAAACAGGGCATCCTCGCGAACCAGCAGAGCCGGGCTGCCTTCCTCCACGACCCGACCCACATGATCGTCTTCCATTACACGCCCAAGCACGCCTCTTGGCTCAATCAGATCGAGATCTGGTTGAGCATCCTGACCCGCAAACTCCTGCGCCGCAGCTCCTTCCGCTCCGTCGCCGATCTCACGACTGGGGTGCGGGCCTTCATCGTCTACTACAACCGCACGATGGCCAAACCGTTCAAGTGGACCTACGCCGGCAAACCGCTCTGCTCCTAATCGTTGGGCTACTCCTGCCCCACTGTACTAGGCGACCGATATGCAATCCGGCCAGATCGGCGAGTTGCTGCTCAAGCTCATTGCTCAGCACGAGCATCCGACGGCTATAGTCGGCAACCAACTCCCCGGCGGCGGTCATTCGGACGCGACGACCGCTGCGTTCGAGCAGCGGCGTATGGAAGAACCGTTCAAGCGACTTCACATGCGCGGAGATGGCGGGCTGGCTGATACTCTCATGCTCTGCTGCGGCGTGCATCGTGCCGTGCTCCACCACGGCGAGATAGACCGCGAGTGCGTGTAAGGTAGGCCGCTCCTTCATCTGTTGCCCCTTCACCGTCACTGATAACCCAAAGCGATCACTCTCATCCAATAGTGGTATTGGATATTATCACTTCCCTCCGGTACGCTGTAGACAGTCACATGACAGAGGCCGAAAGGAGCCAGTAATGGGCGCACCGATGATCGCTGATTTGACCGCCGAGGAAATCCGCAGCGCCGTTGTGGAGCGATACGGACAGGTCGCCACCGACCCGACCGGGACGTTCAACTTCCCCGTTGGCCGCGCATTCGCAAAGGCAATCGGCTATCCCACCGCGACGCTCGACAGTGTGCCCGAGGAAACGAGCCGATCCTTCGCGGGTGTCACCTACTTCCATCCCCGCACAAAGCTCGTACCCGGAGAGATTGTGCTCGACCTCGGCTGTGGCGCGGGCATGGACATGATTATTGCTGCGCAGGCCGTCGCCCCGAACGGACGGGTGATCGGCATCGACTACTCCGAGGAAATGGTGGCACTGGCGACGGCGAACGCACGGCGCGCCAGGGTAGAAAACACGCAGGTCTATCGTGCGCCGGTCGAAGCCCTTCCGCTGCCGGATGCGTCCGTCGATGTCGCCGAAGCCAATGGTGTGTTCAATCTCGCGCCGGGCAAGGACGAAGCGGTTGCCGAAGTCTATCGGGTGCTCAAGCCGGGCGGACGGTTGATCGCCGCCGAGATCGGGCTGCAACACGACGTGTCGGCGTCCGAACGGGCAACGCTCCAGGACTGGTTCCGCTGAGTGGGAGGCGCGCTGCCGGAGGCAGCGATGGCGGGACTGTTCGAGCGGGCGGGCTTTGTCGTCACGGTGCTCCATCGGGAACGCAATGCACGCACCGGCAATGAAGCGGCGGTTGTCGTCACGTTGCTCGCGGAAAAACCGGCGTAGCGGGGAATTGGTCACTCCAGACCGATTGCCAGGAGACATGGAGACCCGTTTCTCTGAATCTGGTATTGTCTCCGTTGAGGCGGCAATCTCGGCAGACGACAATGAGGTAGGCGATGCGACGGCCACTCTCACCGGAAACCTTGGCAGCCCAGGCCTTGGGCGACATTGACCCGGTCTCCGGCGCCTTGGCGCCCTTCATCCATCCCTCCACGAACTACGAGCAACAGGCGGATGGCTCCTACCATCAGGACCGGGTCTACACGCGGGCCGATAACCCGACCTACGAGTACGCGGAGCAGCTCCTTGCCGCCTTGGAGGGCGACGGCTCCCATTGTGCGCTGTTCGCTTCGGGCATGGCCGCCGCGACCGCCGTCTTCCAGTCCCTGTTGCCGGGTGACCACGTCTTAGTAGCGAGGATGCTGTACTGGGGACTGCGGAAGTGGCTCGCCGAGTTCGGCCTGACCTGGGGGCTGGATGTTGAGTTCATCGACATGACCGATCTGGCCGCCGTGGAGGCGGCGATCCGCCCGGGGCGGACGCGGCTCCTGTGGGTCGAGACGCCGGCAAACCCGACGTGGGAGATTACGGACCTTGCCGCCGTCTGCACGATCGCCCACGCGGCCGGCGCACGGGTGGCGGTCGACAACACCGTGGCGACCCCGGTCCTGACCCGCCCGTTCGCGTTCGGCGCCGATCTCGTCGTCCATTCCGCCACGAAATATCTCAATGGCCACAGCGACATCCTCGCCGGCGCGGTACTGACCGCCCGTGCCGATCCCTTCTGGGAGCGCATCCGTTCCTGGCGGCGCAACGGGGGCGCGGTGCTCGGCCCGTTCGAGGCGTGGCTCCTGCAGCGCGGGATGCGCACGCTCTTCCTCCGCGTCCACCGGGCCTCCGAGACCGCGCTCACGATCGCGCGTCAGTTGGAGGGGCACCGTTCCCTGAAGGCCGTCCTCTACCCGGGTCTCCCCTCACACCCCGATCACGCGATCGCCGCGCGTCAGATGCAAGGTGGGTTCGGCGGGATGCTCTCGATCCGACTGGCGGGCGGGGCGGAAGAAGCAAAGGCCGTCCTCGCCGCGGTTCAGGTCTTCAAGCGGGCCACGTCCCTCGGCGGGGTCGAGAGCCTGATCGAGCACCGGAGCAGCATGGAGGGACCCTCGTCCCCGGTGCCCGACGATCTGTTGCGCCTGTCGATTGGTATCGAGGCGCCCGATGATCTGCTGGCCGATCTGGAAGCCGCGCTTGACGCGGCGAGTCGACGTCTGGCCGCAGCCGCCACGCGCTAGGAGTTGCCCGCCATGGACTTGGTCAATCGGGTGACTGCCGCGCTCGCAACGAGCGTGCTTCCCTCCGTGATCGCGCGCGGAGGCGATGTGCGCGTGCTCGCCGTCGAGGACGGCATTGCGCTCCTTGCGGTGAGTGGTTCCCCGGGCGCGACCCTCCCGCTGATCGCGCGCATCGAAGCGCTGCTTCGCGCCGCCGTCCCGGAGGTGACCGGCGTCCAGTTGGTGGGGGACGAGACACACGCGTCACAGGGAACGGCCCACGGCGATCTTACCGACCGGGTGCGCCGTATTCTCGATACGGAGATCAACCCGACGATCGCCGCCCATCGTGGGCGTGTGGTCCTTGTGGAGGCCAAGGATGGCTGGGTGCGTGTCCGGCTCGAAGGCGGGTGCCAGGGATGCAGCCTGGCGGAGGTGACGCTCCGGCAGGGTATCGAGCCGTTGCTCCGAACCCGCATCCCCGAGCTGGTCGGTCTGGCGGATGTGACCGACCACGAGGCGGGCACCGAGCCCTTCTATTCGCCGGCAAAGCGCTGAGCGTATCGATGGGCGCGGGAGCAAGGAGACGAGGGGTGGGCGAGAACCAACTCGACGCCACGAAGCATCGTCGTGTCATGCTGCTCGTCCCCCGCGAGACGTATCGGGCGGCCGACTTCCTCACGGCGGCGAACCAGCTCGGGGTTGATCTCGTAATCGGTAGCGACGGGGCGCTGCCGCTTGGTACGCACCCGGTTATCCGGGTCGATCCGAATGATCTGCCCGGAAGCATTGACCGCATCGTCCGCTCAAGCGGGCCGCTCGATGCCGTTGTCGCGGTCGATACACCGATGCTGGCGGTGGCGGCGGCCGTAGCGCACCGCATCGGACTCCCCCACAACCCGATCGACGCGGTGATGGCGGCGATGGATAAGGCGGCGCAACGATCACTGTGGGCAGCGGCCGGCGTACCCCAACCGGCATATCGACTCATCACGGCCGGGTCCGACGAGCGTGCCGTCATCAGCGCAGCCGCGGAGCTGGCGTTTCCCTGCGTGGTCAAGGCGGTGTCGTTGAGCGGCAGTCGGGGGATTCTGCGCGCCGATACTCCTGCGGAAGCGGCCGACGCCGTGCGGCGTATCCGGCGCGTGCTGGCGGAAGCCGGGCGGCCGGACAGCGAACCGCTCCTGATCGAGGAATATGTGCCGGGCCTTGAGATCAGTATCGACGCTCTGCTCACCGATGGCGTCGCGACGGTCGTTGCCGTCTTCGACAAGCCGGAGATGCCCGATGGCCCGACCTTCGAGGAGACGATGCTCATCTGCCCCGCCCGGCTAGCGGACGAAACGCGGGCAGCGTCCGTTGCGGTCGCCGAGCGAGCCGCACGCGCCCTTGGTCTCCGGCACGGTCCCATCCACGCCGAACTGCGGATCGATGTTCGGCACGGCGACGAGCGGCCGACCATGCTTGAGATCGCGGCGCGGTCGATCGGTGGCCTCTGCTCGCGCGCCCTCCGATTCGCCGACACGATGAGCCTCGAAGCGATGGTGCTCCGCAATGCGCTCGGCTGTCGCGTGACGCCGAAACGGGAGACCGGGACGGCCGGGGTGCTCATGGTCCCCGTGGAGCGCACGGGGGTGCTTCGTGCAATCGAGGGCAAGACCGAGGCTGCCGACGTGCCGGGAATTACGGGGCTCTCGATGAGCATCCCCCTGGGTCAGGTGGTCCATCCTCTCCCGGAAGGTGACCGGTACCTCGGCTTCATCTTCGCGGCGGGCGAAACGCCGGGAGCAGTTGAGGCATCACTTCGTGCCGCGCGCCAGCGGCTCCATGTGGTCATCGACTGAAGCGAGAATGACCTGACCTCGAAGGGTAGTCGCCCAATTCTAAGCCTTTGGTGGTTCGTGCCTATCGGCCGCTGCCACGTCAAAGGATCCCCGGTGTGCGCCATCACGTACCGCCGCCATCCCTCGGGCCGTCCGTATCCCTCTGCGGATTAGGGTCGCCGGTATTGGGGTCGATTGGCGAAAAGGAAAATATTGTACGCTAATGGTTCATCCGGTAAATTTGCTCACATCCCTTGTCGTCGATCTGCTCGTCAGCAGGTCAAACGATCATCGGGCTATCTGCACAGAACTAACCGGATGAACCACTAATGGTTCATCCAGTAAATTTGCTTCACATCCCTTGTCGTCGATCTGCTCGTCCGCAGGCCAAACGATCGTCGGGCTATCTGCATAGAACTAACCGGATGAACCACTAAGGCCTGCGCTGCCAATGGACCCGACCGATGGAGCGTGCCATGCTGTCCATCTAGGGTATACCCCAGTTTGACATGTCGCCATGCGTCGTCCATCGCGCTTCTCGGCATCACGCGCGTCGCGTCCGTTACTTGACGGTTCGCCCATCACCCCCTGTTCGAGCGGGAGATCATCCGCAAGCGCACCCAGACCTTTCCGAGACGCTGGGGGCAGTGAGTATACTTCGTGCGCGTATCGTTTTCTATTCGCGAGATTGAGGTGATGCCATGTTCGACGCATTCTCCCTGCCGATCCTCCTCGCCCTCTTCGCCGCCGCCGCCGTCGTCGTCTGGCTCGCGGGGACCCGGCTCTCCGATACGACCGATGTGCTCTCCTCGCGTTTCGGCTTCGGGGAGGCCCTCGGAGGTCTCATCCTGCTCTCTATTGCTACCAACCTACCCGAGATCGCCATCACCGTGAGCGCCGCGCTCCGCCACGACCTCGGTATCGCCATCGGGAACATCCTCGGCGGCATTGCCGTCCAGACCGTGGTGCTGGCGATCCTCGATCAGTTCGGCGTGCGCCAGAAGCATCCTCTGAGCTACATGGCGGCATCCCTGCTCCTCGTCCTCGAGGGGGTGCTGGTGATCGCGGTGCTCGTCGTCGCTATCATGGGCACCCAGTTCCCGGCGGGTTTGCTCTTCGCGCGCGTCGCACCTGGCGATCTCTTGATCGCGCTACTCTGGCTCATTGGTCTCTGGCTGCTGGGCAAGGCGCGCACCGACCTGCCCTGGCAGGCGAAGGGCGACGCACCGGGAGGGCAAGAGAGAGATGGCACGGCGGAGGCACGGCGGAAGCAAGAGACCGCAACCAAGGGCCGGAGTACGACGCGCGAGGTACTCGTCTTCGTTGCTGCCGCCGCCGCGACGCTCGTGGCGGGTGTGGTGCTGGAGGAGAGCGGCAAGGCCATCGCCGGCGACGTCGGACTGTCCGGCGTGCTGTTCGGCGCGACGTTCCTCGCCGCCTCGACCGCCATCCCCGAGATCTCGACGGGGTTGGCATCGGTGCGCCTCGGCGATTACCGGCTCGCGTACAGCGACATCTTCGGTGGCAACGCCTTCCTGCCCGTCCTCTTTCTCGTGGCAAGTCTCGTCTCAGGCAAAGCCGCCCTGCCCCAAGCCCAACGGAGCGACATTTATCTGGCGGGGCTGGGCATCCTGCTCACGACGATTTATCTCTACGGCCTGGTCTTCCGGCCCCGGCGACAAGTGCTGAACATGGGCATCGATTCGGTCGTCGTCCTCGCGCTCTACGTGTTCGGCATCGTGGGTCTGATCGCCGTCGCCCATTGATAACCATCGGTGCCGATCGCTCGGAGCGGGTCATCTTCCCCTTCGGCCTGTACTCGGCGTCGGGCTTCTGGTACTGCGCGTGCGTTGACGACGCGCGGGGCCACAACGTCTCGCTGCGCGCCGATCGGTTCGTCTCCGTCGCCCGCCTCGAGGGGCGTGCCCGCCCGGACCACATCCCGCTCGACGCGTGGCTGAAGGTCATCGAGCACGACGGCGGGACCGGCCTGCCGCTGCGGGCAAGGGTGACGGGCCGCAGGGAGCGGAAGCCGCCTTTCTCGACGCGCTTATTCGGTCGCCAGGTGGAATCGCCGGTCAGGTTAAAATGGTTCCAGTGGACCGGCGCGACGTGAGTGAGTAACCCCTCGTCTACTGACGCAAAGAAGGAGGGGTATCTGATACCAAGATAGAGTACACGCTAACTGGACAGCTAGGGAGCAGTCCGCTGGGCAAAGAGGGTGGTATCCTTTCCCGGTGGTGCGCGACGAGGAAGGGTGTCCGATGTTCAATAGCTGTCCCCGTTGTGGCAAATACTCGGTCGAGAAGCACATTGATCCCACCGGACTCGTTGCCATTTGCCCCCACTGTGACTATCCCCATCGCTTCCGACAGTTGCCCCTGTTCATCGTCACCGGAGCCAGTGGCACGGGCAAATCCACGGTTTGTCTCTCCCTTGCCCCCCTGCTCTCGACCTGTGTCTGCCTTGAGAGCGACATCCTCTGGCGACCAGAGTTCGCAAACCCCCTTGACGACTACCGCACCTATCGCGATCTCTGGCTGCGGCTCGCGAAGAACATCGGGCAGAGCGGTCGTCCGGTCGTATTGTTCGGCTCTGCCACCCCTGATCAGTTCGCGGCGTGTCCCGAGCGGCGATATTTCAGTGACCTGCACTACCTTGCTTTTGTCTGCAACGACGCGACGCTTACTGCACGATTGCAGGCACGACCAGCATGGCGGGGATCGGGAACGCCCGAAGCGGTCGCGCAGATGGTGCGATTTAACCAGTGGCTCACGCGGCGTGCAGCAGAAACCACCCCGCCCATGACCTTGCTCGACACGAGTGACCTCACGCTAGACGAGAGCGTGGAGCGTACTGCACGGTGGATCGACGAACGACTGCCGACTGCGTAGCGACCCGCTCGCTCGGTGACGGAGCGCAAGATTCGAGCGTCCCAAAGCTCACCTGTGTCCGCACACAACGCAACGATGATTATAAGACGAGTAACGAGACAGCAGAACCGCCGCAGACTCCCGTTACTGAACATCGTTCGGGATCGTCCGGGAAACGTTCGTTTGCCGGGAGTAGAACAGCCTGACAATAACCATAACAAACGGTAGTCAATCGCGAGTTGTCGACTCTTTTCGGAAGCAAGTAGAGCAACGAAACGGCACAGAACGCCAATTATGGTTACCAAAGGGAGCGCTGACCGTTACGCCATCATGCTTGGCCTGCTACACTCACAACATGAGCGATCCCATGTTATCAGTTGCGCCCACAGGAGAAGAAACGCAACGTGCCGGTGTCCGGCGCGGCTTGTTCTTGGAATACACCACGCTCGGTTGGAACGTCGTCGGCAGTGTCATCGTCATCCTCGCCGCAGTCGCCGCCCGCTCGGTCGCCCTGGCAGGCTTTGGACTTGACTCACTCATCGAAATCTTCGCTTCGGTGATCGTCGTCTGGGAACTCACGGGGGCGGGCGGCAAGAAACGGGAGCGCAAAGCCCTCCGACTCATCGGCATCGCCTTCTTCTGTCTCGCCGTCTACATCCTCGGTCAGTCCTCGTATACGCTCATCAGCCGGTCGCACCCCGACACCTCGCCCGGTGGCATTGCTTGGCTCTCGCTCACGCTTTTCGTGATGCTCCTTTTGGCGTGGGGCAAGAAGACAACGGGCGAGAAGATCCACAACCCCGTTCTCATCACTGAAGGGCGTGTCACCCTGATTGATGCGCTGCTTGCTGCTGCCGTGCTCGCGGGCCTCATCCTCAATGCCGCCTTCGGCTGGTGGTGGGCTGATCCGCTGGCAGGGCTCGTGATCGTCTACTACGGATTGAAGGAAGGGCTCGCCGCGATTCGTGGCGAGGCATAGTCCGTGATCGCGATCGCCATCATTTTCGTCTCGCTCGGTTTGGACACCCTCGCCGTTGCCCTCGGTCTGGGGTTGTCGGGCTTGCCGCGCGATCGGTGGCTGCGGGTCGGCCTCACGTTCGCGCTCTTCGAGGGGCTGATGCCGGTCGTTGGTCTGCTAATCGGGCAAGGGCTCGGGTCGGCGCTCGGGGCAATCGCCACGTACGTCGCGGCGGGAATCTTGATCGTGATTGGCGGCTTGGAAATCAAAGAGGCCGTGCTGGACGACGATGACGACGATGAGGCGATTGATTTCTCCCCGTCCGCGGGGAAGAAGCGACCGCTCCTGCTCACCGGCCTCTCGGTGAGCCTCGATGAGCTGGCGGTCGGGTTCGCGCTCGGCGTCCTGCATGTCCCGCTCGGGCCGGCACTCGCCTATATCGCAATGCAGGCGTTCGCGCTCACCTTTGTGGGACTCTTCATTGGTCAACGGCTGGGGAAACATCTCGGGGAGCGGGCGGAACTCGCGGCTGGGATCGTGCTCGCGCTGCTGGGTATCGCGATCTTCCTCAGTGAAATCACTGGCACACATTTCGTGTGACGATTGACGTCCCGGTACATGACGTGGTACACCGCACGCGGCGATGAAGCTCGCCTGCGTCTCCATTCGAGACCGACCCGCCGCAGTATCCGTGGCTGATAGCTTCTACCGGCACCATGCCGTGTAGGGGCATTTTTATTTGCATAAGGGGGGTGCGTTGCGCGTTCTGATTGTTGCCCTCGGTGCCGGACTTGGCGGGGTCAGCCGGTATCTCATCCAAGGCTGGATTCTGGAACGCACCGGGCCGAGTATCCTCGCCCTCTTCGCCATCAACGTCTCCGGTGCATTTGCCCTCGGTCTTGTCACGACGCTCGCCGTCGAGCGCAACCTCATCAATCCCGATATCCGCCTGCTCCTCACGACGGGGTTCCTCGGCGGCTACACGACCTTCTCCTCGTGGATGCTCGAATCGTTCCAACTCCTGGAAACGGGCAACCTCGCGCGCGCGGCGGTGAATGTCGTCGGCAGTCAGGGCTTATGCGTTCTCCTCACGAGCGGCGCACGACCCTGACTTTCTCACCTTGGGGCAGCATTACTCCCCCTTCCCTCCGAGGGAAGGGGGTTGGGGGTTAGGAAGATCAGGCGCGAACCGCGACGAAGCGCCTCGGAAGCGAGAACGCATAAGCCCTGCGTCGGCAGTGCGGTGATTGGACTCGTGGCGGTGTATCTTGGTATCGTCGCGGGTCGGATCGTGTAGGCAGGGAGCAGGCAATGGCCGAAGCAACATTCCTCATCCCCGAAAAGGACAGCGATCGCATCCAAGCACTGCGGGGTGTAGCGGGCATTCAAGCGGTGCAAGCGACCCACAAACCCTTCGATCCATTCAGCGCGGATGCGGAGACGCAGGTGGTCGCTGAGACGGTCGTCACCGTCTCATACGATCCCGCGCAGATGAGCATCGCTCAGGTTACGGACGCCTTGCGGTCATGCAACATCCATGTGCTGGATGTGCAGCGTGGGAAATAGCGGGACTGGTCACGCCTCCCGGCTGCGATAAATCAGGACTTCGACCGGATCAATCGTCACCAGTCCCTCCTGCACCATCTCGGCGACGAAGGGACGGATACGCGCGATGCGCTCCTGCTGATCGACGAACTCGACCAGGACAGGAAGGTCCTCGGAAAGGCGGAGGATTGAGGTCGTATGCACCTTGCTGTGCGCGCCGAAGCCCGCCATGCCCTTGAAGACCGTCCCGCCGGCCAGCCCCTCGCGCTTTGCCATCAGGAGCAGGGCTTCCGCGAGCGACTGATGATGCCAACGATCCGACTCGCCGATATAGATGCGCATCCGCCATGCTTCCCCGGCAATCTCCATTACGAACCTCCTGCAACAGTGGGTGGTGCTCGTGTCGTTCATCGTAGTGTACCGCTCACCGCATCGCGGTTGTATTCTCGTTCCTTGTCTCCGGTCTTCCTCTTTGCTAGACTGCACCAACAGGTTTGAGACAAACGCCGTAAGTCGGATGGTGTCTTCCATGCAATCACCGATGGTACGCACGCTCCCCACACAATCCCTCTTTTGGATCTTCCTGCGGATCGGCGCCGCCGCGTTTGGTGACACGGGGCCGGTGCTGGTGCTCCTCGAACGGGAGTTTATCGAGAAGCGGGCAGTCCTCACCCCTGAGGACATCACCGAAGCACTGACCTACACGAAGCTTCTCCCCGGCTCGACCGTCGTCCAGATCGTCGCCTATCTCGGCTATAAGCTCGGCGGGTGGGGAGCATCGGCACTCGCCACCATCGCTTTTGTGCTTCCGGCGGCACTGGCAATGCTCATCCTTGCCGCTGGGTATGTGGCGGTCACGGCACTGCCGCATGTGCAACCGGCAATCACCGGTCTGACCGCCGCCGTCGTCGGGATGCTCATCGCGACGATGTACCGGCTCGGGAAGAAGAACATCAGCGGTCCGGTGGGGATAGCCATCGCCATTGTCGCGTTCGTGGTCGGTGCGTTTCTCACCATCAACGCGGCGCTGATCGTCATTGCCGCCGGGCTGATCGGTATCCCGCTTTTCTCGAAAGCGAAGGGGGGAAGGAAGTGACCCTCCTCGTGTCCCTCTTTCTCCATTTCCTGCTCCTCAGTCTCCTTGCCTTCGGTGGTGGGCAAGCGGCACTGCCGCTTGTCGAGCGGATCACGGTCGCGGAGCAAGGCTGGATATCGGGTGTGGATTTCTCGACCGCCGTCGCCTTCGGCTACGTCACGCCGGGGCCGGTGCTAATCACGGCAACCTTCATTGGCTATCGTGCCGGTGGGATGCTTGGTGCGCTGGTCGCAACCGTCGGGGTGTTTATCGCGCCGTGGTTCCTCGCAACCGGTTCGGCGCACGTCCTCCGGTCGTATTTGCAGCAACCGTGGCTACGGGGATTCGGGAGAGGGGCTGCACCGGCAACGATTGGACTGCTTGGCGTTGCCGCCCTGAGCCTTGCCCGGACTTCCTTCACGAGTTGGCCGTATGTGGTGATTGCTGCTGGCGCGCTCCTGCTTTCGCTGTGGAGAAAGATCAATCCGCTACTGATCCTGATCGGCGGCCTTGCACTTGGAGCGCTCGTTGGCATCCTCGGATGGTAGGCTGGTCAAGGGAAGAGGGACGTGTGGCAACCCGCGAACGGGAAGCGCCGACGTACCATCTGGAAATTGCCCTTGACGGTAGCGCCGGACTCTGGCTCGCACTCCTCGTGATCGGCTTCGTCGCACCGGGTGGCTGGCATTGGGGCTGGCACGAGAGGCGCTGACATTCGTCGAGACCATCGATGACCGACTCCACCAGATGGAACTGACGACGATCCTGCCGCTGGGCATCACGCTGCGCGCGCATATCGTCTGCGTGCTGCTCTAAAGGGGAACCTGCCGGGTGCAGATCGGGAGCGATTTTCGTTTCCCGTCCGGGCTGCGGGGCAGGTGCATTGAACGGCTCACCGCGAAGCGATGTCTCCGGCACATCGAGACGACATTGGCGCAGGTCAAAGGAGTGGCGGAAAGCGCGGGACGCGGCGGGTGACACCCGGCTATGTGCGCCGTCGCTTGACACGCGCCATACTATGCACGAATATATGAGCAGTTCTTCAGATGTTTGTTGAGGGAGGTTCCCCGTGCCGACACCGAGTCGCGTTTCTCCTGTAGATACCTGCGAAATCAACCATATCCACGCCGACGGCGTCCGGCGCGCCCGAAGGGCGCTCCCCGATCCCGACGTGGCCGATGATCTGTCAGCACTCTTTGGTGCACTCGGCGATCCGACGCGCGTGCGCCTGTTGGCGGTGCTGACCACCGGCCCCTTGTGCGTTTGCGACCTCGCCGCGACGCTCGGCGTCTCGCAGTCTGCCGTCTCGCATCAGCTGCGGCTCCTGCGCTCCCTCCATCTCGTACGGGCGCGTCGTGGACTAGGCCACATGATGTTGCACGCATACCGGCACCGATGGCTGTCAAACGTCGCGTCGCCTCCCCTCATCCCACCTCAAACGCGAAGAGGGTCGGCTGTGCGACCGTCTCCTGCCGGGTAGTCCGGGGCGCATAGTCCGGACGGCGCATCACCTTCAGCCATTCCGCGTCGCTCAGCTCCCACAACGGCAACTGCGGCGACTGATACGGCGTCTCGAAGAGCTGCGGCTCCTCGACCGCGCGCAGATGCGCCTTGTCCGGTTGGTAGCGCACGCGGTATTGCGCCAGCGGCTCATCCGCGTACTCCAAAGTCAGCGTCTCGCCGTACAACCAGACCGCTGCGCGCTCCCGTGCAAGCCCGCGTTCGCCATAGACCCGCCAATGCCGGAACCGGACGTACCCCATCTTGTCGAGCTTCCTGCCGAAGCGCGTGCGGTAGAAGAGCCGGTGCAGGTCTTCCGGCGTCACCGGTCGGCCGTTGTACCACGCGAGAACATCACGCGGCGTGCGCCGATCATCGTCGCGTTCTTGATGCGCCCAATGAACCTGATAATTCAGATTGACGACCCACTGGTCATGCACCGCCAGCAACTCCGCCCACGTCGTCGCCTTCGCGAAGTGCCAGTCGGCCATCCGCCGCTGAATCTTGAACGTCGATTCGATGTAGTTCTGCCAGGGCTTGCCCCGCTCGATCTCGCGTTTCTCGATACCGAGCGCGGCGTAGATCGCCTTCGCCTGCTTCGCCGTGACGAAGACCGCGCCGCTGTCGCTGACCAAGGTTTCCGGCACGCCGTGCTGCCGGATCGCCGCGTAGAGGATCATGAGATAGGCGGAGAGATCCTGCGCCGGGAAGATGCCGCTCGCCAGGATCGCGCGCGAGTAGTTTTCGAGGATCGAGACGCAGTAGACCTTCATGCCGATGTTCGCCATGTCGAGATGACGGATATCCACGCTCCAATACTGGTGCCGACGGGTCGCCGCGAAGGGCGGCGGCGTCTTCGTGTGCGGGGCACGCGCCGGTTTGGCGAGACCGTACAACTTCCGGTTGCGCGCCATGATCCGCCCGCAGGTGCGCGGACTCAACTCGATCCCCTGCTGTTTGAGCGCCGCGTGCATCCGAAACGCGCCGAGTTCGGGATTCTCCTGCAGTCGCTTGATCGCGGCGATCGCGGGAAGATCGACCGTGCGCACGCCGTCGGTGCGGGCGTGGCTCTTGTCCGGCATTCCGGGTACCCCTTCGGCGATCCAGCGCTGCAAGGTGTCGTGGACGGTGTGCCGCGTGACCTGCAGATAGGCGGCGATACTCGTCACGCTCCACCCTTCGCCGTGCAACTTCAGCACCGCGTGCCGCCGCGCCGCGGAATCGGCGATTTGGTGATAGGGCGGGAACCGACGTCCGACGAGGGTGGGCAACGGGTCCTCGGCGAGGATGCGGCGCACGGTGTGATGGCTCGGACGCCGCCCGAACTGGACGCCACAGATCTTCGCGATCTCATGGGGATGGAAGGCGGGATGCTCGGCTTTGAGGACGAGGATCGCGC
>JAABUL010002355.1_pt1 | contig 31621 bp, 20 predicted proteins | sample 5559151 | NCBI WGS metagenome assembly JAABUL01 (sample SAMN10711876, study PRJNA513368) | rock metagenome | isolation source: Antarctica rocks | place: Antarctica: Victoria Land, Pudding Butte sud
AGACGCAATCCCACATCTCCACACTGAACGCCCAGACTACCCGCCTCTCTGCGGCCCTCACAAGCTTGACGGACGACATCCTCCGTACCAGCTCTCGACTGGCTTATGAGGTCGAGTTACTGAGGGGAGAAGCTCTTTCTCTAGCCGACTCACTATCATCTCGAGGGGATCTGGACGAGTCTATCCGTAGATTCGTGCCTCATGGGCTCGACAAAGCCAGTCAACCACCAGAATCTCCTCATCCACCTTCGAAGACAAGGCATAGCAGCCAAGGACAAATCCCACCACTGAGAAGCAACGCTCAAGACAACCCACCAAATCCAGAAACATCTTTCGCCAATGAGCCCGAAGCGCTCCCACAACTTCGCATTCTCATGCACGTGCGCGCCCAACTCCAAGCCGTAATCCAGCGCTTCAATCTCGCCCTATCCTTTCCCTTCCCACCTTCTCTCCTTACCACAGCCACATCCTCCCTCATCTCCGTCAACCCACCTAATCAAGATCCTGACCTCGAAAGCAAAGGCCAAGCCGCACTCTCTCGACTACGCCAAGAAGTTCTGGATTTGCTCACAGATGCAGAGGGCCGAGGAGGCGGCGCGGACAGGGCTAGAGAGCGCGTCGGAGAGTTGAGAGAGATATGTGAGATATGGAAGGGGACTGGGGAGGAGAAAGCGAGGCTGAAGTGGTTGGAGGGGTTGGAGTTGGCGGTCGATGATGAGATTCGGAAGAAAGAGGAGGAGGGGAGGAAGGGGGCGGGAGGGAGGCAGGAGGCGAGGAGGGAGACGAGTGCGGTTAGGGGACAAGGTGATGTGGGTGGCAGTGGAACTGGCTTTTTGAGGAGATTGAGGGAAGAGATATACTTGGAATGAGTACTACCATACTTGCCACGCATGTCCCTCTACTCCTTCACCATTAAACAAACATGACCTACTCCCCCCTCCCCTCTCCCTACCCCTTCCTCCCCCCCTCTCCCTCCCCCTCCCCATCCCACCAATATCTAACCATCACCTAAATACCCCTATAAACTCCACAACCCCAACAAACCATTTCCATACCTGCACTAACACCCACATCACCCAGTCCCTCCCATCCACTCTATCCACTCTATCCACTCTATCCTCATCCCTTACTTTCCCACTTACCTTCCCATCCCCCTTATCCACCTCATCCTCATCACTACTTTCCCACCCCACTTACTTTCCCACCCCTTATATCTATACTTAGAAAGCCATCTATACCCTAATTGACATCTCCTCCACATCAACGCTGATGACCGTCACAACAGAACAAAGAGAAGAATAGAGAGTATGCTAAGGGTAAGGAGGGCAGGGGGAGAGGAGAGGGGGAAGGGGGAAGAGGGAAGAGGGAAGAGGGAAGAGGGAAGAGGGAAGAGGGAAGAGGGAAGAGGGAAGAGGGAAGAGGGAAGAGGGAAGAGGTAAGAGGGAAGAGGGAAGAGGGAAGAGGGAAGAGGGAAGAGGGAAGAGGGAAGAGGGAAGAGGGAAGAGGGAAGAGGGAAGAGGGAAGAGGGAAGAGGGAAGAGGGAAGAGGGAAGAGGGAAGAGGGAAATGAATAGGTGAGATCCACCTGTAGAAACAGCCGGCATCAGTGACGAGATCGGTCACTCGAGGAAATGGCTACCTGAAGAGTCTTCTAACATGTTACAGATCATGGGGAGACAGATTGGAGGAAAGTGCCGTTGCATAATGCAACATTCTTCATTTTTATATATTTTTGTATGTGATTGAAACGTGACCGTATCCACTTCCGATACCCTGACTATTCTAACACTGACCTTGACCTTAAACCTGAAGTATGACAAGCAACACAAGTATGACGTCTATCAGCGCAGTCCTCTAGCGAGGTTGGGCAAACAACCTCTTCTGGTTCGAGCGATCGAAATTGTCTGAAACAGTCGCCTTTGGAGCAAGTTGATTAGAGGGAACGGCATCCTGGACCGGGTTTGAGTCAACAAAGAAGTGACCGTAATTCAAATTGAAGAGTTCCCTTGTCGACGACCTGAGCAGTCGTTCCGGCAGAGCCTTGGTGAAGACCCTTGAGATGACTTCCCTGCAAGATTCTGGGATGACACAGCCATGACAGTATACGCACAAACATTCATCCCGAGACAACGGTTCAACTGCAGAAGTTCAGATATCCGAGGAAATATGTGTGTACCCACAGTAGTCAATCACTCAACCTAGTGCGCACTGAAGACCGGAGTTCCTTCCTTGAGACGACGATGACTTGGAGAGGTCATGGGCAAGTGCCAGTGTGGAGCTAGGCGCAGAGCCACCGGGAGTTGCTATCAACCGCTCTCAACACTGAGCCATGACACCGGCTCTTTCCAATTTGTCGAAGCTCGGAACTGAGACAAGGTTGGGTTTTCAACAAATTGATGACCTGGATGCGTGTCGTCTGATGAAAGCTTGCACTTGAAGCAGTAATCGAAGTTCTCGCAATCGATGCACTTGTTCCAGGTGCCGCAAATCGCCTGCCGTTGATGAATATGAAGGACACTGCAGCATGAATGCGGAGCACGCTCACAATATCGCATCCGTCACAGGTGACGCCCTGCATCTTGCCATGGGCAACGATTTCGTCTCTCTGTTGAAAGGCGGTTGTTTTCAGTGTCTCCGCCGTATTCTGTGGGTCAACACCAATGGAAAGTACAGTGTGAGAGTATATTGCTTACCAATGCTGGAGTCCAGCCCACCACATCTCGGATGTTTTCAGGACTTGAACCAGTACTTGCATCGTGTAAGATCCTGATGGTGTTAGCCGAACCGTTTCTGTAAGCCCAGTGCAAGGCACTCCAGCCATCTCGGTCGGTACTGCTAGGGTCCATGTTTTGCTTGTCGAGAAGCCATTTGACTGCTCGACTGGATCCTCCCGCCGCGGCATGGTGTAGACAATTCCGGCCCTGCTTGTCCACGCCTAGCAGATTGGCCTTGTGCTTAAGTAGGACCTCCATCGTGGAAACTCTTCCCTCGGCCGCTGCATAATGCAGCACAGCCCTTCCCTGGACGTCTGTGTATCGTGGGTGAGACATCTCCGCCAATAGAACTTCGACGACATCCCTATAGCCCTCAAACAGCACCCTCTTCATTGCACGCATTCGCTGTTGTATCTCAAAATCAGTCACAGCTTCGTGCATCAATAGCTGTCGTATCACCCTATCATGTCCCGCTCGGGCGGCCTTTGAAAGAGCGACCTCGCCAATCTTCGATCGCAAGTGGACATTAGCCCCATGCTCCAGTAGAAGGCGGGCTATATCGGCGTAATCTTTGGCAGCAGCCTTTAACAGTGCGCTGATACCCGAAAAGTTCTGGATGTTGACGTCAGCCCCCGCCTCCACGACAAAGCGTGCAATGTTTCGACGATCAGATTGTGCAGCTTTAATGAGTGCGGTGTCCCCCAAAAGGTCTCGCAGGTCAACATCGGCACCTTCGCTAAGCAACAATTGCACGGAGTCCTCATGTCCAGCCTCCACAGCTTCAAGGAGTGCTGTCTTGCCAGCTACCCCTTGAGAATTGACGTCAGCCCCGTGTTCGAGGAACAACCGAATTAAATTCTCGTTGCCAAGCCCCGAAGCTGTCTGTAAGGCGTTGCCATGATGTCCCCCTAGTTGATTGACCGAAGCTCCCTTGTTGAGCAAGAGCCGCACAACCTGCTGATGGCCTCCCCATGTGGCTGCACAAAGGGCGTTGCCATGAGTTCCGCAATGCGCATTCACGTCAACACCACGCTCTATGAGCCACATCACTGCCCGACTCAGACCAAGCAACGACGAGATATAGAGCGGGTGAGCGCTATTGATATCATTAATGTACAACTCAGGACAAATGGTCTCAAAATAATAAAGGCGAATCCAATTATTCAAGGCCGCTATCTTCTTCGGCCAGAGAAGCTCCATGATCAATGCAGTAGTTCTCCCAGTGCTGTCTTCTGCCATACGAACATGGTTGAACCAATTGCTGGCAGCATAGCGAGCTAATGGATAGGATGTGATAGATACTGAATCAAAAGGTTCGACAGGGTCGATATGTAGGAGATATGCAAGACAATCTTCGGCTATCAATCCATTAGAGTCAATTTCTTCCAGGCCATATACCTTGCCTATTCCATGCCGGATCCTTTGTGAGAGCAGGAACTCTTTCACCGTAAAGTGTGCCAATCTCACGTACACTGGGCTGTGCTCATCATCCGCACCTTGTTGCACTCCATCTTCGTCAAGGTATACCACCTTCGGAATACGGTACGCATTTCCAACTGTTGAGATGAGACTGGAACATGGTTCCAGTATATCTTGTATGTCTGTGAACCGTCTTTCCGGGTCAAATCGGGGATTTTCCTCCAAATCAATAGCAACGACCTCGGCCAGCTCTTCGAGTTCCAGCGGCCTGGCAGAGAATGTCAGCCAGCGTAGGATCCTGTGTACATGCTGGGTATGGTCATCGTCAACGTTGGACAGGATGCGAGCATAAGTCTCATCCAAGGTCTTCGGCAGTGATGCTAATGTTTTGCGTAGCGCAGGGGAATTGAAACAGCTACTGAGAGAGCCAAGCTGGCATGCTACCCAGCGAAACCTGAGACTATATGAGCATACGAGTATTGACCTAGGTTATGCGGGGGAGTATCAGCATCGTACATGCCGTCCGCTTTGCTCATCAGAACGCTTTCGATCTCAAATCGTATATCTGGCTCGTTCTGCCATCTCTTGAGCTTTCGGTCGGATTGGAGTCGGTTACGTACATAGGCACGAATGTCAGGATTGACTAGCGCGCTTCGAAGATCGATTCGCCCTTCCTCCGTAGTCATTGATTTCATCGACGTCTCGATAGCTCTCTCATTTCGACTAGAGGCGAGTATATGCATGTTGGTCTCAGTCCACCCAAAGATTTCCTCGATATCTGCAAGTAGCTCCAGTGGTACCATACACTCATCGAGAGCATCAACGATGATGAATGTTTCTTCGAACGTGCTCATCATTCGTCGCAAGGTCACGAGTAGCGCGTCACACGTCGGTTGCCGCTCCCCATACAAACAAGATGAGTATAGAGATTCGAGTTCTTGAGAGGCTGCGGTGCCCTTGTGCATTGATAGCTGGCTGATAAAAGAACGAATCATGTTTTCGTGACGCCGCATCTCGACCGTATTAAAATCGAAGAAGAAGTACAATACAGCTGACTTAGTCTTATACTCAGGATAGCCGATCAATAGGTGCTCCACGATGGTAGAGGTCAAGATGGTCTTACCACAGCCTATGTGTCGTTCCGGAGTCAACATTTCGGTGATGCATAACAATTTACAGGAAGTTCGAAGCTCGTCACGTACAACTCTTGTGGGAAGATGTACGATAATTCAAAAGCAAAACAAAAGCACGCAAAGGTTCCAACAGAGCGGCTTACCAGGGATCCCATACAGCCATAGGCACGACCTGGACTTGCTTTTCCATCTTGTAAAAGCGTCACTGGTAATGAACCACGCACCCGTTTCCGAATGGCGATCTTTAATTGCTTTGTTGTAATTTAGTGAAGGGTCGGGGGCCCGAAGCCATTGACATAGCCTTTCACGTTTAATTGACAACTGTACTTGAGTAACATTTTCGCTGATCTGTTCGACACCATGATCTATAGCCTTCAAATCATGCATGATAGCCTTTGACAAAGCGATGTGATCATTCTGTCGCGCGAGGTTGAAAAGCGCCTTTTGCCTCTCGATAGCATTCAAAATATGGTAGATTTCATCTTTATCGAACGGCCACGTGAAGGCTTTACCGAGCTTCTTCCAGCCATCGACTGGAGCCAACTTCATGGTCAGCGCTTCTAGAGATGCCTTGAATTGTGCGAGCGGGCCATCAGGCAGGTTCAACGACTGCAACGTTGAGGACCAAGAGTCACCCTCTTTTGCTTCTTCAGCTTGATCTTGGAGAAGAAACAGCATGCCGTTGATACTGGACAATTCCAGAAGCAGTTTCTGGCGATCTTTTGGCGCTCCTTTGACAGAGTTGAGGTATTGAACGACCGTTGCTGTCAATTGGAGGACAGCGATGATACTTGAAGATACGCTGAGTGGATCCATTATTCCTACGGAGCTGGTCGCGGGGAGAGAGGGCAGGGTTTCAATCGACGAAGAAATATCATTGCAAGTCCAGAACGTATAGATATGTCAGACGACGCTAACTACCGTCACGTGATTCCGTGCTCAACGTTCCAAGCCTCTGTGGCTTTTGGACATTCTACCGAGTACAGCGTAATACCCTCCATAAAGCTTTCCAGTCATATATTGTCGCAAGAGTGACTGCAACCATGATGGCAGATCTATCGTGATGTGAAACACAATCAATACGCGGCCCTGTTGGTGAGGGGCTGTGAGGCAAGAGCTTGCCGCCTGCACTCAGCCTCCCTCGATTCTACAAGGGTAAGTAGGTATAACATAGTGTTTCTCACCATCACATCTCTTCAATCCCCTCTCATTGACCTCGTCCTTCTGCTCTTGCCCAATTCAACAGGTAGCATCCGTCTCTCCCTCCAACAATGCACACGCAATCAAGCCAGCTGCTCCCACAGCCTCTCTCCAAGGCACACGACGGCGTCTACCGCTCCTTCTACAACAACTCCACCGCCCCTCGCATCAACAGCAACGAAGTCATAGTCGAAGCCATTCGCAAACAATATCCTGAACTTCATCTCACCATCACTCCTACCTACAGCACCAATCTTCTCAACTATGCCGCCGCCGGCCACGCTTCAGCCACGCCCGTCGACGCTGACAACTCCATCACCGAGAACTTGAAATGGCGCATATACATGGCTCCCGCAAGGCGGTTGGATGGCGGCTCAGGGGTTCTGCTCGACAGCATCAAATTCGGCAAGTACATCTACAAGTGGAACGAACATGATTACTTGTTGTACAAAGTGGTTGGGAGTGAGTCACTGTGGCAGGAAGATATGACATACCTGCTTGGCACACCAGAGACGAACGACAGACTGATGCTCTCGGCTGGCAATTGGGAAAGTCAAGTGCACAAATCCGTCCTCGTCTTTGACGGCGGCTATTGGCAACACAGCGCCGAGCTATGGCAAGCGGTGCAAAGCGCGTATTGGGACGACGTCATCTTGGACGAAAAGATGAAAAGATCCGTCATTGGAGAAATCAACAAGTTTTTCGATTCCCGAGCGCGGTACCAGAAATTGAAGGTGCCATGGAAACGCGGGCTCATCTTCCACGGCCCACCGTACGTTATGTTTTCAATCTAGAATCCTTACCCTCTCCTAATTTCAATATCTTTCCCACCAAACCTCTCAAGACTGTGTACTCCAAAGCCTCGCCACACAAATGCTAACTCCAAACTCATCCAGTGGCAACGGAAAAACCATCTCCATAAAAGCAATGATGCACACCCTCTACGACCGCCCAGACCCAGTACCCACCCTCTACGTCCGCTCCCTCTCCAGCTTCCGCGGGCCCGAGTACTCCCTCTCCGAAATATTCACCAGAGCGCGCCGAATGGCCCCCTGCTTCCTCGTCTTCGAAGACCTCGACAGCATCGTCACCGACGCCGTCCGCTCCTACTTCCTCAACGAAGTCGACGGCCTCAGAAACAACGACGGTATACTCATGCTCGGCTCTACAAATCATCTAGAGCGACTGGATCCTGGTATCAGCAAGCGGCCGTCAAGGTTTGATAGGAAATATCTTTTTCCGGATCCGGATCTGGAGCAGAGGTGGCAGTATTGCGAGTTTTGGCGGAAGAAACTGGATGGGAATGAGGATGTTGAATTTCCTGCTCGGCTTAGCAATGCGATTGCGGCGATTACGAAGGGTTTTAGTTTTGCGTATATTCAGGAAGCTTTTGTGGCTGCGTTGCTTGCTATTGCTAATGGAGACGCTGATGATGATGATGGTTTGGAGTTTAGGACGCGGATACTTAGTTGTGCGTGCGATGATTTGGAGGTTTTGGTCAAGAGTAGTGTGGCTGATGATGGGGATTTGGAACGGTATGTGTTGTGGAAGGAGATTAAGAAGGTGATTAAGACGTTGAGGGAGGAATTGGAGTCTGAGAGGGAGAATGATAAGGACTTTAAGTAAGATGGGGCGAGGTTTGACGATTTTTGAATAGCGTACAATAGCCATTTGTGGGGGTAGCACTCCGTCGATGTATGTTGTAACTATTTGGGAGTGTACAGTCTATCGAATACCTCTAAAAGTAGATGATGCTGTCTAGGTGCTAGAACACCAGCAATGCAATCATGATTTCATCTATAATTTCATCCCAGATCCCTCAGGCCGGTCTGTCTTCCGTTTCCCTCCCCCTATTCCTCTTCGCAAGCCCCTTGACAGCATCGACAGCCTTCCCCAACCCACCAAACACATACCCCATCCCAAAGCCATACCCCTTGACACGAACAGTATAAATAAAGAAATAAACCAGCGCCCAATTAGTGATGCAGAACATCAAGAAGGTGGGCAGATACTTCCACTTATCGCTCGGACTGACGTTCAAGCTCGCCATGAATTCCACCCCATTGCTATACGGGCAATACCCACACCCCGCCACGGCATCCGGGTTGGTGAGATACCCCTTCCCAATACCACGAACAAAAGCCTGCGCATACTCCCCACACGTGCTCCCGGGCGGCGGATCAAACACAGCAGCCTCACCAGGTCCACACACCACGGGTACATCCCTCAATGTAGCCGCCATGACGCCTCCAATCCAATACGTGCTCGGATTGAGCCAGTACATCCAATAGCGCCAAAAGACCGGCAATTGCGCATACGGTCTCACGACGCCGTTGAAGAGAGTGAACATGACGAAGAAGAAGGGGAGCACGTTGGAGATGACGGTGAAGCTGGGCGCGAAGGCGCAGATCCATTGGCCCCAGGAGGCTTGGAAGAGGAAGAAGAGGAGGACCATCCAGAAGACGTAGCCGGCTGTTGCAGAATCCGTGGGGAGGCCGGTGGGGTAGTACCAGAGGACCCAGTAGATGATAGCCGAGATGATGGAGATGGGGATCTCGGTGACGACGGAGGCGGTGCAGAAAGCGACCCAGTTGTAGATTCGAGACGGGTTCTCGCGACTTTCCCAGAGGGCCATGTTTTGGTAGAATTTGGGCACGACGGCGTTGACGACTGTTGGGGGAATGATGAGGATGATGAAGGCGGTGAACATGCGGTTCTGCATGTCGGCGATTGTGTGGCCGAGTTGCCAGAAGGTGAAGCCGTTGAAGATGCCCATGATGACGGCGACGAAGAGTTTGCCGTAGAGGTAGGAGGGGTCGCGCCAATGCTGGGTGAACATTCGGCGGGTAAGCATGGTTGTCTGGAGCCAGACTGGCGAGGCGTATTCGTGCTCTGATTCTCGAGCTTTGGGTATCGTCTTCTCACGCTCAGTGTTTATTTGAGCAATTTCATAGAGCAGTTCTTTGTTTTCTTGGGAGTACCTCCATTCTTCGTTCCAATTCAAGCGCTTGCCATCGCTTCGTTTCCCACCTTTTGCAGCTGTCTCGAGAATAAATTCCGCTATATTTTTCTGTGGCGGGCAATGAACCCCTCGGTTGGCAAAGTATTTGTTGACAGCGGAACCATTTTCCCCAACATGTCCAAAGTAAAAGGTGTTGCCTCCTGGATTTAGCGCAAGAATCATGTCGAACTGCTGAATCAGTAGAGACGATGGTTGGTGAATGGTGCAAATGATGCCATGCCTGGCAAGCGCCAGTTTCTTTAGGAATCGGACAATCGAGAAGGCCGATTGACTGTCAAGGCCAGAAGTGGGCTCGTCAAGGAACAGAAGCGAGGGTTTTGCAGCGAGCTCGACGGCAATAGTCACACGTTTTCGTTGCTCCACACCCAGAGATAGGATCAAAGCGTCGGATAGCTCTCGAAGTTCGAGAAGATCGATGATCTCGTCCACGTATGCAATTTTCTCCGCTCGGGGTACGTGCCTCTCTTGACGAAGCACAGCCGAGAATTCGATCGCCTCTCGGATCGTCGCAGTTCTATCGTGGATGTCTTGCTGCTCCACAAACCCAGTGATTCTCTGGAATTCCGTACCCAATGGACGGCCGTCAACAAGGAAACTACCACTAACAACACCGATCCTCTGGCGTTGGCTTAGCGTATTGAGCAAGGTGGTCTTTCCAGCACCTGAAGCGCCCATAAGAGCCACCATGACGCCTGGCTTAGCGTATCCGTGCACACTGTTCAGCAATTTGAGTTGACCGCCAGCGTAAGGCACTCTAAATTGAACGTCCTGCCACGTAAAAACGCCCTCGCTGTCAGTGATCTTGGTAGTAGGTTTATCCTCCTCACTGCTTATTTGGAGCTGACCACTTGACGCGCTGCTATCACCAGCGTCACCACCTTTCTCTGTATCTGCAACTCTAGAGGCTGCTGGAGCAAGCCTTTTAGAACCTTTTTTGAAAATCAAAGCACCGCCGCCACCTCCGACGAAAGAGAAGAGCTCTGAGCCCAGTGCTGTGACAAGGATGTAAAGTACCGAGAAGGCAATGATGACTCCAAAATTGCGCCATAGGTTCGAGCGTGTGTATTCGTAAGTAGTCCCGATGTACTCCTCGCCAGTGACACTGGTGCTGCCTACCCTAGCTCCACTGATTGCGCAACCCTGATACTGAGGTTGGACTCCGGGCCCCTGCGGTACAAGCTCTTCCGGAGCGCACTGCAGTACGCGACCAGAGAATTCATTGGACAAGACACCTTCAAAAGCGTAAGCGACCGGATTGAGGTAGTAGATCCAACCAAACCATATCTTCGAGTGAAGCAGTATAGGTTTAGGTATCACATAACCTGTATAGATGACGAGAAGGTTGAGGGCGACACCAGAGAACCTGACCGCATCGTCAATGCTAGGCGATAGTGCGGCAAACATTCGATAGAGACTGGTGATACAAATGGTAGTAGTGTAGACGAAAAGAAGGTAGACCCAGAACTTCGAAACGTTCAAATCCAATCCTGTTAGAAAATACATTATCAAGGTAAAGGGAATCCCTTGGGCCAAGATGAGTGGGAAATCCGCTAGAACACGTGCCACAATAACGGCACTAGGTCTATAAAAAGCATATTCCTTATGTCTTTGGATGACGACTCTGCCCGAAACGGCCTTCATTAGCTCGGAGAGCTGGAGCCAGCCGAGGAAGAGAATCGAGAAAAAGCCTGTACCGCCACGGGAAAAGGCTCCTTCAGTGTTGGTGGGCTGGCCGTAGAACAAAGAACCGATGATGAGCCCGTTGGATACTATGATGAAGAATTTGGTGTAGAGAGTGGGTTTATCGCCCCAGACAAGCCAAAACTCCCGCTGCGTGCAAGCCATGACTTGCCGCCAGAATGAAATAGTGAAACTCGATTCAGTCGATACACGCTTAGATTGTTGTTCTTTGACACTCTGCTTGAACTCCCTAGCTTCGACATGATCAGTTCTATGTAGGTGCTGCTCATAGTCGTCGATGTCGGCAAGGACTTTCTTGTAGTTGGTACTGTTTCTGAAAGCTCTCTCGAACTCTTCAGCAGTCTTTGGAGCCTGAGCTTCATACCCCTCACGGTAGACCCGCTGCACTGGGTCTGTCACCGAGGTCAGAAAATCTGCAGTGGTCTCCTTCTCTGGGCAATGGAGTCCCAAATCGATGAAGTATTGTTTCGCTTCGCTCGCCGGACCCTGGAAGATCATTCGGCCCTCGTCAATAAGCAAGACCTTGTCCATCAGCTCATATATCTGCTCCCCAGCTTGATAAAGGGTGACTAGTGTGGTGCGGTCGCTGACATCGGTCATTATGCGTAAGGAATTTGCGTAGTCAAGGGCTGTCGAAGCATCTAGACCTCTGGTGGAATTGTCCCAGCAGACGACGGTTGATTTTGCTGCTAACGTCTCTGCAATACTGACACGTTTGCGCTCGCCGCCAGATACTCCCGGTACGTACTCGTTGCCAACAAGCGTTCTTGCTGTATGGCGGATGCCAAACATGCTCATCAGAGCGTTGACGATAATATTGATCTCGCCCCTTTGACGCTTCTTAGTCTTATTGAGAAGTGAAAATTTCAAGGTCTGCCAAACATTCAATGTCGGGAAATGCTGGTCATCTTCAGGGTTGTAGTTTACTTCGCCTTTGTAATGTGCGTTCTGTTCTTCAGCTGAGATACCTCCATACGAAACATCGCCAGTGACCTGTGCGAAACCTCCGCGCTGATTGGCAATTGCTTTGAGAAACGTCGTGCAGCCTGAGCCAGGGCGACCCAGGACGAGCATCATCTCCCCATCGCGGACGACGCCGGAGAAATCGTTGCAGAGTGTTCTCAATTGCTGATGCTTGTTGAACTTCAAGGCAGGTAAGAAGCGGCAAATTAGATGATATAGGTCCGGCCCGAATGTCCCAAGTACCGCGTCGACCAAGGTCTTAGCCGGGTTGGCCGTACTTCCAGCGCCCTTCACCGTGAGATTTCTGTATACTACGCCAACCTTCTTAGCGGACGCGCCTGTATCCGTTCGCTTCTCAAAGTGACCCTCTTTGATGAAAGGGCCCAGCTCGAATTCAAGCTCCTTCTCGGCCGTACCCTCCGCATCCTCCTCTGCGTCGTCGCCATTGGTCGTTTCACTGAAAGCCCGACCCGAAGACCGCGTGCGTTGAGGCTTGGCTCGGTGTGATCTCTTGCTCCTGCTGGTAGTAGTCCGCATAAGTGCTGGTGTCTCGCTTATTGTAGATTTTGAGCGGTTGAGGTTGGAGAGCTCTCGACGCATAGCTTCGTAATCTTCCATTGCCATACGCTGGCTGACGGGTCCACCAACATCTCGCTCGCCCCAAGTCCCTTCCACATTTGCGGTTGGGGAGGTCTCGGTGGTGGGAACGGTGGTGGAAGAGGTGTCACGTGAGGCCTCAGCCCCTGGTCTTGCTCTTCCATCGCCATTGCCTCCTTCGACTGGCGGTTGGGTATTATGGAGATTTGAGTCAGGAGCTGCGTCGTTGGACGGCGTTAGCGGTGGGTTATTTGTAATTTGATTGCACGGAATGCATACCGCTCGTGTTAGCGAGCCGACGATAAAATTCTTCGCCAGGCTGCTGGCCGAACACCATGATGGATATAGGTCAGTTGGACGACGCAAAGAACATGGTGGGATGGATGAGCGAGAAGGAAGAGGTGTTATGGCCAACAAAGAGGGCGGACAACTGGCGACGAGTATGCCGGTGTGGTGACTAAGGATGACTGCATACTGTTGCGGAATATCCACATTTCTCAAAATTGCCCTACTAGTGCCGTCGGTATGATTGTCCATCGCCGTTGATTTGTAAGGAGAATTATACGTCATTTTTCTTCAAGTTCAACTCAATTAAGATCTGTAATCGGCGCTAACATCCGGGTTTCCCGTTCTGACTCGGACGGTAGCGGCGCATGATTCATGTCGGTCACCCTTTGAACACAGTCATCTTAAGTATGATTTGACCATGACGGCAGCGTGGTCTTTTCATTCTTGGTCACCAGTCCTTATTGAGGGCGGGTTACATGTACATAGCCTGGGCCTAATTGGCTTTACAACACTTGTCACCTACTACATCCACCGACGTTACGATTTGTTGCCGATGCAGATAGCGATGTATTGACGAAGGATTTTTTGTCTTTGACGGAGAATGCTAGTCGACATGATACGTCAGCCGAGTCACTTTTCTTCTGTAGTCTACAGTCTCGCGATTGTTGCCCTAAGGAACGATTGAAGGGTCATCGACCATTGGTAAAAATTACTCGTGGTGTTTCAGCCTCCTGATTGAGAGTCATGATAAGTGTCGTCGATACCGGTTCGTAGAAAATGCCAGTGTGCTGTCAAGCTGTGCCCCAAGAGACTCTCTGCATGCACAATCCGATGTCTGTAAGGCTTACAAACTTGGCTACTTATGTCGCAGCGGTAGAGGGAGTGAACGACAGAAAACTCATCGGACAGACATCTGTGGGACGGCAAGAGTTTTTTTGTGGCCATGGAAAGCAGCAGCACCCCTAGACCCTGCAACGATAGCTGGTGATGAAGAGCCACGATAGTGAATTTGAGCTCACTCGGCTTTTATCCGCATTATCGAGTGAGAGATCTATCTGCTTCGACTCGGTGTTAAACCGGCTGAATTTGATCACGATGCGACGTCGGTCTCAATTCCATACACCAGAGATAATGGATACACGACAGTGTTAGCTGCTATTGAGAATAAGTCAACCCATTGGACCCAGGCAACGATAGGCGACATTCAGCACGCAGCTCAAAATCAGCATCTTGCAAAAGTAAGAGAGGAAGGATCATGCAGCGACACTCGGAGCTCAATCTGCCGAGGCACTGCAAGAGACACAATATCCACCATTGGACCAGTGCCAATCGGAATCTAGCCCAACGTATATTGATCGAATTCATTAGCTGGGCTTGTGAATGTTAATTTGTTCTGTCGACCTCGCCTCCAATCCCTTCCTTTACCATCACATATCTACTTCTGGCATACTTTTCGCGGATGTAGTGGGTTAAGATGTCGAGGATGTCTGGCAAGAACTTGAAACAAGGCTGACGGGCCGTTTTCGTAATACCAATTCCTCGATGCACCCTCGGCAGTCATTCCATGTTGCTTTTGCTGTTTCCGCTTTGGGGATTGGGGGATCTCGACTTTGCCTCGACTCCAATATCCAACATTGACCTTGCCACTGAGACTGACCTCTTCTATATCCCTGAACCTTTCGCACAATTCCCACATATACAACAAGATTGTGTCCCCGTTCCCCATGTGCAGTTCTAAATATGGAAGATACGCGGGGTAGATGCACTGCAGCAGGTAGATGCAACGTGCCGAGCCACTCAGCGTTGAGGCGGCAACCCCTTGGAGGTTTCGCTGTTGGAGCTCTAATTGACACATTCCAGAGTCTCGTCTCCGCCCATCCATACAATTTCTCTTGAAGGGAGGAGACCTAGTAGTAGCTCTTGAACGGAATATTCTGACAGCTTCTGGATCCCGCCATTAAGAGGCCGAAAAAGGCTGAAGCTAGCTCCGGTTGCCGCTAGAAAAAGCTCCGCCGTGGCTTGACTGGAGCATCTGTTTGGGCACCCGAAACAGGCCGCATGCTACCCGAGACTGAGACTAGTCGAACGGCAGTCTTCTCTCACGTCTGGGCATGGAGGCATTAATGGGCAAGATGGGGTAGTGAAGGAGAAGAATGCGCATGAGTACTTACTTTAAGAGAGTGGAAAGCTGTTACATTCGCGACATGATCCCGGCAAAGTCAAAGCAGCAACAGGGTATATGCAAGTCATTCTTCGGTCCATCTTCCCAATCCCCAGGCTTCGTGGCGGAAGACCGTTAGACCGTTGGAAAGGTGAAGTGTGAAGTGGCATGATTAGAGTTTGAAAGGCGCAGCAGAACCACCCGTTGAAATGTTAATTTCAGACTGGCGGGACTGGGAGGGTGCGCCTTGGCATCTTAGCCCGGTCTAGAACCCTTCGAGCCCTTCTCTCCCAAACGGCTTCCCACTCCCTCAGACCCTCAGACCTCACCTCTCCCCTTCTCCTCCACCTCACACGCTGCCCCACACCAATCTCCGACTTCCAGTGATCGGATAGTCAACAACTTTGATCGGAGAAGCTCTTGTACTCCTTCGGAATTTCCAGTTGAGCAACAAAGTTGCTGGAAGTTGCCCACTTCGCCTGGCTAAAGTTCTCCATTATTCAATCCATCGTATGCCAGCCACGGGACTGAATACTTCACGATACCATATACTCCGCCTGCATGAGAGTCGAAGCGGGATTGCAGGATAATCCTAACAGTCCAACAAGTAATGCCCCAGCCACGGTGACCAGGCCGGCGCCGGCTCTGCCACGGCCGTTGTTGATACCTGCAAAAACAATGGCAACGTCAGTCGAAGTAAATTCTCCCAAAGGGTGTTTAGCAACTCGGGGATATTCTGACTCTGCAGTCCCAAGCTGTCGAACAACTGCAGTCCAAGAATCTAAGAATCAAGGCCCAACAGCCCAGTCACCAGCCGGCCTGATCAAAGATGTCAATGAGTTGGGGTTACAGTGGACACAGCCAATTCACGGAAAGCCACGTCCAAACTTCCAGCTCCCTTGCTTCAAGACATTGGGAATTTCATCGCGTCTCCCAGACGCTCTGCTCACACCGCCTGACGAGGCCATTGTTGGATCCAAACCTGCTATACCACCAGGCCTCTCTGCCAGGAGCTCATCCTTTCCACCTGCCAACATGCCAAAAACCCCCTCACCAGACCGTAGTGATCTTGCCACCATCCTAGGCCGCGAACCTGCAACAAATGAGGCGTCAGGCTCCGCACAGCCAGCTAAGGTCGCAACAGAGGCCCTGGATACTGTCGAGGAAGAAGGTACCGGACCAACGAGTTCGAGTAGCGAGGATGAGGGTCTTGACCCCGCCCATAAGGGGTGGATCGTGGATGCCGTTGAGGCCGCTGGTAAGCTGAACCTCTATTCGGAAAGCACCAAGTAATAAGCTGATATCACTAGTCGCAAACATTGACCCTAATAGCGCCAGCGTTGTTTCTGTACTTTGTCACTCACAACCCTGTCCACTACCTAACAATGCAAGCGAGGCGGAGGTGACTACAGCGTTTCATGGATTGTTGTCCGGCATTCAGAACAAGATCGATTCCCCCTACCGTTCCATCAATATCACGCACGCGATTCCCGTCAAGTTCAGCATTGGGCAAATCCCGAACAGTCCAGTGACTACCCCCAGTGTCCACAACGCCGGGCACGCCGCAAGTGACTACTTCAGTCTGCAGTCAAACGTCTTCTCCAACGCCGTTGTGGCAATGGGCCACCAAGACGCGCTCAAAACCTCGGTCCCATCCTCTCCCCACCCTGTTGTGCCACCCGCGAGCATGAGCGTCTCCCTCCTCGAGCGGTTCATCCCCCCCTCGTCAGCGGAAGAATACCTGCACCTCTTCTCCACCGATGGCCCCTCGGTCCTCGTCGACCGCCTCATCGAGCTCTCCCCGAACGGAGGCAGCCTAATCTTCATCTACCCCACCGCAGCCGGAGCCGCCACCTTCGCAAACGACTACCTCGGCCCACTCCTCCACCCTCTCCTTCGCACAATGTGCAGCATCCACAGCCTCAGCATGGACTTCGGCGCCGGGGTCGGCAGCGTCGGTGCCGTTGACCAGATGCTTTCTTACGAGAGCATGACGCGTAAGATCAGCCTCCTACTGCGGAAGCTTGGCCGTGGCACCAGCACTGTACATCGCATCACGCCAAAATATACCCTACTCGCGCATAGCAAGCAGTCGGTGAATCTGGACCGCAAGACGGGGCGCAAGACGTGGAGCGACTGGTGGACGCATCAGGAGTCACCTCGGATACGAACGGTCGTTGAGCGTTATTTACAGCGAGGGCAGATGATGCCAATGAGGGTGGCGGGGAAGACGGTCACGGCGGCGACGCTGGTGCAGGAGGTGTTGGATGGGGTTCGGGAGGGGAGGAAGTATGCGGAGTATGATATCGAGAGGAGGGGGGTCGAGGTTGGTGTTTATGTGATCAAGCGCACGGCGTGAGTTTAGCGACTGTGGGGGAATATACGAAACCTGGATACCTGGCACGATGGGACTTGGTCCGCTACTTTATGTGGATTCGTAATGTTTGCTTTTCTTTTGCGCTGATATAGCAGGGTGTTGGGGATAGGGTTTTACGTATAGCGGTGACGCTACTTTGGAGATATGATAGGATTGGATTTACTTTCACCGTATACAACATAAGCTAGTCCAATACCCCTACTTGCCTTAATCCCTGCAGAAAAACCACCGCACCACCATACTAAATATAATTCTACGAATCCATATTTCAACAAGTATCTACCACTCCAACTCCTTCTAAACATCACATTCATAGATATCCCAAAGATTTCATACTCGTCCAGCTGTTAATTCCTACGCTATACCCTTTCTACCTTTACAAAAACCGCTCGTAGATTTATTGTCAGGACTAGCTTGTAGCATGCTCTTGGTATGCGTCTTGCTTGCACGGCAAGGCTGTGCGGGGAAATGATATATAGGGCTTATATATCTTCTACTCAGGGTTTTATAAAGACCCCTTATAAGAGACCTCCTAGATTCTTTAAGAATTAATCTTATTAAGAATAAGACTAATATTATATTATTATATACCTCTTATAATTAATAATTATAATAATTATAATTCTTCTACTTATTAAAGAGTAGTAAACTATTATTAATTATAATTAATATAACTTATTTTAATAAGATTATAAGTAATACGCTATAATTATATAATTAAGGTAAAAGTAAATTATTAAATATTATTAATAATAATCTTATTCCCTTAAATAAATAAAGTAGAATTATTAATCTTAGGAAAGTTATTAAATATAATAATATTAAAAGTAATCCTAGTAATAATATAAAGAATAATAAAGAAAGTACTCCCCCTCTAGCTAAATATCTTATATAGGTAATATATAAGTAGGAGGAACTATTATAAGTTTAATTATTATAAGATATTAAAGTAAATATTACTATCCTTAAGATAAACAAATAAGTTTTAATATAAGGAGGTAATATTAATTAAAAGTAAATATATAATAAACTTAAGGAGTATATTATTTTTATTAAAAGTATATTAAAATTAACTCTTATTCTTAATTATTATAAAAAAAGCGTTTATAAATATTAAGATTAAATATAATATTATAATATATCCTTTCTATAAATCTTATTTAACTTCCTTATAAATATATTATATATTTTATTTATAATATTAGCGCTTAAAAGTAATTTAAAGTAATTCTAAAATACTTATTTATATTCTTATTTATTAGAAATATTAATATAAAAGAACTTTATAAATTTCTTATTAAATTATATTAAAGATCCTTTAAATTAAGAATTAAGTATATATTAATAATATATTAATATATATTAAAGGCCTTTATAATTAATTTATAAATTTAAAATATACTTAATATCCTTAGAGGCCTAACTTCTTAAAAAAGTTAAAAGTAAGTATATTATAAATTTATATATTAAAATTATTAAAGAGCTTTAAATTATATTTATAAATTATAAATCCCTTCCTAATATAAGAGATAAACTCCTATTATTAATAATATATCTTAAGGCTAATATTAATAAAATAAAGACCCTTAATAAAAAGGCTTAATAAAATATATTATAAGAGCTATTAAATTATAATAAGGATAAGAAGTTATAAGTAAATAAAGATAATATTATAAGGGGATATAAATTAGGTAAATAAGGATTAAGTAAATATAATATAAAGTAAAGAGAAAATAAGCTTAAATAATATAATCTATTTAATATTACTTATTAAAATTATAATAAGAAGAATTAATTATATAATTAATTATCTTAAATTATTTAAGTAAGATAGATCTTAATTTAATTTAAAATATCTTAATCTTAAGACTATAAACAGCTAAGGTTAATATATAAATAAAGAATAAGGAAAAGATTAAATCCTATTAAAGACTTTAATTTAATAGAGGAGAGGTAGAAAGGAGTAAAGGTTAAACTTTTAATACTTTATTATTATAAGGTAAATATAATATTAAAGTATAATCCTTTCTAATATAAGGGATATCTAAATTATAGTTCCTAGTTAAATATTATTTTATAAACTTATATTATTAAGATAAGCCTAAAATATATTAAAAATATAGAGTTATTATAACTAAGCTTCATAGATAATAAGTAAGTTTTCTATTATAAAGTATATAATATAACTTATTAAATTATAAATAATTAAGGTTTATCTTATTAATATATTAATACCTTTTATACTATTAATAAGGTAGATTTACTATTAATTATTCATAGGCTTATATAATATATAATAGGTATTAAAATTAATATAGATATAAGGTAATAATAATTTAAAATTAATGAGTTATTATTTTAGATTAATAAACCTTAATAATTTATAGAGTTCTTAAGGAAATAGTTTACTATTTATATACTTCTTATCTTTAATATTATAGATTTAAAACCTACTTAAATTAATTTAAGAGTAGTAGATATAATAAATTAAAGTATAAAAAGTATAATTAATTTATAGATATTATCTTCTAAGTTTAATAAGTTCTTAGATATATTCTTAATAGATAAAGTAAGATATCTATTATCTTATTAAGAGAGTAATTATATTATTAATATAATTAATAATCCTCCTTATAAACTATTATATAATCTATTAAATATAAAGTTAGTAGAATTAAGATACTATCTAAATAAAGCCTTAATAAAGGGGTAGATAAGATATTTAAAAAGTTTTATAAGATTACCTATCCTCTTTATTCCTAAGAAGGATAGAAGCTTACGCCTATATATTAACTATTATAAGCTAAATAAGGTAATTATTAAGAATTAATATCTATTACTCTTAATTAATAAGATATTAAATTATCTAAATAGGACTAAGATCTTTATAAAATTTAATCTTAAAGATATATACTATTATATTAAGATCTAGAAAGGAGATAAATAGAAAATTCTATTTTATATATATTATAACTATTTTAAGTATTTAATAATATTATTTAATCTTATAAATATACTAGCTACCTTTTAAGCTTATATTAATAAGACTTTAATAGGATTATTAAATAAATTTTATATTATTTACCTTAATAATATTCTTATTTACTTAGAATTATATATAAAGTATAGGAACTATATATATTAAGTACTTAAATCACTTTAGTAATATAAATTATTTATAAATTTAAAGAAATACTAATTTTTTATAATTAAGATTAAATTTCTAGGTTTTATTATATTAATTAAAGGTATAATAATAAATTAATATAAGGTAAATATAATCTAGTTATAATTAAAGTTAAGAAATTTTTATAAAATTTATAAATTTTTATTATTAATTTATTTATTAATATTCCTAAATTATATTACTATTAATAGGCCTATTAAAAGATAATATAAAAAGTATTAAGATAAGTCCCTTTATTTAGCTTAATAGTATAGAGTATATATTTAATAAGCTTTATTAAGCTTTTCTTAATATATTAATATTAAGATACTTTAATCCTATATTACTTATATAAGTTAAGATTAATATATTTAATTTTAAACTTACTAATATTCTTTTATAACTTTAATAATTAGGATAATAATATCTAATAGCCTTTTAAAGTAAGAAGATAACTCCTATTAAAGAATATTATAAAACTTATAATAAGGAGTTACTTATAATAGTTATAATATTTAAATAATAGAGGTATATTAGTAAATCAGGGATAGCCCGCTAAATTATCAGGTTATATATGCGCCTAGGGCCGGCCTAAGGCTACCTCAGGCTAAGTAGCCTATGCGCGGGCTACTAAGACCCCTAATAATAATATTCCTCTAACGTATAGCCTCCCGTAAGTACTCGCTAGAGCTATCACGCTCTAGGGCCTAATACTACTAAAATTGCGATAGTAGATTCAGGCGATTAGGGTAAAGTTCTCGCGGGGGTAGGTACCCAGTATCCCCTGCTGGCGTGCGACAGGGCGTATGGCGTATAGCGTATAATTACGACAGGTCCCCTATTAACTTAGCCTGACATAGACCGACTTAGCCTAACTAGCCTAGGGAGCCTAGGGCTGCTTAGTAATAGCCTGACTAGCCTAGGGCTTACTAGAGCTAAGACATGCGTAGATTAGCCCTGGAAGCCCTAGGCCACCCGCTAGACTTAGGGCTAGCTCTCCTGATTTATTAATATACTACCTAGAAGGTAGTTTTTATCTTATTAAAGTACTTATGAATTATAATAATCTAAAAGGTTTTATAAATATAAAGGTCTTAAATAGTTAATAAGTATATTAGGTAATAAGACTCTTAACTTAGAATTTTATTATAAAATATAAGCTAGATAAGATAAATCTAATTAATATACTATTAAAGCGCCTAGATTATAAGAGTAAGAGTAGGATAATAAATAAGCTTATCCCTATATTATAATAAAAGTTAGTAATTATTATAAGGCTTTTTAATCCTATTTTTAATATTATAATAAAAGCCTATATATCTATTATACTAAGATAGGATTTATAATCCTTTAATAGTAAAGGTAAAGTTACTATAATATATAATATATATAGGATAATTATAGACTTTAGCTCTAGCTACTAGATTAATAGTACTAGGAATTATTAATATAATTATTAGAAAAATAGTACTAAATAAAGTATATCTATTAAGATATAAAGACCTTTAATCTAAAATTATAGGAAATATAAGTAAGATATTACCTTAATATATTTATAATATAGCTAAGATATAGCTTAATCCTATTATTAGAATTATTAATTATAAATAACTTATTTTATATTTTTTAACTAATATAATAGCGGAAAATAAAATAGTATATAATATAAATTAAAAATTAAAAATTAAATTAATTAAAGTACTTTAATAAGAAGATATTTTTATAAGTTAATAATACGTAGGTAAAATAATAAAAACTTATATTATAAAAGTTAAAGTATAGACTTTTAATAGTTAAGGTCTTCTTAAGTATAATAAGAAGTTATATATTCTTAAAGACTTATTAATCTATAAAGAGCTATTAAAGTACTATTATAATAATCCTTTAATAGGCTATTTTAGGCTTAATAAAATATTTAGTCTTCTTAGTTAAAAGTATATCTAATTAGGTATAAAAGCTAATATTAAAGAATATATTAATTTTTATAATATTTGTTAAAGAGTTAAGGTAAAATAATATTATTTATATAATAATTTAATTATACTTCTAAAGTCTATAAGGCTATAAAAGTTAATTATAATAGATTTTATTATAAACCTACCTTTATATAAATAGTAAGGCTATATTTATAATATAATCCTTATAGTAGTTAATAAGTATATAAAAATACTTTATTATTTACCTATTAAAAATGACTTTAAGGTAACTAACCTTATAAATATCTTATTTAAAGAAGTCTTTTTAAAATATAATACCCCTAATAATATTATATTAGATTAGGATAGCCTTTTTATAACTATATATTAGTTAGAGTTATACTATTACTTAAAGTTAAATTATAAGCTAAGTATAGCCTTCTACCTATAAATTAATAGATAAATAGAATATTAGAATTAGATATTAGAATATTACCTAAGAACTTACTATAATAATAGGTAAGATAACTAGGTAGAACTATTACTATTAGCTAAATTTACCTATTATAATATAAAGAATATAATAATAGGATATTATTAGGATTCTCCTAATTCCTAGACCACTTAAAGGTCTAGCTCCTAATTAACCTAGTTAGGTCTTATAAAGAGGAGTATTAAGGATAGAGTAAAAGTAGACTTTATTAAGTTAAATTAATATTAAATAATATCAAATACTTAAATATTAAAATTTATATACTTAGGAGATAATATAAGTTAAATATAAAGTTCTTATATATTATAAAAGTAATATTATTATATAGATAAAGGAATTTATATTAAGATTAATTAACTTAACTAGCTTAAGAGGCTTAATCCTTAAACTTCTTAAACTTCTTAAGTAATAGCTTAATTACTTAGCCTTATTTAATACTTAAGCCTATTTACTTAATTTAATATATCTATTAGATTAATACTTATAATATTAAATCCCCTCTTTAAGCCTTTACTCTAAAAAGGTAATCTAACTTCCTAATATATTAATATAATATATTTATATTTTAATACTTATTATTATAATTTAATAGTTAATTATAAATTCTATTAATCCTATATAATAATATATACCTATAAGTCTTATTACTTATAAGGCCTTCCTTATTATATTACTTATTAATAATTTAAATATAAGGAGTACTTTTATTATAATTATTAATATAATTTAGCCCCTAACTTTAAGGATATAAATAAGGTAATCTAAGAGTCTAAGAAATTAAATAATAAGATCCTTAAGACTTACTTAAAGCTTACTTACTTAAAGAAATAAAAGAAATTTTAATTAAAATAATTAAAGGATTTAAGTAATAAGGAATCTATTAATATCTTAGAGATTAAAGAAGATAAGTAGAGTAAAATCTTATAAAGACTCCTATTTCTCTATTATTACTTAATAATCCTCCTAATAAATTTAATATCTTTAATATAATTAATTAATTAACTCTTAGCTCTAATAAAACTATCTTAAGAGACTTTAATAATTTATTAAATTCTTAGCTAGCTCCTAAGTATTTCTAAAGTTATTATAATTCTTTTATTTAATAATGTATTATTAACCTTATTAATTTAAAATCCTTTTAATCTTATACTCTATTTCTTCTTTTATAATATAATAAAAAGTTTCTTATAAGGATATATCTAAGTCTATTAATTCTAATTAAAAGATATAAAATATTAGAAATACTTTAATATTTAATAAAAGATTTAATTTATAATTTATTAATCTCTTTATCCTTTAAATAAAAAATAGTTTAACTTTAATAAATTTAAGCTTTTTATTTTATCTCTAATTCTATCTCTTTAACTTAAAGTCTTTAGTAAGGAGATAAACTTTATCCTCCTCCTTTAATTAAGGATATATTTTTCTTTTCTTATTAATGTATTATTAAGTTCTTAAATTTATCTTTTTAATCTTATCTTATATATCTTTATATAATACTTTTATATTAGATAATAGGATTAATACTTTATTAACTTCTAGCCTAAGCCTAGGATCTAGGAAGAGATTTATATATTAATTATAGTTTATAAAGAATAGTAATAGTTTAATTATCTATAACTATTTATTATTATATATTAACTATACTATTTAAAATAGTAAAACCTAATTATTTTACTTTATATTTATATAATACCTTAAGTATACTTCTATAGTTTAATTTATATATTCTATTTATTTATTTATCTATAGGTAGTAGGCTATTAATATATATAATTTTTTCTTAATTATTAATATTAATATTTTTTAATACTTAAATATAAATAGCTTATTCTTATTAAATATTATTAACTCTAATATATTATAATTCTTAATTAATCTATTAATAAGAATAAAACTTAATTATACTATATTATAAGTCTCTTTAAAGGATATTATAATAGTATACTTTATTAATTTATTAATAATAATTATAATTAAGTTATAAACTTCCTTTATAATTAGGTCTCCTAACTTTAATAACTTAATTATAAAGTCTATTATAATATCCTTTTATAATAACTTTAGTACTAAGGCGAATTATATCTACTTATACTTTATATAATATACTACCTTATTCTATTAATAGGTTATATATCTCCTAATATATTTCTTAATATATACTTATAACCTTAATATAATATATATTCTTCCTAGGAGTTCTAATATCTTTATAACTCTAGGATACCCTTATAATAAGTTATTATAATAATCCCTTATAACTTCTTTAATATATAGTCTTAATAGGTAAACTTTATCCTTATACTATAGGAGGTCTGCGTTTAATTATTAACTTTATAATATCTTTATTAGACTATTAATTTTATATCTTTTTTAAATACTATTTAAAATTCTAGGAACTTAGATATATATAATTATTACTAAAATTCTTATTAATATAAATAATTTATTATCCTTTTATTTTAAGATTAATCTTTCTATAATATCCTTTTCTTTTATATAATCTTCCTACTTACTTAGGGTATCTACTTAACTATTATCTTTTCTAGGTATATATATAATGTTAAACTTATACTACCTTAATAATTTTACTTAATAAACTTATTATTAATTTAATTCTTTTATTATTATAAAGTTAATAAGATTCTTATAATCTATAAAGATAATTAATTTAAAATAACTCTTAATATATACTCTTTAATACTAAAGTATATATACTATTATAAGTAGTTCTTTATTATATATATTATAATTCTATTTAACTCCTATTATTTTTCTAGAAAAGTAAGTAACTAGGTACTACTTTTTATCTACTATTTAATATAAATAGGCTCTAAGTATAAGATCTAAGGTATCTATCTTAATTTAAGCTAATTAATTAGCTTAGAAAGTATAAAGTATTAATAAATTTATATAAGATTATTTAAATAATTTAAATCCTTTCTTTTAATTAAAATCTTATTTAAATTCAATATCCTTTTTTATAATATTTATAAGTAGAATTACTTTCTTTAAATAATCTTTTATAAATCTATAATTATAGTTTATAAATTTTAAGAAACTCTAGATACTTTTAATATTATATAATATAAGCTTTTTAAGTATTACCTTAACCTTTTTAAGGCTTATTTAAATACCTTTTATATTAACTATAAATCCTAGGAATTTTATTAATTCCTTATAAAACTTATATTTTTCTAGGCTAAGATATAATTTAATATAGGTAAGGTATAATAGAACCTCTTATATATATTAGATATAAGTATCTTTATCTTTAAAGTAAATTAATATATTATTAAGGTATATAATAACTATTTTATTTAAATATACTCTTGAAATATTATTAACTAATACTTAATAGGTTATTAATATATTAATAAGTTTAAATAGTATTACTAGATACTTATAATAATTATAGTATATCTAGAATACTATTTTCTATTCTTTATTATCTTTTATTTAAATTAAATTATAAGCTTCCTAAAGGTCTAGCTTAATAAATATCTTTACTTTCCTAAGTCTATTCTATAACTTATTAATATTTAATAAAGGATATCTATTCTTAATTATAATTTTATTTAACTTTTAATAATTAATATATAACCTTAATTTTCTATCCTTCTTTAATATAAAGAGGATTAGATATCCTATTAATAATTTAGATTCTTAAATAAATCCCTTTTTTAGATTCTTTTTAATATACTCGCGTAATATTAAAAGTTCCTTTTCTAAAAGTATATAAATTAATTTAAATATTAGCTCCTTACCTAATTTAAGTAGGATCTTATAATCTTAAGGCTAGTACTTAAGTAAAGCTTTTATTATTATCTCTTCCTTAAATAGTTACTTCTATTTCTTATATTATTAAGGGATAATCGAAGGTTTATTAATTAACCCTTATTAATACTTGTTAAATTAGATCCTTTACTTTAAAGGTTATCCTTAATTAAGATTAAAGTTAATTATACTTTAATTAATCTTTAATTTTATCTCTTATCTACTATTATCTACTATTAATATAAAGGGTAGATATTAATAATATTATAAAATTACTTAAACTTAAGTACTCCTTTCTTTTAATCTATTATTAGGTTTTACTTCTTTAATTAAGGTATACCTAGAATAATATAATAAATAGCTATCTTAATTATATTAAGAATAATCTCCTTATAATATTATTAAATTATAAAGGATAATAAGTATATTTCCCTAATTATCCTATCTATTAATAATATTAACCTATTAACTATTTATAAGTTATAAGGATTATATTTCCTCTAGGTAAATAAGCCTACTAATTATACCTAACTCTAAGAAATAAAATTCTTATTAACTCTAGAATTTATTATTATAATAATTTACTAACTATTAACTTCTATTAAGATATTTATATATAATTTATAGCTTATAATATATAGATATTATATTATAAGGATTAGGATATTAATCTCTTTATACTTCCCCCTAATATAAAGGATTACTCTTTTCCTTATTTAAGAAGGAATTTAGTAATCTTCTTTTAATATATATACTATTCTATTAAATAGTATTCTTCTATATTTATATCTTATCTAAGATAGATATAAAGATATTTATATTACTCTTTATCTTAATTAGGAAACTACCTCTATTCTTACTTTATTATAAGGTATTAAATATATTCTAACTTATTATAATTTCTCTAATTCAAATTTTAATATATAGGTATTATTAGTATTTATTCTTTATAAGTTTAAACTACTTAATATATCTTATAATAATTATTTATATAGGCGTTCTAATATATAACTTTATACTCTAGATAATATAAGTTATTATAATACTTTATAATTAATAGTTTATTTAAAGTCTTTTTTTAATAAGATTTTAATTTATCTTATCCTTTAAGTTATTATTAATTTAATTTTAAGATATAAAGGTATAAGGTTTAAAGTTATTTAGGAATCCTATTAATTAATTATTAATCTTAAGATCTTCTTAACTTAAATCTCCTTTATTTATTCTTTATCCTTATTTAAGTAAATCCTTTTAAACCTTATTATTATTATATAATTTAAGTTCCTATAATCTTTCTTAAATCTTTAGAAGTCTTCCTTTTATCTTATAAATATTCTTATCTTTAATAAGAACTTTCTACTTTAAATTTAAATATTATTATTAAATTCTTTAAAGGCTTTCTTTTAATAGGTTAAACTTATTAAGTAAATCTTTATAATTTTATTTATTCTTTATAATTAATATTCTTTATAATATATTTAATTATAATTATTATACTATATATTTTTAACTTATAATTCCTAGTAATATAGCCTAGTTTATTATAATTATAGTAAGTTATTACTTTCTTATCCTTATTTTATTACTTTTTACCCTTAAATTTACTTTTATACTATATTATATTAAGTTTTATAGGTATTAATTTATAAGGGTTTCTTAAGGCTTTAAGTTTATTATTAAAGCCTCTTTTAATAGATTTTAATTATCTTAATCCTATAATTCTACTATTATAATATTTCTTTATTATTTATTTATAGAGCTTATTATTAATCTTAATTATAATTAATATAAGAGTCTCTAAGTTATTAATCTATATTTTAATATATATTAATTTATCTTTAATATTATCTCTTAATCTTTATTAATATATTATTATAAGCGTGTTATTATTCTACTTAATCCTAATAGAATATTATTAAAATTATATTAAGTATTTTATAATTAACTTTTATTAATTTATATATTAAATAACTTATATTATTATATTACTTTTATTAAATGGTTTAAATACTTATTAAATTTTAATATAAAAGTATATAAAGCTTTTTATCTATTATTTAATATCTTTATTCTCTTCTTTATTAGGTTCTTTTAAGAATTATTTAAGGAAAGGTATAACCTACTTCTAAGCTTATCCTCTTATATATATTATAATAAATATTAATTACTATTTAATTTATATAATATATTTATTAAACTTAAAATATAATTAAAGTTATATAAGCTAATCCTTAAGCTTATCTCTATTATTATAATATAAATTAGGTTTAATAACTTTAATACTATCTTTATTACTATTAAGTAAAGGGCGTTAAGTCCCTTATATATTTAAGATAGGATTCTATCTTAAGGATATTTAAAGTATTAGGATTCTCTTAATTCCTAGATTACTTAAGGGTCTAGCTCTTAATTAACTTAATTAAATCTTATAAAGAGAAATATTAAAGATAGAATAAAAGTAGGCTTTATTAAGTTAAATTAATATTAAATAATATTTAATACTTAAATATTAATTTTTATATATTCAAGAGATATTATAAGTTAAATATAAATTTCTTATATATTATAAAAATAATATTATTATATAAATAAAGGAATTTATATTAAGATTAATTAACTTAATTAGCTTAAGAGGCTTAATCCTTAAGCTTCTTAAGCTTCTTAAGTAATAGCTTAACTACCTAGCCTTACTTAGCGCTTAAGCCTACTCGCTTAGTTTAATATACCTACTAAACTAATACTTATAATAGGTATAATCCTTTTAAGCTATATTATAGCTACTAGCCTAAGATTTACCTATATTTTAAGGATAGAATATATTAGGAGGAGGTACTAGATATAAAAGAATATATCTAAAAATTCTATAAACTATATAAAAACCTTTTAAGTTAATAATAAAATATATTAGAAATATAAGTAAAGTTTTATAATAAAAAGTATAAGTTAATATCTTTTAATTAAGGAGATCTAATTATATTAAATATAAAGAACTTAAAGTAAAGATAGCCTAATAAAAAGCTATTTTATAAATTTATTAAACCTTTTTATATCTTTAAACCTATTAATAAGTAGGCGTATTATTTATTATTATTAATAAAGTACTTAATATATCCTATCTTCTATATCTTACTCTTAGAACCTTATACTTATAGGTAAGGTAATACCTTTATACTTAAACTACTACCTTTAAAGCTTATTAATAATAAGGAATAATAGGAGTTAGAAGAAATCTTAGATAAAAAGATAAAAAAGAGGGAACTTTAATACTTTATTAAATAAAAAGGATATCTTTTCACTTATAATTAATAAGTTCTAAAAGAATATTTAAAGGATATATTAAAGATATAAGAAAACTTTAATAAAAAAAGGAAGTACTATTATTATAAATAAAAGTTATAATATTATTATATAAGAAGTATAAAATAATAGATAATAATATTTATTTAATTATTTAAAGATTAGTATAAAGGGTATTAATCCCTTTTATTTTACTTATTAGAAGTAAGTAAAATACCTTAAGGGCGCTAATAAATAAAAGATAATATAGAAAGAGAAAAAGATAGTTATTAGAGAAAAGTATATAAGAGGAATTAAGTATTAAGCTATTAATACTTACTTAATTACATATATAAATATAGGTAATATAGCTATAATATATAAAAAGTTTATTTATTATTATTAATAGACTTATCCTTAGGCTTTAAATTTAAAGGATTAAGGCTAGCCTAAAAAATAACTTATTAAAAGTAATTATAACCCCTAATAAATATAGTATAAATATAGGGATTTACCTTAATATACTTAAGATTATAAATACCTTAAAGGGATTTATTAATCTACTCTATTAAATAGGATATTATAATTTATACCTTAAGTAAATTAATAGGCTTCTTAGTATTTCCTAAATATCTTATTATAAGGCTGGATACTACTAGCTCTAAGCTAGCGGCTCGGAAATATAAAAGATATAGAGTTAAGTAATAAGACTTAGTATAGGTTATAGTATACTAATATCTTAGGTAGTATACGTACTAGAACTAATCTCTAAGGAACTTAGGAAAATATAGGGGAGTACCTAGATAATATATATCCGCTAAGATCCAGCCTAATATTATATTAATATTACCCCGCATTTATAAGGAAGGTCTACTAAGCAGGCTGTATAGTAGCGTATAAGGTATATATATACTACAGCCTAATAGTAAGAGAGAAGTAAGAGTAACCTTACTATTATAAATAGGATTTATAAGAGGCGCGCTAAATAACTAGCTAGTATTATCTATTATTAATTAAGTATATAAGTTAGACTTTATCTTGTAAGAGTTAGCGTAATATAAGCTTTTTAATTAAGCTTTAACTATAATATAAATAATATCTAGGATATTAGAAAGCTTTAGAGAATTATATTATATAATTAGCCTACTCTAAGTAATATATATAATTTATAATATATAAGAGAAGAGGATATAAAGTATCTAAAGGAAAGTTAATATAATTAATTATAAAAGGAAATAAATTTTTAAGTGTTATAATGATTATAATATTAAGCGCTAAGATTATATTTATATTAATATTATTATAATAAGCGTAACCTTAATAATAATAATAATATATATATCTTAGAAATCTATAATTAAAGGTTTCTTATAATCTTATAACTATACTTTACCTTAGGAAGCTTAAGAATAAGTCTCC
>JAABUL010002356.1_pt1 | contig 31616 bp, 33 predicted proteins | sample 5559151 | NCBI WGS metagenome assembly JAABUL01 (sample SAMN10711876, study PRJNA513368) | rock metagenome | isolation source: Antarctica rocks | place: Antarctica: Victoria Land, Pudding Butte sud
ACAACGAGGGTCTCCAGCGAAGCGTCCATCTCGTGCTCCAATCACGAGTTGACAGGGCTGGAGGCCCTCTTCTTATGTCACCGCCCGCTTCCTGCCCCGCGGGCCAACCCACATCACGCCTCTAGAGCTTGGCGTGCTGTCGCCCCGCCGCGACCTGCGCGCGCGACACCCGGAAGCGGACGAAGCGATGCCCGGGGCGCGAGGGCACACCGTCCCGGGCCGCGGCCCCGACCACGGCGACCTCCCGCGCGCGGAGCTCCGGGCGCCGCCACCAGGTCCAGCCGCCGAGCCCCGCGCTCGTGAACCCTCCGGGCTCCGCCGCCGACGCGGGCGCCTGGTCAGCGGCGAGCAGCGCGACCAGGGTGAAGAGGAGGACGAGTCGACCGAGCACCCCTCAAGGGTGCCCGGTCTGCGCGCGGTCCTCACCGCTTCAGCTCCCTGCCGTGTACCCGGCGTCGTCGACGTAGAGGCGTCCGGGTCCGCCGTAGAGCCCGGCGCCGAAGATGAACCCGGAGTAGTCGTTAGCCGGATGCGTTGGAGTCGCCACGAGTCCGGTCGGCCACTCGGAGCTGCTTCCGGTGAACCAGGGCTTGCCGTCGAGCGAGAACCGGATGGACTGGCCCTGGACGATCGTGGCCGAGATCTCAAACCAGCGGCCGACCGGAGGCGAGACCATCCGCGCGTTCCAGTCGGGCTGGGAGCCGTCAGCGTTCTTCGTCGTCCAGTTGGAAGCCACCATCACCGGGTCGTTGTCACCGGGGAGCGACCCGTCGGCGCGCCGCGGGCGCTGCACGCCCGACATGCCGTTCCACGTGTCGGCCGACATCATGTTGACCCACCACTGCGGCTCCGAGCCCACGCTCGTGCCGCCCGGGTTGGGGAACACGAGCTTGAACTGGAAGATGTTCGTCCAGTCCGAGGTCCACTGCACGTCGGCCGGGATGAAGTACCAGGCCGAGTAGGTGCCCGAGGCGTCCTGGCCCGAGCCCGGCAGCTTCTGGAGCGTCTGGCCGGCGTCGTCCTTCCAGGAGGTCTCGGGCGAGCGGACGGCCCACTCCTTGTAGAGCTTTGCGTGCTGGAGGCCGCCGTCGACCTGGGCGCGGGTGGTGACGAACTTCGCCAGCTTCGAGCCGGTGTGGGCGGCGACCCCGTCGGTGCCGGTGCCCACGACCCCGAACTCGTTCCGGTCGAACTCCGGCCGCTTCCACCAGGACCAGTCCGCGAAGGAACCGCCCTCGAAGCCGGCGTTCCAGCCCGCGGGGGCGCTGACGGGCGCCGGGGGCGTCGGGGCGACGACCGGGGTGGAGGGCACGGCGGGGGTGGCCGGAGGCGTCGCGGCGACCGGCGGGACGCTGATCGGCGGCACGGTCGGGTTGGGAGCGGTGGGAGCCGGAGCCGGGGCCGGGGCCGGGGCCGGGGCCGGGGCCGGGGCCGGGGCCGGGGCCGGGGCGGGAGCCGGAGCCGGAGCCGGAGCCGGAGCCGCGAGGGGCGTTCCCGCGGGCAGCCAGATGACCTTACGGCCGATGCGGAGGTTGCCCCAGCCGATCGCCGTGCTGGACTTATACACCGCGACGGCCCGGACGCGGTGGGTGCCGCGACGCAGCCGGTGGGTGTCAATGCGCGCGAACCGGAAGGGCGCGCGGGCGTCCGTGCGGACGCGGCGCCCGTCGAGGAACAGGGAGACCCGGCGCGGCGTGCCGGGAGCACGCACGTCGACCCGGACGCCGCCGGCCGCGGGGCGGGCCTGGAGCTTGAGGGGGGTCGCCGCGGACGCCGCGGGAGCGGCGGTGGCGAAGACGGCGACGAAGGCGACGACGAGACGGAGGAGGGCGGAACGGAGCATGCCCCCTGCCTCGTCCGGGGGTCGCCCCCGCTCGACCGCGACACCGCTGGGTTAGGACGACCGTCCAGTCGGGGCCTGCGCCACCCTGGACGTTTGATCGAGTCGGGTCGTGTCGCGGCCTCCGGGGAGGGCGAGCGCGAAGCCGAGCAGCAGGCCGAACGCGGGCGCGGAGTAGTAGCCCTCGAGCAACGAAAGGGAGAAGCGGGTGACGAGCAGGAGGAGGGCGACGGCGATCGTCGCCCCCGCCAGCGACCGCGCCCGCAGGCCGCGCAGCGCGGCCAGCCCCACGATCAGCAGCTGAAGGCCGGCCCCGACCCCCGGCCCGCTGGCCCGCGCCGGCCGCGCCGCCGCCGCGCGGCTCCCGCGCAACGAGCGGGCCAAGCGCGCCGCGGCCCTGCTCGGCGAGGGCGACGAACAGGCAGCACTGCTACGGATCTTCGAGATCGCCCCGCCCGCGCTCCGGGCCGAGCTCACGGGCCGCGACGGCGAGGCGGCGGCCGCCGAGCGCTCGGCCCTCGCCGCCGGGGTGCTCGCCGACGTGGGCGACCGGCCGCTGCTCGATCGCGCGCTGTACCTCGATGCCCACCTCTTCCTGCCCGACGGGCTGCTGACCTACGGGGACAAGATGTCGATGGCCCACGCGCTCGAGCAGCGGGTGCCCTTCCTCGACCACGAGCTGACCGCCTTCACCGAACGGATCCCCGGGCACCTGCGCGTCCACCGGCTGAAGCGCAAGTGGCTCTACCGCTGCTCCCTGGAGGGGATCGTCCCCCCCGAGGCGCTCGCGCGGCGCAAGGCGCCCTTCGCGACCCCCTACGACGCCTGGCTGCGCTCAGGCCTCGGCGCCGAGGCCGAGCGCGCCTACGCCCCCAGCAGCGCGCTGGGCGCCCTGCTACGCCCCGCCGCCGTCGCCCAGCTCGTGGCCGAGCACCGCTCAGGCGCGGCCGACCACAAGCGCCTCCTCTACTGCCTGCTCGAGCTCGCCGCGTGGCACCGACGGTTCAGCGCCCAGATGCGAGCCGCGTGAGGCGCCGGCGCTGACGGTTTCGGGCGGCTACGCCGCCGCGAACGCGACGAGCGGGCGCGCCGCGCGCAGGCCGGCGAGCGAGGAACGGGCCGCCACCGGGTCGCCGCGGGAGCGCTCGGCGAGCGAGGTGCCCACCGGGCGGCGCTCCCAGCGGGCGCGCTGACGGGCGAGGGCCTCACGGCCACCGCCGGCGAGCGCCTCGCGGCCGGGCTCGCCGAGGGCGAGGAGAGCGCGTCGGGCCGCCTTCGCGACGCGGGCGTCACGCTCGTCGAGCTTCGCGACGAGACGGTCTGAGGCAGTCACGGCGCCCACCTCGCCCAGCGCGCGGGCGGCGGCGGCGCGAACCCCGGGCGCGTCGTCGTCGAGCGCGGCGAGAAGCGCGGGCGTCGCCGCGCCTGACCGCAGGAGCCCGAGCTCGCGGGCCGCGGCAGGGCGCTCGAGGCCGTCTCCGTCCCGGAGGATCATGCACAGTACCTCGATCCGCCGGGGGTGTCCGCTGGCGCGGAGCGCCGCGCACAGCGCCGCGCGCACCGCGCCCGCCTGGCCGTTGGCGTGAAGGCCGGCGACCGCGGCCCGGTGTGAGAGCGCCGCGACCAGGATCGTGCCCGCCCAGGGCGCACCGAGGCGGTCACCGACCTCGTCGGGCCGAAGAGCGCCCGCAACGAGCGCACCGACGAGCACGCGCGCGGCGTCCAGCGAGGCGCAGGCCACGAGGGTGCCGACCGCCGCCTCGCGCACCTCGGCGTCGGGGTCGCGCAGGATCGGGGCGAGCTTCGCGGGAGCGGACTGCGGAGCCAGGACCCCGAGTAACCGCACCGCCTCGACACGCTCGCGCGCCGGCGCGTCGCTGCAGGCGGCGAGAAGCGCGGCGGGGAGGGCGACCTCGGCGGCCAGATCACGTGCGAGCGCGGCGCCGGGAGCGTCCTGGGTCGTCATGAGCGCCCGGAGCAGGTTCCGCCGGGCGCCGGCTTCCCCCAGTGCTGCAACGCAGGCGGTGTGCAGCGCATCCTCGTCGGATGCCCGCAGGGCGACGCCGAGGGAGCGGTCCGGGGTCGGGCAGGTCGCGCGCAGCGACACGAGGGGTCGGGAGAAGGCGGAGGCGGTCACCTGGGCAGGAACGGCGGATCACGCCCGAAGCTCGCGATCGTGCCGCCGATCTGGACGCATGGCGGACTTCAGCCGGGTGGCGTGAACGACGCGTCGTCGGCGTACAGCACACCGGGCCCGCCGTAGAGGCCGATCCCGAAGATCCAGCCGGAGAAGTCGTCCCTCGCGTGCGTCGGCGTCGCGACGAGGCCGGCCGGCCAGTCCCCCCCGTCTCCCTCATACCAGGTCTCCCCGTCGAGGGCCCAGGCCACTCCGCGCCCCTGCTCGACGCGGGCGCTGATCTCGAACCACCGGCCCACCGGCGGCGCGATGAGACGGGGCTGCCAGGTGATCCTCCCGCCGTCGGCGCGCCGCTCCGTCCAGTTCGAGATAGCGAGGACGGGATCGCCGGGCCGGGAGGGGGAGCCGTCAGGCCGCCGCGGAGGGTCCGCCCAGGCCTCGGCCCCCATGAGATCTACCCACCACTGCGGCTCGGAGGCGAGCGCACCGCCTTCGGACCACACGAGCTTGAACTGCATGATGTTGGACCAGCGCCTGGGGTCCCAGCGCACGCCGCGCGGGATGAAGAACGAGGCGCGGTAGGTGCCTGAGGCGTCCTTCCCCTCGCCGGGCAGGCGCTCGAGCGCGCGGCCCGCGTCGTCCCGGCGCCCGATCTGCCGCGGGCGGACGGCCCACTCGCGGTAGAGCTTGGCATGTCGCCGGCCTTCCGCGCGTTGAGCGGGCGAGACCGAGAAGCGGACGACGCGGTCGCCGTCGCGCGCAGGGATACCCTCGCGCTCGACCCGGGCGAGGGCGATCTCGCCCGTCCCGAGCTCGGGCCGGCGCCACCAGGACCACTCCCCGAGCCCCTCCCGCTCGAAGGACGCGCTCCACTGCGGGGCGGGCTCTCCTCCGACCAGCCCCTTCCCGAGGAGGACCGTCACCAGCGCGGCGGCCGCGGCCAGCGTGAGGACGAGACGGCGGCCGGACATCCCCACAGGATGCCCGATCGCGGACCTCCGGACGCCTCTTACGCCGCGGGGGCGAAGGCGGCGTCGTCGACGTAGAGCCGGCCGGGACCGCCGTACAGGCCGGCGCCGAAGATCCAGCCCGACACGTCGTTGGCCTGGTGTGTCGGGGTCGACCCGATGCCCACCGGCCAATCGGCAGTGCTGCCCCTGAAGAACGGCTTGTCGTCGATGGCGAACTCGATCGACTGGCCCTGCTTGACCGTGGCCGAGAGCTTGAACCAGCGACCAACGGGCGGCGAGACCATCCGGGAGTGCCAGTCCGGATCCGAGCCGTCCACGCGCTTCATCGTCCAGTTCGAGGGGACGAACACCGGGTCGGTCCCCTTCGGGGTCGACCCGTCGGCGCGCGCCGGACCGCCGCCCCAGGAGTCGGCCGACATGAGGTTCACGTACCAGTGGGCCTCGGAGGCGACGGCGCCGTTGCCGGTCGGGAAGACGAGCTTGAACTGCATGACGTTCGACCAGTCCTTGGTCCACCGGACATCGGCGGGCAGGTAGTACCAGGCCGAGTAGGTCCCCGAGGCGTCCTGGCCCGAGCCCGGCAGCTTCTGGAGCGTCTGGCCGGCGTCGTCCTTCCAGGAGGTCTCGGGCGAGCGGACGGCCCACTCCTTGTAGAGCTTTGCGTGCTGGAGGCCGCCATCGACCTGGGCGCGGGTGGTGACGAACTTCGCCAGCTTCGAGCCGGTGTGGGCGGCGACCCCGTCGGTGCCGGTGCCCACGACCCCGAACTCGTTCCGGTCGAACTCCGGCCGCTTCCACCAGGACCAGTCCGCGAAGGAGGCGCCCTCGAAGCCGGCGTTCCACCCCGCGGGCAGCCACACGACCTTGCGGCCGGACTCGATGCGGAGGTTGCCCCAGCCGATCGCCGTGCTGGACTTATACACCGCGACGGCCCGGACGCGGTGGGTGCCGCGACGCAGCCGGTGGGTGTCAATGCGCGCGAACCGGAAGGGCGCGCGGGCGTCCGTGCGGACGCGGCGCCCGTCGAGGAACAGGGAGACCCGGCGCGGCGTGCCGGGAGCACGCACGTCGACACGAATGCCGCCGGCCGCGGGGCGGGCCTGGAGCTTGAGGGGGGTCGCCGCGGACGCCGCGGGAGCGGCGGTGGCGAAAACGGCGACGAGGGTGACGACGAGACGGAGGAGGCCGGAGCGGCGCATGCCCCCTGCTTCGTCGGACGCTCCCCGTCGCTCGACCGCGACCCGGGCGGGTTAGGACGACCGTCCACTCACCCCCCGCCACACCCTGGACGGTTGATCGAGTCAGGCCGTGCTACGGCGTCCGGGAAGAGCCAGCGCAAAGCCGAGCAGTATTCCGAATGCAGGCGCGGAGGAGTAGCCCTCGAGCAGCGGGAGGGAGAAGCGGGTGACGAGCAGGAGGAGGGCGACGGCGGCGATCGTCGCCCCCGCGAGCGAGCGCGCACCCAGGCCGCGTAGCGCGGCCAGCGCGACGATCAGGAGCTGGAGGCCCGCCCCCACCCATCCCAGGACCACCACGGTGTTCGGGATCCCGAGGTCGTAGTTGATCTGCCCGTTGAGCGACGAGGAGTCCACGGCGTCTCCCCAGAGGGAGTAGTGCTGCCTCTGCTCGGCGACGAGGCCGAGCCGGTAGCCGCCGTTGCCCGAGTTGGACTGCAGCTCGGACACCGCCGACAGCCCCCGGGCGCCCACCGGTGAGGAGATCAACGCGACGAGGGCGAGCACGGCGAGGCCGACGATGGCCGCCCGCGCCGCCGGCGAGGACCAGCGCAACCGCCACGCCAGGAGCAGCACGAAGCCGGCGAGGATGCCGCCGTACTGCGCCCGCGAGGCCTGGAGCCCAAGCGCCAGCAGCCCGATCGCCACGAATGCCCCCACGAGGAGCGTGGGGCGCCGGAGCAGCAGCCCGACACCCACGAGCAGCAGCGCGAGCAGGGCGTTCTGACCGTCGGTGAAGAGCCGGGTGGTGCCGCCGAGGACGTTCGAGCTCTGGAGGCCCGAGCCCACGTAGTGCTGGCACACGCCGCAGCCGCCCGCCGAGCCGAGCACGTACATCGCGCACCAGGCGAGGAGGAGGACGACGACGCGCGGCCATGTCCGGCGCAGGCCGGTCAGGGCCTGGGGCTGCGACAGCCAGAGGAAGGCGACGAGCGCGCTCACCGGGAAGGTCAGGAAGGGCAGGGAGAGGGAGGGCACCGCGAAGGGCGCGCCCGTCACGAGCCGGGCGAGGGAGTAGCCGAGCAGGGCCACCGTGCCCACCAGCAGCGCGCTGGGCTCCATCCTCAGGTTGCGGCCGCCGCCGACCTCGCGGGCGGCCCAGGCGCCGAGCATCAGCGCGCAGGCCACGGCGAAGGCGACGAGCCACAGCGGCAGCCCGCCGGGCAGCGCCAGCTTCGGGTCCACGAAGGGCAGGAGGCCGAAGGCTCCGAGCCAGGCGAGGACGATGAGCGACTCGATCCCGAGCCAGGCGACGAGCGCTCCGAGCGGCACCACGGCGACCGCCATGGGGGGGATGCGCGGGATCGCCACCCCGAGGACGAGGGCGGCTCCGACGACGCCGGGCAGCCAGAGCCCACCGCGGGCGAGGGTCGCAGTCCTCATCAGGCCGCCGCCGTGACGGGATCGGGGGGCACGGCGTTCAGGCGACGCAGGATCCGGCTGGGCAGCACGAGGTCGAGCAGGGTGTCGGTGACGGACCGCCGCCGGCCGCGACGCAGCTCGGCCACCCCCCGTCGCGGCACGTAGACGAGCGCGAGCAGGACCCACAGCAGGCCCGCGGCGAGCCGGCCCTCCTCACGCGCGGCGAGGCGGCGCGCGCTCCAGCGGGCCAGCCCGTCGAGCGCGTCGGGCCGCCACAGGTTGCTCGAGCTGTCGGCGCCGTCGTGGTGGACCGACCACCGCCGGTCGACGCGGATGCCACCCCCCTCCCGGCGATGCCGCCGACAGAGGTCGGCGTCCTCGAAGTAGAGGAAGAGCTCCGGGGAGAACCCGCCCAGTCGCTCGAAGTCCGCCCGCGTCATGAGCAGCGTCCCTCCCGAGATGTAGGCCGGGTCGCTCCAGGCCCGCTCGTAGGTGGCGGCGCGACGCCCCAGCAGCAGGGAGACCGCCTCCCACCGCGCGGTGGGCAGGTGCCGGAAGCCCGCGGAATCCACCGCGCCGTCGGCGAGGAGGAGCTCGGGTCCGACGATCGTCCGCGCGACCTGCGCGGGGTCGAGGAGGTCGTCGGGCAGGGTCTCGAGGCGCGCGTCGGGGTTCAAGAAGATCAGGACCGGCGCGGAGGTCCACGCGACGCCGACGTTGGAGGCGCGGCCGAAGCCGAGGTTGGGGACGCACAGAAAGCTCTCCACGCGACCCGCCAGCACCGTACGCGTGGCCTCGAGCTCCTCGGGCCCGGACCCGGAGTCGACCACGCAGAGCTCCAGTCGGTCGCGAGCCCCACTGCGCTCGAGCGCGTCCACCCACTCACCGAGGCGCGCCGAGGAGTTGTGCGCCACGGTGACGACCGCCGCCCGGGCGGCGCCACTCACTTCGCTGGAGCTTCCGAGCGGTACTCGTAGTGGGCCATCGACGAGCCCTTCGCGCCGTTGAGGACGATGCCGAGCGGGCCCGCGCTCATGGAGTCGAACTGGCGACGGACCAGCGCCGCGGCGCCGCGCCGCGTGCGCCCGAGGCGGCAGACGAGGATCACCCCGCTCGCCCAGCGCATGAGCGGAAGGGTGTCGGACACGGAGGAGGTGGGCGGCGTGTCGATGACCACGAGGTCCCACAACCGCTCGGCCTGCTCGAGGAGGTTCTCCATGGCGGCCGACTCGAGGAGCTGGGCCGGGTTGGGCGGCAGCGGCCCGGCGGGCAGGATCTCGAGCACCGCACCCCGACCGTCGCCGCCCGCCACGGCGGGCAGCTCGAGCCCGATGAGGCCCTCGCCGATCTCGCCGCCGCGAGTGAGCGCGCCGCTGAGGCCCGAGCTCGGGGGGAGCTCGAGCCGGTGGGCGAGCTGCGGACGCCGGAGGTCCGCCTCGATGAGCAGCACGTCCTCCCCCGCCCGGGCCGCGGCCGCCGCGAGGTTGAGCGCGACCGTCGTCTTGCCGTCCTGGGGCGCGGGCGAGGTGACGACGACGGAGTGGATCTCGCGCTCGACGTTGAAGTAGCGCAGGGAGCCGCGCAGCAGCGCGAACGCCTCGGCCTCGGGCCCGTCGGAGATCACGAACGAGCGCTTGCGACCGGAGAAGGTGCGGCTCTCGGGCAGCTCGGTGAGGATGGGCAGTCCGAACGCCTCCTCGACGTCCTCCGCCTCCTTCAGGCGCTGGTCCAGGCGCTCGAGGAGGAAGGCGAGGGCCATACCGAGCAGCAGGCCGGCCATGAGCCCGACGATCGCGTCGCGCTTCGGGGTCGGCGCGGACGGTACCGTGGGAGCACCGGCGAGCTGGACTAGCTCGGCGTTGCCCGTCTGCAGGGCGGCGAGGACGTTGAGCTGCTGGATCTGCTTGACGAGCTGCTGGCCGGCGGGCCCGGTGCGCTCGCCGGGCGTCAGGCGCGCGAGGTTCTGACGCACGAGCACGATGGCGCTCTCGACCTGCCCCCGGTCCGCCGACCGGCGGAACGTGATGTACTCGCCGGCGAAGGTGTTGGCCACCCGCGCGGACTGCTTGGCGTCGGGGCCCGTCGCGCTCACGCCGATGAGGTCCGACTGGCCGTCGGGCGCCACGGAGATCATGCCCTGGATCTCGGCGGTGGTCAGCGGGCGCAGCTTCCGCGCCGCGCGCGCGGCGACCGCCTCGAGAGTCACGAGGCGCAGGTTCGTGTTGCGCACCGTCTGCGGGTCGTTCGTGGGGGCGAAGGAGGAGGACCCGAAGAGCTTCTGCGCGAGGTCCAGGTCGCGGAGCAGAAGGTTCGCGGTGGCCGTGTACTCCTTGGGCCGGGTGGACGACCATGCGAACGCCGCCGCGGGCACGACCACGACACAGAGCAGCAGGATCCAGAGTCGGCGGCGCAGCGCCCGCACCAGGAGCTCGAAGCCGTTCCGCCGCGGGACCGCCGCGGTGGTGCGTGCGGACTCGTGGGCCGCGGCGGGCCGACCGAGGAAGTCCTCGTCCTCCGGGGTGAGGCGGGGCGGGGTGGCGGGAGGCAGGGTTGGACGAACGGACGAGGAAACCGCCATGGTAGACGAGTCTTCGGTCGGCCTCACCGGCGACTTGAATCGGGCATGGGCGCCCCGGGCGGGGCGAGTGGGCGTGACCCGCGGCCCGGAAGGCGACGCAGGACCATGGCACGCTCCTCCGCGCGGAGCACATGGCTCCAGCCCAGCCTCGCGTAGAGGGCGAGACCGAGGAGGACGAACACCGTCTTGACGATCGGGCCGTCGAGCACCAAGCCGATCGCCAGGAGGGTCACGGCGCCGGCGGTGAGCACGGCGAGCTCACGGAGGACAGGTGCGATCGCGGGGACCATCCGCCGGGCGAGCCAGGCGAGAAGGAGGGCGTCGACCGACACGCGGACGCTCCACGCCACGGCGGCGCCGTCGATGCCGAAGCCGTGCACGGCGAGCACGAAGCCGACGACGTAGAACGGCAGCTCGGCGAGCGAGAGCTTCGCGTTCAGATCGGGACGCCCGCTCTGCAGCAGTCCGAAGGCGACCTGGGCCATCCCGTTGAAGAGGATCCCGACCGCGAACACCTGCATGACGAACGCCGAACGGTCGGCGAACCGCTGCCCCAGCCAGGCGTGGAGGATCTCGGGCGCCCAGGTGACAACGACGAGGGCGAGCGGGAACAGCGCGAGCAGCGCCGCGCGGGTCCCCTGGCCGAACAGCCGGGCGATCCGGCCCGGATCCTGGCCGAGATTGAGGGCGAAGGCCGGGAAGAGCACGCCCACGAGGGCCGCGGAGAGGATGAGCATCTGCGAGACCGCCTGATAGGGCGTCGCGTAGTAGGCGACGGCGGTCGCGGAGAGGATCGCTCCAATCGCGAACCGGTCCAGGGAGCCCATGATGGCCCCGCCGAGGCTGGAGGTGGTGACCCAGCCGCCGTAGGTCAGGAGAGGGCGGGCGAGGGAGCGCTGGACGCGCCCCCCCGCCCGCAGGTCCGGGGTCACCCGCAGCGCCAGCGCGAGCGTGATGGCGAAGGCGATGTACCGGGAGAGCACGACGACGCCGACCACGGCGGGCAGCGTCGGCACGAACTGGACGACGAGGGCGGGGCCACCGTAGGAGAGCACGGAGACCGCGACCGTCACCCCGTTCGTCAGCTCGAACCGCTGGTGGGCCTCGAGGTACCCGCGCAGGGCCGAGCCGGTCAGGACCGCGGGGATGGAGAGGCCGAGGAGCACGAAGGCGACCGTCGCCTCTCCCTCGAGCCCGGGCGGCATGTTGATGACCGTCCGCGCGAGCCAGGGAGCGAGCCCGGCGACGAGCGCGAGCGGCACGAGTCCGAGGCCGGCGAGGAGCACGAGCGAGGTCCAGAACAGCGTCGGGATCTCGCTTCCCAGCCCGGCTCCGAGCTTCTCGGAGGTGAGCTTGGTCAGCGCCCGCCCGAGGCCGAGGTCGAACAACCCCGCGTAGCCGATGAGCAGCCAGGCCAGCGTCAGCACCCCGAAGCGGGCGGTGCCCAACCCGTGCACGAGCACGGGGACCGCGAGGAAGGCGAGCACGATCGCGCACCCCTGGCCCACTACCGCAAGCCCGACGTTGCGGGCCAGCAGTCGGCCGCTGGAGAGCCGGCTGCGCTCGCCCGGGGCGTCGGTCACGGGCGCTCGGCCAGGGAGTGCCAGCGCCGCGCGCCGCCGCGCCAGCGGCCCGGGACCGGCCGGGGGGGCAGCGGCCCGTCGGCGAGGAGGGCCTCGGGAACGTCGTGCCCGAGCCAGCGCGCGGTGACCGGGTGGCGGGACGCCCCGGTCACGGCGGCCTCGAGCGCGCGGGCGAGGGTGGGCGGGCGCTTCTCGCCGTCGTGGGCGTCCGAGCCGACGTTGTGCACGAGGCCCTGGTCGAGGAGCTTGCGGGCGAAGACCCGCGCCATGGAGCCGAAGCGGCCGAGCAGCGCGCCGCCGCTCACCGAGCACAGCGCGCCCCGCCGCACGAGCTCCTCCACGCGATCGACGTCGCCCATGAGCTGCGGGGAGCGCTCAGGGTGCGCGAGCAGCGCCCGGAAGCCGCGGAGCTGGAGCGAGAAGACCGTCTCCTCCAGGGATCCGGCCCCGCGCACCAGCGGGCACTCGAGCAGAACCCAGGACGAGGTGCCGAGCGCGACCGCCCGCAGCTCGGCGTCGGAGAGCTCGGCGGCGCGGGCGATGGTGACCTCGCCACCCGTGAGCACGCGCAGCGGCAGGTCCACCTCCCGCAGGGCGCGGCGCAGGGCGAGGGTCGACTCGAGGATGTGCTGTGGTTCCACGTGGTGGACGTGGTCGATGTGCGGCGTCGCAACGAGGCAGTCGACCCCGTCCTCGAGCGCGGCACGCGCCATCCGCACCGACTCCTCGACGCTGCCGGGCCCGTCGTCGAGCCCCGGCAGCAGATGGCAGTGCAGGTCGATCACACGGGCGCCTGCTCGAGCTGGATCCGGGCCTTGAGGCGGGAGACGGCGGGCTCGGACAACAGCCGTCGGGTGGAGGGCAGGGACTTCAAGGCGAAGGCCCGCCCCCGATCGGTACGCGACACGACGAGGCGCGGCCAGCACAGACGAGTGGGGGATCCCGCGTACTGCGTCGCGGCCCCGAAGGAGTAGCCCGCTCGCCGGGTGGCGGCCATGACCTCTTCGTCCACTTCGCCGTAGGGGTAGGCGATGGACGGGCACGGGCGCCCGAGCCGCCGCTCGAGCTCGTTCCGGGAGTCGCGCAGCTCGCGGTCGCGCTCCTCGGCGCCGACCTTCGTGAGCATGGGATGGGTGACGGTGTGGGACCCGATCTCCCAGCCTTCCTCCGCGAGACACTCCACCTGGTCCCATGTCATGCACCGCAGTTCGCGCTGCCAGGGCGTCGGGGCCCAGAGCTCATTTCCCCGCCACGTCATGTGCCGCTCCTGACCCGCGTAGGCGGTGGGCACGAAGACCGTCGCCGGCCAGCCGTAGGCCGCCAGGGCGGGACGGGCGTGCTCCCAGACAGAGGCGTGGGCATCGTCGAAGGTCACCGCGACGACGCGCCCGCCACGATCGCCGCGGACTGCCTCGGCGAACGTGACCCCTCGATACCGGCGGGTGGCGAGGAGGTCGACCTGGCGCCGGAACTCGTCCGGGTGCACCGCCGTGGCGGCAGGCCAGTCGTGGCTCACCGCGTGGTAGCAGAGGACGAGACGATCGTCGCGCATAGGTAGGGCAAACCCTACGCCCAGGCAGGGCCATCGGCACGCCCCGCCTCACGCTTGACCGTCGGGTGCGTCCCACCCCCAGACGAGCCGTACGAGGTTCGCACGCACACGGGGGCGCCGCGCGAGGCGGCGGTCGAGGCGGGCGAGGCGCGAGGTCACCGCCGGCCGCGTGGCCATCCGGGCGACGCCGGGTGGGGCGAGGCGCTCCCACGCACGGGTCCAGACGTAGTGCACGAGGCCCGAGCGCTCGAAGAACGGCGTCCCGCCCACCGCCCGGATGAGGCGGTCCAGCTCCTCCGTCCGGAACCCTCCGCCGAGCGTGAACCGCTCGTCCTGCTCCGAGATCGGACGGCGGCGGTGCGACCAGCGCATGAGCGGCCGCAGGACGGTGCGCTTGGCCCCCTGCCAGGCGGGGGCGTAGGCATCATCGAAGAAGACGGCGCGGCCGCCGGGCGCGAGCACCCGCGCGACCTCCGTGCAGAAGGCGCCGAGGTCGTCGAGATGATGCGCGAAGGCGTAGCCGTAGACCACGTCGATCGTGCGGTCGGGGAACGGCAGGGCGAATGCGTCGATTGCCGCCCAGTGGAGCCGGCCCGCCCAGCGCCCGGGATCTGTCTGCGCCCGGAGCGCCGCGAGACCCGCCGGCGCGAGGTCGGAGACGACCAGCGCGCGCGGGGCCGCGGTCAGCAGGAAGAGCTCCTTCTCCGAGCCGCCGTTGCCCAAGAGCAGCACGGTCCGGTCGCGAAGGTCCCCCACGCGCGCGAGCACCCGCTCGTTCTCCGGGTAGTAGGGGTTGCGCCAGAGCCAGGCCAAGGCCTCGGGGACCATCCACTCCCCGCGCTCGCCGACGCCGGCGCCGTATTCCCCTTCGTAGAACTCCCGCTCGGCCTCACGGGCCTCACTCGCGGGGGCCCAGTCGGTCACCCCGTCGGTGACGGGAGCGCTCCACCCACACGCGGGGCAGGCGCCGGAGAGCGGCATCGCGGTAGCGCAGCTCCGGCAGGACGCAAGGGGCTCGCTGGGCGTGGGCATGCCGTCATCGTCGCGCCTAGCCTGGACGGGTGCGCGTCGGCATCCTCACGGCGTCGCTCAGCCGCGGAGGGGCCGAGCGCCAGGCGACGCTGTGGGCGGCGGCCGTGGCTCGCGCGGGACATGAGGTCGAGCTGCTCGGTCTGCACGCCCGCGGGCAGGAGTACGCGGTGCCCGTGTCCGCGCGGGTCGACTACGTCGGTAAGCGCGGCCCTATGGACCTCGCGCGCGTTCTCCGGGCAGTCAGGGGGCTGGCCCGGCGCGTCGACGTGGTGGCCGCCTTCCAGCCCTACCTCGGCCTCTTCTGTGCGGCTCAGCCCCTGGCCGTCCCGTGGCTGCTCGTGACGGGCGAGGACCCACGGCGCTTCGCTGACACCAGCCGGGTGCCCACCCGGCTGCTAGGTGCGGGCGTTCGCCGGGCGGCGGTACGCGTGGCTCCCACGCGCGGGCTCGTGGAGTGCCATCGCGCGCTCGGCCTGGGCAGGGACGGATGGGAGGTGATCCCCAACGTCGCCGCCGAGGAGGCCTACTCCTCCGGGGAGGAACCGCGGGACCGCCAGGTGCTGTGGGTGGGCCGCCTCGTGGAGGAGAAGGACCCGCTCCTCGCCGTCGAGGTGGCGCGACGCGCAGGGGTGCGCCTGACGGTCCTCGGAGAGGGCCCGTTGGAGGCGGCCGTCCGCGCCGCCGGCGGCGACCGCGTGGACCTCGTCGGGTTCACTCCCGAGCCGTGGCCGCACTACCGCCGCCACGCCGCGCTCCTGCTCACCTCGCGCTATGAGGCGTTCGGCAACGTCTTGGTCGAGGCGCTCGCCGCGGGCACTCCGGTCGTCGCCGGGGACTGCGACTTCGGCCCCCGGGAGATCCTGGCCGGGGCGGCGACGTCGCGCCTCGTCCCCCGTGAGCCCGAGCGGCTCGCCGCCGCGGTCGTTGCCGTGGCCGAGCGGGCCGCGGACCAGGAGGCGCGGCGCGAGGCACGGGAGCTGGCTGAGGCCTACCGGCTCGAGGCCCTGGCGCCGCGCATCCGCGCGACCCTGGAACGGGTGGCCTCGTACGAACGTCCAGGCTCTCCCGAAAGGTCTATCTGAAAGTGCCCGATGCTGGCTTCGTGCTCGCCCGTGTCCTCGCCCTGGTCACGCTCCTGCTCTGCGCGCTGCCCGCGGCCGCGGACGCCACGCCCCGGCATGGCTGGCGGGCGGGCTTCGAGACGGGGGACCTCTCCGAGTGGTCCTTCTCGGGCCAGGGCCAGAAGAGCGTCTGGGGGCACCTCGCCGTGCTCGACCCGCTGCTGTCGGGCGTCCCGCGCCTCGACGGCCGCCGCGCAGCCCGCTTCGAGACCACGCCGCTCGACGTCGCCACGGGCCGCATCCACGCCAAGGTCTTCCGCTGGTGGGACCGTCCCCGCGGCGGGAGCTGGAACGTGTCGGGCCGTTACTGCGCCTCCTACTTCTTCCCGCGGACCTATCACGCCCGCTCGCAGTCGGCCGACATGGTCTTCGAGTTCAAGCAGGAGTGGGTCGACCGAGCCGGCTTCCACCAGGATCCGACGTGGTGGGTGGAGATCGACACCGCCCGGGAGTGGGGGCTCGCCGCGAGCCGGCCCGACGCCCCCGTCGCCGTGCTCTACCACCTCAACCCCGGCGGCCCGTCCACGCCCCGGGTCGTGCCGCTCGGACGCTGGGTGCGCGTGTGCGCCACGATCCGCCCGGGCCGGTCGGTCGCCGTCGATCTGGACGGGGTCCGTCTCGGGACCGGGTCGCAGCGCCAGTACCCCGTGGGGCCCAGCCGGCGCGACCGCCGCTGGATCTTCGGCGTCGGCAACTACTCCCGGAGCGCGAACGGGCCGCTCTGGATCGACGACGCGTCCTTCTCGCCCCGCCCCTGACGCGGGTATCGTCGGCGGCGGTTGCCCTTCCGCGTCGGCATCGACCTCGTCACCGTGGACTCCGTCCAGGAGTCCCTCTCCCTCCACGCCGAGCGCTATCTCGAGCGGATCTTCACCCAGCGGGAGGTCGCGGACTCCTCGCCGGCGGGAGACCTGGACCCCGAGCGGCTCGCGGGCCGCTTCGCCGCCAAGGAGGCAACGCTCAAGGTGCTGCGCCCCGGCCGTGACGACGGCGTGCGGCTGACCGACATCGAGGTGCGGCGCGAGGCGGACGGGTGGGTCGAGCTCGCCCTCTCGGGCACGGCCACGGCGCTTGCGGCGCGGGCCGGCGTGACCGACCTCGCGGTGTCGCTGACCCACGAGGCCGGGATGGCCTCCGCCGTCGTGATTGCGGAGATCGGCGATGCGCGCCGATAGAAGTCCCATGACCGACGAAATCCGCCGGATCCTCTCCGAACAGGGTCGCCTGCCCGTCGACCCCGACGCGCTCCCCGACGACGCCGACCTCTACGCCGCGGGCATGACGTCCCACGCGAGCGTGAACGTCATGCTCGGCCTGGAGGACGCGTTCGACGTGGAGTTCCCCGACGCGATGCTCACGCGCTCGGTGTTCGAATCGGTCGCGTCCATCGCCACGGCCCTGACCGAGATGGGCGTGGGGGCGCCAGCATGAGTCCAACCACCGGCTTTCAGCCGGCGGTACCCGTCGAGGCGACCACCGACCAGGCCTTCCTCGCGGGCGTCGTCCGGATCGCCGATGAGGTCGCCGCGCCGAACGCCGACGACGTCGATCGCGACGCGCGCTTCCCCGCCGAGACCCTCGCCGCGCTGCGCGAGCAGGGGGCGCTCTCGGCCTTCGTGCCGACCGCACTCGGGGGCGCGGGCGTGTCCCTGGAGGCGATCGCCCACGCGTGCTTCGAGCTCGGCCGCCGCTGCGGCGCGAGCGCGATGGTGTTCGCCATGCACCAGATACAGGTGGTGACGCTCGTCCGCCACCTCCCTGACGGCGGCTGGCACGCGGAGTACCTGCGGGACGTCGTGCGCTCCCAGCGCCTGATCGCCTCGGTCACCTCCGAGGTGGGAACCGGCGGCGACATGGGGCGCTCCGTGGCTGCGATGACGCCGACGGAGAGCGGCACGGTCACCTTCGAGAAGCAGGCGCCCACGGTCTCCTACGGCCGCCACGCCGACGACCTGCTCACCACCCTGCGCCGGGCGTCCGACGCGGAGCCCTCCGACCAGGTCGTCGCCCTGACGCGCTCCGAGCAGGTGCGGCTCGAGCCCATGGGCACGTGGGACCCGCTCGGGATGCGCGGCACCTGCTCGCCGGGCTACGTCGTGCGGGCGGAGTTCCTACCCGAGCAGGTCCTCCCCACCCCCTTCAGCCGGGTGATGGCCGAGTCCATGGTGCCCGTCTCGCACATCCTCTGGTCGCATCTGTGGCTCGGCATCGCCACGGACGCCTTCGACCGCGCCCGTGCGTTCGTCCGGGCCGCCGCGAAGCGCAGCCCGGGCACCACCCCGCCGGCCGCGATGAAGCTCTCCCACGTGATGAGCGAGCTCTCGCTGCTGCGGGCGGAGGTCGGTCTCGCGCTGCGGGAGTTCGCCGAGGCCTCCGAGGAGCCGGGGCGCGAGCGCCTGAACACGATGGCGATGGCGCTGCGCTTCAACAACCTGAAGATCGCGGCGTCCGAGCAGGCGCCGCGGGTGTGCCAGGGCGCACTCGGCGTCTGCGGGATCATGGGCTTCAAGAACGACACGCCGTTCTCGGTCGGCCGCCACCTGCGTGACACGATGTCCGCCTGCCTCATGGTCGCCAACGAGCGCATCCACCAGACGAACGCGTCGCTGCTGCTCATCGCCAAGGAGGTCTGAGCCGTGGCGACGTTCCGGGAGGCCACGCCCGACCAGGCGGAGTTCCTCTCCGAGCTGACCGCGGCCGGCCTGCTCGTGCCCTCGGGTGAGCCGGGGGTCTACGGGCGCGACGCGGTCTTCGAGGACGTGCGCCTGGGCGTCGACGCGGCGGTGACGCGCGCGGCGGCGCCCGATGGCGCGGAGGCCCTGCGCTTCCCGCCGTTGCTGCCGCGTCGCCACTTCGAGGCCAGCGGCTACCTCAGGTCGTTCCCTCACCTCGCGGGCAGCATCTGGGCCTTCGACGGCTCGGAGGACGAGGCCGGCGAGCTCGCCGACCGCGCCGACCGCCACGACGACTGGACCGGCCTCCAGGCCCAGTCCGAGCTCGTGCTCGTGCCCGCCGCGTGCTACCCGGTCTACCCCGCCATCGCCGCCCGGGGGCCGCTCGGGCCGGAGGGCGCGCTGATCGACGCCGGGGGCACCTACGTCTTCCGCAACGAGCCCTCCGGGGATCCCGCGCGGCTCCAGATGTTCCACCAGCGCGAGATGGTCCGCCTCGGCACGCCGGAGCAGGTGGCGGAGTGGCGCGACGCCTGGCGTGACCGCGCTCTCCGGCTGCTCCAGGGGCTCGGGCTCGCCGCGGAGCTCGATGTCGCCTCCGACCCCTTCTTCGGACGGACGGGACGGTTGCTGGCCCGCTCCCAGAAGGCCCAGGCGCTCAAGTGGGAGGTGCTCGTGCCCATCGCCGGCCCCGAGCCGACGGCGGTGGCGTCGTTCAACTACCACGGCGACCACTTCGCCTCGAGCTTCGGGGTGACGCTGGCCGACGGCGGGGTCGCCCACACCTCGTGTCTCGGCTTCGGCCTCGAGCGCATCGCCCTCGCCCTCTTCCGCGTCCACGGCATCGATCCCGCCCGCTGGCCGGCCGGCGTCCGCGGGGAGCTCTGGCCCGGGTGAGCGCCGCCACGGGCACCTGGACCTCGCTGCTCGGGCTCGACCCGGAGACCTACGTGGCGCATCCCCTGCACGGTCCGGGCCGGACGTACGCGGAGACCAACTGCTACACGGACATCCTCATCGAGTTCCTCCACGCCCGCGGTGACGAGCCCCGCGCCGCGCTCGGCGGGTGCGTCCGGACCGACTTCGAGGGCGACCAGTGGACGTTCTTCAAGCCGCCGCCCGAGGACCTCGAGCGGCTCTTCGGCGTCGACATCCACGAGATGCAGCCCTACCGGTCCCTCCCCGAGCAGATCGAGGACCTCATCGGGCAGGGCCGCACGCTCATCGTCGAGCTCGACGCGTGGTACCTGCCCGACACCGAGTCCACGAGCTACCGCTCCGACCACGTGAAGACCTCCGTGGTGGCCGAGGCGATCGACCGCGCGGGGGAGCGGCTGCGCTACTTCCACAACACGGGCCTCCACGAGCTCGGCGGCGAGGACTACCGCGGGGCCTTCCGGATCGACCTCGATCTCCCGGGCGACATCCTGCCCCCCTATACGGAGATCGTCCGGCTCGACGCGGGGCCGCGGCTCGCGGGCGACGAGCTCCTCGCCGCCGCGCGTGAGCGGCTGGGACACCACCTCGCCCGCCGCCCGCGAGAGAACCCCTTCGCGCGGTTCGGGGCGCGGCTCGCGGAGGACCTGCCGGACCTGCTCGCGGGAGACACTCGCCGCTACCACGACTACGCCTTCGCCACGGTGCGCATGGTCGGTGCCGCATTCGAGCTCCTGGGCTCGCACGCGGAGTGGCTGCTCGGACCCACCGCCGGCGGCGCGGGAGACGCGATGGCGCGGATCGTCGGCGGATCCAAGGTGCTCTCGTTCCGCCTCGCGCGCCGCAAGCCGTTCGATCCGGGCCCGGTGATGGAGGATCTCGCCGGGGCGTGGGACGAGGCGATGGCCGCGCTCGACGCCGCCGTCGCGTGACACTCACCTGGTCGGCCGCCGCCTCCCCTCCCGACGCCAGCCCGGACCCATCCGGGCTCGACGGGCTGGACTGGATCCCGGCACGGATACCGGGGACAGCGGCGGCGGCGACCGGCGATCCCGACCGCGACTACGACGCGGAGGACTGGTGGTTCCGGACGGAGCTGCGGCAGGGCGGGTTCGTGCGCCTGGAGGGCATCGCCACCGTGTCGGAGGTGTGGCTGGACGGAGAGCGGTTACTCGAGTCGGAGTCGATGTGGGCACGCCACGTCGTGCCGATCGAGCGGGGGGGCGAGCTGGCGATCCGCTGCCGGGCGCTCGCGCCGCTGCTCGCGGTGGCGCGCCGGCCGCGCGCCCGCTGGCGGACGAAGCTGGTACGCGACGGGAACCTGCGCTGGTTCCGGACCTCGGTGTTCGGGCGCGCGCCGGGGTTCGCCCCCGGGCCGGCGCCCGTCGGTCCGTGGCGGCCGGTCACCCTGGAGGACTCCCTGCCCGTCCCCGTGGTCCTCGGCCCGCGGCTGGAGGGCGAGGACGGGGTGCTCGCCGTACGTGCGCCCGCCGGCTCCGAGGTGGAGCTCGCCGGGCAGGTCCTCTCCCTGCCCGGCGGGGTGGGGGAGCTCCGCGTACCGGGAATCGCACGCTGGTGGCCCCACACGCACGGCGAGCCGGTGCTCCACGACGTCGTCCTGCGCGCGGGTGGGCGGGAGCTCGCCCGCCGCCGCGTCGGATTCCGGACCCTGGAGTCCCGCGGTGAGCTCGAACGCGACGGGCTCGACCTACAGGTCAACGGCATCGCGGTCTGGGCCCGGGGTGCGGTGTGGACGCCCGTCGACCCGATCGGGCTCGCCCCGTCGCGCGCAGAGCTGCGCGCCACGCTCCTCCGCGCCCGTGACGCGGGGATGAACCTCCTGCGCATCCCCGGAACCGGCGTGTACGAGTCGCCGGACTTCTGGGACCTCTGCGACGAGCTCGGGCTGCTCGTGTGGCAGGACTTCGCCTTCGCCAACCTCGACTACCCGGTGGGCGACCCGGGCTTCCGGGCGCTCGTGGAGCAGGAGGCCGACGACGTCCTCGCCGATGTGAGCGGGCGGCCGAGCCTGGCCGTCCTGTGCGGAAACTCGGAGGTGGAGCAGCAGGTCGCCATGCTCGGGCTGGCGCCGGAGCTGGGCCGCAGCCAGTGGTTCAGTGAGCTGCTGCCGGCGCGCGTGGCGGCCGCGGCGGTCGACGTCCCCTACGTCCCCTCGGCGCCGTGCGGGGGGGCGGTCCCCTTCCGCGCCGACGTGGGCGTGGCGAACTGGTTCGGGGTCGGCGGGTACCGGCGACCCCTCTCGGACGCCCGGACCGCGGGGGTCCGCTTCGCCGCGGAGTGCCTCGCGCTGTCCAACGTGCCCGACGACGACGCGCTCGCGGGCGCCGGCGTCCCCCGGGATGTCGGCGCCGACTGGGACTTCGCCGACGTGCGCGACTTCTACCGCGACGCGCTGCACGGCCCCGGCCACCAGGGCGACCTCGGCCGCTCGCGCGAGGTCTCGGGCGAGGTCATGGCCGCCGTGCTCGGCGAGTGGCGGCGAGTCGCGTCGCCGTGCCGCGGCGGCCTCGTCCTGTGGCTGCGCGACGTCGTGCCCGGGGCGGGCTGGGGCGTGCTCGACTCGGGCGGCGGGCCGAAGGTCGCGTGGGCCCATCTCCGGCGCGCGCTGGCGCCCGTGGCCGTGTGGATGGTCGACGAGGGGCAGGGCGGGGTGCGCATCCACGTCGCCAACGACCGCCCGGAGCCGCTCCGGGCCCGGCTGCGCCTGGCGCTCTACGCCGACGGCGAACGGCTCGTGGGCGAGGCCGAGGAGGCGCTCGAGGTGGCGGGCCGGGAGACGGTGGAGCGCGACGCCGAGGGCCTGCTCGGGCGCTGGGTCGACATCTCCTGGGCCTACCGGTTCGGCCCGCCGCAGGCCGACGTCGTGGTGGCGAGCCTCGAGCGCGCGGGCGCGCCGGTCGCGCAGGCGTTCCTCTTCCCCGCCGGGCGGCCGCAGCGGCGCGAGAGCGCGGAGGCGCTCGGGCTCGAGGTCGAGGCCATCCCCGGTGCGGTCACCCTGCGCAGCCGCCGCCTGGCGTGGGGGGTGCGGCTGCGGGTTCCGGGGTGGGACGCCGAGGACGACGCCTTCTCGCTCGAGCCGGGCCGGAAGCGCACCGTCGCCCTGCGCCCGCGGGAGCCCGGCGCCGCCTGGCCGGGTGGCACGCTCACGGCGCTGAACCTCGACGGCGGCCTCGAGCTGTGATCCCCCTCCACCTGTCCCTCGGCCCCGAGCCCGTCCTCGCCGTCCTGCATCCGGGCGCGCGCGACCGGACCGCCGTCCTCCTGCTTCCGCCCTTCGGATGGGAGGAGATGTGCTCCTATCGCCCCCGGCGCGACTGGGCCGAGCACCTCGCCGCCCGCGGGCACCCCGTGCTGCGGCTCGACCTGCCGGGCACGGCGGACTCCGCCGGCGGTCCGCGCGACCCCGACCGGGTCGACGCCTGGGTCGCGACGGTGACCGCCGCCGCGGGGTGGCTGCGGGCGGAGACGGGGGCGGGCGCGGTGGCCGGGATCGGGATCGGGCTCGGGGGCCTGGTCGCCGGCGCGGCGCTCGCGCGGGGGGCGGCGATCGACGACCTCATCCTCTGGGGGGTCCCGGCTCGCGGGCGGACGCTCGTCCGTGAGCTGTCGGCGTTCGCCCGGCTCGAGGCGTCGCAGTTCCCCGATGCACCTCCGGCGCCCGGAGGCGTCCTCGCCGCCGCGGGCTACGTCCTCACCGAGGAGACCCAGGCGGCGCTGAGCGACCTCGACCTGACCGCCGCGCCCCTGCCCGCCCGCCGCGCCCTGCTCCTCGAGCGCGAGGGGATGGCCGTCGACGCCAAGCTCCGCGACCAACTGGCGGCGTCGGGCGCCGAGGTCGAGGTCGCCCCGGGGCCGGGGTGGGCGGCGATGATGGCCGAGCCCCAGGAGGCCGCGCCGCCGCGTGAGGTCTTCGCGCGCGTCGAGGCGTGGCTCGATGAGACGTCGCCGGCCGAGCGCCCTCCCGGCCCCGCCACCGCCCCGGACCCCCTTCCCGCGCTTCCGCTCCCGGGCGCGCGGGAGCGCCCCTTCGGGCCCGACGGCCTGGCGGGCATCCTCACCGAGCCCGACGACCCGGCCCGGCCGCCCCTCACCGCGGTCCTCCTCAACGCGGGGGCGCAGCGGCGCACCGGGCCGAACCGCATATGGGTCGAGGCCGCGCGCCGCTGGGCCGCGCTCGGGGTCACGACGCTCCGCCTCGACCTCGAGGGGCTCGGGGACGCCGAGGGGGACGCCACCCGGTACTCCGACGTCGCCGGCCTCTACGTCCCCGAGCTCGTCGCCCAGGTCAGCACCGCGCTCGACGCCCTGGAGGCGGACGGCCGGCCCCCCGCGTTCGTCGTCGGCGGACTGTGCTCGGGCGCCTACTGGGCCTTCCACACCGCGCTCGAGGACCCGCGCGTCACAGCCGTGCTGATGCTCAACCCCCGGGTCCTGTTCTGGGATCCCGGCATCGAGGAGGAACGCGAGGCCGGCAAGGCGGCGAAGGCGCTCCGGGGCGAGGGCTGGCGGCGGCTCGCACGGGGAGAGATCTCCCCCGCTCAGATCCCGGTCACCGCGCGCGCCCTGGCGCGCCGCGCCCGGGCCGCGCCCGCCCGGCGCCGGGCGGCGCACCGGGCGCCATCCGACCCGCTCCCCGGCGCGCTGGCCACGCTCGAGCGACGCGGCGTGCAGTCGTTGCTCGCGTTCTCCGGCGCGGAGCCACTCCACGACGAGCTCGCCCGGGATGGTCACCTGGCCCGGCTCGGGGAGTGGCCCTCGCTCCGGCTGGCGGAACTGCCCGGCGCCGTGCACACGCTGCGCCCCCTGCCCGCGCAGGTCGCGGCCCACGCGCTGCTCGACGACGCCCTCGGGCGACGCCTCGCCTCGCCACCGCGGCGCTGAGCCGGACGCTTCAGGCGGGGCCCGGCCAGAGCTCGGCCAGGCGCCGGCCGAGCTCGTCGCCCGGCTCGGTGCGCATGCGGGCGAGGAAGAGCCGCCGACGCGTCCGTACGCGTGCCACGGGAGCGAAGCCGGCCCGCGCCAGGGCCGGCGCGCCCTGCGCGTATCCCTCCTCGAGGCCGGCGAGGAGGGCCTCGTCGCCCTCGTGCTCGAGCCTCTCGGCGATGAGCGACCAGGCCGCCGGAGCGATCCCTCGCCGCCGGTGGTCGGCCGCGACGTAGCACTCGTCAAGGGCGCCGATCCCGTCGGGGAGCGGCAGCCATCCTCCCGGGGCCACGGAGACCGAGACCTCCCCGTGGAAGACCCAGGCGGCGAACACGGGCCGGTCGGCGCGGTCGAGGACGAGGAAGAGGCGCGTCCCGGCGCGCAACCAGTCTCGTGCCATGAGCTGCCCGGTCGCCGGGATCGTCGAGAGCAGGGGGACGTGACGCTCCTCGCCGCTCAAGAGCCGTAGGCCCTCCGGAAGCGGGGGGTGCGGACGCCGGTCGTCCAGGGGCAGGGCGTACCAGAGGTGGTCGTAGTCCCTCCACAGGCGCAGGCGGAGCTCCGAGCGCGCCCGCGCGACGAGGCGACGGGCGACGCCGGGGGCGCCGTGGCGGCGCAGGACCTCGCGGGCGTGGGAGCAGCTCGGGCTTCCGTCCGCGGCCGGACTAGCGGCTCGGTGTGGAGGTGTCCGCGCCTGCGCCTTCGTCGAGCCGCACGAGGAACCCCTGCCCGCCCCAACTGTGCTGACGCCACGGAACAAGAGAGATCTGGGGGTTTCGCTCGAGCCACTCCCCGCACGCCCGCCTCTCGCCCCGGTCCGGGGCACCCTGGAAGCAGTACCAGTCGTCGAAGATCAGCACCGCGCCCTGGGCAAGCTTGGGCGTCAGGTAGTCGAGGACCGGCACGGTCGAGGCGTACAGGTCGCAGTCGACGAAGGCGACGGCGACCTCGTCCAGCGGGATCCGCTCGGGGTGGCCGAGCGTCTCCGCGAAGAACCCCTCGACGATCGTCACCCGCTCGGGCGGGATCCGCGCGCGGCGGAGCCGAGCCTCGAACGCCCTCGGGTCGTGATCGAACTGACCTGCGAAGAACTGCCCCCCGGCGTCCACCTCACCCAGGTCAGGCAGTCCGACGAAGGAGTCAAAGGCCACGAAGCGGCGCGGGAACGCGGGAAATCGCTGCGCGACCCGGTAGGCCTCGACGAAGGTGCGTCCTTCCCAGACGCCGAACTCGGCGTAGTCACCGGCCACGCGCTCGGCCTCCGCGTAGGCGAACGCGTGGGCGAGGATCTTCGTCACCTCCTCCACGAAGGACAGCTGCGCGCTGCGGCTCTGCAGGCGGGCCAGGGGCTCGAGGACCCGGCCGACCCGCGACTCCGCGAGCCGGGGCAGCAGCTCGCCGCTCTCCACAGCGCCCAGCCGCCGCCGCGCGCGGGGCGTCAATGACCGCCCCCGCCCGGCGCTTGTCTCTCGCGCCATGACGACGCGAGGCTAGCGAAGCACTTGAATGTGTCGGATGAGCGGCGAGCGGGTCGAGTGGATCAGGGGCGACGGCGTGTTCGCCGACCTGGCCGCGCCCTGGGAGGAGCTCGCCGAGACCACCGGCGCCCTGTTCGGACGGCCGGGGTGGTACGCCGCGTGGTGGGAGGCGTTCGGCGACAGGGAGCTCGAGACCTTGTGCCTCTTCCGCGACGACGCGCTCGTCGCCGCCGTGCCCTTCTCCCGCCGTGGCCGCAGGCTGCAGGCACTGAGCAACGTGCACACCCCCGACTTCGGGCCACTGGCCGCGGACGATCGCGCCGCAGCACAGGTTCTGCACGTGGCGCACGCCGCCGCGTCGGAGGTCGGCTTCGCGTCCGTCCCGGCCGGGCCGGCGGGCGCGGACCGGCTGCTCACCGCCGCCCGTGGCGCCGGCCTCATCCCGCTCCTGCGCAACGCCCACGTCTCCCCCCTCGTCGACACCACCGGCGCGTTCGCGGACTGGCGGCGCGAGACCAAGCCCCGCTGGCACGCGCCGCTGGACCGCTACCGGCGCAAGCTGATCCGCGACCTCGGGGCCGAGGATCCGCGTCGTCGTCGTGCCGGAGGATCTCGAGGCGGAGGTCGAGGCGGGGCTCGCCGTCCAGCTGGCGGGCTGGAAGGGCCGACAGGGGACGGCGATCCTCTCCTCCGAGGACACCGCGCGGTTCTACCGCCGGATCGTCGCGGAGCTCCACGCGCGCGGGCTCACGCGCTTCTCGTCGATCGTGGTCGACGGGCGGCCGATCGCCTGGGAGTTCGAGCTCCTGCACCAGAACCGGCTGTGGGGCATGAACGGTGCAATCGACGAGGGCTTCAAGAAGTTCTCGCCCGGGCTCGTGCTGAAGGTCGCCCTCATCGAACGCTGCTTCGAGCTCGGGCTCGACGCGTATGAGTTCATCGGGGCCGACGAGGACTGGAAGGGTAAGTTCTTGACGGGCAAGCGCGCCCACTTCGACATCGAGCTCTACCGGCGCGCGCCCGTGCCCCTCGCCCGCTTCGCGGTACGCCGGTCGGGCCAGATCGCGGTGCGCGCCGTGCGCCACGCGCGCGCCCTCCGCGCGGCGGGCTGGAGGGAAGGGCAGCGGGCGGGCGGTACCGGAAGGCACCCCCGCCCACTGTGAGTCAGCCCTTCATGCGCGGGTCGACGTCCACGTCGTCGATCCGCCAGGTCGACCCGGGTGGGGCCGTGAAGCGGAGCCGGATGGCGGTCGTGCCGTACGGGCCCAGCGACTTCGTGAAGCCCCCTTCGGCCAGCGACAGCTGCAAGATCCGGGCGGAACGTCCAGGCCAGGGGCGCCGCGTGCGGCTCGTGGCGCGGAACCAGAGGACGGCCGACGGCCTGCTCTTCGTCCCAGGCCGCGCGTGGTTCAGCATCGGTCCGAGCCTCGTCTTCGCCCCTCGCCGCGGTCCGGGCGCCTTCGCACGCACGCCGCCGCGGAGGTGCTCGTGCTGGCCATGGCCGCCGAGCTTGCGGGTGACTTCGGCGCCTCGTTCGTACGCGACCGCCTCGTGGAGGGATCCCGCGGGCGGGCGCAGGTCGAGGACGTCCGCTGGTCTACGCGGGGTCGAGCGGCTCGAGCAGCTCGCCGAGCTCAACGCGACCTACCGCGGCACCGCCCTCGTGCTCGGCGACGTCATCGAGGTCGACGACGGCTACATGGCACCCGCGGCAAGAGCGTGTGTGACGCTCTCGCTGGACACCGGGCGGCTGATGGGACTCGATGCGGACCGCCCGCACAACCTGGAGTTCGACGCGCTCCTGCACGGCGTGGGCAAGGTGGCGGTGCCCGAGGCGATCATCAACAAGACCGGTCGGCTCGATCGCGAGGAGTGGGCCATCGTCCAGGCGCACGCCGCCGAGGGTCAGGCGCTGCTCGACCGGATCGGCGGCTTCATGCCCGCCGTGGGCGGGATCGTGCGCTCCCATCACGAGCGCCGGGACGGGACGGGCTATCCGGACGGCCTGCGCGGCGAGGAGATCCCGCTCGGATCGCGGATCGCCGCCGAGGGGATCGAGGAGCTCCGCCGCGGTGCCGGCACCCAGTTCGATCGACGGTGGTCGATGCGCTCGTGCGCTCGTGACCCCGGCCCTCGCCCGCGAGGAGCCCATCGCCGTGGCCGACGACGAGGAGCCGTGTCGTTGCCCGGAGAAGTGGGCGCGGCTGGTTTCGAACCAGCGACCTCTCGCGTGTGAGGCGAGCGCTCTCCCGCTGAGCTACGCGCCCGGGGACGGCGCAGCGTAGCGCCCTCGACTAGGCTGCGGCCGGTGTCCAGCCCCCTCGTCGATCAGCAGACGTTGGAGGCGCTCGAGCCGGTCGATGGGGGCTGGCGCAGCCCGCGCGCCGATCGGTTCTACCCGCAGAGCGGCGGTCTGCTCTTCATGGGCTACGACGCTCGGAAGGCCGACCAGACCGAGCACCTCATCGAGGAGGAGCGGGTCTGGCAGAGGACCACGGAGAGCGTCGAAGGCGACGAGCAGTACCTCCGTGAGGTCCTGCCGGGGGCGGTGACGCTCCTGCGGCTCGCCCGGAGCGTCGGCGGCGTCGCCCCGCCGGCCCGGGCCCTCGACCTCGGCTCGGGCGCCGGGTGGGGCGCCTGGTTGCTGGCCGAGGCGGGCTACGACACCTGGCTCGTGGACTTCGAGGCCAATTCGGTGTCGCTTGGTCTCGTCTACGACCACCCGCGCCTCGTCGACCGCCGCGTCGTCGCCGACGCGACCCTGCCCCCCTTCGGCGACGCCTCCTTCGACCTCGTCGTCGTCTCGCAGCAGTTCATCCACCACATCGACGACAAGCGGGCTCTCCTCGCCGAGGTGAACCGCATCTTGCGTCCCGGAGGGGTCTTCGCGCTCACCGACCCGACCCGAAGCCTGTGGACCGTGGTGGGCGAACGCCGCCATCCCGACCCCCACGAGGCGCACCGGGTCGCCTGGCCCCACGTCTACCTCGCCGAACTGAAGCGCGCCGGGCTGACCCCCGTCCTCAAGGGCCCCTCTATCGCCAGTCCTCCGGCCTCATGGCGGTCACCACGGCGATCAAGCGCCGCGCGTCGGAACGCGTCCGGGCGGCCTGCTCGGCATGGGACCCGCTGAGCGTGGCCTACCTCAACGCGGTCGGCGGCGGCGGAACGTTGCTGGTCATCGCTCGCAAGGACCAGGAGGCGTCCCGCATCTCCCGTCCGCCGGTCCGTGCGATGCATCCCGGACGCGTCCAGATCACCGGCGCGGACCGCGAAGTCCACCGGCCCTTCCTGGAGATCGTCCGCGCCGCCTCCCGCGACCTCATCTAGCGCGCCTCCATGCGCGCGCTCGTCACCGGCGGGGCCGGCTTCATCGGGTCCCACGTCGTCGACGCGCTCCTGGCGCGGGGGGACGACGTCGTCGTCGTCGACACGCTGACCACCGGGCGGCGGGAGAACCTGAACCCGCGCGCGCCGCTCGAGCTCCTCGACGTCCGCGACGCCGCCGGCCTGGACCACGTCCTCCTCGGCCACGCCCCCGAGGTCGTCTTCCACCTCGCCGCCCAGATCGACGTGCGCGCGTCCGTGGCCGATCCGGCGCACGACGCGCACGTCAACGTGCTCGGCACGATCAACCTCCTGCGCGCGGCGACCCTCGCCGGCACCCGGCGCGTCGTCTTCTCCTCCACCGGTGGGGCGATCTACGGCGAGGCGGATGTGATCCCCACCCCCGAGGACGCCCCCGAGCTCCCGCTCTCCCCCTACGGCCAGGCCAAGCTCGCGGCCGAGGGGTACCTCGCGCTGGCCTCCCGGGCCGCTGGACCGTCGACGATCGCGCTGCGCTACGCCAACGTCTATGGGCCCCGTCAGGACCCGCTCGGCGAGGGCGGCGTGGTGGCGATCTTCTGCCACCGCCATGAGCAGGGCCTGCCCGCCGCCGTGTACGGCGACGGGAACCAGACCCGCGACTTCGTCCACGTGGCCGACATCGTCGAGGCCAACCTCCTCGCCGCCGGTTCCGAGGCCACCGGCGCCGTGAACATCGGGACGGGGCGCGAGACGAGCGTCCTCGAGCTCGCCGCGGCCCTGCCGGGTCTGCGGGTCGAGCCCGCCCCCGAGCGCCCCGGTGAGGTGCGCCGCTCCTGCCTCGACCCCTCACGGGCCGGAGCGCTGCTGGACTGGCGGGTCCGGACGAGCCTGGACGCGGGGCTCGCTAGCCTGACGGGTGGACCGTGCTAGGCGGGGAGATAGCGGTGCCCTGTACTCGCAATCCGCTCTAGCGAGGCCGAACTCCCTCCCGAGGGGCCCTCGGATGACGAGGCAGCCCGCCCGATGGGGCGTCGATGGCCGGGTCCCGCGCGGTGGAGGCTCGTGAACCAGGTCAGGTCCGGAAGGAAGCAGCCTTAAGCGGTCACCTCCATGCGCAGCGGGAGTGCCCGACCGGAGCTCCAGCGAGCGCCAGCGCTCGGACATCCCGCCTCGACGGAGGGTGCACGGTCCACTTTCCGCCCCACGGGGCGGACGCCTAGGATCGCCCCCTCATGGACGAACAAGAGATCCGCATCCTCGTCGAGACGCCGCTGCACCGGATCGTCGGGACGCTCTCGCTCCCCGACGCCGGCTGGCGCTCGCGCGTGACGGACTACTTCAACGCCGCAGACCGCGACTTCTTCGCGCTCACGGACGCCGAGATCTCCCGCGTCGGCGGGTCGGGGCCGACCGAGCGCCACTCCTACGTGGCGGTCTCACGCGCGCACATCATCCTCGCGTTGGAAGCGACCTCCTAGAGCCTGGAACCAACGCCCCGGGGGTCTAGCATCCTCACCATGGCCACCAGGGAGGCGCCCATCCGTCGCGCGGAACTGCTCCGCGCCTCGCCCCGGCTGTTCGACAACCCGCTGCTCGACAAGCTCTCCCGGGTCCACCCCGTGGTCCCCGTGGTGGTCTTCGCGCCGGTGATCGTCGCGCTCGGCGTCCTCGCGGTCCAGCGCACCGGAACCCTCCCCTCCGTGGGCTGGATCCTCGGCGGTCTCGTGTTCTGGAGCCTGACGGAGTACTGGCTGCACCGGCTCGTCTTCCACTTCGAGCCCGACCATCCGCTCGGCCAGCGGCTGCACTTCATCATCCACGGGGTCCACCACGACCACCCCAACGACCGCATGCGGCTCGTGATGCCGCCGTCGGTCTCCGTCCCGTTGTCGGCGCTCTTCCTCCTCGTCTTCCGCGTCGCCCTCGGGCCGGTCGCGTGGCTCGCCTTCGGCGCCGGCTTCCTGCTCGGGTACCTCGCCTACGACATGACCCACTACCACGTTCACCATCACCAACCGCGGACGCGGCTCGGGCGGCGGCTGCGCGCGCAGCACATGCGCCACCACTTCCAGGATCACGACGCGGGCTACGGCGTGAGCTCACCCCTCTGGGACCACGTCTTCGGCACAGTCCCCTCCGCCCGCCGCGGCGCACCCAGCACGCGCAGCGAACGCACCGTCGCGTAGCCCGCGGCGAGGCCGACCCGAGCGGTCCGCCAGGCGCGGTCAGCCTCCACCGGCGAGGGCCGCCTTCCGGTCCGGACGATCCGGAACGTGCGGTCCATTTCCGTGAGCGCGAAGAGGCGCAGCACGGTGGGGTTCTCGCAGGCGATCACGAGCCGGCCCCCGGTGGCGGCCCGACTCCCGCAGCGCGGAGAGCAGCAGGCGCAGGCCGTGGAAGTCCACGAAGGTGACACCCATCGCGTCCGAGGACCACCGTGCCCTGCGTCGCGACCGCCTCGAGCAACGGGCGGCGCAGCACGGATTCGGTGTCCACGTCGAGCTCGCCCCGAAGCCTGAGCACCCTCGCCCCGCGCTCGTCGGACTGCGAGACCTCGAGCGGAGGGCACGTGAGCGAGCGTAGCCGCGAGGCACCCGAGAGGGCGGCGGACCACCCTTGAGCGGAGAGAGAGGGATTCGAACCCTCGGACGAGGTTGCCCCCGTCACACGATTTCCAGTCGTGCCCGTTCAGCCGCTCCGGCACCTCTCCGTGCGTTCCCGGCGGGAACGAGCGCCGGAGTCTAGAGGCGTGATGTGGGTTGGCCCGCGGGGCAGGAAGCGGGCGGTGACATAAGAAGAGGGCCTCCAGCCCTGTCAACTCGTGATTGGAGCACGAGATGGACGCTTCGCTGGAGACCCTCGTTGT
>JAABUL010002357.1_pt1 | contig 31606 bp, 36 predicted proteins | sample 5559151 | NCBI WGS metagenome assembly JAABUL01 (sample SAMN10711876, study PRJNA513368) | rock metagenome | isolation source: Antarctica rocks | place: Antarctica: Victoria Land, Pudding Butte sud
TGGCTAGCCGCAACGACGCCGAATTCGCAAGGTAGGGGTGGACGACCTCGGCCTGGACCGTCCAGATCTACCTTGCGGAACTCCGTCGCGCGGGCGATCTCTCGCAATGTTCAACTGGACGGGACAGCGGCGGCGGGAAGGGCCGCGCCTCCGGGCGCGGCCCTTCCCAACAGCACCGAAAGCAGGCAGACCCTGGCCCGCGACGTCCCACCCTCGGTCCTGTGCGACCTTCTCGGCATCAGCACCACCACCGCCGAACGCTGGCGCGAACACGCCGGCGGGACCTGGACTGCCTACGCCGCCGCCGCCGTTGAGGCCGGTTCAAAGGCGGGCGCCCTGGTCGATTGATCGACTCTGTTGACATCCGATCGTTCCTTTGAGAGCCTTCTATCAATAGATAACTCTCAAAGGCGCATCAGTGAATAACCAGCTTGGTGATGTCAAGCTCGACGCTCGGGGTGTGCGAGCTCTGGCGCATCCGGTGCGGTTGGCGATCCTGTTGAGGCTGCGGTCTGGTGGTCCGTCCACGGCGACCCGCCTGGCGCCGCTGGTGGGCGCCAGCCCGTCTGTGACGAGCTGGCACCTGCGGCATCTGGCCGAGCATGGTCTGGTCGAGGACGCCCCGGGTGATCACGGCGGGGGCAGGTCGCGGTGGTGGCAGGTGGTCGGGTCGGGGTTCCGCTTCGAGGTCGACCCCGAGGACCCCGGGCCGGCGCTGGCCCTGACGGATGTGATGGAGCAGGTCGAGGGTGACCTGGTCGGGCAGTGGGCGGCGACGACACGGGGCCGGCTGGAGCCGAAATGGCTCGCGGTCGCCTCGCGGTGGAACACCGGTGTCCATGCCACTCCTGAGGAGATCGCCCGGCTCGAGGCGGGGATCGAGGAGCTGCTCGCCCCGCTGGCCAACCGTGCCCCCAAGGACGCCCCCGAGGGCGCGCGTCGGGTGCGGATCCTCAGGTACGTGATGCCCGAGGCCGCCGAGGATGACTGACCCGCCCCCTGCTCGACCGGACGGGGGAGCCGGGTCGATCTGGCGGGACGCCAACTTCGACCGCTACTGGTTCGGGCACGCCCTTTCGGCGTTCGGCGACCAGATCACCGCTCTAGGTCTGCCGTTGATCGCCGTCGTCGTCCTCGACGCCTCACCAGCCCAGGTCGGGGTGCTGATAGCGGCGATCTGGGGTCCCTAACCTGGTGTCCCTGCTGATCGGCACCTGGGTTGACCAGCACCGTCGCCAACAGCGGCTGATGATCTGTGCGGACCTATTCCGGTGCCTGGCGATCCTGATTATCCCGGTCGCCGCCGAATTCGACCGGCTGAGCATGCCGCTGTTGTACGGGGCAGCTCTGGCCCTGGGGCCGGTGCGGTGCTCTACAACAGCGCCTACCCCAGCTTCTTCGTGCGCCTCGTCCCTAGAGCGCGGTACGTCGCGGCCAACTCGCTCCTGTCAACCACGATGTCGACGGCGGCCTTGGCCGGCCCGGCAGCCGCAGGCCTGCTCATCGAGGCATTCTCCGCTCCCGACGCGCTCGTGGTCGACGGCGTGACCTTCCTGCTGTCGGCGATCGCGATCGGCACCGTCCGCCCGCGCCACCACGAACCGGCCGAACCAGGCCGGTCCGACGCCGAGCCGTACCTGCCTCGACTCCGGCAAGGCGCCTCCTACCTCAGAAGCCACCCCTACCTTCGCGCCAGCCTGCTGGCATCGACGACGTTGAACCTCGCCGGCTTCGCCATCCAAGCCGTGCTCATCCTGTACGCCACCCGGCACCTGCACATGAGCAGCGGACAGATCGGTGTTGCGCTGAGCATCGGCGCGACCGGTGGGCTTCTTGGCGCCGTCACCGCAGCCCCCGTCGCCGCGCGGATCGGAGCCGGTCGTGCCATGGCCATCGGTGTCAGCCTCAACGCGATCCCCTTCGCGGGACTAGCAACCGCCGCCGCGACCCCGACAGCCGGGATGGTGGCGGTCGCGGCAGCTGAGTTCGTCGCGGCTTGGGCCGTCATGCTGTTCGACATCAACAACAACGCCGTGCGCGCCACCGTCACCGACGACGCCATGCGCGGTCGCGTCGCCGGCGCCTACGCCACCGTCAACTACGGCAGCCGTCCCATCGGCGCCCTCCTTGGAGGATGGTGCGCCACCGCCATCAGTGTCCCGGCAACCCTCGTGCTCGCCGGAGCCTTGGGGGCACTGGCCAGCCTGTGGATCACCCGCTCACCCATCATCCGCATCAAAGCCATCACAGATCTCTAGCCGCGAAGCCCCCAGTGCACACTGAACGCCCGCGACAAGGGGCACGAGTCTGGAGTCGCCACCCCTTCGTCGTTGTGTCTACTGCCGCCCCATCCATTCACTGATCTGAATATGACGCTCCACCAGTCCGCCGCGACGACGGTGGCGGGCAGCAACAGGATGCCGGCCCTGGCTGGTACGAGAGGGTCGTCTATGGCCTGGTCGACGACGGCCTGGTCGTCTTGATCGAAACCTGGGTGCCCGCCGAGCACCTGCACCCGGCCGGACCTTGAACCGAGACCTTTTCGTCATCACCGTGCACTCCCCGGTAACAGTTGTCCACATGCGGCGGTGGGCAGCGGTGGCCGGCGGGGACAGCCGCTTACGCTGCGTGTCGTGGCGCCCCTGCTGCTCACCACCCGCCGGCAGCCAGCGGCGACCAGGCCGGCATGCGGAGCGCCCGGCCCCTTCGAAGTTGCCCTGTCTCTGCTGGTCCACCGGACGTTTCCGTTCCGCCCGGCCAGCATCGGCGTCGCCGTGGACTGGCTCGGCCTACACGACCCGGCCCTGGCCGGAAGCGCCGCCGCCGTGGCCGCCGGCCGGCAGATCAGCCGCCAACGCGTCCAGACCGTGCTCGGCGGGCTCCAAGCCGCCGCGACCGGGATGCCTCCACCCCCAGCCCTGCTGCCTGCTGGCGCTGCTCGACAGCGGACCGCCCGCCCAGCCCGCCGCCGACGCCGCACACGGCCTGCAGTCGGCCGGGCTGGCCGTCGGAGACCTTCACCCCGCCGCCGTCCTGGCCGCCGCCCGACTGTTCCACCTCGACCACGGCGTCGCCCTCCGCGGACCCCGCCCGGGTACGACCGTGGTGACGGCCGGCCACCTGCCCGCCCACGACCAGGCCTATAACCGGCTCCGCACCACCGCCCGCCGGCGCGGCCTGATCCACCGGCGATCACCTGCTGGGACAGGTCAAAAGACGCGGAACTACCCTTCGCCCAGTGGAGGTTAGGGTCGCGGCCTACAGCCAGGAGTGGCCGGAGCGGTTCGAGTTCGAGCGGGCCCACCTCACGGTTGCCTTGCGGCCATGGCTGTCGGCGGAGGTGCAGCATGTCGGCTCCACTGCAGTTGCCGGTCTCGCGGCTAAGCCGATCATCGACATGGTCGCTGGCGTGCGGGACCTCGAAGAGGCACGGCACGCCATCGACGTGCTGGCTCAGCACGACTACAGCCACGCCGACCACCGGCCCCATGAGGCACTGTGGTTCTTCAAGCCGGCGCACTCGCAGTACGCCGAGCGCACCTACCACCTGCACCTGACCGAGGTCGGCAGCGATCTCTGGCGGGAGCGGCTCGGCTTCCGCGACGCGCTGCGCGCCGACCCCTCGCTGGCAAGCCGGTACCAGACCCTCAAGAGGCGCCTGGCCGATTGCCACGAGACCGTGGCGGAGTACACGCAGGGCAAGCGCGCCTTCGTCCTGGAGGTGTTGTCGGGCCTCTGACCGCTCGACCGCGGGGCCTCAGCCCACTGGCTTACGGACGCCTCCGGGACTGCATTTGCTCCACGAAGCGCCCCACTGACGATCCCCACTACAGCAGTTTGTCGTCGAGGCGCCGGCCCATCACCACCTGCTGCTCCGTAAGCGGCGACAGCAGCATTTCCTGCTCGAACCATAAGCTGCACCTTGGGCATGCCGTTATCGACGACCCACCGCTCGCAGGCCTGCATCATCCCCCGGCCCAGACCTCGCCCCTGCGCTTCGGGGCTGACCGCCATGTAGTAGACCCAGGCTCCCACAGGTCGATCGCGGCATCGTGCAGGTCGGGCGGCAACTGCTCAACGTTCACGACGCGCTGTACTCCTAGCCAGCCCCGTCCTCGGGGTCCACCGCCGCACCTTGCCACCGAGGGGTACGGCGCCGGTCGACTGCGTCCCGGAAGCCGCACGGCGACCGAGAGGCAGCAGGTAGTGCACCAGAGTGAAAGCCCTGACCCGAAGCATCCGCGAAGCCGTGGCCAGCGACTACGACGCGGTCGTCGAGCTTGCGCTGCGAGCCTGGGCCTCCGTGTTCCCGTCGGTGAACGATGTCCTGGGGCCCGACCTAGCGGCGCTCCTTCACGGTCAGGACTGGCGCGAGCACCAGGCCCGTGAGGTGCGCGAGGTGCTCGCTTCGCAGTCCACGCAGGTGTGGGTCGCCGAGGCGGATGCCCACCTTGTGGGCTTCGCCGGCGCACGAATCGTCGATCCGCAGCGACTCATCGGTGAAAATCGCCATCGTCGCGGTCGACCCTGGCGCCCAGCATCAAGGCATCGGCACAGACCTGACCGCACGCTGGCCAGTGGCTGCGGGAACAGGGCATGCGAGTTGCGTTCATCAGCACCGGCGGTGACCCGGGTCACCTCCCCGCGCGTCGGCTATACGCGAGGCTGGGCTACCGGCTGTTCCCGAGCGCCCAGTACTTCAAGGTGCTCGAGCAGAAGCTGTGATGCCGCACGGAGCTCAGCAGCGACCGCCGCCCGGTCCAGCCCCCCACCCGCGCTGCTCACTTTGATGGTCGTCTTCACCTGTCACTGTCGCGGCCACCTCGTCCCGTGAGGCGAAGGAGCCACCGCACGACGGTCGTCGGCGTCGGACGGCCCGTTGACCTGCTGAGACGTCCCGCCGTAGTACCGCAAGCGGATCGTCAACCGGGCATGATCGAGGTCCTCTCGGCGATCGCAGTCGCCGCTGGCTCGCGGCAGCCGGTAGAGGCTGGTCTGCGATGCGTAGCGGTTTAGGCCTGTTCGTGCCGTGGCGGAGCGAGAACGACGCCGAAGAGCGCATGGTCGGCGAGGAACACCAAACGCTCCACGAGTCGCAGGTGCCGGGACTGGGACAGTCCAAGGAGCGGTGCGATGCCAGCCTCGAAACCGGTCAACACGACCAGGCCGTAGACGGCGCCCGCCCAGCGGCACTTACGCAAACCCGAAGGCAACATCGCGTATCCGGCACCGGCGACGACGCCGAAGGTCCAATGTGCCAATTCAACGACTGCCGGTTGCTTTGACTTCGGGATCTTGGCCATCAGACCGGGGACCTGCTGATGCAGCACAGCCTCCGGTGGAGTCTCCGACATGAGGCCGAGGGACCCGGTCAGCGAGCGCGTCCCGGTCATCGCCATCGCCGCGACCGCGCCTCGCGCGCCAGAGTTGATCACCCGTTGCGCAATGCCCATCATGCACCTGCTCGCTGTCGTCGAAGGTTAACCGCCACGGACCTCACATTGTGTGAGGAGTCGCGCCCGGCTACCGAGCTGTGGAACTCACCGTAGCGACGGGGCCCTTCCAACAGCAACGATCCGACTGGCACGCGCCGAAGTGAAGGTTCCAGCTACGGCACAGTTCGAGCCCGGTGGCGCATTGGAGCCGTTTCGGCGACGGGCAGTTCGGCCACCACGCCGCCGACAAGGACAGCCCGCGCGTCGTCCGAAACCAGCCGATCACGTAGAACACCGCACCGAGGGGCAGTCGTCGCAGGCCCGTTAGCCCCGCGACGTCCAGGACGCCGGACACTCGACACGGTTCCGCACGAGGATCCCTGACCGGACATGCTCGACGGGGTCGGCCCGCCGTCGAGCGGAGACTGGAACGCACCCACTCGCCGCGGCGTCTCTCGTCACGCGCAGGACAACGAGCGCTCTTTCGCTGACGACAACGCCCGGTCTGCTGTCGAGGCAGGGGCGCGGTCTCGCGCAGCCGACTCACCGGGGTTCGTACCGTACTCATCGCCGCCGCGGCCATGCCTCGATGACGTTGGTTTCGTGGACTTGGGGGCTGACGAAGACGTCGTTGTCGCTGACGGCGAGCACGCCGGGTGGGGAGTCGGGTGAGACGACGACTTGTTGTGAGCCGCCGTAGAAGGCGGGCAGTGATGTCGCGCTCGCCTGGTGGCCGCTGGCCATGTCGATAACCTGTAGCTGGAACGCTCCGGCCGATCCGTGGTAGGTCGTGGACTGCCTCGGGATCGATTTCGCCTTGGGGGTGGCGACTGTCAGGTAGAGCCGTCCGGCATCGGCGACGACGGCGGTGAAGATCGGTCCGGCTGGCCCACCGCCGGCCGGCACCGCCGGCGGGTCCTCGCGCCATGACACCGCGCCGGTACCGGCGGCGTAGCAGGTGACACCGAACCCGGAGGCCAGGCAGAGCTGACCTCCGCCGCCGTACACGCCCGCCGAGCCCACGACGTCGTTGATCTGCCACAGCGGCTTACCGGTGGTGGCATCGACCGCGACCAGCGAGTCGGTTTCGTAGCCGGGTGGGGTCTGTGTCGACGCGGTTCTCAGCGGTGCGAGCGGGTTGCCGTGCCCGGAGACGATCACCCCGAGCACACCCGACGCGCTACCCACCGGCGACTGGTATTGGACCGACCAGTTCGCGGGCATCGTCCAAGTCCATTGCGTTGCCCCGGTCGCAGGGTTGAGCCGCGCTAGGTGCTGCGTGTCGGCGCACTGGTACACCACCGTCACGGCCGGCGCGTCGGGCAGCACGTCCGCTGCCGGTGACAGTCCCCCCTGCACGTCCGCGGCGATGCAGCCGGCCGGAATCAGGTCCGCCCAGCGTTTCGCCCCAGTCGCCGCGTCCAGACCGATAACCGTGCCCTTGGGCTCGGCCACGACGACCCGGCCACCGACGAGCACGGCCGGCACGCCTTGGCCGTCGGCGACCAGGTGCCTGGACCAACGCTGTTCGCCGGTGAGCGGGTCAAGGCCGACCAGCTGGTCCGTTGCCGAGTACACCATCGCCGGTGCGTGCCCGTGCGTGTCGCCGAAAGCGACCAGGACGATCCGCGGACTCGCGGCCAAGCCCATCACCGATGACGACGAGCCCTGCACCGGCCAGGACCACGCCTGCGATCCGGTGGCGCCGTGTAGTGAGAGCACGCAGCGCTGCGGGCCGATGACGAACAACCGGTCGCCCTCAGCGACCGCCGGGTACCCGACCCGGCCCGACCACGCCAGCGACGCTCCCTCCGCTCCATCGAGGCCCAGCGACGCCGCGGCACCCGGTGACACCGACGCCCCGCCGCAGCTCGCCGCAGACTTCGGCGGCGGCGAGCTGTTCGAGGGCGGGTCCGACGCAGAGGAGGAGCACGCCGCCAGTAGCACCACCACCGATGCCGCGAGCAACAGCGTTACCCGCGCCGCAGGCCTCACGACAGCTCACCCCCAAGGCCGACCCAAGTGCCGTACCAAACCTGCCACTACACGAGCCGCCCGCCCTGGCGCCGGTGGCAACGGTCTGACAACAGTCTTGTCGCTTCGGCGACTTGCCCGGGAGGCAACCAGAGTTCGTATCGATCTTGGCTGTACCGGACGACGCACCTTTGCGGACGGCCAGCGCGGCGTCTCGCAAGCCGTTCGGCTAATGGAACGGCGCAGGGACCTCAATGTCAGGCCGCGGCGGTGGCCGTCTCTCTTGTGGCCAGGGTGTTCTACGCGACGGGTAGCGGCACTGAGGGGGTCCCCGGGCTACCGGAGAAGCCGTACTGGAGTGCGGCGTCACGGTCGGCGATGAACCGCTGAGAGACCTTGGCCTGAGGCACCATACGGTCGAAGCCGTGGTGGGCCGCCCTGTAGACGTGCAGCTCGGTGGGGACGCCTGCTTGCATGAGGCGCTGGGCGTACTGAACGTTCTCGTCAACAAACAGGTCGAGCTCACCGGTCAGCACGGTCGCCGGAGCGAGGGCCGCCAGCTCCTTCATCCGGGTCGGCGCAGCGTACGGGGAGACGTTCTCGGTGCCGTAGGTGTCGCCGAGGTAGCTGCGCCAGCCGATCTCGTTGCTGGTGCGGTTCCACACCTGGGGGTCGGTGACCAGGTGGCTCGCCGGCGTGGAGTTGGTGTCGTCGAGCATCGGATAGATGAGCAACTGGTGAGCGATGGTGAACTCGCCGCGGTCCCGGACAAGCAGGGCGAGCCCGGCGGTGGAGCCGCCGCCGGAGCTGTGGCCGCCGATCACGATGCGGCTGGGATCGACTCCGAGCTCCTTGGCGCTAGACACCGTCCAGGCCAGGCCGGCGTAGCAGTCATCGGCGGGAGCAGGAAACGGGTGTTCGGGCGCCCTGCGCCAGTCGACGGAGACAACGACACACTGGTGCTTGTCAACGATCTCCTCGCAGAACTGGTCGTCCATGTCCGGGGCCGTCAGCACGTAGCCGCCGCCTTGAGTCCAGTACAGGCATGGAATTGGCCTCGAGGCGTCGACGGGACGGAACACCCGGACCATGACGTCGGGGTTGCCGTCACGCCCCGGCGCTACGTGGTCCGAGTGGGTGACGCGTGGGTTGGGACCACCGGTGTTGATCTGTGCGTACATCTCCGCGAGCGCGACTCGTGCGGCGGGAAGATCGGTGAGGTCGAGCACCGGAACCTGCTCCACCACAACCCGAAGCTCCGGGTCGACACGATCCATGATCGGCACAGCTTCTCCTCGTCGCTCTCGGTCGACCTGCAAGCCGTACGGACGCTACCCCGCTCGGCAGCGCCCGGAACCCCTAGCGGAGAGAAGGTCACTCGTGATCTCGTCCCGCAGGAGGTCGTCAACCGGGACGGCCTGCGCGCACATCGCCTACAGGCCCGCGGGTCGGGGCCGCCAGCATGACCCCAGGCCACGGCACGCTACTGGTTCACGCCGCCAGCGGCTCTGACCAAGATCACCCGGCGGCTAGGTCGCGCTGATACAACGTGCCTGGCTTACCGCCGAGGTCGGCGGGGTCGGCTGGGCCGACCGGAACGAATCCGGACTTGGTCAGCACTTTCTGGGACGCGACATTCTCGCGGGCGGTGGCCGCCCTCAGCTCACGCAGCCCGTCCCGCGCCGACGCCAGCAGGCACAACTCCCACACGGTCGCAGTCGCCACGCCGCGACCGGCGACATGCTGCGCTACCCGGTAGCCGAGCTCTGCGGTTCCGTCCTTGATGCCGTAGAGGTTGAACCGGCCCAGTACCGAACCGTCCTCGTCGACGAGCACATAGAAGGCGCCACTGCCGGCCTCTTGCTCGATCAGCAAAGCGCTGTGCCGCTCCGTGAACTGATCGTAGAACTCGTCGCCGCGGTCGGATATCGAGGCGGCGAAGTACGCGCGGTTCGCTAGCTCGAAGGCGAAGACCGCCGGTTCGTGGTCAGCACGCAGCCGCTGCAGATCGGGCACTGCCAGACCCTAGCCACATGGTGCGACGGGCCAGCGCGGCTCGCGCCGGTTACCGATCCTCTACCGTCGACGGCCGTGGTGGCTGGGGCGCTTGGTGGACGGCTCAGGGGTGTTCGGTGGCCAGTCGGGCGCTGAAGCCCAAGAGCACGGCTCCGGTGGTGGCGTCGAGTCCGCGCCTGACTTGGCGCCGTGCCAGCAACCGGCGTGCCCGGTGCAGCGTCACGGTCAGGGTCAGCAGATAGATCAGGCCGAGCAGGGCATGGCTGAGGGCGAAGACCAGCACCACCGGTATCCCGGCGCCGGGAGGCAGGAACTGGGGCAACACCGCGAGGTAAAACACCAGCACCTTCGGGTTGGTGATGTTGGACAGAAAGCCCTGCCGCCAGCCACCGAAGGCCACCCCACCGGCCCGCTGCGCCTCGCCCACCTCATCGAGTGGGGCGTACTCGCCTCGGATGGCCGAGTGGACAGCCTGCACCCCGAGGTAGACGAGGTAGGCGACCCCGGCCCACTTGATCGCTTGAAACAGCGGTTCCACCCGCAAGATGACCGCACTCAAGCCGGCCGCTGCGGCGGCGCCTTGCACGGCGTTCGAGCACGTCACCCCGCCAGCGCTCCACGCGCCACGCCAGCGGCCCGAGGCGAGGGTGTTCTTGGTGACCACCGCGAAGTCAGGACCCGGCACGAGAGTCAGCACCACCGCGAAGGCCAGGAACGACCCGTACGACGACCACATCACCTCATCGACCCTAACGGCCCGCGGGCGCCGCTCGCCGTGGCGCGCGACTCCGCTAGGCGATCGTCAATTGGCACGTGACTCGGCGATCTCAGAACCCGCCGGATGCGTAGATGATCTGGCCGGTAAGCCAGCGGCCCTCGGGGCTCGCAAGTAGGGAGACGGCGGCGGCGATGTCCTCGGGGCGTGTCCGAGTCGCCCGAGCGGCGTCAGGGTGGCGACCTGCTCGAGTGCAGCCTCGGAGTTGGCGTGCCGAAGGAGATCGGTGTCGGTCGCGCCTGGACAGACCGCGTTGACCGTGATGCCTCGGGCGCCGAGCTCGATCGCGGCGACCCTGGTGAGCTGGTCGATCGCTCCTTTGCTGGCGGCGTAGGCGGCGATGCCAGAAGCGGGCCGGCGGGTGTTCACGGTCGAGATGTTGATGATCCGGCCATCGTCGTTCATCGTTCGGGCGGCATGGCGGGTGGTGAGGAACGCCGACTTGGCGTTGACGGTCATCGTGAGATCCCAGAGCTGTTCGTCGGTGTCAGCGATCGGCCCGACCGCCGAGTCCAGCGCGGCGTTGTTGACCAGGATGTCGAGACCGTCGAGGTGTTCGGACGCGGCGCCCATCAGCTTGTCCACAGCGTCGGGCTCGGCCAGGTCGAGCTGCACTGCGTGGGCCCGACCGCCAGCCTTACGCACAACGCGCTCGACGGCGGCAGCGGCGTCCGAACTGTGCGCGTAGTTGAAGACCACGATGGCGCCGTCACCGGCCAGCTGCTCGACGATTGCCCGGCCGATTCCCCTCGAGCCGCCCGTCACAACTGCGCCCTTCCCGTCAAGCACGCCCACTTTGGTCCTCCTGATCGTCGACAAGCCACCAACCTATGGACGCCCGCGGGAGTGACGGCCAGGCCACCTTGCAGGTCGTCCCGCAGCACGATGGGTCAGCGGTCATGTAGTTCGGCACTGGGCCTCGTGGCCTGTGGGTGCGATCAGCGCTTGGGACCTTCGCTCCGGCTTTTTGGCCGAGTCGGGATGTCGCAGCGTGCGTCCGCTCCGAACGGTGGCTTAGCTGGCAACGGCGCGGACGGTGATGTGCGGACGGGCATTGTTGACGTAGCCCTTGGGGTTCCAGAGCCCCGCTTCGTCCTCGGGCTGGGTGGCGGCGGAGGAATCCCAGGCGCGGACCAGGATCTCGTGCTCGCCGGGAGCGAGGTTGAGCATGATGCTCCAATGGCGCCACGCCCAGCGACCGAGGTCATCGAAGAGCTCAGCCTCGCTCCAGCTCTGACCACTGTCGGTCGAGACATCGACGCGGGCGACGTGACGGTCGCCGCCGGCGAACGCGTAGCCGCGGACCTCGACCTCGCCGGCCGGGACCTCGGCGCCGTTGTCGGGGACGAGCACGTCGGAGTTGAGGGCGACGAGACCGAGCGGCATCCCTTTGCCCGGACCGGGAGTCTGCTCGGGTGTGAGGAGCCGGTAGACGACGTGTTGAAAATACCCCGCCCACGGGTCAGAGCGCAGCTCGACCCGCGTCAACCACTTGACGCTACGCGCGCCGATGTACCCGGGCACAACGACCCGCAGGGGAGCGCCGTGGACCGCGGGCAGCGGACGGCCGTTCATCGCCCAGGCAAGCAGCACCTCGGGCCGTGATGCCTTATCAAGCGGGATGGAGCCTCCAAACAGCTGCGCGGGCTCCGCCTCGGCGCTCGTATCGGCCCCCTCGAACCCCACGTGCGCGGCAGTATCGAACGGTCCAGCCAGGGCAAGAACGTCGGCGAGCGCGACACCAGTCCAGGTCGCCGTGCCGGTCGCACCCGGACCCCACGGCGCCTCCCCGGGAATGTCGCGGACCGCGATCAGCCCCTCGCGTCGATTGCCCGCGCATTGCAGGGTCGCCGTCAACGTGCGCTGGACGAACGCCTCCTGCAGGGTCTCCAGCGACAGGCTTAGCTGCCGCGTGACGAGCCCGTCGACGCTCAGTCGCCACGCGTCAGGGTCAAGCTCCGGCACGGGTCCGTGGCAGCGGACGTAGAACGCGTCGACTGAGGTCACCGAGCTGGCCAGGGACTCGCGATCGGTCTCGGCATTGAATGGCTCCTGCTCATGCACGACCAGTTCATCGCGCTTGGCAAAACGGATCACGGCTCGACTCCTTCGATCACGTCAGTTCGCGGCTTCGACGAGATCGATGATCACACTGCTCCGATCAGAACCCGGGGGTCCAGCGCGATCTGGCGTCGGTCCCATGCCCCGCTCAAATACCCCAGTCAGCCATGGCCGTCACAAGTCGTCGACTTCCGCTCCCACGAAGGAGCAGCACCTTCGCGGCAGCCGCTGTGAGCCGGAACAGGGTATCGTGGAGGCGGCCCGTTAGCCGAAGGATCCCCGACCGGGCAGCAATTGAGGTGGCCGCCGACGACCAGTTGGGAGGAGCCGTCCCGCTGTCATCAGGCCGCCTCCCGGCCCGCTTCCTCTCCGGTCCCAGCATCCGGCTCCCGACCATCCGTGTCACCGGCAATGATCAGGCCGCCGATGACAGGAAGCGCCCAGCCGGGAGAGGCCGGCTGTCGGACGTTGTCAGTAAACCGGACCACGGCGCAGCCGAAGGATCACTCCACCGAGCGAACCGCCAGAGCGGTCCGTCCCTAGACGACCTTGATCATCTGCCCTCGGAGGGGTCCGGACGGGCCCGGCGGGCGCCCGCAAACGAACCCGCGCAGGTCAGTCATGGGTGATGCTGATCGCCGTTCGCCGGGTGATCAAGGTCCGGCCCGTACGACGCCCCGTCACCGGACGGGTGCCCGCACGGGATCGCCATACGGTGATCCGTTCCGGGATCTTGGTGCGCTGGATGCTCAACCGCTGGCTGTCTTCGCTGGCGAGGTCGAGCCGGTCTGGTTGTTGTTAGGCAAGCACGAGGCAGGCGATGCCGGCGAGGATGATGATCGCCGCGGCACCCCGCCCCAGCTTTTCACCGAGGGGCGGCAGATGGGCACCGGGCAGGCGCCGGTGAAACGCTACGACCGCCAGCTGCGCGACCTGACCATCCCTGTCCGGGCCGCCCCGTCGTTCATCGTCTCCCACGAGGTGGCGCTGACCGACGCCCCCGCCGCCTACGACATGTTCGACAAGTTCGACGGCTACACAAAGGTACTTCTCAAGCCCAACGCCTGACGGCCACGACGGCCCGGCGCCCCAGGGCGCCCGGCCCAGCCCTATCGCCTCACAGCTCAGACCACCGCCGCCGGAGGCGAACAGCCCTGGAGTCCGGTGTTCTTCTCCTCGCCCCCCGACGACGAGCGCGACCCGCGTCGGTCAGCTGAGCGGGGCCGTGAGCTCGACGTTGATGTCATCCGGGTCCTGGAACGACAGGATCGCGATCCCGGCGTCGGTGAGGTCGTTGATCTCGCCGTGCTCGATGCCGGCGTCGGTCAGTGCCCTGGCGGCGGCGTCGAGCTCGACGCGCGAGGCGACGGCGAAGCTGGCGTGGTCCAGGCCGGTGTGGTCGGGATCGAAGCCCGTGCTGCCGACCGGCCGCAGGCCGAACAGCGTGCCCTGTGGCGTTTGGTAGACGGTGCCCCCGTAGAACTTCTCCGGCGAGTCCTTCACACCGGGCTCGTCGACCGAGTCGGACGCGTCGATCGCGATGGGCCAGCCGAAGACCTGGTCATAGAAGGCTTTGGAGCGGGTGATGTCGGTGACGGTGAGCCGGACGTGGGCGAAGCCCGAGCTGGTAACCAATGCCATGGCCTCGCCCTACCCGCCTTCGCCGGCGTGAACCTGACGAGCGACGGCATCGCGCACGAAAGCCTCCGCTGTGGATGGTGGAGGTAGGGACACACCCCAATCGGCTTGGGGGACAGGTCTGGCCGCCCGAACGGTGCCCGGTGGCCGATCGATCAGCGGTACAGATCCGGCTCGTTCACTTGTGGGCCCAAGGTATGGCCGGTCGTTCGCTCAGCCGAGGTCGGTGGGCACCGCGACCCGGTAATGGCTGCTCGTCATCCCGGCGTCGTTGAAGGTGGTGGCGAGGTGAATCAGATGAACGTCGGAGTCGAGGAGCCCGAACAGCGGGATACCGCCTCCCAGCAGCACCGGCGCACGGGTGAGCACGATGTCATCAATCAGGCCGCGGCGGAGCCAGTCCGCAATGACCTTGCCGCCGTCGACATAGACCGCTGTCGAGGCTCGCTCAGCGAGCAGCGTCAGCGCTTCGTCGGTGGATGTCGCCACGGTGACTCGCGAGTCGTCGGTCGCCAGCGTGCGACTGAGGACCATGACTTGCTGCTGCGGGTAGGGCCAGAAGCCGAAGGTCAGGACCTTCTCGTACGTCCCGCGGCCCATGACGAGGTGATCAACGCTGGCCAGGTGCTCCTCGTACCCCGGGATCACCGGGGGATCCGCGGGCGGCTTCGCGTGTCCGGCGATTGATGGCGGATCAGTTAGCCAGGCGATGTCCCCGTCGGCTCTGGGGATGTAGCCGTCCAGACTCGTTGCGATGAAGACCTTGCCCTGCCACCTCCGTTGACCACTCATGAGCCCTGCCTACCAGCAGGCGCCGACATCGGACCGTCCACCACCATGATCATGCGACCCGTTGTTCCTCCGGCTGAGAACTTGTCACCGTTCGACGATCGCCCACCGAGAAGATCCGCCGCGAGATCGATGCCCTGTTCGACGATGGGGTCGACCTGGCCGAGAAGCTGGAGCAAGTCGCGCGCCTGGGCGCTCGGCTGACATGCAGACAGCGTTGGAGGTCGAGGTCGAGGAGTTCCTCGGCCGGGCCCGTTACCAGCGCACCGCCGGGATCGAGGACGCCCGCGAGGGAAGCAGGAACGGCTTCTGCCCGACCACGATCAAGACCACCGCCGGGCCAGTCACGCTGAAACGCCCGAAGCTGCGCGGCACGACGGAGAAGTTCGCCTCCCGGCTGTTCGGCGCCGGCGTGACCCGCACCAATGCGCTGGAGTCGTTGGTCATCGCCGGCTACGTCCGCGGGCTGTCCGACTCCGCCAGCAAGTTGTCGTACTGGCTGTTATCGGAACCGAGGCCGCGGAGGAGGCGAAAGACAAGCCGGCGGGTCACCCCCCCTGGGCGGTGGCACAAACTCGGCTGTGTTCGCCTCGGTTCCCTACACATAGTCGTTCGCGCTGAACGGGGGAAGTCGGCCACCGATGACCAGTTCGTTGGCAGCCAACGACGAACGCTTTTCGGCTAGGTCGGTGAGTCCAACCGCTAGCAGCCACCGACCACCGTAGCCGCCGACCGCTCCGATCTCGCCCGCCAGCGTAGTGATCGACCGGACCAGCGTTCGAGGTGGCGGGCCAGTGGCAGCCGATCCTCGACCGGGCGACCTGGGACAAAGTGAGGGTGATCTTGACCGATCCGGCCCGGCGTACGGCACCCGGCTCGGCGGGCCGTAAGCACCTGCTGTCGGCTGGCATCGCCCTCTGCGGGGTGTGTGGCGGGCCGATGCGGTCGGCCAAGGGCCGGGCCTACAAGGGCACAGCCAAGCCGATCTACCGATGCAAGGCATCGAGCTGCCTTACCCGGGACATGGCTGCCCTTGATGCCGAGGTAGCCGGCATCGTGTGCGCTCGGCTGGCCCGGCCCGACGCCGAGCGCCTGCTCCGGCCGCCCACCGAGGGCGCTGCCGTGGTACGGGCTCGCTCGGAGGCCGAAGGACTCCGAGGCCGCCTAGAAGCCGCTGCGGCCGACTACGCCGATGGCGCCATCGACGCCGCCCAACTGCGCACGATCACCGCTCGGCTGCGACCACGGATCGCTACGGCCGAGCGGGCCATACCGGCCCCGACGCCCACCGTGGCGGCCGTGGGCCAGTTGGTCGGCGTGGGCGACGTCAAGCGCGTATGGGCTGGGCTCGACGTTTCGGTGCGGCGCCAGGTGGTCGATGCACTCATGTCGGTGGTGGTGCATCCCACCCGGCGTGGGCCGGGCTTCCGCCCCGAGGACATCGAAATCAAGTGGAAAGGATCGCCTGCGGCGTAGGGGATTCCGGCGCGCGCCGTGTGTCAACCGGGCGCGCTCGACACGCAAGCGCAGCTTCCCCGGATTGCCTAACGTAGGTGACAGAAAACGTGTTCCGCCGGGAGACCGGCGGCGGGGCTTAGGTGTAGCGCACCCCCTCGATATTGCGGCCAATGACGGCCCCCGGACGCGGATCGGCCGGGGTAGTGCGGAGCACCTCCGTGCGGCTCGCACCCGTAGCCGGGACGCCCGAGCGCCGACCTACTCCGTCCCGGAGGCTCTGCCATGTCTGCTGACCACTGCGCGATCCCATGTCGGCCGTACGCCGAGGCCACTGGTACTACTTCGCCGAAGCGCGGATCGCCAAGATTGCCGAGAGCGCACCGCCGATGTCCGATGCACAGCTGGATCGGTTGTCCGCTCTCCTGCTCGGCGCGAAGTCCGAGGACGGCGGTGGGGGCTCGTGATTCGGGCGGTGGACGCTGTGGCGGCGTCCCCGACCCCTAGCATCACCAACAGATTCAGTGTAGCGGCAGTGGTGGCCGCCCTGGAATACGCAACCGCTGGTCTGTTCGTCTTTCCGACCAACCCCGCCGACAAGCGGCCGTACGGCGGCACGCACGGGCACCTCGACGCCACCCGCGCCACCGAGCAGATAGAGCAGTGGTGGACGAGGTGGCCCAAGGCGATGGTCGCCGTGAGCACCGGCGCGTCGGGGCTGGTCGTTGTCGATGTCGATGGCGAGGTTGGCCGGGAGTCGTGGGCGGCACTGCTAGCCGAGCACCCGACCGACTGCTCGACGGCGATCAGAACGCCCGGCACCGCTGCGCAGAACCGAGGCCCAGGGCTGCACGTCTGGTTCCGGGCTGACCCCGACCCCGCCCACCGTATCGGCAATACGACGAGCGAGTTGGGCGCCAAGATCGACACCAGGGGCGACGGCGGGTACGCCGTTTTGCCACCCTCAGAGCGCGAACTCGACGGCCCCTACACCTGGGCCAGCGAGCCGTTTCGCAGTGTGGCCGAGTTGCCGGTGGTGCCCGCTTGGATAGTCGAGCGGCTGGCCAAGCCCAAGCAGCAGCACGACAAGGTGCCGGTGGTGGAGTTGCCGCCTCCGGTCGATCCGGCCACCTACAGCCGGTACGCCAAGGCGGCCGAGCGCGGCGAGATAGCGCTGGTGGAAGCCGCTGCGGAGGGCAGCCGCGAGAAGACGCTCAACAATGCCGCCCTCGCGCTGGGCGGGTTGGTGATGGCCGAGCGGCTGGCCGACCGGCTCGACTACGCCACCACCCGGCAGCGGTTGATCGAGGCGGCCCTCGCCACCGGGCTAGGGCTGGCCGAGGTGGTCAAGAAGGTAGATCACGGGATAGGCGATGGGATGCAGCAGCCCCGAAAGAGCACCACCCTTACGACGACTGCGGGGCACGACTGGGGCAAACCCATTTTCGATACCGATGCCGATGCCGAGGCCGGTCGCTATCTCGACTGGCGGCTGTTGTGGGACGACGACTTCCCGGAGTCTGAGTGGCTGGTCGAGCCGCTGATCGAGACCGGCCAGGCGGTGTCGCTGTACTCGCCCGCCAAGACCGGCAAGTCGCTGTTGGCGTTGGAGCTGGCCGGTGCACTAGCAGTGGGTCGGCCGGTGCTGGGCAATGCGGCCAAGGAGCCGACAAACGTGCTCTACATCGACCACGAGAACACCCGTGCCGACATCCGCGACCGGCTGGCCGACATGGGATACGACGCCGATGCGGACCTGTCCCGGCTGCACTACTCACTACTAGCCGACTGGCCACCACTAGACACCGAGGCCGGTGGCGACCGGCTGCACGCCGAGGCCGACCGGCTCGGTGCCCGGCTGGTGATCCTCGACACGGTGAGCCGGGCCATTAGCGGGGAGGAGAACTCATCCGACACCTTCATCCGGCTGTACCGACACACGATCAGGCCGCTGAATGCCGATGGAGTCGCCTTCATCCGGCTGGATCACCTCGGCAAGGACCGGACCAAGGGTGCCCTGGCTCATCGGCCAAGGGCGATGACGTGGATGCCTCCTGGCTGCTCATGGAGGCCGGGCCGTCGATGCTGACGCTGATGCGAAAGTCCTCCCGCACCGGCCACGGGGCCGATCAGGTGACCCTGTCTGTGTTCATCGACCCCAACGTGCCGACGAATGGTGGAGCGGGTACCAACCAGGATTCGGTGCTCGTGTTCCGCCCCGAAGATTCGACCCTGTACGAAGGCGTGGTTCGCGCCGAGGTCTTCAGGGAGCCATACGCGCCTCAGTTGTCGGTTTACCTGAGGGTGCACAACTACGTCGCGCTTGCTACCGAAAGGTATGCCACGGCTGGTGTTCGCATTATCGGCACCGGCCTTACGCCGCCGGTGTTCGCGTAGTCTGACAAATACTCCCCGGCCCGGTCGTTACCCGGTGCCTCCGGGCCGGGGGCAACATCTTGTAGTCGAAGCAAGGTAGGCGGAGCCCCGGCTTTTCACCGGAGTGCAGTACCCCCCGGCCACCTGCGCCAGCATTGCCCACGGCTCTCCGGCTGCGGTTCAGTCCTCGCGGTCTCCTGCCGGAGCCGGAGAGCCCTCCTCCGTAGGCGGGGCCGCTTTGTTGCGGCGCCGCTGCACCGCCTTGAAGGAGGCAAGCAGTTCGGCTGCTGCTACACGGGAATTGCGGATGACCCCCGTAATGGCCGGTGGAAGCCGTGGAGCGACGAATCTGCCGTATAGCAAGTGGATGCCGTAGAAGGCTAGGACGACCAAGGCGAGGACACTCCCTAGGAACATCAGGTACAGCCCGAGGTCCAACCCGGACACGTACTTCGGCGCGTAGTTCGCGCGCAGAAGATCGGCATTCATCTTGCGCAGGCCCCTCGCAAAAAAGACATAATCCAGCGCAAGGTGACTCAGCATGTAACTGGCGCCAATTAATGCGAAGATTAAAGATAGGAGGTACACCACGAGCCGCACCGGCAGCGGTACGTCCAGGGTCCACCCAGCGGCCTGCTCCGCCTGCTTGTTGGCAGCATCTTCAAACTTCTTGCGCGCGGGAGAGTCTTTCGGCATCTTCGCTGCCAGGTCGTAGTACCGCTCCATGCGGTGCCCGAACTTGCGCCAGGCCCCCGTGAAGTAGGCCAGTGCCAGACCTGAAAGCAAACCTATGAACTGCGTTGAGACGGTGTTCCACATGCCGCGCAGTTTCCACTAGGCCAAGGCCGGGCGGTGCGTGCGGCCTCGGTCTAGTTCTTCCGTCCAACCATCACTTCTTCTCGCAGGCGATGCCGTCGCCGTCGCGGTCGCTCCCGCTGTTGGCCATATACAGCGCGGTGGATCGGACGAAGGTGGTCACTGGCGTACCGCTCGTCTGGTCCACCGCGCCCGGCCGCCCCACCCCGTGCGGGTACACGGTGTGCATCTCTGTGCAGTTGTTGAACGTGCGCGCGGAGGGCGGCGGTGAGGGTGCAGGAGGGAGTGCCTTCTTGACGGGTGCTGGTGCCTTCACCACCGGCTGCTTGACCGGGGGCGCTTTCGTGGGTGCAACCGGCTTGGGTGCCACCGGCTTGATGCTTGGTGCCCTCGTAGGGATCACGGTGGCTGGCGGAAGCGCCTCATGTGTAGGGGCGGCAACGAATCGCTTCGCAGACGGCTTGGCGGGCTCGGTCGGTGGGCTGAGAACGTTGCTGCACGCACCGAATGCGAGCAGGCCCACCGGAATCAATAGCCGCTTCTTCTTCCACAGGGGGCGCGGCCGGTGCTGGTCGTTGTACGCCATGCGTGTCCGGGCGCCTCTGATCGGATGGCGCATAGGTGCACCGGCACTAGTGTCCGGTCGCTTGCACTATGACAGCCACCAACTGCAACGCGCCCCCCACGACGGCCAAGCCGGCGGCTCGGCTCTGGTGCTTCAGCAGCAGGCGGACGCCGGTCGCCTCGGTGGGCACCCGGCCGTAGCCGCCGCCCTCGACCGTCAGATAACGCCGGGACATCGGATCGAAGCCCAGCGTCAGCCAGACACCGGCGGCCAGAGACAGAGTGGCGCCGACGACGGCCAGCCAGAAAGACCACTCATGCATGGCGCTCGTGATACCCACGGAAGCCTTGAAGCTCACATTGTCGGCTCGGTCGGGCGGGCCGGCCCACCCCGACCGGCTCAGCGGCCCGCTGGGGCGACAGATTGTCTCGGCCCAAGCGTGGGACACGCCCGGATCGGCTGGCGGGCTCACCGCTGGTCCGCGAGCTGGAACCCGCGCTGCGCCGACTACATAACCCTTCGCCAACGCCGACAACAAGCCTTTGATTTGGACTCGGGGGCGCCCTAGCTGGATGGGAAGGCCGCCCGTGCAGGGCGCAATGGACGCTCAAATGCCCACAGGCGCACCTGCGGTACTGGACTAGAGGCCGGCCGACCCGGCGCTGTCCGACGTGGCACACCTTCGCTCTATGGTCCCGCCACCTGCAACAACCGACAGCAGGTAGTCAGGACGAAGGGATCACCACTGGCAAGCGCCTCGTCGCAGCCACGACGAGGCGCCTTCACTGTGGCCGATCCGTCCCGACGAGGGAGGGAGGCACACATGCCAACACAGCGCGCACAGGCTAACGCCTGCGTCGTCGTCGCGGTACCCACCGAGCTGATCTTGCAGATCGTTCAGCTCGTGCTGGTGATCGTCGTCATCGTGTTGACGACGCGGGCCAGCTAACTGGTCAGTGACCCTCCCTTCCAGCCATCGAGGCAGGGGAGGGGGGGTCACTGGCGAGCCGCTACGCAAGCGCTCCTTTTGCAAGGACAAGACCACGTATATCGACTACAAGGACACGCCGCTGCTGCGCGACCGCGGCCCGGCGCCTGCTCGGTGGGGCTAACTGGTCCGCGACCGGCTGTAGTGGCCGCTGGGGCGACAGAGTCGGCGGCCGGTACCTGAGGCATGCCGGCCATCGTGGCCGCTCGGTGCCGGCGGCCACGGGTAGTCAGCGCCGGGCAGCTCGACCGTCTCGCCGGGCTTGGCGGTACCCACCTGGTGCTGATCAATAACCGTACCCGGGCCTGGTGGGCGGCACGAAGCGCCGTTCAACCGTGCGCGGTGAGGGCCTTGATCGCAGCCGTGACCTGATCTGTGTACCGGCCGGCGCTAGTAATCTCCGCGGCCGAGCGGGTGATGAGATCGATGTTGCCAGCGTCCACTGCGCTGATGCAGTCGGCACTGGATCGGGCTTCCAGCGCGAGCTGCTTGCCCCACGGTTGCTGCACGCTGGCCACCGGAATCTGCGGGTACTGCTGGGCGGCCTTAACATCGCTTTGCAACGTGACGCACGCCTTGCGGAGAGCGGCAAAGTCGCGGGCATCCAAAGCGGCGGAGATCGGCGCGAAGTCGTTCCCGAACTTAATGAATAAGGCCCTCCCGCCCCCGTTTCCCCATGCGTCGAGCGCACCAAGTTCGGAGGCGGCCGTCGGAGACGGCTCCACAGGCGACGGAGCAATGATGGGTGAGGGCTTCACGGTGGCCTCCGGTGAGGCATGGGTGGAGGCACCGCCGCAGCCGGCGCTCAGAACGATGGCGACCACCGTGGCTGCGGTGATGCCTGCCGGCGTCGCCATAATCACGGGAGTGTAGTCACGGGCCACCCTCGGCGTTGGGTTCCGGTCTTCTAGACAGAGTGACGTGGGTCAGCCCGGTGGCGCGGAACTCCTGCGCCAGCGCCGGGTCCAGACCTGCGGTATCGCCGACGACAAGGCCGGGCAGCAGCCCGCGCTCCCGCGCCGGCAGGCCGCGGCAAGCGCGGCGTAGTCCCGCCCGCAGGTGGCCGGCCACCCGCTGCAGCAGCGACGGCCGACCCACGTCGCCCGGCGGTCCCCGTGCGGACAGCACCGCCACTGTGAGGTCGCCGCCCCGCGGCGCGGAGAGCCGGCCGGCCGCCCGCAGCGGCTGGCTCGGCAGCAGGTCGCGCCAGCGTGCGTCCGTGGCGAGCACCAGGATGCCCCCGCCCAGCGAGTACGTCCGCCCCGCAGCGCTCACCTCGGTGACCCGCGCCCGGACCACCAACGGCGGTGGGCCGCACCGCCGTCGCCTTCTTCACCGCCTGACGTCTGGCTCAGCATCAGTCCCTTGGCCGACCGTAGCCGCGCATGTCAAGGCGCTGGGTTGACACTGGCAGCGGTTGATCGTAACCTGCGAACGTTTTAGGGACATACTGCTGTTTTCGTGCGGGCTTAGGTCGCTGGTGAACTTCGCAGGAGGCTGAGATGGCGGTTGTCGGGAACGAGCGGTTGTCGCAAGAGGCGGTCGAAGGCGACATCGGCATTGGCCGCGACGACTATGCCTTGACTCGGATGCCGGAGAGTGAGCGGCGCCATTGGTTTGTTGTCTTTTTGCAGCGCTACGGTCAGATGTCGGCGCTGTCCCAGTTCTTGCTCGGCGCAACGTTGGGCTTCGGGATGAGTTTCTGGCGCGCCTTCTGGGCCCTCACGCTGGGTGCCGTCATTCTGGAAGTAGTCGCCATTTTTACGGGCATCGCAGGCCAGCGGGAGGGGTTGAGCACCTCGGTTCTGACCCGGTGGACGGGGTTTGGTCGCTATGGGTCGAGTCTTCTTGGATTGATCATCATGATTAGTCTAATGGGATGGTTCGGTGTGCAGAACGCGGTCTTCGCTGAGGGACTCGTCTCGCTGATGCCGCACGTCATGCCGTTGTGGGCGTGGGAGATTCTTACCGGCATCGCGGTCACGTTGATCGTGCTATGGGGCTTTCTCTCCATGACTTGGGCTGCCTACATCACCGTCCCAGCGTTCGTGCTGCTCTGCTTCTACTCGATTGGAAAGGCGCTGGCAAAGACGTCCCTGCCGGCTCTCGTGTCCTCTTCTCACGCGGGTCCGGCTCTCGGGCTGGGTGCAGGCGCGACGTTTGTCGCCGGCGGTTTCATTGTCGGTGCAGTGATTAACCCAGACATGTGCCGGTTCAACCGCAGCCCCAAGGACGTGGTTCTCAATACTGTGCTGGGGATTACGTTGGGCGAGTACACGGTCGGACTGATCGGCGTCCTGCTTGCGCACTTCGCCAAGTCGCAAGACGTCATCGCCATCGTCACGACAACGTCGGGAACCATCGGCGTGCTCGTGCTGGTCGCCGCCACCGTGAAGATCAACGACTGGAACCTCTACTCGGGTTCGCTGGGATTGGCGAACTTCCTCGATACTGCCTTCCATCACAAGATCCACCGTGCGCTGCTCACCCTCATCGTGGGCGGAATCGGGACACTACTGTCCGCGCTTGGGATTCTTTCCCACTTCGTTGGATTCCTCATCCTGCTCGGCGTCGCGATCCCCCCCGTGGCGTCGATCGTCGTTGTGGACTACTTCATCCTACGGACGCATCGGGCCTCCTTGGACGAGACGCGACGGACCGGGCTTCCCGGCACCGTGCCCGATTGGAACGTGGCGGGGCTGGTGGCGTGGGTTGTCGGTGGGCTCGTGGGCTACTACCTGCATTGGGGGATTGGGTCGGTGAATGCGCTGGTGGTGGCCGGCGTGGTGTACTACGTCGCTGCACGGGTTCTTCCCGCGCCGCGGCAGAGCACCTCTCCGTCGATGTCGAGCGCCTGACCTTCATGCGTATAGGCATCGACGTCGGCGGAACGAACACTGACGCCGTCCTCATGGAGGGCCGTGACGTCCTCGCCGAGTTCAAGACACCGACGACGGCCGATGTGACCAGCGGCATCGTTAGCGCGCTCGACGGGCTGCAGAAGCAGCAGAGCTTTGCGCCAACCCACGTCACTGCGGTCATGATTGGTACGACGCACTTCACCAACGCGGTGATAGAGGGCCGTCGGCTTGCACCGACGGCAGCGCTTCGGCTTGGGCTGCCGGCCACTGCCGCGCTGCCGCCCATGACGGACTGGCCGGGCCGCCTACGGGACGTACTGGGCGAACACGTCTATCTCTGTCACGGCGGCCACGAGTTCGACGGCCGACTAATCTCGGAGTTCGACCGGTCGGAGGTACAGACGGCAGCTGCGGACATCGCAGCCAAGGGCATCCGCACGGTGGCCGTCTCCGCCGTCTTCTCACCCGTCAACGCCGAAATGGAGTTGCGCGCGGCCGAAGTTCTGCGCGAGGTCATTCCCGGCGTCTCGGTCAGCCTCTCGCACGAAATAGGCCGAGTCGGCCTACTCGAACGGGAGAACGCGACGATCCTCAACGCCTGCCTGCATGAGTTGGCCGAACACATCACCGCGGCGCTGGAGAAGTCGGTTCGCGGTGCCGGCATCCACGCGCCAGTCTTCATCAGCCAGAACGACGGAACGCTAATGAGCGTTGACTACTGCCGCGAGTATCCGGTGGCGACGTTCGCCTCTGGACCCACCAACTCGATGCGGGGCGCGGCGTTCCTGTCGGGGCAAACCGACTGCGTGGTAGTGGACGTCGGTGGGACGACAAGCGATGTTGGAGCGCTCGTACACGGCTTCCCGCGGGAAGCGGCAGTCGCGGTCGATATCGGCGGCGTGCGGACCAACTTTCGGATGCCCGACGTCCTCTCAGTCGGCCTCGGGGGCGGCAGCATGGTCAGCACCGACAGCAGCGGCGTGACCGTGGGACCGCAGAGTGTGGGATACGCGATCACCCAGCAGGCGCTGGTGTTCGGCGGCGACACACTGACAGCAACCGACCTAGCCGTGGCAGCGGGCATGTGCCAGGTCGGGTCCCCCTCCCGGGTGGCGAAACTCGACCGAGACCTGGTCCGAGAAGGTGTACGCCACATACAGCTTCGGGTAGCCGAACTCGTTGACCGAGTCAAGACCAGTCCCCAACCGTTGCCGGTGGTAGTCGTGGGCGGCGGCAGCATCCTCCTCGAGGACCATCTGGAGGGGGCCTCCGAGGTCCTCAAGCCGGACCACTTTGCGGTGGCGAACGCAATCGGCGCGGCGATCGCCCAGGTCGGCGCAGAGGTGGACAAGGTGTTCTCGCTCACCGACACCCCGCGCGAAGAGGCGCTCGAGTCGGCGCGGCAGGAAGCGACCGGGAAGGCGACGTCGGCCGGTGCCGACGAGTCAACGGTGGAGATTGTCGACGTCGAAGAGGTGCCCCTCGCCTACCTGCCAAGTAATGCCGTGCGTATCCGGGTGAAGGCCGTCGGCGATCTGCGCCTGGGGAACGGGAATGCCGCGACTAATTTGTGAGGACGACCTCGACGACCTAGCCCGCGGGGCGGCAATGCTGGGCACGGGCGGCGGCGGCAACCCCTATGTCGGGAAGCTGCTCGCCCGGGCAGCTATCCGGCAGTTCGGCCCGGTGACGCTGGTTCGCGCGGACGAGGTCCCTGACGATGCGGTAGTCGTCCAATCGGCGATGATGGGCGCCCCTACCGTCATGGTGGAGAAGCTGCCGCGGGGCGACGAGGTCGTCAATGCTTTCGCGACCCTTGAGGACTATCTCGGTCGGAAGGTCACCCACGTCACCTGCGGCGAGGCCGGTGGGATCAATTCGACGATCCCGTTCGTTGTCGCGGCCCGATTAGGGCTGCCGCTTATCGACGCAGACGGCATGGGGCGTGCTTTTCCGGAACTTCAAATGCTCGTCCCCGGCATGTGTGGTATCTCAGCAACTCCGATGGCGATCGCCGATGAGAAGGGCAACACGGTCCTGTTGCGCACGGTCGGTAACTCCTGGACGGAACGGCTGGCTCGGACTGCGACCATCGAGATGGGCTGCACCGCCCTCATCGCCTGTTACGTGATGAGCGGGCAACAGATCAGGGAGACAATGGTGCTCGACACGCTGAGTCTCTGCCAGGACCTGGGCCGGCTGATCCGAGAGGCGCGGTCCGCGCACGCCGATCCGGTGCAAGTCGTTGCGGAGCGTCTTGACGGACGCCAGATCTTTCGAGGTCGTGTAATCGACATCAACAGGCGGACCGAAACCGGCTTTGCCCGCGGCAGCGCGATCCTGTCCGGGCTGGATCAGTACGTCGGTTCCGAGCTTGTGCTCGACTTCCAGAACGAGCACTTGGTGGCGGTCAGAGACGGCGAGGTGCTCGCGTCCGTACCGGACTTGATCATGGTGTTGAACGCTGAGACCGCCGAGCCTGTGACGACCGAGGAGGTTCGGTACGGCTTCCGGGTCGCGGTGGTGGCGGCTCCCTGCGACCATCGCTGGCGGACACCCGCCGGCCTAGCCCTTGTCGGGCCTAGGTACTTCGGATACGACTTCGACTACGTCCCCGTTGAGGACCGGTTCCCGGTCGAACCGGTTGCGAAATGAGCTGGACGTTGGCGCGTCAGGATCTGCTCGATCTGGCCTATGGCGCGGCCCTGCTGGGGTCTGGCGGAGGTGGCGACCCGTACATCGGGCGACTGATGGTCGAGCGGGCGATGGACCAGGGGCGGACAGTCACCGTGTTGGGCCTAGATGAAGTACCCGACGACGGACTGGTGATCTCGACGGCGATGATGGGCGCACCGACCGTGATGATCGAGAAGCTGCCCGCCGGAACTGAAGGCGGTCGGGCGCTGCAGGCCCTGGAGGACCACCTCGGGGAGAAGGCGGTGGCCATCATTCCGATGGAGTGTGGCGGGCTGAACTCTATGCTTCCGCTCGTCGTCGCCGCCGAGGCAGGCATCCCGGTGATCGACGCCGATGGGATGGGTCGCGCTTTTCCGGAGTTGCAGATGGAGACCTTCCACGTCTTCGGGGTATCCGGAAGCCCGCTTGCCATCGCTAACGAACATGGGGACGTCACGGTGGTCATTGCCCGGGACAATTGGGCCATGGAGTGGCTGGCGCGGGGCATCTGCGTCCGCATGGGCGGCGCCGCCATGATTGCCGAGTATTCAATGTACGGCGCGGTCGCCAAGAACGTGTCGATCCCCGGGACGCTTGGTCTCGGCATCGAGATCGGCAGAGCAGCCCGACAGGCCCGTCGGGAGCACGGGGATCTGCTCGAGAACCTCGGCGGTGCGCTGGCGTCGATCTCCTACCGCGGTCCCCGGCTGCTGTTCGAGGGCAAGGTGGAGGACGTGTTCCGTGAGACAACGGGCGGTTTTGTCAAAGGGCGAACGCAGATCCGAGCGCACGGCACGAACCAGGTCCTGAAGGTTGCATTTCAGAACGAGAACCTTATCGCCGAACTCGACGGCGAGATACTAGCTGTCGTTCCGGACCTTATCTGCGTTCTCGCGGCGGAGACCGCAGAACCGATCACGACCGAGGGTCTGCGCTACGGACAACGTGTCCAAGTCATCTCCATCACCCCGCCTGAGATCATGCGCAGCACGGCAGCGCTCGAGGTCTTCGGCCCGCGGGCGTTCGGGTTCGACGTCGACTACGAACCGTCTTGCGGTGCCTGATCCGATGACGCTGGACTGCATCATCCGTGGCGGCACGCTGGCCACAAGCGAGCGGGTCTTTGCGGCTGACGTGGGCATCGCTGGGGGACGGATCGCGCAGATCAGCGCGTCGATAACCGATCCTGCCGCGACCGTGGTCGAAGCTCATGGTCGGTTCGTCGTCCCCGGTGCCATCGACGTACACACCCACTTCGACACCCAGATCGGGGCCGAGTCGACCGCCGACGACTACGAGTCGGGCTCCCGCGCGGCCGCAGCGGGTGGGATCACCACCTTCGTCAACTTCGCCTTTCAGGAGCCCGGCGGTCAACTGCGGGACGCCGCCTACCGGGAGCGGCGCAAGGCGGAGGGTAAGTCCCTCATCGACTACGGATTCCACATGGCGATCATCGATGCGTCCGTACCCGCGCTGTTCAACGACCTCAACGCTCTGGTCGCCGAGGGCTTTTCGAGCCTGAAGATCTTCACCGCCAACACCGGCATGGCACTATCCGGCCTTCAGACGCTTCGTGTACTGCAAGCAGCCGCGGACGCCGGCATCATGGTGAACGTGCACGCCGAGGACGGCGACCTGATCGATCACCTCACCGAACGCCTGCTGCTAGAAGGACACCGGTCCGTCGAGCACCTCGCCGAAGCCCGACCGCCCGAGGCGGAGGCGCTTGCCACAGCCCACGTCGCCGGACTTGCCGCGTCGATCGGCGCGCCGGTCTACATCGTGCACTTGTCGTGCCGAAAGGCTCTCGACGCAGTGCGTCGAGCCCGCAGTGACGGCGCCCAAGTGTACGTCGAGACGCGCCCGGCGTACCTATATCTGGACGCGAGTCGCTATAGGCTGCCCGACAGCGAGGGAAATAAGTTTGTCTGTTGGCCGCCGCTCCGCACCGCCGACGACCAGGCGGCGCTTTGGGACGGGCTCCTCAGTGGAGAAATCCAAACGTACGCGACGGACCACACAACGTGGATGGCCGCCCAGAAGATGGACCCTAAGCACACCTTCGCCACGATTCCGGGCGGTGTCTCCAACGTCGAGACCAGCATAGGCATGCTCTATGCCGAGGGGGTCCGCGCGGGGCGAATCCCGCTTACCCGGTTTGTCGCGGTGACGGCGGAGAACCCGGCAAAGCTCTTTGGTCTCTGGCCACGGAAGGGCGTCCTGGCGGTCGGCTCCGATGCCGACTTAGTCATTCTGGATCCGGCTCAGACCTTTCGAGTCACCGCGCATAAGATGCAGTCGCGGTCGGACTTCGACCCCTACGACGGCTATCAGGCCCTAGGGTGGCCCGTACTGACGATGTCTCGGGGCGAGGTGGTCATGCGCGACGGCTCCGTCCTCGATAGACCCGGCCGTGGGCAGTTCCTAAAGCGCGGGCGCTATGAGCGTCTAGAGAGGCGCTGACCATGCCATCCGACGACAGCGAGCACCAGCGCCGAGACGGCGGGCAGACTGTCACGATGCCCCGTGCCCAGATCTACGACCTACTGGCCCACCTTGTCGCTAGCGCGGACATCTCCGTCAGCGAGCCGGGCTACTACGGCACCTTTCGGCTCCTCGACGCGGCCGGCCGCCTCGCCGGCGCAGCACTGGAGTGTGGTCTCGAAGATCCCTGGCTGGCTTCCCTGCATGAGGAGATCGACCAGAACAAGTTCTTGATGATGAGCGACCGGGCGGCCTACGACGCCTACCTGCCCGAGGCGTCGCGCAAGATCGCGCAGCGACTGGTCGAGACTCAGCCGGCCGGTGAGGAACGGAACCTCGGGTGAGCGGGAGCCCAGAGCGCTCGCCTGCGGTCACCCCCGACGCGCTGCTTGACCTGCTGCGCAGCCGCCGGGTGGTCAGGAACTACGCGCCGGGCACACTCGATGTCGAGCAGTTGCAGATGATCGCCGAGGCGGGAACGTGGGCATCCAGTGCCAGCAACAACCGTGTGCACCGTTTCCTGGTTCTGCGGGACTCCGCCCGCATGCAGATGGTAAAGAAGATGTCTCCTGGGATTTACTCAATACCGGCCGCCATGATCGTCATCTGCACCGATCTGCGGGTGGCCGAACGGGTCCAACTGCAACTTACTAAGGACCCCTCGGTCTGGATCGACGTCGGCACGGCGGCGATGACCATGATGCTCCAGGCGCACGCGTTGGGCCTCGGGAGCTGTCCTGCCACATCGTTCAGCACGTCCGGTGTCGCGGTATTGCTCGACCTGCCGCCGCATGCTCGGCCAGATTTCATCCTTCAGGTGGGGCACCGGCGGGACAGCGTGGTGGCCTTGCCTGCTAGGCCCGGGTCGAGCAATGCACCCAGAGTTGCGCGCTTCGTGTACTGGGAGATGTACGGACATGAACACCCGACGCCGTAGTACAGAACAGGCAAAGCTGGCCGCGGGGCGCACCGTAGCGGCTGTCGGCGCGGACGTTGTGGCGCTCAGCCACCGGATACACGCCAACCCCGAGCTAGCTTTCGCCGAGGTGAAGGCGTCGCGCTGGGTCGGCGAGGCCCTCGCCGCCGGTGGGTTCTCTGTCGAGGCAGGTGTAGCCGGCCTTTCGACAGCGCTGGTCGCGACCGCTGGCACGGGCGCGCTCAACGTAGGCATCTGCGCGGAGTACGACGCCCTCCCCGACATGGGGCACGCCTGCGGGCACAACATCATTGCGGCCGCCGCCGTCGCCGCTGGACTCGCCCTATCACCGCTCGCCGACCAGCTCGGGATCACCGTCAAGGTTTTCGGCACACCCGCAGAAGAAAGTGGCGGCGGCAAGATCCTCATGCTGGAGCGGGGAGCATTCGACGGCGTGCAAGCCGCCATGATGATCCATCCCGCACCCCGGGAACGCGTCGACCCTCCTACGCTCGCGATCAGCCACCTCGACGTCGAATACCTCGGCCGGCCCGCACACGCCTCGATGGCTCCGGAAAAGGGCATCAACGCTGCCGACGCGCTCACCGTGGCGCAGGTGGCGATCGGCCTGCTCCGCCAGCACATACGTCCCGACCACCGCATCCACGGCATCGTGACACACGGCGGCGACGCCGCCAACATTGTGCCGGGCCGGACGACTGCGCGCTACGGGATTCGTGCCCGCACGCTTGCCGAGGTGACGAAGTTGCGTCCACGACTGGAGCACTGCTTCGAGGCTGGCGCTCTTGCCACCGGATGCTCTCTACGTCTAAACGAGCCGTTCCCGGCGTATTCGGAGTTCCGCCACGACGAACAACTGGCGTCATTATACGTTCAGAACGCGGAAGCCCTCGGCCGCAGGTTCCCGCAGTTCCCGCCCGACGACCTGAGCATGATGGCGTCCACGGACATGGCAAACGTCTCTCTGGCTCTGCCGACGATCCAACCGCTCATGGCGATCGAGTGCCGCGACGCGGTCAACCATCAGCCTGAGTTCGCGGCCTGGTGCGCCAGGCCGTCGGCCGACCGGGCAGCGCTTGACGGCGGACTCGCGATGGCTCGGACAGTGTCGACTTGGCGACGGCGGACCGACGGTGACTTCTTACGGTGGTTCCGAACACCCTCCGGCCGGTCTACGCGTCAAACAGCTGCCTTTGGCAGTCCAGCAGCGCTACTTCGAGCTAATACAGCAGAGGTGCAGTGGGCGGGGGCGAGCCCGGCTGGTATGCGTGTCAACCAGGACGGCTCACAGCTTGGCGGGCGACAGAGCGAACATCAGATCTTAGACTCCCAGTGAGAACATTGGGGAGCACGGCAACTCATAGCTTAAGCTAGTGGTGTGTCTCGTCATTGGTTGACTGCTTGGAGGGCGACGCGTCCGCGGGCGACTTTGGCGAGGATGTCTTCGGCGGTGGCAGTCCAGACGAACGGCTTCGGGTTGTCGTTGTGTGCGTCGAGGTATTCCTCGATCTTGGCGATCAGGTCGGGCACGGAGTGGAACACGCCGCGGCGTAGCGCCTTGTCGGTCAGTTCCCGAAACCAGCGCTCAACCAGGTTCAGCCAGGACGAGGAAGTCGGGGTGAAGTGCATCTGGAAGCGAGGATGTTTGGCCAGCCACGTCTTGACCGCGGGGTGCTTGTGTGTGGCGTAGTTGTCGCAGATCAAGTGCACCTGCAGGCCTTTCGGGACTTCACGCTCGATTTTGCGCAGGAACCGCAGGA
>JAABUL010002360.1_pt1 | contig 31574 bp, 42 predicted proteins | sample 5559151 | NCBI WGS metagenome assembly JAABUL01 (sample SAMN10711876, study PRJNA513368) | rock metagenome | isolation source: Antarctica rocks | place: Antarctica: Victoria Land, Pudding Butte sud
AAGGGGGTGGAGGGTTTGGCAAAGAGTGTTTATAATGTTGAGGAGGGGGATGAGGAGTTGGAGAGGAGGATAAAGAGGAGTTTGGGGATTGGGGAGGGGGTGCCGAAAAAGGGGGTGGAGCAGGAGAAGAGGAAACGGGGGAGGGAGGAGCGGGAGGATGAGGAGGAGAGTGGGGAGGAGGATGATGAATGAATTGGCTGTGAATACGACCGGGTTGTTCATATCTGTTTCTCAAGCGCTGGCTTAAGGGCGTAGCTACAGTGATCGCTGAAGCCAAATGCTAATTTTCGACGACCGCAGTCGTTCTTCGCCACCAAATTTCACTTCATCCTAATTCATGCTCTTCGATATCGTCGTCGCCGCCATCACTCCACGCTTCGAAATACGACGTTGGTATCTCTGAAACTCGCTGCAATGTTCTGTCCTTCTTCATCCACAACCTAAAGCGCCTAGAACGTCTCCTCCTCGCCCGCCACCTCACCAGCTTCAGCTTCCTGCGGGATCTCGAATCCCTCCTGTAGACCATGCACGTTAGCTAACCGTCCCTCAGACTCTTGAGATCAACAGCTTCACTCGCCACATCCGCTAGGCTCGCTCCGCTCACTCCGCTCCATCACTCACCTCAGTCGAATACAGAATCGTCTGTATCTGCTTCAGAATATTATCCTCCTGCTCCTCCATCGCCGGCTCCGCCTCCATCGCCTGCTGGATGATCAACTCGATATCCCGTAGCTTGCTGAAGTAGAAATCCCGCTCCCGCTCCAACCCCTGCACCGTCTCCGTCAACTCCGCGTTCTTCTGCTGCAACGCGCCGCTCGCACCCGCACCCGCACCCCCACCAAATCCAGCCCCACCCATCTGTCTCGAATTCGTCCGCGGCGCAGCCCCCCCACTCCCACCCCCCGGTCTCGCTCTCGTCTGCGCCATCCCACTCGTCCGCGCCGCACCCCCACTATTCGCCGGCGCCATACTCGGTGTCGCTCCCGCACCAACTCCCTTCCTCCGTGCCACGGCGTCATAGTCTCCGCCGGGAAAGTACTGGTCCCAGTACTGCTTACTCCACTGCAGGAACTGTAGGTTGTCTTGCATCTTGCACTTGATGAGGTCTTGCACGGGGATGGGGTGGTCGACGTGGTGTTTGCGGAAGGCGTTGGAGAGGATCTTGAAGTTCTCGAGGTAGGCGTATTCGTTGTTGGCGTTGAATTTGACGCGCGCCATGGGGAGGTCGAGGTAGATTGAGTCGTAGACTTGGCATAAAGCTGCGCTGTGGGGGATGGGTTAGTGGAGGGGAGTGGTGGTGGGGGGAGGGGAGGAAGTACCCGGTACCGCATTGTTCGATCTTGGTCATGTTGAGCTGGAGGAGGCTATTGAGCCAGGTGAGGAGCTCTTGCCTAGACACTCATGCTGTCAGTATGCGGTAGTATGGTGAAGTCGTTGTAGCCTGAGGAGGACGTACCGTGATTCTCCCATCGTGCCGGTCTTTTACTGTGGCCAAGCGGGTACGCTGATGAGGTGGTAGTGGTAGACTGAAGACGAGTATGAACAGTGTCAACCACTCGCGCAGGCGATGAAACGTTCGTCGAGAAACAGAAGATGTGTGTCGACGTTGTTTCTATGTTTTGGAAGCCCCACGATCGCTCGAAGTCTATCAGGGTCCACGGTCACGTGCGGTGGCGTAGATTTGGCGCTTCACTCCATAGCGGATATTCCATGCGTCCTTGCCAACTACATGTACCCAACACTGACTCTACTACTGCACCGCAATACTAATATCCCCGCGCCGAAATTTTCTTAACTGTAACATCAACCTGATTTCCCAACGCCACCGCTCTACCCATTCCCCAGCCGGCGTACAAACGACAAACATCAAACACTCACTCCTACTCTCAAACGGCCCATGCATCCCTGGCTTGCGAAACGCATAACAGCCCCCTATCCACCACTCCACTTCGCTCTCATCCTCCCCCTCCGCTGTCATCTTACCACGAACCACCCTCAATCCCCTTCCATCAACATAATTTCCTCGCAGTAGTCGTGTAACGAACTCTTCGCGTTTCGGGCACCGGGTTCCCACCTTTGGAGAGTTGTTTGACGGCCGGTGGAGGTTTCTTCGTTCAGCGTTAATGAGGTTATGCCTGGTTCGAGAGCGGTCCAGCGGCGGGTGGAGAGGGAGGCGGGGTGTGGAATTCTTGTTGGGTGTAGTGGGGCTATCGTGATGGTTGAGAAGGGGGAAATAATTTGGCGTACGTGGAAAGCTTCGTTTGCTTTTGACTGAACTCTTCTATGCCGTACCTCTGCGAAGGAGTTTCATTAACAGTGGCCAACGTGTACGACTTCGGAGAGGTGAAGCAGTTGGACTTCAGCTCGTGAGGGCTGTTATGGAGTAGAAAGTTCTGCCATTTCCTCGTGTTACGAAGTGCTGCAAGATAGCTATTGCCAGCAGCGACATTACAGCCAAGCCTTGCAATGACCTGCAAGCCACTTCGTGTTCCTTGCAATCGACAGCATTGCTTCACAGCACACCTTGTCAAGCCCGCAAGCGGTGAGCTAGAAGTCAGGGCATACCGTTCCGCCCTTTCACACCTACATGTCCAGCAACACTCATTCGTGCAACGCCTTCCACCTTCACTCGCCGTCATTATCCTCGTCGTCTTCTAGTAGAATCTCCTCAATGCCTGACTCGTTGTCAGAGTTGTCTTCGTCATCGTCGATATGATCGCTGTCACTATGTGGCTCCACTGGTTCAACGTAAGTCCCTTGCTTGAGATCTCGCAACCATGTGCGCACATCGCTTCCGAAGTACTTGCGGTACGAGACCTGTGACTGGAGGTCTTCATACTTCGTCACACCGTTTTGATCAGTGGTCGTATTGCCCGCAAATCGTATATCCGTGAGTGTACCATTGTTTGGTCCTTGTACGTGAGACGGGAATCCAATTTTGAAATACGTGAAGTCGAGAGGTCGCGGGATGTTATCGCCCAGTTCCTGAAGAAAGTCTTTCCAGGTAGAAACACCTCGGTCTCCCGTGTTTGGGCTTGTGTTATCTCGGAGAGATACTTTCCACAAGGACAGTGACGTCAAACGCAACTGCTTGACGGTGTGGAGTAATGTCTGCGGCTGAACGTTGAGCATGCCCAAGTCTAGTGTGGTAAGATGAGAGAACTGGGTCGAGCCAGGCGTAGGAGTGGGAGCTGATGGGTAGTTGGGCTCTCCTAGCCATGATATAATATCGTCGGCATCTGATTCGTCGGAGAGGAAGTTTAACCTCAGATGTTCCAGTAAGGGAGTGCGGCGTAGGAACTGTTTGAGGTGTTCGTGGCTGTCGGCGTGCGGGTTGGTGGGAGTCGGGCCAGCTCCGAACCCGGGTCGATCGTTGAGACTCAACAGTAGGGTTTTCAGCACGGGCAGAAGTGGTTCGATCTTTGGCTGCATTTGAGCTGTAAAAACGTTGAACGCATCGTCGGGTAGTCGCTGTCGGCGTAGAAACACCTCCAGGTTTGTGGGTCGACACTCTGCTTGACCCAGCGCAAACAGGATCAGTGGGAGGGCCTCGTCGGGCGTTTCTGTCTCAATGCGGCGGTGACGACCTTCTCTCAAAACGTTCAGGCGGGCGTTCACCGACATGCCAGTGGACCAGCCATAACTCCTCCACAAGACATTCTCGCCGTCTCGCAGTCGCCCTGCCGCGTTGTAGTCGCGCAGACCCACAGTACGGAGGTTCGGGAGGTTCGAAAACGCATCTACCAGCATATCACGAGCCTGGCCGGTCGCTATCAGGGCGCCACGTTTGACATGTCCTTTGATTTTCTGGCGGCCATTGAAACCGTGCGAGGGGCCAAGGTAGTCGAGACAGATGATGACCTCTGGAGATGATTAGCATTCTAGAACGCTTGTAAGAGGCCACATGGAAGTCGGTAGGACATGTAAAAGATGTCCGCTTACCTTTGAGATACGGGGCAATTGTTTTGTGATTCGCGATGCCGACCAATACTTCCAGACTGACTTGCTCGATCATGAATTGCCTCTTGGAGAAAAACTCTTTCGCAAAACTGTCGAACAGACCCGCTTCGATCTGTTTGCATGAGGCGCGAAAGGCACACAGATCAGTCGTTGTGAGCAGCGAGGACACCCGTAGGACCAGCTCCGGTGGCAGCTTCAGGATGTCTGGTGTCGCCATCTTGCAATCTCGATGAGGTGATGATCGTAAAGAGTTGGCGTGATGGAAGCAGATATAGAAGAAGTTCGATGGTTGCACTCATATTTGGCTCATTGGCTGCGCTGGTCGCTCCTGCATACCAGCCTGCGCACGGACCGGGTTGTTGCCTGACGGGAATTCCGACTGCACGCCTGAACGCCATTCGATACGACGAACACCCATCTTCAAAACATTGTACGTCTTCATTCAACCGAATAGTACTGCAAGACGACGACCAAAATGCCTCCAAAGAAGAGAGCAGCCAAGCGAGCGGCATCGCCTGCAGCTGCAGCAGATGCAGATGCACCACGAAAGCAGCCGAAAAGGGGTAAGGCTAAAGCCGAGCCAATTGACGATGAGCCCGAGGTCAACGACACAGAGCCAAAGCCAGAACCGGAGGAGGATGTTGATGAGCAGCCCCCAGCCAAGCAGAAAGGCAAAGGCAAGCAGAAAGAAGAGAGCAAACCTGCTCCCGAGTTCAAGAAGGCTCAGGCGGCGACAGGCTCAAGTCACATCCCGCTCGATGATGGCGCTCCGGGCTCGTACTGTGTCTATGTTGATCCTGATACTGCTGAGATCTACGATGCGAGCCTGAACCAGACCAACGCCAGTGGGAACAATAACAAGTTCTACCGCATTCAGGTGAGTCTCCTGCGTGAGGGTGTTACAGAACCTGCTGTAGAACCTGCTGACAGAATGCATAGCTGCTCACGAACGGCAAGACTTTCCAGACATGGACCAGATGGGGGCGTGTAGGGGAGTTCGGCCAGCATGCGACCCTCGGCGGTGGAAGTTTCCAAGAAGCGCTCAGTCACTACGAGAAGAAGTTCAAGGACAAGTCCGGACTGAAATGGGTAAGCACTGTTGGGTAGCAGGGTTCTCTGAGCCACGATCGGACTCCGTGTAGTGCTCTGGGACCCTTTGAACTCTTGCAAACCTCTGAGACACTTGCTGACGCCTTTACCCTTCTGTGCTGCAGGATGACCGCGGCGAAAAACCCAAAGCCAACAAGTACGTCTTCGTCGAGCGCAGCTACGAGCCAGATGACTCCGAGGACGAGGAGCTGGCCGCGAAGGCTGTCGCCTCCCGGGAGAGGAATGGCTACTCTCCGCCAAAGTGCACGCTCGCCACCCCGGTCAAGTCACTCATGGAGCTCATCTTCAACCAGCAGTACTTCGAGGCTACCATGGCTGCACTCAACTACGACTCCACCAAGCTCCCACTCGGCAAGCTTAGCAAAGCAACGATCAAACGTGGTTACGAGGCGCTTAAGGAGCTCTCCGATCTCATGAACGATTCGTCCAAAGCTGCAAACTACAACGAGTCCGTCCCGGTGGCCACAGAGCATCTGTCTAATCTCTACTACTCCACCATCCCGCACGCCTTCGGCCGCAACCGTCCGCCTGTCATCCGCACCATCGAGCAGCTCAAGCGCGAGATTGAGTTGCTCGAAAGCTTGACGGACCTCAAAGAAGCCGACATGATCATCAAGGAGAAAGGTGGCGACGATGTGCACCCACTGGACTCCCGCTTTAAGGGTCTCGGTATGCAGGAGATGACACCGCTCGATCCGAGCAGCAAAGAGTTCTCTGGCATCAGCGAGTATCTCATCAAGTCACGCGGCGCCACTCATCCGATCAAGTATCAAGTACAGGACATCTTCCGTCTCACCAAGGACGGCGAAGACGACCGGTTCCAGAAGAGCGAATATGCGAATATCTCGAGCGATCGTAGGCTGTTGTGGTGAGCATAGTTCATCGATATTGTCCTAACACCTTGCTGACCTCTCACAGGCATGGATCACGGGCTACCAACTACGGCGGTATCCTGGGCCAGGGCTTGCGTATTGCTCCTCCGGAGGCGCCGGTCAACGGCTACATGTTAGTCCTCACGCACCATCTCCCATCTGTCTTCTGCTCACACGCGCTCAACTAGGTTCGACAAGGGCATCTACCTCGCAGACATGTCATCCAAGTCAGCTAACTATTGCGACTCGTCCATCTCTGGTGGCCATGCGCTCCTGCTGCTCTGCGAGGCCGAGCTCGGCGATCCGATGCAGGTGCTTGTCAACGCGCAATACGACGCCGGCACGACTGCGAAGGAGAAGGGTTTGTACTCCACCTGGGGTCAAGGTTCCACGGGTCCGAAAGCCTGGAAAGATGCGAAGTGCTTGCATCCTTCGCTCGCTGGGGTGAAGATGGTACGTATCATGTCCCGTTGCAGAGTGGCGGAAACAGTATGCTGACCCGCTTGACAGCCCGACACGACCGAAGAGCCCGGCGACACGAACGTCGAGAACGCCGGTCTGTACTACAACGAGTACATCTGCTACGATGTGGCTCAGGTGCGCTTGCGGTATCTGCTGCGTGTTCGCATGTGAGGTGGCCTGCGCGGAATCGAAACGAATACTGTTGTGTTACTGTTGCTTGACCAACTTGCTGGCGAGACGAAAGAGTGGAAGAGTCGATGCTCGTCAGTTTCTTCGCTGATATGGCTTCGGCATGTTGCTAGCAGTGTGCATACGGACCTTCAGCTGCTGATGGCCATCACATGAAGGATTGCTGTCGGCCAAAACAATGTGTAAGAGCACATAGCTTAGTATGCTTAGCAGGCAACTTGAGAGCATGAACGTTGACAAGATCTTGAAAAACTGTCTACACCTCCCGACCCCTAGAGCCTGTGGGCGATGAGCTGCCTCCTACAGACAAGTCCATCAACACGATCCACCGCTTCGCTATGGCAGACATGTCAAACACTACTTACAGCAGGTATCGGCTTAAGACACTGTCCCGAGAATGTCAATGTAACACCGCTAGACTCGTTGCCGCAACCTCTTCGACATGCCAAGGCTCGACGATTCAAGCCTCGCAAGGATGCGACAGATAACAAGCAACCAGCGAAAGCCTCGGCCGGGATGGCCTCGTTCCTAATCGATCCTGCAAGAATCGAGAAGGACCAACATGCGAAGCAAGGCCTCGAGCTACCAGCTGAATGGGGCCAGCTTCCCGCTGACAAAGCTAGGCAAGACCAACGACATGAATCTGGGGGCGAAATCAGTAAGGCACGGAACTCGACCGCAACAACGACTCCGATTGTCTCGATGCGTGCATAAAGGTCTCTTCACCATGTAAGGTAGTCGTGCATAGCAGTCGGTCCCATCAACATGTCGGACGGCACGACCCTCATCGTGACCTGCAAGATAGCCAAAAGTAACGAGGCAAAGGTATCAGCTCTCCAGCAACCCAACAGTTCGAAGCTTTGTTGACAAGTAGCGACAGGCCGAAGCCATCTGGCGCGAACTCATCGCCAACATCGACGAGACGGAGGCCGGTATTCACTTACCACGTTTTCCACCACAAAACTCATGAGGACGGGGCGGAGGAGTACTGTTTGATCGAAGAGTGGGTTCCTTCTTGTGCGCAACAGTCGACAAAGAGATGTGAACGGCTAACGATATGTCGGTATCCAAGGTTTGAGTCGCAGGCGGTGCTTGAAGCGTGGAAAGTGAAGCCAGTGCACGTGGAGGCGCAGAAGAAGATGGTAGCCCCGATCATTATGGAAGGGTCGCTGGACATCAAGTGGACGAAGCGGGTGTGTGGGACGAAGAGATAGGTGGATGTGATATACCACCAAGACTTGCCTCAGTGCCCTTGATCGCCGTATAAACTGGACAGCGGAAGAGCTTGTGATAGCGACGTAACAGTCATTCTGGGCTTGCACCGCGTAGCTATTCCATGAGCTGCTGGAGCAGGTTTGGCATATGCCTGAATACAGTAAGGGTCCGCATCCGTCAAGAGAGGACCGGCCGTCCGAGAGAAGCGACCAGCGAAGTATTCCTCAGCCCCAGCTGAATGAGGCCGCCTCCCCGGTGACAAAGCTGGGCAGGACATTAGCGATTCGTTCGCGAAACAGTGATGCGCGGAAGTCGGTGGTAATACAGTTTTGTGTTTTTGGACGCGTTATAAGATCATTGAGACACCTCTTCTATGGAGCCCTTCAGTCCAGTAGTCGTCCCTCGTTTCCGCTTCCATCAAGATGACATCATGAAGGACAGCATAATCGTCATCGCCAGCCTCAAAATCGCCAAGGGCAAGAAGGAAGAGGTATGTATATAGATGCTCGCTTTCTTTCGCCTCCCATGGTCGTTAACGCTTCCTCCAGGCCGAGGCCATCTGGCGCTCCCTCGTCTCCAACATTGAGGAAACGGAGGATGGGAAGATCGTCTATGATGTCTTCCATCACAAGACACACGACGATGGAGCGGAGGAGTACTGCCTAGTCGAGGAGTAAGTCGGGTTCCCGGGCAAACAAGAAATGAGGCCTGATGGAGCGCCAGATGGGCATCCTAAGCCGTCCTCGAAGCGTGGGCAGTCAAGCCAATACATGTGGAGGCGGAGAAGCAGATGATGGATGGAATGATCGTCGAGGGCTCGTTGGAGATAAATTTCGTGAAGCGCGTGAACGGAACGAAGAGATAGAGTCGAGGTCTGCGGTAGCCTGGATGATTGCCTCCAGTTTCGTGATTTTCAGTGCTCGTTCCTGTTCAACTCCTCTGCAATCTTGGAAGCCAACCTCCTCGCCAGCGCAACCAAAGTAAGACTCGGGTTGCCTGCCGGACTGCAAGGAAACACCGAGTTGTCGCACGCATACAGATTCTCGAACCCTTCGAACTTCAAGTCTGTGTCAACAACGCCCTTCTTCGTAGTGCCATCAGCAGCTCGAATGGGCATTCGCAGTGTGCCGACCTCATGGGCCACGCCGCCAACACCAGCTTCCTGCAGCTCAGGCCAGTCCTTGTCGCCTAGGACAGGTTCCGCATCGAAGAGCGCAAACATGTCTGTTGCTACTGCTCGCGCTTGTGCGAGCAGGCCGGGGTCGACAGCGGCGCGTCTCATCTTGACTCTGACGGGAGCGCCGTGGGCGTCGGGATCGTTCGAGCCGAGCGTAACAGTATTGCCATCTTCACCATCAATAAGATCAGAGTAGAACTGGAACACAAGTTCACAAAGCATGTAGCCGCCTCGAACATCGATGTCGTCTTCAAGAAAATCCCGGTCGACGAAGCGGCCTTGGTTGAGCTGTGCGCCTAGCTCCAGGATGATGTCAAACCCATGATTCCTCAAGCCGGCGACCTTGTGCCTGATAAGCAGTTTCGTTGACGCAGGCTCTTTGCGAGGTGCGTTACTGCTGGGTATGTCGAACTGTGTCAGCTTCTCCGGCGGAATCACGAAGTGGCGATACCAGATCGGGTGGTCGGTAATTCCTCTCCCGATGTGCTCATTGACGATGCCAGAGGTCAGCGCAATCTTCGCAGACTCCAGACATCCGGCCGATATAACAACAACTTTGGCAAGGTAGTTCCGCTCCTTTTTCTTCATGAGATCGAAGCACTTGACGCCTGTGGCCTTGTTGCCGTCAAGGTTCACACTCCACAAAGCATGGTTGAGATTCACGGTGAGTGGCTGTCTTCCTTCCGGGTTATCTCTGTCGCCGATAGCCAACACATCTTCGAGCAGTAAGTCGGCGGTCGAGAAGATTCCAGCTGGGATGGACCATTCCGTAGGCCCTGCGTACTCGATTGCGACCGGCGCAGGGACTATGCTCCAGTCTGCACCCAGTCTACCTTGCAGAGACGCCACCGCTGAGGTGTGGAAGGTGCCCAACTCGGGTTCGGTGGAGTTGAACACGCCGTTAGCCAGATTATAGCCTCCGTTAGCGCCGTTATCCAGCAGATATCTCGCTATGTCGATCGGCCACGATGCAAGTTCCCACTTCGCCAACGGCGGAATAGAGGATCCCCACAAAATGCTCCGTCCACCGAGATTGAAGCCCTGCCCACCGCTGTACTCCGAGCCCGGTGCATTGGTGTGGTTGATCACTCTGAAATCGTCCCAAAGACTCCAGATGTGCTTCTGGAACTTCCCGATTAGCAGACGGCGAGGGAGGTTGCCAACATGAGTCGGAAAGAGCAGAGACCCAGCTTCGAGCTCAAGGAACTTCTTCTCCTCGTCCGCAAGAGCGCTTGCTACAACGCCGCCACCCATACCAGAGCCGATGACGATGACATCGTACTCGAAGTCCTCGTTAGTGTTACGTCGGAGAAGCTTTTGTCCAACGACGCCGTTTTCCGTGACGAGCTGATCCAGCGGCATGTTCGCGATTTTTCCATGTCGCTAGAAAGAAGGTCGTCCTTCGGAAACATCTCAGATGGTTTGAAGAGACGCGAGGTTTTGTACCTGTGGTGTTCGCTAAGCGTGCAGACGCCATCAGGTATCAATGGTTTGATGGTGTGAGGCGAACTCCAGGCACCTGCAAGCCATATCCTCCGAATTGTGCGCCTGCATCCAGCAACTCAGCTGATGTGGTTGTTGCTTCAGTACGAACTAATTGTGTGGTGTGAGCCAAGCTCAACACGTCGCACTCCACGCAGCCAAGCTGCAAGCTGACATGGCGTGAGAGCTCGATGGGCTGATCAGCTTCACATTGACATCTACACACGTAGTGAATGGTGAAATGCACGCATATCTGTCCATAGTACCAATGCAAAGTCATGCGTTCTTCGGCTTGTTTAGCGGCAGTCCAAGCAAGTCTGCGAGGCCATAGCGTGAGCCCCTTATGAGCAAAAAGATCATGCTGGCTAGCAGTTGGGAGCTGAACCACCAACATAACGCTTCATCGTCGTTTCGGCCTTTCTCTGCTCCTTGAGCTGATGTCTGACGAGTCTTCTCTCTTGACTTTCCGCTTATGGTTGGCCTGCTTTTGCCGATCGCCACTATCTGACCAAGAGGCATCATCCGTCGATCGTCGCTTTCGAGGCTCACGGTCTCGCGTTGGTAGTGTGGAACGTGACTTGCTGTCTCGATCCGCCTGATCATCCTCGTGATGCCGCCGCGAGTGATGACCATTCCTCTCTTCGCCCCCTTCCGCCCCATCTGACTCCCTCCGTGAGCGATGCCGATGACGATGCTTATGCTCCTTCCTCCCACTCTCCCTCCCCTTCTTCTCCGTGGGCTTAGAGACAGCCACCGCCCTCAAAGCCTCCTCCACCTCGACCTTCTTCTGCTCAATCATATACGCCTTCATCGGATCATCATCGTCATGCTCCCTCACCAACTTCGCCAACTCCAGCTCCTCCCTAATCATCTCCCTCTCCCCCTCCCCCTCACTCCCATCCTCACTCTCACTCTCCCCCTTCCTCCTCTTCCTACTTCCTACCCCCTCATCCACCTCCTCCTCCCCCACAGTCTCCCTCTCCCCCTCCTTCAAAGTATACCGCGCATGATCCACACTCAACGTCCTGCCCAACACACTCGCTCCGCTCAAATTATCCACCGCCAGATCCGTGCTCCTCTGATCTTCATACTTCAGCCACCCAAAACCTCTCGATTTGCCCGTCTCCTTATCGCGCATCAAGTTAATGTGCTTGGGGTTGCCATACTGGGAGAAGATGACCAAAACATCGCCTTCAGAAAGTTCAAAGGGCAAGCCGCCGAAGTGGACGTAGGCGGTGTCGCGGTAGTCGGTGTGCCATGATGCGTTCGAGGGCGTGACTTTGGAGAGTTCCGCTTCGTTGAGGCGGGCGATGTTGCGGATCGAGTTCATCGCTGCGAATGTGTTGGCGAGGTGGAAGTCGTTACACTTTTTTTTGAAGACAGATGTTGAAAGCTTATGTAAGCGAGATTTTCGACTTCGGGTCGAGTTCTAGACTTCGCTACCTTACTCGATTGCATCAACCACAATGAGCGACACGATCAGGTGATGTATATCAGACCACCAACCCGTCAAGCTTCTGTACGAGAACGCGTCTGGCTTCTTGACGATGCTTGAACCTGCATCTACACCGTGGGACGTCGCCCTGCGTCTTCCTACCTCAAGTATACTGCCATGAAGGCTCTCGTCTTCCTGTTGTGTGCGATCGTTTTTCTTTCACACGCCAATGCCAAATGCACGGCGACAGTAACGTCCTATGTAACCACTCGCTCGAAGTCTGGAGCTCTCCCACCGTGCTGGTCATATCCTCAGCATATCCTAACTAACCGGATGACAGATCAAGAACCAGCATTACGCTAAGCTCAACAACGGTGACTTCGTACTCCGCCACCCAACTAATCGGGGCGTAAGTACCATCAGCTATGCTCGCCAGAATCCAGCAACCCGCTGACAGCAGCAACCAGACCCTATGATGGACCACATCCGTACTCCTACCCCTACCCCACTGGCAAAAACCCCGTCCACTGCACATACTATACCGGCGGCGCCCTTTCCCCACCACCTCCACCATCTTCAGCCGTGATAAAAGTCCGTGACGCAGCTCCAGCAACCTGCGTGACAACGACTACTACCATACCAGTCGAAAAGGTACGCCTCTAACCATCCCCCCCCGTCAATAAATCCACTGACTGACCCCCTCCAGCTCTGCGTTACCGTGCACCCCTCTCCCTTTCTCGTGGCCTCCATCCTACTAACACTCCTAGTCCTTCATCCTCTACCCGCCCCCCGTCTTCGCCTCCAAAGCCGGCACTCTCACGACCGGAGTCCCGGCTTTCTGCACAACCCCTGCCCGCAAAGTCACCACCAACCCCATCCCCAACGGAACGACGGTCTACGTCCTCTCGTACCCGTACTTCGCGCAGACGGCCGTGGAATGCTGCGTCTTCTGCTCACGGGAGTACCTAAATTTGGTGGCGTTAGCGTTCACAGGTGGCGTGGAGTGTCAGTGTTTGGTTGATGAGACGGGTGAGTGTGCTGTGGGAGAAAATGTGACCGCGATGTGAGCTAACGGAAGTGGTAGGGGGTTATCCGCACCAGAGCCAGTTCTGTCCGAAGTAAGTCGTCCAAACACCAACTCAACAGCTACAAGTGTGGCAGTGCTGATGAGAATGGCGTGAGCAGTGGGAAGGTGCCGTTCGGCTTGACGAAACGAGCGGGACCTGCGATAGCTGGGCCTTGTCGAGCGCAGCTCTGAGCGGTGGTCGGAATATTGACTACGTAGCTTACGCCTTCTGGGTTTTCTCTCCACGCCACGAAAGGGTGATCCGGCACTTGCAGCGAGAAAATTGCTTGTAAATGTCTGCAACGAACAAAGCAGCAATGCATTACTGAAGGCTAAACACTAGAATACCAGCACCGATCGTAAATTGAGTACAAGGGAGCAAAGGTCAGGTTCGGCCGCAAACCTCTCCTCTTCCGCCAGCAGCTCCTCAACATCCCAATTCGAGACCATGAAGCGCCCACTGGTGAACGCCGCCGCCGGACTGGCCAACCAAACCGCGAAATGGGCAGCCAAGCTCACATCAACCCACGGCAAGTCAAGAGCGTCCACGTCTAGTAGATCTTTTGTTCCTGGCGTTTTGATGACGCCTGGGTTGAAGCTGTGTATCCGAATCGGCGAGTCCTTAAGCTTACTCGCCTCGGTGTACAGCGTACGCATGATGCTAGTAAACGCCAACTTGCTCGCACTGTATGGTGCTGTGCCGGGAAAGTCCGTCAATGGGGCGACGGTAGAGACATCGAGGATGGTCTTCTTGCGGCTTGGGTACGTCAAAGACGTTGTCTGCTTGACCTGTCCATCGATGGCGACGAATGGGATCGCTGACGCCTCGGGAGCGAGAAACGCCCGCACGAAATTGAGGTTGCCGATGACGTTTGTCGCGAAGGCGTTGCGGTACACCTCCATGTCGAAGTCCAGAGTAGCGCTGCCTTGAGCGAGGGCCGCGGCGTTGCAGACGATGATATCTACATCTTTCTCGTCTCCCTCTTCTCCCTTGTTTAGTCGCTGTCTGATGGACGCAAAGGCGCTCTGTGTGGCTTCGGCGTTCTGGATGTCAAGCTGGTATGTCCACACTTGTGTCTTCCTGCCTGCCGCGCTGTTCTCGGCGTCCAGGCTCGCTTTCGCTTCGTCCAAGGCTGTCTGGCGACGGGTGAAGATGACGATGGTCGAGGCGCCGGCTACTGAGAAGGCTTGAGCGGTAGCATACCCGATCCCGCCGGCGCCGCCAGAGATCACGACAGTCTTCCTGGCTGCAGAGTTCTGAGCGTTATCAGGCGAGATGGCTGGGTAGCTCGTGTGGTGCATTGTCTTGACGAATCATGGATCCATGGCGGGTGAGTTGGACGGTTTGCGCTGCTGAAGTATTGGATCCTTTCTCGAGGCTGCCGTGGTACTGACTTGATCTGGTGAAGGTGAAAGTGGTTGATGGTGGTCTCAATGGAATGTTACTTTGACATATATACCCATTACCACCAAAGCTGCCACCTAATTTGCCTCCCATTAACACCGTACATTGGTAAGTCAACGGGCCTCATATTTCCGTGTTCCACTCCACACCACGGAGCCCGTGATAACAGAGCAGCGGTGTGTTGGTACGTGAGGTGAAAAGTTCGTTGCCTCGCTGGTTGGTCATTGTTTCAACCCGCAGCTCCGGGCTCCGGCTCCATCTGCAGGTCATCAAGTCATCGCACATCGCACTTCACAGTTTGCTGCTCACTTCACTTCGCACGTTACTCGGACATGTTGATAAGCGCCTTGACGTGCACTGCATGGGCAAAGAAGTACTTGTATATATAGAAAGAGCTGCAGGCGCACAACGAACTCCGGATCACGCGAACCTCATCAGAAGCCAACCTCAAGAACTGCAGGGCTCATTACCGTCCAGGATCTCGACCTTTTCCATGGCAGTCTCGGCGGAGGCGTTTCTTTGCCAGAAGTGTGCGCAAAGCTTTGCTCATAGAAGGTACATGTCGTCCCCTCAGCACGCTCAAGACCGACGAAGCTTACCATTCTACCTCAAGAGTCTTCATGGACCAGGCACGTGCGGCGTTGTGCCCATGGCGTCAAGGCCCATACCCGGAGAAAAGCATGCCAGCGGTGCGCGCACGGCAGGGTCCGCTGCGACATGAAGCGTCCTAGGTGTGGCACATGCCAGGAGCGTGATGTTTCGTGCGAGCCACCATCCAGCGACAATTCGCCAACCGGAAGTGGTCAAACATCACCTCACGCACTGCTCGCTAATGTCGACGTTCCGACAATGCATATCACGGAGCAGCGCAGACGAGAGCTTCTCGCCCATGCTGGCCCACCGGTGATAGACGCCAGAGCGGATACGCGGCATACAATGCACTTCGTCATTCGGATACTGAAATCATGGCCCCGCAAGATTGCAATGCACGGCCTTACTCAGCTGCCTCCAATGATCCACCACCTGCAGCTTGAGAACGGCATCCCGCTACCTTTAGCTAACTGCTCTACACTCGTCAAGATGTGGGCAGAGGATGTCGAGGCAGGATGCGGCAAGTTCGCGTACACCGGCATTGCGCTCGAGGTTCGAAGGCTTCTCGATGAGGTATGAAGTGGGTAGAAAGGCAACATCGCGGACGAATGCTGATTACTTACTTACACAGCATACCACCTACTCCGATTCCACCCTTCTCAGCGCTATGCAGTCTGTACGCATTCTGCTAATTGTACTGGTCTTCAACACCGAATGTCCGCTGCCCTCGCATCAAACCGCACCCTTGTTGATAGATGTATGGGAAATGAAACACCGCCTCGCTAAGAGAGGTTTGTTTCTGGAGCAGGAATTGCAGCACGGGGTCCCCCCTTGGCAGGAGTGGGCATTCATGTCTGCCAGACGAACAACGATCATGGCGCTCCATCATCTGGAGTGGGCGTGGTCGCTCGCTAATGGATATCCGGAGCTCCTCTGCTTCGAACTCGGTCCATTGCCAGCGCCGGCAGCAAAGCATCTTTGGCAGGCAGACGACGAGAGTCGGTGGCAGCAGCTCTACAAGGCGTGGCTGGAGAATTGGAAAGATGGTCTTTTTATTCTGGCAGAATTAATGCCGATTTAAGATGGTGACAACCTGAACACCAGGACGGAAATGTGGCTCGCAGAGGCCGACGAGTTTGGTTTGATGATGATGAGTGAAGTCGGGGTTGTTGGATGGTGAATGAACCACGCATACATCGACTCGGAAGTTCGGACCCTTTCGGGTGCGTCTTGTGCGCTTGGAAAGAATCATGCAAAGATCCAATCATGGCAAATGCATGCATACAAACCGGCCTTCCGGCCCTTACGCAAGCGCAGCTGTATCCCTTCCGCGCCTCCGCTACCTCCTAGGTATTGAAGGTGCCTATGGCCCGACACGCTACACCGGCAAGCTTGCTACAAAAAGCCCAATTGGGCTTCGTGTTTAGTGGGGGGAACCAAGGCTTGGTCTGGCTAAGGGTGGTCGCCGAACGTATGCCGGACAGTATTTTCCATCTCGACGATGTCGATCTGATCGATGCCGGTGCGAGCGGGATCCAGGTGCTCTTGAAGTGTGCTGGTTCTCTTGCGCGAACCGTTGAGCGCATTCTCGTGTTGGATGGAGATTTTACACCAGGCTTTGGGATCGACTTCTGTCGAATGCATCCCAGGAACACAATATACATCGGAGACTTCACAAGACCGCCGGGTTGTAGCATCAGACAACTTTGCCTGAATTCTTCCAAGACGGTACAACTTAGTGCTATCATTTTGCTGTCCCGAACACCCGCTTCACGGTTCTGACGTCCATGTCTCCTTGCATGATGTTTTCCTCTTTGAGTCGCTTAACGATAGCTGAATGGGCCGGCGATTGCGCCCACGCCTCAAGTATAGCTTGGGATGCGAATCTATAGCGGCGTCAGCGTCAGCACTCTCGTTTTCAACGATGCATAGCTAATCGAGGAACGATTGAGGAGAAAGACGCACTCTTCGAACAGCCAGTACTCGTCCGACCCATCTTCGAGAGTCCGATGGTGGAACACATTGTATGTCATCTCTCCGTGTTTATTTTGATCGATGTCTGCGATCAATTCGCGCCACGACGATTCAACCTGCAGAGACTATCATCAGCAGAATGATACCGACTCAGAATCAAGGAGGACCAATACCTGTTCCTTTTTGCCTTTGGCGACCCTACAACTAATGATGATGGTAACCCTTTCTGCCATAGTGAGGACGATTCTTAGAAAACCTGTTTGCTGGACATTGCATCGCAGGACCTTACTGAGGGTTGCGACGTCAAATATATACCATACCCCGGTAACGACAGTCTTTGGCGTCTACTATCGCCAATTGACCACGTTCCACGACGAGCTGAACGTCGGTCCGATGGGGAGGACACCGTATCGCAAGCCTCGAGCTAATACAGGCAATTGGCTGCATGCAGTTGAACAAAGACTGGCAATTGGTCAAGGGTTGAGTATCGCTTTCGGGATCCGAAAATCATGACTTGATACGACGTACCGCCACTCTCATGCTGGACTCCCAGGCGCGCAATACGTCGCAATCCCGCAATTCAAACAAACCACGTTATTACAACGTTCGAACGCAAGGTAAGATGCATGACTCTCTACCGCCACAGTCGGCTGGCACAACTCCTCACTCCACGCTGCGTCGGTTGAATGCAACCCAAGATGAGAGTATGAGAGTCGAGGAGTAGGTGCATGTGCACCGAAGTGCAGCTATATTCGATTGTATTGTGGTGATATGTGGCATTGCTCGAATCCTGCCATTATGAACGGAATTACTTCAAGCGCACTTGCTATATCTCCGGACTTGAGGTCGTCCCACTAGATCGGCACAGGGCAGCCGAAGGACGTAGCAATAGTACCACCGGGTCCGGGTTGGAAAACCTGAATCAAACCTTCAACGGCAGCCCAAGTGCCAATACCACAGCATGCCAGCCCTGCAAGGATGTAGATGATCAGAGCTGTGCTCGGGAGCCAGGTCTTCTTGTATGCGCGCATCCATCGCTGCTTGCCGTGGTCGAGACGTGTGGTAATGCGAGTAGCTGGGTCGAAGCCTTCACCGGGCAGGATTGCTGCTTTCTGCATGATGTGGGCCAAGTACAACATACCCGGGAAGCTGTAGGTGAAGTTGATCATGAACAGGGCGCCAACGAGGGAGACAATGCCTGTTGATAGACGTTAGCACATCCACCAAGCTACTACGGCGGCCTCGGAACTCGCCATTAATATTGGGGACCGCGGCGGCCACGAGAAACGCTAGGATCCAGTAGACAGGCCCAAGGCAGTACCACAAGATCTGGCCCTTCTTGGTCGTAATTGGCGGGAACTTGAACACTTGCTGGAAGACTTCCAGATAGACGGTCTTCATGCCAATGTTGAAGTACATGACTGGGAAAGTTAGCAGGCGATCGAACCTACGCAGCTGATGTACCTACAAACGGCGATGGCTCCCGTCAACAATGTGAAGACGTTACCAACGGACTGGAGCGAATATGGCTGGATGACGTTCACAATCGTGCTTGCTGAGTATTGGCCGTAGAATGAGTAGACCTGAAGAAAGGTGTAAGCGAGACATGTCGGCGACCGGCGAGCTGTTGCTGGTGAACCATGGGAGAGCGAGAAGGACTTACGAAGACTCCGAACAGCAAGTACACAATGCCAATGAAGGCTTGCGCACAGAACAAGCCCTTCCAGAAGTCCATAGGAGTGCGCATCTCCGCGAGGAAAGCAACGAAGAGCAGTGCTCCAGCGTAAGCGTAAACCATCGTGTTTACAGCATTGAATTGAGAGGCAAAATTGACGGCTTGCTGTTGGTATGCTGCCGGTGGCGTGCCAGCGAAAGTCCGAATAGGCTCGATGGTGTTGATAAGGGTGGACTTCGTCACGGCTCCGTAGTATGGATCGTTGTTAGCGGCGGCGACCATGATGATGATGAAATTAGCTGTTTGAGGGGGATGGTCAGTCTACGGCTCAGAGGTGAATTGCAAACGTTGGACCCACCGATGTTCATGAACACCGCAGCTTGAGACAACCAACCAATCTTCTTCAGACTGCGGATGATACCTGAGATCATGCCGATGCCCATGACCAAGACCATCACTCCGCTGAAGCACAGACTGGAGTGCGCCAGCTGGTCGATGTTGAGCGATTTGCTGAGAATTAGAATCGCCACGGTCATAAATTGCTGTAGAGATTGAGCGACGTTGATGAAGTGGCGAGATTTCTTGCCGAACATGCGGAAGAAGGGGTCGCCGAAACTCATCATTGGGTAGCGGGACGAGTCAAGTTCCAAGAACACTTTCCAGATAGCCCAGCCACTGAAAGTGGCAGCAATGCCGAAGATGATGTAGAGAGCGACACCGGCGCCGTATCCGACACTGGCAAAAACGAATCTGCGCGGGTGGTAGTCAGCGTTCAGGTTCAAGGCTCTGGATCCTGTGAGTTTGGACTTACGGAGCGCCTGACCAACCAAGAATGTCAGTGGTGATCAGGAAGAACATCTGACCCCAGCTAGCAGTTCTCATAGCACGTGCGGCAGTCCGCCACTCAGCATCCGAGACCTTCAATCCTCCATGGGTATGGTCTTCCTCCTCCATGGGCGGAGTGTTGGAGGTCAGGGACTTTTCATTGCCGCTCGTAGGGTAAGCCTTGCCCTCCGCGCCAGCTTCGACGACAACTCGAAGAGCCCTCTCGCGCTCCTCCTTCTCTGCCTTTTGCTTGGCTCTACCCTCTTTGGACATCTTGCCTTTTAGAAGGGCGATGAATGGGTATTTACCCACTTCAGCATTGAACTGCTTCTGCTCATCCGCTTCCATCTCGCGCTCGATCTTGGCCCAGTACATGTACTCCTCCACCGTCACCGTCTCGTCCACGCGAGCTGCGAAACCCCAGACACGTTCCATGACTTGGGGCTTCGCAACTGACACAACTGAAGGGTTTCGCATCTGGGCTTTCGTGACCTCCTCCATCTCATTGGTGGAGTGGCTGATGCCCCCAGCACCGAATTGGTCCATGGTGATGTAGCAAAGTCGCGAACCACGGGAAGGGATTCAAGGATTGAGGAAGTTTGGAGAGGCAAGAAGGAGCACGCGAGCAGAGCAGGGAATGGCGGATGATATATGTCCCAAGCCTGCAGCGGATCCTTGATCTTGACTGGGCAGTAGATAAGAAATGAACCGCGGCGTGTCGTCAATAAGCTTTGACCGGTTGATATCGCGAATGCTGGGGATGGGGGAGGGGTCCGAGGGGATCCATTCGGCTTAAGCTATAGCGTGGTTCATACATGGCCGGATTGAACCCCTCTACCACTCACGAGGGTGGAGCACCGTGGGTGGAAGTCGGGCGACCCCAGAGCGTCGCGTGCGTTACATCGGCGTTCTAGCGCCATTAGGTTACACCGATGATAAGATCAATGCTCATCAGTCGGTTTAGATCAGAGCAGGCAGGTCGTGTGCAGTCGCCAAGAGAGTAGAGCCTTGGCCTTGTGCTTGGTAGTCCTGAAGGTTGGTGCATTTTAGATTGGTTTGGCCACGGCCATGATCCTTCTATGCACGAGCTATAGAATATTCGATGCTCCACAGCGGGAGCCGAGGGCCTGATAAGCGCATCGTATGCTAGTCGTTGCAATGTGTTGATATCTTTTGGTGAGGCCGTACGAAATACGTCGCGAAAGATGAGGTTGAAACAGCAATCGCCACAAACAGCCACGGCGGACGGTGGCGGACCTTAGCAACGCTTGAACATCGGGCTTCAGCCGAGCGCCCGCATGTAGCACGTCAACCTCCTTGCCACCCCCCCAGGAACAAGACTTGCCTCGATTCGTGGTGCGCTGCGCTGTGCGACTGCCCGTGTTCCTCTCCACTTCGGCTCCGCCGTTCTTTGCTTCAAGTTGTGGAAGCAAACTCGGGGCTCCTCGGACTTACGTTCTTTGGCCACGTGAGGCATTGAAAGTTAGTCGAGTCCAGGCATGCGGGGCTGCATCCTGACAAAACCTTGATGGGGCGCGGCATCCGACGACAACGCGGACGCGAAGCGAGGATGGATTGCTGATTGCCTGCACGATACCGAGGATACCAACGCAGAGGTGAGAACGCGTGGTCTTGTCACGTCTCCACGACTGCCAACAACCCACAGTGCCGGAAGGAACTTGCGTTCGTCGCTTCAAGAGCATGTCACGCTGACCAGAGGGCAAGTACAACGCGTTGAGATCTGGACTTCGATTGTTGGTGGCCAACCGTGCATGCAAAACATGCTTTACGGAAAGATGCATACTCCGGACACGTTGTTTGAGCGGCTGTCGAAGTGCCCTTTTGGTGCAAAAGCACGAGAAGGATGAGGCCCGAGGAGAATTTCACCTCGTCTTGACTGACAGATGATGGCCCAGCGAGTTAGGCGTTCTCTCTTTGCCATGGCAAGCAGTCGAAGACTTGAGATACGTGGTAGCAATAGGAGGAAAGATCTCCCGGTTTCCGAGAACGTTGACTGCCGCCTCGTTTGCTTGACAAGCTGGTGCGCAATGGTCCTCAACCTGCCACGCGAAAAGATTGCAGAGGTGTTTGCGAGGGCAAGACTTCAACAGCCAGCTAAGTTTCCAGCTGCAACCTGCCCTGATAGCGGAAATCGGGCATCGGCTGGCGAGGCGAAGAGGATCGGTGCATCGCATTGTTTCGTGTTTCAGAGTTCGTTTTGTTGGTCTGGATAGCATGGACTCGTCCTGCCATATGGCCCACCGCCGCGCTCACGATGAGAGATCGTAATCGTGCTGCCATTGGCCTGCAGCGCAGCACGTGAAAGATGTATAGAGACTTACCTCCCCGGCATGATGCTACTGGGGCTGATCAGTGAAACAGCTCCACGCTGGACCGGCTGCCTGCATGTTATTTGAGACAGGATTCATACCATGGCATCTGCTTCGTTTCCCTGCAAACCTTCACCACTAGGCTGCCGTGCTAGACGGCATCTTGCTTACCTTCACATGAGAGGTGGGTCAGATAACTGTGGCGGTAGTGTCGGTTTGCTTTCTGGAGATGAGGTGACGTCGGTGATCACATGTCTCACCGCTAACGGCTAATCTGAAATCTTGCAAACGGAAGGCTTCACATCTTTCTTGTGAACCTCTTCGTTTGTCACATCAACATTCGTTTCCGTTTCGCTCATACACACACTCGTTTTGTACCGATGTTCACGACAATAACCACAGTCATGAATTTCAAGGCGAAGGACGATGAGGGTGGCCTGTCTGGCCTACGCTCCGACAAGTCAGTTCAGCGCCTCGAGCAGATATCAGCACTTCGCACTCGCGGCATCGGAGAAACCATCGACCTCCCTCAGCTGGTCGTCTGCGGAGACCAAAGCGCTGGCAAGAGTTCTGTGCTCGAGGGCATCAGCGGTATCCCGTTCCCACGTGATGAAGGAGTCTGTACCAAGTTTGCCACTGTAAGTGAAGAACATCATCCACTGTGTAACGCACATGCTATGCACATAATGCCTAGACTGATCATACCATTCTTATCTTACAGGAGGTGATACTTGAGCACACCGAAGGCGAGAAGAACATATCAGCAAGCATCATTCCGCATGGCACTCGCTCCGATCCGGATAAGCTGAAGCTGCAAGCTTTTCACCGCAACATCCACGACTTCAAAGAACTGCCAGATGTCATCGCCAGCGCCGGAGCGCTCATGGGTCTTCGCGGCTATGGCAATAATGCGTTTGGTCCATCTTTCTCCGAGGATGTGCTGCGCATCAAGTACAGCGGTCCCACAGGCCTTCACTTGAGCATCGTGGATCTTCCCGGGCTTATCTCGACTGCCAGCGAGGAGCAGACTGAGGAAGATGTTCAAACCGTGCATCGAATGGTCAATTCATACGTTGAGAAGCCACGCACGACCATCCTGGCTGTCGTGCAGGCCAATAACGACATTGCGAACCAGAGCATCATCCGGAAATCGAAGCAGTACGACCAGGCGGGAGTAAGAACCATCGGCATCATCACGAAGCCAGATCTTATCAACGTGAGCGCCGAGGTCAGGATCGCAGCTCTAGCCAAGAACCAGGATACTACCAAGCTGAAGTTAGGCTTCTTCTTGCTTAAGAATCCAACGCCTGTGGAGCTGGCTAACGGCATTACGCTCGCCCAGCGTTCCGCCAATGAGCTACGATTCTTCCAGTCTTCGCCATGGAGAGAGCAAAAGCTCGACAGTGGTCGTGTAGGTGTTGGCAAGCTCAGAGACTTCTGCCAGAAGTTGCTTGACCAGCATATCGAGCGGGAGCTGCCGAAGGTGCGCGAAGAGATCAAAGCACTCATCAAAGAAACGGAGCAAGAACTCGTCCAGCTGCCAGAGGAGCGTCCTACAGTCGGACATCTACGCGTATATCTCGCACGCCTGGCTATGCAGTACCACAGTCTGGCGGAGTCTGCTCTCAACGGGGATTATCACACCGCCAACTCGACCTTCTTCGCGTCCGAAGAGACTGAGACTGGTGCTTCCAGACTCCGCGCATTGATCCATGAGGGAAACACAACTTTCCGCGAATGCATGCACCTCTACGGGGAGACTTACAAGCTCGCCACTGCTTTCGTCAACATAGCCAAGTCCACAGGGGCCAGTACCGAGACAGGCGACTGGTATGGCAGGATGATGGAAGGTATGGAGGCCGACGATGATGAGTTGCCATTCGAAGATGCATTGAAGGAGGCTCAAACGTATGTCACGGAGAAGGAGTTGAGGGCCTGGGTGAAATCAGTAAGGCTATTTCTCTACATATCAAGGCGGACCACATACTAACAACATACTCCAGACATACAAGCACAGTCGCGGACGCGAGCTGCCCGGCAATTACAACCAAGTCCTCCTCACCGAACTCTTCCACCGTCAGTCTAAGAAGTGGTCATCTATTTCAGAAGCACACTTGAAGAACACCACCCGCAACATCACCGTATTCGTCGACAGGGCGATTGCGCATCTCAACATCGAGGAGCATGTAGAGGCCGGCATCTTCGAAGGCATCGCCGCCGAGATCGACAAATGCGGCAAGCTTGCGGAAGAGGAGCTGAGGAAGCTGTGCATTGACGAAGCACAGCAACCTGTCACGTACAACCACTACTACACGGACAACGTGCAGAAGTCGAGACTGGACGCTTTGAAGAAGACGATCGAGAAGGCTGTTGGGAAGGCTAGCAGCGCCCAGGATCAGCCGCCACCGGTCTTCGGCAGCAATAGTACTACGACAAACGCCAGCGTTTTCAATGGCAACAGTCCATTCAACATGTCTGCGGATGCGCTTATTGCTCTTCTCTCGAAGTCTGTCACTGTCGACATGGACGAGCAGGCATGTACGGAAGCTTTGGCTGGGCTGAATGCGTACTACAAGGTAAGTGATCTAGCATTGCTACCCTTTCGATCTCCTCTGACACAATGTAATTTAGGTGGCCCTCAAGACCTTCATCGACAACGTCTGCAGGCAGGTGATCGAGCGGCATCTCCTCCGTCCCCTGCCAGACATCTTCTCGCCCGACCGTGTTGCAGGTTACACGGACGAGCAGCTGTCCCGCCTTGCCGGCGAGCAGCCAGATGTGGTAGAGAAGAGGAAGCAGCTTCAGGAGCAAGTGGAGAATCTGAAGGCTGGGTTAAGCGACTTGCGCAATTGAGCGGCGCATCACCACGAAGAGATTGTGCTGCGATATGATTCGAGCTGACGCTGTACGCTATGGGCTGGATCGAACGAGACATGTGTGCTGAACGATAACTGAATAGAGACGACGAGTACATGAAAGAGCATTTTGGCTGCGCCCAATGCATGTAAACAGAAGCAAGATTGACCAACCTTTATAGCAAACCAAAGCACGACCGGCCATTTATCTTCGCGAGCCACCCAAACGCCTTCCGACCCTGATGTGTGAAAGTAAGGCTGTTGCTCACGGCGATCGCTGTCAGCTTATCCCAAGTTCGGATCCGGACCAATGCCGATTGCCTTGACCATCCTCTTCACCTGGCCTTCGAAAGACTTTCATTCTCGTTTAATCGATAGACGTGGGCACGCTGACCTTGCTCGTGCTTGCTATCCCATGACGGCAGGACAGGGAGCCAGCGGATGGAGAGGTGACGACTTGTGCGTCACTTCATACCCTTCGACTCTCTTCCTTCATCCACTCGACGCCCGCCGAAGCATATGACCTCCGTACCAGCGTTAGATACGTCAACAGCCACACCCAGGAGCGTGGAGTCTCATATGATGCCGAAGGCAATGTCGAGACCTCAGCCGCCTCACCAAGGACCGTACCCAGCGTAAGCGTGATCTTCCAACGTGGAGCCGATCCCTGCGTTGATTGCCAGCGAAGAAGAATTCCTGGTCGTCACTGCCCCCTACGAAGTCCCAGAAGAGTTCAGAGACCCCATCACGAACAACTTCAAGATCACCCGCGAAGTCGTCGGCAATCGCAGCGCCTCAGCCGCACTCTGGCCGTGGTAGAGGCAGGACAGATCGAAAGTGGACGGCCGATCACTCCGGAGTGTCCAAACGAGAGCAAGGGAGATGACCATTATATAGACATTCACGGCTAATGTTGCAGGGTGTCAATAGAGTCGCCAAGCATGTTGAGCCATCACGTTGGTTGTCAACATTGACGCCTCTACAGGAGCGCATATATGTATCAAAAGGCACGGAAACCACGCCGCTTGAATAGTATCACAGTAGCCGGTGTCGATAGAGAGTCTACCTCTTTGACCGACAACTCGACAGGTGCTAAGTTGTGGTTCTCTCCAGACACGGTAAAAGGGTTTCAGTTGTGCAGCCCTGATTATGCAGGTACGAGGTCTGGTATGATCTCAACTTAGCTGTTCTTAGCGATCGAAGGTATCAAAGCCGTAGATCCTCGCAAGGTAAAGGCGAGTATCACGTGATGGCGATGGCACGCAGAGGGCTAGGAGACTGTTGGCGATATCGTTGGCAATGATTGTGCTGTATGTGCGAGCGATCGATCGACGGTATAGAGCTGTAGTTGGCGAGCATGAACAGCCGAGACAGCGCATGTGGGAATGGGCCTATCTCATCGTACTTGTTCAAAAGAAGGCTACCTTGTTTAGGGCTTGAAATTCGTGATGCGTGTGTTAACAACTGCATTGGTTCCCACCTGTTCGTGGCTCTTGAATATTCATGAAGTCACTCAGTAGTGTGTATGTCATTAGTATATAATCGATTGCACGCCTTCACCGCTGCTATCTGCCGAGTTTCTCTGATAATGTATCTTCGTGTCGAGATTGACAATGCCGTCTCAAACTCAGCCTCCACCGACTCCTCGCTCACCACAGACCAGAGCAGTCAGTGATGCATTCCTTCGCAAGACGTCACTTTTCCCCCAAGCCCGAGTCAACAGACGTGATCGCCTCGACTGCCTTCCCTCCAACGACCAACGGATCCGCTGCCACCACAAAGAAGCACATGCGGGTCCACTCCGTCTCACTCGGGTTCCGCCGCAGATGCTTCGTGCCTCGTTGAATGAAGACATCCCCAGGCTTGCCGACACGAACATCGCCGTCGCCCACTTGGTTCTCAATGGTGCCGTGGATGACGATACTGTAGTCAATGCTATCCGTACGGTGCATGTCACTCTTGAAGCCGGGCGCGAAGTCGAAAAGGCGCATATTGGTCCCATTCTTCGTGACGATATCAGAGGCTTTGATCGTACCGGACGTGTATGCCTTCAAGTCGGCGTCGTCGGTCGTTACAGCAGGCGATGTAGTCGTGACCCACAGCAGGGAGGAGAACGCCTCGGGCGAGAACTCAAGCCACATGGGATCCGCGGAAGCGATTTGCTCTGGTAAAAATTTGGAGACTCCTTCCTCGTCGTGCGTGGTGATGTATCGGCTTGGTGCGCGAAAGCCAGACTTGTCGTTGGGCATGCCATCTTGATTCTTGCTTGTTTTCGGGCCTCCCTGTCTGAACTGTACAGAATAAGACTTCCAATAAACCCGGAGCTTGTTTGAGTCTTACTCAAATCAAGGCAGTATCGTCGGTCTATATAGAGGGTGAAGCACACTCATTGTGAAGCTGGAGTTTACGACTGATGATTTCCAAGCAACATCAGGCTATTATGAATCAACGATGGAAAAGGTGGTATACTAAGACCTTCGATCCGGGTGGTTTGATATGAGCATGCCGATTAGCGTTTTTGTTTCGTCCTTATTCGGCTCCGCACGGCTGAGCCTCGACAATTTGGCCCAGCATACAGGATTCCGATGGCTCGACCGGAAGGCTTCGTAATCTTGTCGAGATGTTGCCTGGTCTCCATGCGTCTCCTCATCAACGTACTCACCTCTAACCTTCCCAAGCCTGTTGGGGTCGAATGATGAATTGATGATGGAAGTCTCCGAATATATTCAGCCGCGTAGGTGGCCATTGCAGCGCGGCCGCCGCTCTAATCGATCCAGTATACACAGAATCCAGAACGTGCTTACACGTCGTCGGCAGGAAGTGGGTGTTTCTGATGGTGTGTACGGAAACCTGAGATTGGGTGTTGGACAGCCAAGTTGTGGTTGGAGGGAAAGCCAGTGACGGAGTGACGGTCGTACACCCGCTAGCGCCTGCTACGTGTCTTAAAACCTCATCCTTTGAAATACCTAAGATCACTTCACTTGATGTACAGACAGACCCCCCACATCGTGGAAGAGACAACCTACCGCTCTGAGTATCCATCTGTGTCTTCACTCATCAGAGAACAAAAATAGCGTTCAGGTCACTGGGCCGCACCCATCGACTGTTCATGAACAGGCAGGCAGGCTCATGTCCTCGCATAGGCGCCCATATTTACACTCTCGCCTGGCCATGACCTTCCCCTACATTCCCCTACTTCTCCCCACCCCCACCACTCCGCTCACTCCTCACACTCGCCCCCGTCCGGCTCCGACTCCTCCCACCCTTAACCTCGTCCATCACCTCCTTCAACGCGCCCTCGCCACCCAGCTTACCCACCCTGCCCGCTAACGCCGTGTTCTCCCTCTGCAAACCCTCGACCTGGTCCCGGAGCAAATCATTCTCCTTCCGCAACCACTCCGCCTGCCCCCGCGCCTCGTCCCGTTCGCGCGCAACCTGCGACAACTTCTCCCCTTCATCCCTCTTCCGTCTCCGCTCTTCCGCTTTCTTCGTATGTCGTGCTTTCTTCGCCTCGAGCTTCTCAATCTCCTTCCGGTGTCGCTCCTCGGTCTTGCGGATCTCGCGTTCCATCCGCTCGCGAGCTTTGCTTGAGTCGGACTCTTCTTTCTGTTGCGAGGACTTCAGTTTCCCTTCTTCCGCTTCGCGCTTCTTCGCAAGTTTCTGGTCGAGCTTTTCTCGCTGTTGATTTATGCGATATACCTCTTTCTCGTGGGAGTTCATATTCTTCTTCTCCGACTTCGAGAGCGAGGTTGAAGAAGCACTCTTCACGGAGAGATTCTCGGTTGATTCGCGAGGCTGAGCTTCCGGGGCGGTCGAGAGTCGTCGCATTTCTTCAGCGGAGAGGAAGGAGTCGATGGAGGAGGTGTCTGACGTGTCTGAAGAGTCGTCCGGGGCTGGAGAGTCGGTACCTAGTTGGCGGTTCACGAAGCCGGCTACGGGGGCTAGGGCGTAGTTGTTCACGCCCGAGACTACTGTTTGGCCGACGGTGGAGAGCATGCCGCCTTCGGTTTCTTGTTGTCCATCTTGCGATTGAACGACTGGGTCTCCGTTCGAGGTATCCCGCGTCGGCTCCTGAAATGTCTGCGGTGCAGCTTCTTCTGGTTTCGGCTTCACCGTGTTCATGCTTGCCTCATTAGCCTCCCTCTCCCTTGTTGGAATACCCGTCTCCTGCGCTCGTATCTCATCCGTCACCATCTTCGAATTCGTAAGCTGTAGCTCCAGATCATCGTCCTGGCCCGGCACAGTCTCATAAGCACACGCCCAATCCAAAAACTTCGTCACATCCGTGAGCATCGCACCAGGCGTGCCTCGATCGATCAAAAACCGTGGTATCCCACCCGCGGGATCACTCCTTGTAATCATAATCCACTCCACAGGATTCAACTCCGGATCAATGGTCTCCTCGCCATCCTTCGTCAAATCCGCCGTCGACTTCGACATGTGCAACGGAATCTCCCGCACCAGTTCAACAGACTCGTACTGCCCTCGCACAAAACTCGGCCTCGTTTGAGCCTCGTCATGCTGCAACGGCCTCGAGACAACCATATAGCTGCGCGGCACATGCTTGCTTCCACTTCCCAGCTCCGCTCCACTCTTCTCCGTCAACCCCTTCTCCGTCGTCAACAGCAAAGTCAAGAAGTCCCGCGGACTGACTGGCGAAGGCATCTGTGCGCTCAGCTGGTAGACCTCCACCCTTCCCACACCATCCACATCTATCCTCTCTACCCTTCGATCCGCACTTAGCCCTCTCTTCGCGCCGGCTCCAGGTGCTCCCTGCTCAAGCAATGTTTCCGGAAACTCCCGCTTCAACGCCTTCTCAAACTTCCCAAAGCTTATCCCCTCCATGATCTGGTGCCGTGCGAACCATGCTCCATGTCTGTCATGCCCAGCCATCTTGTACAACGCCACATTGAGCGGATTCTCCTTGGCCGAGTACTTCATCGGCTTCCCCCATTGTTTCTGAAGCGCAGCGTGTGCAGCATCCGGTGCTGCGGGTCGTGCGGCAGAGGAGTGGATGTCTTTGGCCGATTTGGCAGAGTTGGGCGTAGTGAATTGGGGTTGGGCGGTTGCGAAAGAGTTGCCATTGGGTGGTGGAGGGACGGAGTTGACGAGGAGTTCGGCGGCGGAGAATATGTTGGTGAGGTAGGGAGAGAGTTCTGCTTTATTGTCGTGAGGGGTGGATGACCAGGTGGTGGGGGAGAGGTTCTTGAGAGCGTCGTGGAGGTCGGCCATGTTGAGGGTGGGTATGGCCGTGTCAATGGTCGTAGCAGAGTATCTCCGACGCCAATGGATTGTAGATCTCGATATTGTGCAACAATGGCAGAAACGTAGACGTCAATTGCTACCAACAATGTGTTCTCGATAGCCAGAGTGAAGAACTACGTATGGATTGCGTTTGGCATGTGACAATTGCCCCGATTGATCCACGGAGAGGAAGCAGGGAACCAAATGCAGGGAAAACCGGATGTCTGCTTCTAAGCCTCGAGCGGGTTGCAACATTCAATGCGGTCGTAGTGTGCCTTGACGAGGTATATGTACCTAGCTCACCATAGCCCACAACAGCTGCGGTATTCTACGCACAGTTATTCTAATCGTCGTAAGATCTCACAACGCCCGTAAGGTTTCGCTGCGAGATCGAGCATCGTCATGCCGCGGTCAAGCAAAGCCAAGCATTTCGGGAGGATCCCGAGGAAGCGAGGAAGCAATGCCTTGACTACAAGGGTTAGGGTTGCCATCAACAAACACTCTAGCATCTTGCATGTGATTGTCGACGAGTATGCCGGTTGTACCATGAACTCAGACCCGCCAAACACACAAGTCGAATAACGACAAGTGAAACGGGTACTCGCTGATCAAGTCCATCCAACACATATAGCTCGCCTCCGCTGGTCGGACCCGTCAACATGGACGCGGCGCAGCACCACACATTCCTTAATCCAACGACATACTTCAGCATCGCTTGCGTCGCCTTCTCTATTCTAGCTCTCTCCGCTGTCTGGAGGAATCAACAACCAACAGCACCAAAGCAAGAAGCACCAAGACCGAAGCCCATCCGCAGACGAGGCGTCGACAGCATATATGTCTCGGAGAGCCCATTTCGACATCTGGACGATGAACACCCAGTCGAGTCCACGTCACGACAGCTATCGAACTTGATCGAGCTCAGTGCCTATGTCGCGAAAAGCGTACGCTCGAAACAGGATGGAATCGAGGCCGACCGGCTTACGGTGGCGACGCTGCTGAGCGAGCTGGCAACTTTGACGACGAATCTATGCCGGCTGCAGCAACAACAGTCAAACCTGGATTTCGGTGGCAACGATGCCACACCCGCCTGCTTAGAAACTATGCTGCTCGGTCTGCGCGAGACGCTCCTGCTCGCCCAGAGCACGATTGATAGCTCGGGGATGAAGACCGAGAGCATGTTGACTGCCGTTGTGCAACAACTGCGAGATCAACGGCCAACGATGGCATTCTTGCTGGAAACGACGGACATCAAGCTCAACTTGCCACCCACACCGCCATGTGACGCAGATTTGCAGTCTCCAACAAAGGACTACCCATCAAGCGGATCGAGGCTACTGCCTCCGCAGACACCAATGCCGACTGGCTTGACACCAGCCATGGACGCCAAAGCCTGGATCGAGCCGCCACCGGAGTACTCCCCACCAGCCGCAAGTTCAAACATCATGCTCCAAGTCGAGAAGACTGCCCACAAAACCTCCCTCCCAACCCCTCCAGAGTCCTCTCCCTCCTCCACCAACTCCTCCACCACCCCACCCCAATCCTCCGCCTTCTTCGAAGCAGTAACCTCAAACTCCCTCCCCACCCTCCTCCACCTCCTTTCACTCCCACACGCCGATCCTAACACCACCGTCGGCCCCCACGCCCGCACCCCCCTCCACCAAGCCGCCCTGCTAAACCACTCCACCCTCATCGCCCCTCTCCTACGCG
>JAABUL010002361.1_pt1 | contig 31551 bp, 37 predicted proteins | sample 5559151 | NCBI WGS metagenome assembly JAABUL01 (sample SAMN10711876, study PRJNA513368) | rock metagenome | isolation source: Antarctica rocks | place: Antarctica: Victoria Land, Pudding Butte sud
CCAAGCCGATCAAGTGGACGTACAGCGGCCGCGTCATGCCCACGGAGCAAGCCGCCGCTCCAGCACCACCCACGCAGGCCCAGGCCGCGTAATATGCGGAAGGTTTTCAGGCGAAAGGTACTAGGGGCAGCCCGCGCGGAGTGTGAGGCGGAGAGGAGGAGCGACGCGCCAGGAAGCCGAACCTGAATTGATCGCGCGGGCGTGCCACCTCCGCCGACGGGCAGCAGGTAGTCCGACTGCGCTTCTACGACGACCTCAGCTTCGACGCTGTGGCCGCGCGGATGGACCGCAGCGAGGGGGCGGTCAAGCAGTTGTTGCGGCGGACGCTCACGGCGTTGCGCGGGCGCATCCATGAGGAGGGCTGGCACGATGGCGACGGGTGAGCACAATGATCCCTCCACTGAAGAGGCGCTGGAGCGAATGCTGATGGCGGTGGTTCCGTTGCTGCGGCGGCGCGCGGCCGTGGGCGCGCCCAATCCCGCCTTCGTCGCTCGGACGCGTGCGCGGCTCATGTCCGGCGTGGCGCCGGTTGCATACCCCGGCGTGGCACCGGTCGTGGCTTCGTCCCCCGTATCACGTCGACGCCGTCTGCTTGGAGGCATGCGTGGCATCGTGGCAGGGTTGGCGGCCGCCATCCCCAGGGTCTGTAAAAGGTCGGGCCTCCCACTGGGAGCGCGGACGTCTCGTCCGTCCCCGCCGGCCGCGGGCGCGGGCGAGCCATCCCCGCCGGGCCGGCGCGGCGCCGCCCGTCCGGCGCTCATCGCCCCGGATACCGGGGCGGACGAGACGTCCACGCTCCCAGAGCCGACGGGGCGGGCGCGTCGTCGAGGCGGACGTGTGACCGCCGGTGGAGAGCGTCCAATTGATCCCCGTGGGGAGTATCGTCGCGGCGTGGACCGCGGTGCGCGGCCGGCAGGTCCCGCTGGCCGTCGAGGGCGTTCCACCGCACACACGGGCTCCAGCCGCCAGCGTGATGCGCGGCGTCGCGCTCACGCACGTCCTGAGCACGGGAGCCGATGGGCGGTCCTATCTCGTCCCAGCCTACCACTTTACCGGAACGGCGCGGCTGCGCGGGATACACGACGGGGCGCGCGTCTGCTACGCGCTGGCGCCCGCCGGTCAAGAGGGGACGACGACGTGACCTTTCAAAGTTCGTCCCCTTCCATACGCTTTCAAGCGTAGGCCAATGACGGGCGCCACGGTATGCTGTGTCCAGACCAGTGGTGGTGTATTTCTGTCGTGGAGGGAGGGCGCTAAACGATGCGGGAGCGACGCATGTGTGACCATCTGGTGGTGGCCGGATCGTCGGTCGGGGTGATCGCACGCCTACTTGTGCTGGACCATGCTTTGCCCGCCCCCTATGTGGCCGCCCTGCGCCGTGCCCCTCCACAGTGCGGTCGCCGTAGCGAGACATGCGCCCCTGGGGACGCGCCAGGGAGGGCGTATGGCTGAGGCGCCGCCGGCCGCGCGCGTGGTAGCGCGGCGCGTGCTCCTTTATGAAGCGGGAGGACGTATGGAGCCTGCGGCGCTGGCGGAGGCGGCCGCGCGCCGACGCGCGGCTGCGCGCGCGGCTGGCCGATCTGATCGGTCTGACCGGGTACACGACGCTCCTCGCCCGTGCCGTGCGCCTGGCGCAGGCCGACATCCCCGCCCTGGCAGGAGTCACGGTCGTCGCAGGGGAGCCAGAGGCGGAGGGGAGCCTGCGCGGCGTCCCTGCGTTCGCGCGGGCCAGTGGCGATGCGGCGGGCATCGAAGCCGGCCTGAGCGCCATCCTGGCCCACGTCATCGGGCTGCTGATCACGTTCATTGGGGAGGATCTGGCGCTGCGCCTGGTCCATGAGTCCTGGCCGGAGCTGGCGTCTGACCAGGCCGCATCGGAGGGACACGCATGAGTGAGAGCAACACGCCGCCCGTGACCATCACGCGGCTGCCCACGGGCGTCCCTGGCCTCGACGAGGTGCTCGGCGGCGGGCTGCCTGAATACTCCTTTACCGTGATCGCGGGCGCCCCCGGCGCGGGCAAGACCACACTGGCCCATCAAATCTTGTTCACCCTGGCCTCCTCCGCGCGGCCGGCCCTGTATTTCAGTGTGATGGGCGAGCCGATGCTCAAGATGCTGCGCTACCAGCAGCAGATGGCCTACTTCGACCCGGCCAAGGTGGGCGACGCCATCCAGTACGTCAACCTGAGCGACGCGCTCCAGACCACCGATCTCGCCCAGGTGTTCGCTGACATCATGCGGCGGGTGGAGGAGGTGAACCCCAGCCTCGTCGTGCTCGATTCCTTCCAGAATATCGCGCACCTGGCGACGGGGGGAGAGGAGCTGGAGGTGCAGGGCTTCGTGCAGCGCCTGGCGCTGCATCTCACGAGCTGGCAGGCCACGACCTTCCTGCTCGGCAATTATCGCGCCGAGGAGTTGGGCGGCAACCCGGTGTTCACCGTGGCCGACGGGGTGCTCTGGCTCTCGCAGGTCACCGACCACAACTCGGTGGTGCGCAAGCTGCAGGTGGTCAAGATGCGCGGACAGGAGTTGATGCCCGGCCTGCACACCATGCGCCTGGACCAGGCCGGGCTGCAGGTGTTCCCGCGCATCACCAGCGGTCACGGCCCCGCGCAGGAGCAGGGAGACCGGACGCGCTCGCACGGACGCGCCACGATCGGCGTGCCGGGGCTGGACGCGCTGCTGGACGGCGGTATTCCGGTCGGCGACGCGGTGCTGGTGAGCGGCGCCTCGGGCACGGGCAAGTCGGTGCTGACCGCGCAGTTCATCGCGGCCGGGGCGAGCCGGGGGTCATCGCCGTCTTCGAGGAGCACCCGCAAGAATACATGCGGCGCGCGCAGCGGCTGGGCCTGGACCTGGAGGACATGGCGCGCCAGGGCACCCTTGCGGTCGTGTACATCCGGCCGCTGGATCTCTCGCCGGACGAGACGCTGGGGGCGATCCGCGCGGCGGTGGCGCGGGTGGGGGCGCGGCGCGTGGGGCTGGCGGAGCCGGAGCTGGACGCGGTGTTCGACCGCCTCGTCGCCTTGGGCTACGCGGCGCGGCGGGAGCAGGTCGGGGCTGTGACCGTCTACCAGCCGGTGGCGCATTCACCCCAGTAGAGCGACATGGACTTCTTCCCTCGCCCCTTGAGGGAGAGGGGGTTGGGGGAGAGGGGGAGAAGGAACGTATGGCCGAACGAGAGGAAGAGATGAACGTTACGCGCCGCCGGCGCTGGCGGCCCCGCGCGTCCGCCGCGCCGCCCCCGGTGGAGTTGCGGGACGTCAACGAGCGGCTGCTCATCGCGGGACTGCGGGAGCAGGAGTTGACCGCGGCCCTGGAGGCTGAGCGGGCGCGACTCGCGGTGATTCTGGCCGGCATCGGCGACGCCGTGCTGGTGGTCGACGAGGCGGGGACACTCGTGCGTGCCAACGCGGCCTACGCGCGCATGTTTGGCGGCGCCGGCGCCCCCCTCGCGCCGGAGGACGCGCAAGGCCGGGCACTGTCGCCCGCGGAGACGTCGCAGGCGCGTGCGTAGCCACCCCTCGGTCAGACAGCGGCCGCAGAGGAGGCGGCCGCCATACCGCTCACGCCGTCGCGCATACGCGTGCGGGGCCAATGTGAACGGGGGCATTGTCCAGCAGGCTATCCAGCGCTCGGCGGAGCATGCGGGCGTTGCCGTGCACGGGCGAGAGGTGCGATTTCCAGAATTAGCGTAGAAAACACAACCCCTAATTACGCGTAAGCCCATTTTAGCACGCGTGTAAAATTCCAAAATTAGCGTGTAAAAACTGCGCGATTCCAAAATTGGCGTATAAAAAATCGGTGGGCTGGCTTGAGTCTAGTGGACTCAACAAGAAGCAGCATTCCAGAATTAGCGTGGAAAAACGCGGATACCACAATGTCCCTCTGTGTCTACTGTAGGTGTAGGTGGCTGATGCGTCGCTCGCATCAACCACCTACACAAGTATGTCCATCGGGGTCTATTCTGCCCTAGTCACGATTAGCTGCAGCAGTCGGGACCACAACACGCTTCACCTGATGCCGCGACCAGTATCTCCCGGTCGATGCTCCGTGGCGTGATACCCATCGCGAGGGGCTTCGTCGCGCGAACGAAGGCGCTGGCCAATTTGCCGTCGCCCTCTTCCCAGCCTGCGGGCAACGTGCCAACGTCCAGTCCGGCCTCCTCAACCGTATACCGGCGCGTGATCTCCACGCCCACATCCGCGAAACCCGCGCTCGTGAGCAGGTCCGTATAGGCGTCGACCTCAAGCGCGTCAGCCAGACACACCACCCAGGCCTCCATGTTACGGTGCAGCTCGGCGGGCGCCGGCCCGTCGGCGATCACGTCGGAAACGGCGAAGCGTCCGCCTGGCTTGAGCACGCGGAAGGCCTCGCGCAGGACCTGCTCCTTGTCGGACGAGAGGTTGATCACGCAGTTGCTGATGACCACGTCTACGCTGTTCGCCGGCAAAGGGATATCCTCGATACGCCCCTTGAGGAAGGCCACATTGGTCGCGCCCGCCCTGGCCTTGTTGTCCAGGGCCAACGCCAGCATCTCGTCGGTCATGTCCAACCCGTACACGAAGCCCGTCGGCCCGACGCGCTTGGCGCTCAGCAGCACGTCAATGCCGCCGCCCGACCCGAGGTCGAGCACGGTCTGCCCCGCGGTGAGGCCGATCAACGCGGTGGGATTGCCGCAGCCGAGCGAGGCGAGTACGGCCTCAGCGGGGGAGACTCTCTGTCTCGGTCGCGTCGTAGAGGTTGCCCGTGACCACATCCTCGGCGCCGCGCGTGGAGCAACAGGCGCCCCCGCCATCCTGCACGCTCCGGGCCGCGCCGGCATACCGCTCGCGCACACGCTCCGTGATCGCGTTGGCCATGATGGTCTCTGTCGTCGTGTCCTGGTTCATCGTTTCTCTCCTATTGGAGGGCGTTTCCTAACTTGCTCAGGATGGGGTAGGCTGACCTCAAGAGCGCGGTGTGGTCCCCGCGCCAAGGAGGTCAGCCCATGGTTCCAACTCCGTGCATATCCACGGCTCCAGTCCCGCCCCCAGCATACCAGCGTGCCGTCGCCAAACGCGGCCCCGCCCTGCATATCGACGCGCTCGCGCTCGTCACACGCCTGCATCTGCTCGCGCTGTGTCGCCTGGCGATCCAGCAGGCGCACCGACGTTGCCCCCCACCCCTGCCGGCCGGGCCGGGTGGCGCCCCGCGCCGCTACACGGAGGAGTCGCTGCTGCTGATCGCACTGCTGCGCACCCTCTGGCGCCTCTCGCCGCGCGCGATGACGGACTGGCTGCGCGCCTGGCCCGCGCTCGCCTTTGCCTGTGGGTTGCCGGCCCGCGCCGATGGCGCGCCCTGGGTACCTTGCCCCTCCCAACAGGGGAAGCGCGCCGCTCGCGCCGGCGCTCCACCGTGCGCGACGCTCTTCGTGCTCGTCGTCAAAGAGGCGCTGCGCCGCCGCGTCATCGGCGCGCGCGACCTTATTATCGATAGCGCCCCGATCAAAGCCTGGCGCCGCGCCGATCCCGACGCCCACCACGGCCATGCCCCCGCCCATCATCCCAGCGCCTTCCTGCGTGGCTACCGCGTCCATACCCTGCTCTGTCGCGGCTCCGGCCTGCCTGTGTTCTTCCGCCTCGCCCCCGCCAACAGGCACGACGCGCCCTTCGCCAAGCCCCTGCTCGCCGCCGCCGTCACCCTCTACAACCTCCGGCCGCACGTCGTTCGCCTCGACGCCGCCTACTGGGGACCGGCGCTCATCGCCTGGATCCACACCGTCATCGGCGCCACCGCCGTCATCCCCTTCAATCCCAAGCGCCTCACGGACCGTTCCTGCTTGCCGCCCACCTGGACGCGCGCCGAGTTGGGCAAGCGCTCCAGTATCGAGCGCTTCTTTGGCCGCGTTTTCCTGTTCTTCCGCCTGCAACGCCCACCCCTCGCCGGCTGGTCGGCCGTCACCTGCCAAGTCGCCCTCACCTACACTGCGGTCATTGTCGTCGCGCTCATCGCGCACGAGGCCGGTCGGCCCGACCTCATCCGTTCCCCCGCCCGCGTCCTTGCCCACTGCTGGGAGGGTCTCCTATGAGTTAGGAAACGCCCTCTCCTATTGCTCAATCTCTCGTAAGGCGATCATGGGGCGCGTCGTGCGCTTGGTGACTAGTGGCGGTACAGGCTGATCTCCTGTGTCTTCATCCGGGTCTGCTCGCGGATGGCTTCATGCCGGCACGCCGAGGTGCAGACTTCGCCGCATTCCTCACCCCAATGTCTTTCAACGAGCAATCAGAATGGATCACGACGGGGGAAGTAGTGTCGTAGAGGCGGATCAATCAACAAGCCCGGCCCATGTCTTTCGTCGTCGTGGTCACTCACATGGCCTCCTTCACCCCGTCCGCACCAGGACCCAGTTCATAGGGTAACTGGTCAGGAAGCCCACCATCATGCCGATCTGCATCATGAACCAGTAGACGGCGCGATCCGGGTGCAGGGTCGGGTGGAAGAAGACGACGGCCATCAGGGCCATCCAGCCAAAGAGCCCCACCTCGAACGCGGTCAGGGAGAGGGTGTCTGCCTTGAGCGCCGCTCGCACACCCTGGCCGGGACTGAGGTGGCGCATAGGGACAATGGCAAAATACTGGAAGGCGATACCCAGCAGGTAGGCCAGCGCGAAGTCCGCGATGTACTCCGGCCACAGGCTGACCCCGGCGATCGTCACGCCCAGGAAGAAGACTACCGCCTCGCCGATGATATCGCCGAGCGTACAGCCGGCTCCGCAGTGGGTCGTGGCCTTGAACACGGTCTGCCAGAATGCCGGGCGGGCGGCGCACCGCTCCCGGCCCTGCCGGCCCATCACCCCGTACGCCCACAGCCCGAGCGGCCCCAGATACAGGGCCGTGATAGGCCACGCCCACTTCATCACGCCCATCATGTCCCGCTTGCACGCGAGGATGTCCAGGAGGATCAGGGCGGACGAGAACAAGGCGAGGGCAAGCCAGATGATAGCGAGCACGGGCAACCAGGACGGCATGAGCAGGCTTCCTTTCGTGTGACGTCACATGACGATCATCCTGACGCGGTGGACGTGGAGAGGGTTACGCTCCCGCGGCAGGGCGATGGTGGTCAGGGGCGCCGGCGAGGGGTCCGCGTTATAGCGCTCCGGGTCGGCGTCGAACGCCCCGGAGCAGCCGCGCGAGCAGACCCACTACGTCGCGCCGTCGTGCGTCCGGTGAGCGGCCACGTCCGCGATAGGCGTCGCCATCCCGCGGACAGGATCGCTCTTCTCCTCGTCCAACCCGTCCGACGGTCGGACGTCCACCGCGTCTTGTGCCTGCGTGGCATAGCGCGCGGGATCTCCGTCGAACGTCCGGGCGCAGTCGGTCGAACAGAACCAATAGGCTGTGCCCGCATAGGATCGCTCGGCCGCCGCATCCTCCCTCTTGACGGCCATGCCGCAGACGGGATCGGTTACCTCCCCCTCCGCCGTGGCCCCGGACATCCCCTCCGGCTGCGCCCCTGGCGCGACGAAGCGATCCGGATTCTGCACAAACCGTCCGTGGCAGCGATCCGAGCAGAAATAGTAGGCGTGGCCGGCATGGCGCGCCGTGGCCGGGGCATTGGCGGTCTGCACCTGCATGCCGCAGACCGGGTCAGTGGCGTAGCCGGCGCCGCCGCCGAAGCGTTGCTGATTGCGGTTGAGCCAGTAGAGCGCCGCGAAGACGGCCAGGAAAATGATGTTGAGGATGGTGGTGTAGTCCCATCCGATGCTCTCGACCACGATCTGCGCGGGCCGATGCACGGGGACCAGGTTGAGCGCCTTGAACAGGTACTCGACGATCAGGCCCGCGGCCGACATGACGAACCAGGACAGGGCGACCAGACGCAGGGTGAGCCGACCGCCGTAGAACTTGCGATAGATCAGGATGAGCGGGAAGGTGATCAGGTCGGCGAAGATGAAGCTGACGACGCCGCCGAAACTGATCCCCCCCTTCCAGAGCGCCGCGGCCAGCGGCACGTTGCCGACCGAGCAGACGAAGGCGATCACGGCGATGAAGGGGCCGACGATCACGTTCTCCAGCGAGGTCCAGCCGCCATGCCCGCTGATGAAGACGGCATTCCAGAGCGCCGTCGGGACGACCACGGCCAGGACGCCGGCGATGAGGTAGCCGGTGGCCATCTCCTTGCGCAGCATCGTCACGTCGGCCATGGTGTAACTCGCCGCGTCGGCCCACCCGGCCGCGGAGCGCAGGCGCGCGTGCCAGGGCAGGCGCTGCAGTGCGGCGTCGCCCTCCTCGGCGGCCGTGTGTCCCGCGTGGTCGGGCAATCCGTCGCCGTTCTGGAGGCGTCGGCGGGCCGCTTCGACGATCGTCGGCGTGAACACGACGCGGGAGAGCAGCGCGAAGAAACCGATCATGATCAGGCCGCCGATGAACTCGCTGGCGGTGAATTGCCAGCCGAGCAGCACCCACAGCACGAGCCCGAGCTCGACCACCAGGTTGGTGGAGGCGAACATGAAGACCATCGCCGCGGTGAACGTGGCGCCCTTCTGGAAGAGCGACTTGGCCATGGCGCTGGCCGCGTAGGAGCACGACGACGAGACCATGCCGAACACGGTGGCGCGCGCCAGACTCCCCAGACCGCGGCCGCCCAGGGCGCGCTGCATCTCGTCGCGCGAGACGAAGGCCTGCACGGCGCCGGAGAGGCCGAAGCCCAGCACCAACGCCCAGAGGGTCTCCCAGAACATGAAGAAGGCCTCGCGCAACGAGTCGACGATCAACATCAGGATGTGTATCACGCTGGTTTGTCCTTTCCGCCGCGCCGACCCCACAGGTCCCGCAGTTCCACCGCGACGAACCGGAGCCGGCCAACCGGCCCGGTGTCGCAGGAGGGGATGCCCGGCACGCGCCGATCAGTCGGGCAGGCGTGCGGTGCCGCCGCGCACGGTTCCCGCAGCGCCGTCGGCCCCGGCGGGCCAGCCGTGGCGTCGGGGTGTTGTCCTGGCGCCCGTATCACAGCGTCACCCCCACGTCCCGCGCGTCCGCACGGCAGCGCAGCGCGATCGGAGTTGTGTCGGGCCCGGCGGCCGCCGCGGTCTCGCTGTCGTCGAGCGGGACGCCGTGGCGCCCGTCGGTCAGGCTCTTGTTGAACTTGAGCGCGCCCATCAATTCGTCGATGATCTCCTCGCCCATGCCGTCCTTGATGGCGTCGGAGACGCACGTCGAGAGGTGGTTGCGCAGGAAAATCTGCTGTACCTTCTCCAGGCTAGCCTGCACGGCGCTCAGTTGTTTCATCAGATCGACGCAGTAGACCTCATCGTCGACCATGCGCCGCACGCTCTCCAGGTGGCCGACCGCGATCTTCAGGCGCAGCGCGGCCTCGTGCTTATACTCCGGTGTCATCGCCCCCTCCTCCTCTCGCACCTTCACATCTCCTCCCACTATACCACCCCACCTGGGGTGGAGTAAAGGTAGTGCGCTGCAAAGGGAGCGCCCCATGATTGATATTGCTGGCGAATTCACATCCAGGATCGTGCTCACGCATGGAGTGCGGAGCCAAGTGAGCGTGGTCACAGCACGCATACGGGCGCTGGGCCAATTCGCCAGCAATATCAATCGTGGGGCGCTCCCTATTTAGCGGCGCTCTAGTGTTTTGCCTGTTTCCCTTGTTGCACTGCTTCCGGCGCCCTGCGCCGTTCACCCGTCCGTTCTACTGTTGTCCTTGGAGAAGGTAGATCATGACGCGCTCCGCCCTCGTCGCGCCGGCTTTGCTGCTCGCACTCGTATCCGTCACCGCCGCGGTCGCCCCTCATCGACCGGCCCTGCCGCGCCCACGCACCCCAATCGGCTCCGCACTAGCCCTGGCTCAGCTCGACCAAGGAGATCTCGCCCTGGCGCGCCCTGGTGTTTGCGATTTGTACGACCTGACGCGCCGGCTCACGTTGCGGCGCACAACCCCGATTGACCCGTACATTCGCCCCACGGCCCCGGATTATCAGGTGGGGCGCACCGACACCTTCTACATCGCCAAGGCCACCAGCGGCTACACCACGACGCGCCTCACCCTCCTGTTCAAGACGCCGCACGCCTATTGGTACGTGCCCCCCACACGGGCATGCCCCAGGACCGCCTGATGGCGTCCCTGCGCGCCTCGGCGCAGGTCTTCGAGGCGCACATCTATCCGACCGACCACCGTCTCTTTGGCCGGGAGTGGACGCCCGGCATCGACCGCGACCCGCGCCTGACCATCCTCTGCCTGAACCTCGCGGGCTCCGGCGCCGGCGGCTACTACTCGGCCGAGGATCTGTATCCGCGCGTGGTCAATGCCTACAGTAACGAGCGCAAGACCCTCTACGTGGGGATCGACTGTCACCGGCGGGCGCGTGCAGCCGGCGTCCCTGGCAAGACCCTCTACGTGGGGATCGACTCCTACCCGCTCGGCACGGCCGGCTTCGCCGCGACCCTGGCCCACGAGTTCCAGCACATGATCCACTGGTACCACCACGAGCGGGACGACGCCTGGATTAACGAGGGGTCCAGTATGCTGGCGCAGGCGCTCACCGGCTACACCGCCGACGGCCTGGACCAGAGTTTCGCGGCCGCCCCGGCGACGCAGCTCGACGCGTTCTGCTACGACGACTCCTCCTGCGCCGACACCAGCACCGTCGCGCCCTACGGGGCCGCCTTCCAGTGGATGGTGTATTTCTACCAGCACTACGGCGGCGACCGCGCCCTGCACACGCTGCTGGCCGATAAGGCCCTCTCGGGCATGGCCCTCTTCGACGACGTGCTCGCGCGCCTTGGCTCCCACGACCGCGCCCGCGACATGTTCGCCAAATTCGCGATCGCTAACCTCGTCGACGATCCGCGTCTCGCGGGCGGGGCCTACGGCTATCGGACGACCTATGCCGGCTGCTGCATCCACGCCGCCGTTACCGCGTCGGCGACGGCCTACCCGTACACACGCCACGCGACGGTCCACCAGTTCGCGACCGACGACGTGGAACTGCGGCCAAGCGCGGCAACGGGGACCTCGACGGGGACCTCAACACTGCACATCCGGTTCGCGGGCGATCCGACGGTGCGCATCGTCCCCAACACCCCGCCTGGGGGCGGCACCGAGTGGTGGAGCAACCGCGGCGATGAGATGGACAGCGCGCTCACCCGCGCCGTCGACCTAACCCGCGTGCGCCGCGCGACCCTCCAGTACGACCTCTTGGTACGACGTCGAGAAAGACTTCGACTATGGCTATGTCGAGGTCTCGACTGACAACGGGCGGACGTGGCGGACGCTGTCGGGCACGCACACGACCACGGCCGACCCCAACGGCGTCAGCTACGGGAACGGCTACACGGGCGCGAGCGCCGCGGTGGCCGGGAATGTTGCGGGCTGGCTGCATGAGCGTGTCGACCTCTCGCCGTACGCGGGACGACGGGTGCTGGTGCGCTTCGAGCACATCACCGACGACGCCTTCAACGCCGCCGGGCTCACCCTCGCCAACATCCGTGTCCCCGAGATTGGCTTCGTTGATAGACCGGGCGCCGCCGGGTGGCAGACGGGCGGCTGGACGCGCATCGCCAACCTGCTCCCGACGCGCTGGTTCGTCCAGTTCGTGCTGTACACGACGCACGGTGTCGTCGTGCGCCCGCTCGCGCTCTTGCCCGACGCCACGGGGGAGGCCATGATCTCCGGTCTCGGCCATGATGTGCGGCGTGTCGTCGTGATTATCTCGCCCACGGCGCCCCAGACGACGGTCCCTAGCAGCTCTACCATGACGGTCCGTTGAGGGGCTGACGGGCCGGTCCACTGGCGGAGAAACGGTGTCTCTGCCATACTCGATGGTATTTGCCGCACACGCGCGGCGCGGGCCGCGCCGCCTAGCCCGGAGGACAGCCATGCGTCGATCAGCCCTCACCCTCGCCTTTGCCGCCAGCCTCACCGCCCTCATCGCCGGCCCTGTCGCCGCGTGCTCCGTCGATGGCGTGCCATCGGCCTTCGCCAATAACACGCGCGCCGTCATCTACAAAGTCGCCCCCACCGCGGCGACCTACGTCTATTGGGCGCGCTTCGCCTTCCCGCACACCTACCGTGCCGGGCAACGGATCACCTTTCATGAGGCGGACGCGCTCGTCCGCCCGGTCCTCACATTGGCGGATCTCCGTCGTCCCTGGCGCTGGCGTTATGGCGATGGGACCAGCACGACGGGCAACCGCGTCACGCACGTCTACCGCCGTGCGGGCACATACAAGGTCGCTGTCGATGCGTACTACCCCCACTATGGCGGCTGGCAGCAGTTCGACAGTATTACGATTAGCGTCGTACGTGGCTGAGTCCCCGCTCGACCAACCCAGGCCATTGTCGCCCGAGGCTCCCCATGATGTGCGGGAAATCGATGGGCGTCGTTTCGCATGGAGAGCACATTCTACACGTTAACGCTGGGGCGCGTACCGGCGCGGCCCACGAGACCAGGGCTAGATGTTCGTCCAGCGCGGACGAGTGGCGATTGAGACGATAGCGGCGGTCCCATGGTCTGCACACCTCTAGCGCGTCGCGGAAAGGCTATAAGGCCGCTCCATTTACTGAGATTGTGCATACGCGCCTTGACAGTCCATCCGGTCCTCTGTTACCATCGCAAGCGGCGCCTATCGCCGTGCGGTCCCCATCAGGCGGGAACGGCGCGACCACGCCGCTGATTGACGCGGGACTGATGGGGGCGGACGGATAGCGTTCCCGTCTCCGCCTCGTCTGTTGCCACTAGCGGAAAGGAGCAGACCGTTTGTGAGGAAAGTAACGTTCGCTACGACTCTCGCGCTCATCCTCATCCTCGGCCCCGTCCCGACACTCCTCCCCCTCAGTCCCGTGGGCTCGCCCCCGCTGCCGGCGTCTCCCGGCTACGCGCCACAGGCCACGGACTTCATCTACCCGGTCGGGGACCCGCGCGTCGCGCCGACGACGGCTGACGACAGCCCGAACGGCTACCAGATCGAGGAAGCGTTCAACAATTCGTGCGACCCCTCGCTCCAGCAGGGGTTGTCCAGCGGCGGCACATACTTCTGCGGCCATACCGGCGTCGACCTCTTCAATAAAGGGGGCACGGACGACATGGTCCACGCGACCGCCAATGGCCTCGTGGCGGAAGCTGGCTATGTTGGCGCTATGGGCGAGATGGTGCGCCTCCAGCACCTCCTCCCCGACGGGACCTACATCTACTCGCTGTACCAGCACATGGCCCTGGGCAGCCTGCGCGTGGCGCGAGGCGACGTCGTGACGATGGGCCAACCGCTCGGCCGCGTCGGCGACACCGGCTTCGCGATCGGGGCGCACCTGCATTTCGCGATCACGACCGTCAATCAGGACGGCGTGGGCTATACGTTCGGGGACCCGACGCTTCTCGCCACCTATCGTGACCCTCTCGCCTATGTGGCCGCGCATAGCGTGAGCGGGCCGGCTGTGGGAAGTCCGACAACCTCGGCAGCGACACCCGGGTCGTCGCCGACCATGACGACGCCAATCGCGACAGCGGTTGTGTCCCCGTCCGTCGAGACGACAGCGACCGTCTCTCCGTCCGTCGACGTGACCCTCTCCTCATCTTCCACGATCACCGGCGCACCGGCATCCACATCTACCCCAGCGCCCTCCCCCCCCGTGGCCACGCGCGCGACAGCCAGCCCGACGACCACCCCCAGCGTTGCCGCAAGGAGCAGCGGTGCGACGCGGGGCATCCACGCCGCGTTTGACCGGCGCTACCGGGCCTACGTCACCGTGACGACCCCACAGGTCAACGTGCGCTCCGGCTCCGGCTACCAGTTCGCCCTGCTCACCTCGGTCGTCAAGGGCGCGCGGCTAGGTTATCTGGACGTCAGCGGCGACGGCTGGGTCCACGTCGCGTTGCCGGACGACGTGACCGGCTATATCGCCCGTCAGTATGTCGAAGGCGCGAGCTTGCCGGCGTTGCCGCCGCTCGCGCCGGCCCCGACTCCTGGCTCCCGCTACGTCGTCGTGACGGACACGCGCTACCCGGCGCGTAACGGCCCGCTGATGCGCGACATGGCGCTCGAGCCGCTGTGGGTCGGCGAGAGGCTCCCCTACCTGGGGAGGGATAGCCACTCCCCGAGTTGGGACCAGATCCTGTTGCCGTCGGGGCGCGTCGGCTGGGTCCTCAACTGGTATCTTCAAGGGCCAATCGGTGGACGTGCCGCCCGCGCATCGACGCCGCAGGGTGGCGCGCGGACGACACACCCGGTGCCTCTGGGTCCCGTTGTCATCACAACGGTCGACCAACTCAACCTGCGCCAAGGTCCACGCCTGGGGGCCACGGCAATCGAGACGTTGGCCCTCGGGACACGGCTGCGGCTGCGCGGCTACCATGTGAGTTGGGCCGCCGTCGTCGCCCCCGATGGGACGAACGGCTACGTGCTTGGGCGCTACGTGCGACGGCTACGTGTCGTGCGCGCTCGTGCGTCGACACAGATCTCGCCCGCGACGACGACAGCATCCGTCGTCGTCTCCGTCCCGGCCGCGAACCTGCGGGCCGCCCCGAGCTTGCGTGCCGCCGTGATTCTCTCGGTCGTACACGATACCAGGTTGACCGTGCGCGTGGCGCGCGGCGATTGGCTCGGGGTGCGGATGGGCACGGGCCTGGCCGGGTGGATCAAGAGCGCATTGACCCGCCACGATGGCTAACGGGGTGGCCGCGCAGGCGTTGGAAACTGTCTGATCGCCACCCGTCCCGTCCATACCATCTCGCGCGGGTGGAACCGGCGCCATGCCCACGCCAATGCGACAGTGATAGCGGTGACCTGATCGTCCACGCTCGGCGCCTCGCTGCCAGGCGTTATCTCCCACCCGTCGCCCTTTCTACTGACGGCGGTGTCACCACCGTCAGTAGGAAGGGCGATGGACCGCTAGCTCAACGTGTCGATCGCCAGCAACACGAGGAAGCCGCTAAGGAAAGTCGCCGTCGCCCACAGCGTTTCCGGCGTCTCGTGGGCTTCAGAGAGCAACTCCTCGGCGGCAAGATAGAGCAGCACGACGGCCCCGCCCCCGTAGAATGCCGCGAGGGCGTTCCCCGAGAGGCCGCCAAGCAACAGTACGCCGGCCACGGTCCCGACCAGGAACACCAGAGCGAGTCCAGACGTCACCGCGATCTGACGCGCCCGCGACACCGTGGCTTGCCCCAGCTCGCCGGCTGTGGCGAGGCCGAGGGAGACCATCTCGATCGTGTAGGCGACCCCGAGCAGGAGGCCGCCCTTCGCCCCTTGAGTGGACACGACGCCGAGCAGGAGCCCGTCGATGAGGAGGTCGATCGCGACCGTGGCGATCAGGCCCACCGGTAAGGGCGCTCCCTCCCGGCCCTCGCCCGCGCGTTCCACCCGCCCATTGAGCCACTGCACCCCCAGCATCAGGGCGATCCCGAGCACGAAGCCGACGATCAGCCCCCACGGCCGGCGCATCCCCAGTGCCGTCGGCAACACCTCGACCGCGGCCGCCGCGAGGACCACCCCCGCCGCGACGTGCTCGATCACGCTGCGCAGCCGGTTGGACGGGGGACGGAACGCGGCGATGGCCCCGCTCGCGCCTGCGGCGACAACGGGCGCCACGGCGTAGGGCAGGACGGTGGCAAGATTCGATATCATCTCCCGTATGGTATCATATGATGTAGTGATTGTTCAATCGTTGTGATTGTAAAATAGGAGACGGAGAGGTGTGATGGCGCGACTACAGACGCCCGGGGCCGAGATGTGCGCGGCGCGGTGTATTCACGCGGAGGACGTGGCCCACACGCGGGGGCACCTGGAGGACGATGGGACATATATCGAGTTGGCCGAGGTGTTCGGCGCGCTGGCCGACGCCACGCGCGTCAAGATCGTGCATGCGCTGCTCCATCAGGAACTCTGCACCTGCGACCTCGCCGCCGTCGTCGGCGTCAGCGAGTCCGGCGTGTCGCAGCACCTGCGCCTGCTGCGTGCCCTACGCCTGGTGAAGTCGCGGCGCGCCGGCAAGTTCGTCTACTACAGCCTCGACGACGCGCATATCGCGCTGCTCATGCAGGTGGGCCTGACTCATCTCGGGCACGGCGCGGGCGACGAGAGCGGCGCGCTGGAACCGCCGCGCGCGGCCTCGGCGCGGGAGACGCGGTGATGGCCGACGAGCACGGACACGACCATGCGCACAGCATGACCGGACGCACGCTGCGCACGGCCTTCTTCCTGACTGCCATCATCCTGGCCGTGGAGTTGGCCGGCGGCATCCTCTCGCACTCGCTGGCGCTGCTCTCCGACGCGGGTCACGTCCTGACCGACATCGTCGCGCTGGGCCTGGCCTGGTACGCCACGGTCCAGGCCGCGCGGCCGCCCGACGCGAAGAACACCTACGGCTACCACCGCACGGGCATCCTGGCGGCCCTCGCCAACGCCGTCACGCTCATCGTGATCGTGCTCGCCATCGCCTACGAGGCTATCCAGCGTTTCCAGCACCCCGAAAAAGTCACGCCCACGCTGATGTTCGTGTCGGCCGCGGTCGGCATCGCCGTCAATCTCTACATCGCTTTCGGTCTCCAGAAAGAGGGCGGCGAGAACCTGAACAACCGCGCGGCGCTGCTGCACGTCCTGGGCGATATCGGGGCCTCGGTCGGCGTCATCGTCGGTGGCGTCATCATCCTATTGACGCGCTGGTATCCGGCCGACCCGCTTATCTCGCTCTTCATCGCCGTGCTGATCGCGCGTGGGGCCTGGCGCATCCTGCGCGAGACGGTGGATATCCTGATGGAGGCGACGCCCAAGGACGTCAATGTGGCGCAGCTCGTGCGCGACGTGGTCCGGCAACCGGGGATCAGCGACGTGCATGACCTGCACATCTGGTCGATCGCGGGCGGCATGAAAGCCCTCTCGGCGCACGTCCAGGTCGCGGATCGCCCCCTCTCCGCCTGCGATGAACTGCTGACCGGCGTCAACAGACTGTTGCACACGAAGTACAAGATCGGCCATTCGACGATCCAGGTCGAGTGCGCGGGCTGCAACCCCAACCATCTGTACTGCGCCATGAACCCGGAGGGGGGGACGGACCACGATCACGCCCACGACGATCATGAGCATGACCATCCACAGAGCCACGCGCGGACGACGGACGGGCTGGATAGGTCCATCGCCTCGAGACAGAAGGAGATTTAGATGGCCCAATCTTTCATCGCGGTAGAGTCACCACGCGCGCGCAAAGAGCGTGCCCAGGCGGTCCGTGCGGGGGTGAACATCGAACGCGTGACGATCGCCTGGATGGTCGTCGAGGCGGCCGTCGCCATTGGCGCCGGCGTGCTTGCCCGTAGCGTGCTGTTGACCGCGTTCGGCATCGACAGCGTCATCGAACTCGTTACCGGCGGCGTGCTGCTCTGGCGGCTGCTGACGGAGGCGCGGGGCGGGTCATTGGAGCGTGTCGAGCGCGCGGAGAATCGGGCCGCCTGGGTGACCGGTGTGGGGCTAGTCCTGTTGTGCCTCTATGTGGTTGCCAGCGCGGCCCTGGGCCTGCTCGCCCATAACAAGGCGGAGTCGTCCGCTGTTGGAATCGCGCTCGCCGTCGCCGCCGTCATCGGCATGCCGATCCTGGCCCGGCGCAAGCGCGCCATCGCCGCGCGCATCGACAGTGCTGCCCTGCGCGGCGACGCGGCCTGTTCGATCACCTGCGCGTACATGGCGGGGACCTTGCTTGTCGGGTTAGCCCTCAACGCCGCCTTCCGGTGGTGGTGGGTCGATAGCGTGGCCGCCCTCGCCCTGCTCTACTGGCTCATCCCCGAGGCGCGTGAGGCGCTGGAGGGGGCGCGGGCCGGGCGCGGCGGCTGTAGCTGCGGCGACGACTCTTGCGAGGCGTGAGGGTGCGCGAAGGGGACGAGGGCGTGAGGCGAGGGCACAGGCCGTGGCAAGACGGCGCCAGGGCGGCGGGATACGCATCCGTGTGGCCTCCTTCTCTCCTCTACGCTCGACCTTTTCTCATGGCATGTGGGGCATGGTTCATTTTGCGCCTGGAAATGTGTTGACAGTTCGCGCGAGGTGGATCGGAAATTCGCGCGTGGCAGCCACCCGAGCCGCGCCTGAACTGTCAACACGTATCTGAACCATGCCGCATGTGGACGGGCATTGGTGACGGCCCACCGCCCGCGTCCGCGCGCCGTCCGCGCCACTCTCACCCAGTCGGGTACGAAAAGGCGCGCTCGATCAGGTAACCGGGCGCGACGATGACTTCGCGCCGATAGCGCTGGCGCGCGTCGAGCCACAGGTGGACCCAGATGTGCGACCCAGGCAGATAGAAGACGAGTTGGACCGATCCCGCGTCGTCGGCCAGCCGGCGAACATCAGCGACGCGGGTGCCGTAGGGCTCGGTGGCGAGGAAAGCGGGGCCGGAGAAATGCCCGGTGCTCCGCGCGGCGGGGCCGGGCCCGCTGGCGACTGACTCATGCACGACCAGGGTGCGCTGCGCCCGCATCGCCGCGTGCGCCCGCGCGAATGACGTGGGGTCACGCGGCGGGGGCGGCCACGGCACGGAAAACGTCAGCGCGCCGCCGGACCACGGCCGCGACACCACGCGCAGGCGTAGCGTCGTGGTCCCCCGCTGCCAGGCCGTCCGCATGTCGAAGCACCCCGGCCCGCACGCGCGAGGAAAGAGGTCACGGTCGCGCCCGGTCGGGCCGGTCGCCGCCAGGGACAGCCGCACATCCCGGGCATCCGTGTCGTCGGGGGCGCGGATGGAGAGCGCGAGCGCATCCGCGCTGGCGGTGAGATACACCTCCAGCCAGCCCGCTTTGCCGGCGAGACGCAGGGCGGGGCCGACCGGCGGCGGCGCGCCCAGGAGTGCCGTGGCGTCCGCCGACGCGCGTGCCGTGGGGACGAGCGCGGGCGGCGCCACGCTGCCGAGCAGGGCGGCGGCGCCGAAGACCGCGCCGAGCGTGAGGACTTCGACCCGCGTGAGGCGGCGCACGAGGGCGAGGGAGGTCGACGGCGTCTGACGCAGTCCGCGCAGGCGTGAGCCCACGGCCAGAAGCAGCGCCAGCGCCACCAGGGCCGTCTTCACGAGCAAAATGCGCCCGTACAGCGTGTCGATCACCTGGCCCGGGGTGTGGAACTCGACGAGAGCCGCGCCCACCCCCGTCAGCAGGATCAGCAGCACCGTCCCCAGCGCCAGCCGCGCGTAGCGGTGGACGGCCGCGCGCAGCACGTCGCCCGGAAGATGCGCGCGGCCACGCCAGAACACCAGGACGAGGTGAGCGAGCAGACCGGTCCAGAGGAGGGCCAGCGCCACATGGAGCACGATGGCGGCGGCGCCCCACCAGGTGTGCGCCACGGCCGGGTGGCTGTGCAGGGCGGCCGCCACCGTGGCCGCCACCCCCGCGATCACGGCCGCGATCCGCGCACGGCCGACGGACAGGGCGACCAGCGCGTAGAGCACAAGGATGAGGGCGAGCAGCGCGAACACCCCCGCCTGGACCTGCACCGCGACGCGCCAGGCGTGCGGGTCCAGGCCAGCCAGGATATGACCTCTCTCCAGCGTCCCCGCGAGGAGGATGAACACGCCGGCGGCCCCCACCGCCGCGGCGAGCAGGGCGGCCCTGGCCGGAGCCCGCGGCACGGTCCAGGTCTGGCCCCGCGCCAGGGGACCCCAGATCACGATCTCGCTGGCAAGCCCTCCGGCACCCAGGGCGAGGCCCACCAAGAAGACCCAGTTGGTGATGGCCTCCGGCCACGCAGTCGGCGCGCTGCTGCTGGCGCTCAGCGCGGGGAGGGTAGCGTCGCTGCCGACCGCGAAGGCGAATTCCCCGGCGGAGAGATGCCCGTCGTCGGCGGACACGTCCTGCCACCTGACGACGTAGACGCCGTGGGCGAGCGTGGGCAACGCCGCCGTCAGCGTCGCGCCGTCGGCCGACCGCGTGAGCGGCCCGAGGCGGACCGGCCGCCCGTCGGCGGACCGGACCGCGACGCGGTCGCTCGCGGGAGGAGCGACGGCCTCGGTGAACTGGAGGGTGAGCGTGCGCGGGCTCGCCCCCAGGCGCTGACCGGCGGCGGGGGAACTGTCCGCGAGGAACGCGTGGGCTGAGGCGCGGCTGGGGGTTGCCAGGAGGACCAGCGTGGCCAGACCCAGGACCGTGAGCAGGCGGAGGACACGCGCGTTAGTCATGGCTATCGCCAGCCGCGTCGGGGGTGCAGGCCGTCACCTCGACCAGGCTGCCACCCAGACGCCGACGCACCTCCGTGATCGTGAAACCGGCCGCGCGCAGGGCATCGACCGTGCGCCGGTCCAGATGGCAGTTCCCCGCGACGCGCCGCTGCAGGGGCGTCAGCGCCGTCTGGAGGGCGGCGATAAGCGCCTGCGGCGCGCGCACATGCTCGATCAAGTGGACGGGCGCCGCCGGACGCAGCACGCGGCGTAGCTCGGCCAGCGCCTGCCCAACATCACCGACCGAGCAGAGCACCAGCGTGATGGCGGCTGCGTCGACGCTCCCTTCGGCGAAAGGAAGGGCTTCCGCACGGGCATCCACGAGCGCGATGGGCACTGATGCGGCCCGCGCCCGCGTCGTCGCCCGCCGGCGCATGTCCGGGTCCGGCTCGACCGCCACCACTTCCGTGGCGGCGCGATAGTGCGGAAAGTTCAGGCCGGTCCCCGCCCCCAGTTCCAGGACGCGGCCTGGCAGGTCGGCCACGGCGCGCCGCCGGAGCGCCCGCAGGCCCAGGCGTTCACTTGGCCAGAGGCACAGGTCATACGTGGCAGCGCACAGCCTCGACACGTCACTCTCCTCCCGCGACCGCGACGTGCGCCGGATCGTCCACCGGCGCGGTGTGCGAGACCTGTGCTGACGACACACCGCTGTCCGCGCGCGCGATGGGCGCCTCACGGGTGGAAAGCACAGGGGACATCTCCGTGTCGCGAGACAACAGGGCCGGCCGGCGCCGTGGCCACACCAGGGCAATTACGGCGAGGAGGAGGCCGAGTAGGACGAGGCCCACGGCCCCGTCGGGGATGCCGTGGGCCGCCCGCGCCAGCGCGGCCAGACGGTCGCTGCCCCAGCGGCTCACGGCGAGCAGGACGCCGGGGGTATAGGTCGATTGCCCCGTCAGAGCCAGCCCCACCATCAAACCTCCCATCCCCAGGAAGAGCACGCCGGCGCCGAGATCGGTCAGGCGCCCGCGCCACCGGTGGCCGCCGAGGGCGACCGCGACCGTGCGTCCCCGGAACAGCGCGCGGTCGCCCAGGCGCAGCCGATCCCACAGCAGCGCGGCGATGAAGAGGGGGAAGACCATTCCCAGTACGTAGGCCGCACCGAGCCCGAGCGCGTGCCCCAGGGAGGCGGCCGTCGCGGAGAGCACCAGGACGCCGCCGAGGACGGGGGCGCAGCACGAGCTGACCACGCCCGAGAAGACGCCCAGCAGCAGTGTGCCGGCGGCGCCTCCGTCCGCCCCAGTGGGCCGCCGGAGCATGGGCATGGGCAGGGACCAGCCTTTGCCGGCCAGGGCGGAGACCCCCAGGCCCAGCATCAGGATACCGCCCAGGAAGAACACCTCGCGGTGTGCCCCGTTCAGGAGTTGCCCGAGCGCGCCGATGCCCAGCACGATGGGCAGCAGGATGATCGCCACGCCCAGCGCGAAGAGGCCGGTCAGTTCGATCAGGCGCCAGCGCGGGACGCGCAGAGTGGCGGCGAGATAGGTCGGTAACAAGGAGACGATGCAGCAGGGCGCGAAAAGCGCCAGGACACCGCCCAGGAACGCGGTCAGCAGTGAACTGCCGTAGATGAGCGTCTGCACGTTAGGCTCCCTCGATGGGCGCCGCGTCCGTGGGGGCCTGGGCGCGCCGTTCCAGCAGGCGCCGCACCTTGCGCTCGGAGACCCGGCCGAACCCCACGAACCCGCCGTCCAGCAGCAGGCCGGGCGGGAACATGACGCCGTGGCGGGTAGCGATCTCCTGGCCCTCGGGCGAGGAGAGGTCCACCTCCCGCACCTCCAGCGGGTAGGTCTGTCCCAGGCGTGCGACGAGCGCTTTAGCGTCCGCGCAGAAATGGCAGTCGGGCGCGGTGACGAGGAGGACCCGCGCCGGAGCGCCCGCCTCTCCTGAGTCCGTGATGTTCATAGGTGATTCCGCTCCTCCTGTTAGATGCCGCGCAGCGCGGCGATGACGTCCGTGTCGTCCACATGCATCGTGTCCGCCGCCATCGCCTTCCAGCGTAAGATGCCGCGCCCGTCCAGGACGAAGATGGCGTGGTTATCGACCGGCCCCATGTCCATCCCCGCGCCGGTCACATGGAAATCGCCGAAGGCCGACCCGAGCGTGTGGGCCGTATCCGCGGTGATAGGGTAGCCCAGGTGGAGCTGATCCGCCAAACCCTGCGACGTCGTGAGGGGATCGACGCTGGCCGCGACCACGACCGCGCCGGACGCGCGGATGGTGGGCAAATCGTTCTGCAACTGCACGAGTTGCTGCTGACAGGCCCCTCAAGTGGAGCCCTCGTAGAAGTAGAGCACGACCTTGCGCCCGGCGAACTGCCGTAAAGCGAGCGCGCCCCCACGCGTTGCCGGGAGCATGAGCGTGCGGCCGGGGGCCGGCTGCCCGCTCGCCGCGCCGGCGACCGCTCCTCCCGATGCCGTGTGCTGCCCCGCGAGCCAGACGACCCCGCCGAGGATCACAAGGCCGAGGAGCAGCGCCCCGGCGAACCCCGCGCGCCCTCTGCGTCCGCGCGCTACAGTGGTATCGACGCTCGCCGCACGCGGCCTCGTCCTGGCCGCACGCGGCCGTTGTCCTGTTGCCATGACCTATCCCTTCATCCCGTGACGTCCGTCGTCCACGCCCATCCACACGATACGACGCAATATACGACGCTATGTCGTAGAATACAGCGACCGGCCCTTACATGTCAACGGCACGATGTCGTAGATAGGCGAGCGCCGCTAAGTTGTCACCGCGACAGACGCCATGAGCGACGGCGCGGGCTCTTCCAATCTACGACGCTATGTCGTATAATCTGTCTACGACATTGGGTCGTATGCATGAGGTGGTCGGCGCATTGGTTGTGCGGAGCAGCGGTGCGTGACCCGCGACGAAAGACGGCTGGAGGAGGATTATTCATGGCTTACGTGCTGTCCCTGCTGCCCTACCTGGCGTGTCCGCTCGGTATGGGCGCGATGATGTGGTTCATGATGCGCGGGAACAACGCGCAAGCAACGGACACGGCGCCCATACGGGGGCACGACCTGACGTCCGACGGGCGACACGCCGGCGCCCGCTCCGACGACCGGCTCACGGCCCTGCACGGTGAACTCGCCGCGGTCGACGCGCGGATCGCGGCGGCGTCTGGCCGATCGGCGGCCGTGGAGACCTATGAGGGCGCGGAGATGGCGCCGGCCGGGCGTCAGGGGTGAGGGGAAAGGAAGGGACCGTGAAAGGCGTGCTACAGTCGTGTTGCCTGGACTGGAAAGTGATCGTCGGGCTCGCCGTGGTCGGGCTCGGGATCTGGGTCGCGGCGCCGACCCTCGTAGGTGCCGCCGTCCCGCTCCTGCTCACGGCCATCTGCCCGCTCTCGATGCTGGCGATGGCCGTGGGTATGGGGCGGGGTCGTGGGATGGGGATGGCCCCAACGACGCAGGTCCAGGCGCCCGACGCCGCGCTGGATGACCTCCCCGCCCTCCAGGCGCGTCGCGCCGCCATCGCGCGGGATATCGCGCGGCTCGACGGCGGGGCGAGCCCCGTCGTGCGCGAGGCCGCGGCGATCGCGGAGGCGGCCGAGCTCCGTAGCTCGGGCGACACGCGCATCATCGGAGCATGAGCGTCCGCCGTAGCGGACGCCGCCATCATGGCGGGGCTGCCGGGCGGCCTGGTCCGAGAACCCGATCAGGGAGAGCCGTGGCCGACCGGGGCCAGAGTGGCCAACGGACGGGAGCAAGGGCTGGATGGCGTAGGCACAAGGAAACAGAAGGAGATGGATATGCCCGACAAGGAAACACACACGGAGATGGATATGCCTGACGAGGCAGGACGCGCATACGACGTCGTCATCGTGGGAGGAGGGCCGGCCGGCCTGACGGCGGCGCTCTCGTTGGCGCATTGTCGCCGTTCCGTCCTGGTCGTCGACGCCGGCGAGCAGCGCAACCTGGCCTCGCACGGCGTCCACAACTACCTCGGCCTGGAAGGCGTCGCGCCGCACGAGTTGCTGCGCCGGGGGCGCGCCGAGGCGCGCGAGGCCGGGGCGGCGCTGCGCGACGGCCATGTGGCCGCGATCCAGCGCCGCGCGACAGGGTTCGCGGTGGCTCTGGAGGATGGCGCCCCCGTGACCGCGTCGCGCGTTATCCTCGCCACTGGGCTGGTTGACGTCCTGCCCGACGTCGAGCATCTCCCGGAGTTCTACGGCACGAGCGTGTTCCATTGCCCCTTCTGCGACGGCGCCACCGTCGACGATCGGCGCGTCGTCGTGCTCAGTTGGGGCGACCGCGCGGAGGGTTTCACCCGCGAGTTGTGCGCCTGGACGCGACGCCTGACGCTGGTGACGCAGGGGCATCCGATCGACGAGGGGGTGCGGGCACGCCTGGAGCGCGGCGGTGTCACGGTGCGCACCGACTGCGCGCTGCGCCTGGAGGGGCGGGATGGTCAGGTCGCGGGCGTCGCCCTGGACGACGGGGAGACCGTCCCCTGCGACGCCGTGTTCTTCAGCATCGCCCACCGCACGCGCGCCGAGTTGGCGCGCGCCCTCGGCTGCGCGCTCACCGCCGAGGGCTACGTGCGGGTTGACCCCCGGCAGCAGACCACGGAGCCCGGCGTGTATGCGGCGGGGGACATCACGCCAACGGACGAGGCCGCGTTGATCGCCGCGGCGCAGGGGTTGACGGCGGCCGTTGCCGTCCACGAGTCGCTGCCCTCCCCCTTTTGATCGCACGCCACCGCGCCACGGCTGGAAGGGGGGGCGTGGGCGGCTCTGGCGTTTCGGCGCGGTGGCGGCATGGGCGCACACATCGCATGTTGTCCAGAACCGCATGTTGCCCCGATAGATCGCATGATGGGCAGGAACAGATGGCGGGGATATCCGCTGGAGGCTGATGACGGATGGACGGGGTACGTGTGACGGTGATCGCGGCGCTGATCGTGGTCGTCATCCTGGTCGTGGCGCCGCTGATCGGCCTGGCTGGTATGGCCGGCCTGATGGGTGGCGTCGGTGCCGGCAGCATGATGGGCGGATATGGAGGACGCTTCGCGCTCGCGCTGGCCCTCGGGGCGCTCGCGTTGCTGGCTCTCGTCGGCGCCATCATTCTCGCGATTCTCTGGCTGGCACGGGTCGGGGGCCTGGCGCGGGGGCACGGCGCGCCGACGGAGACACCCAACAACATCCTACGGCGCCGCTTCGCCGCCGGGGAGATCACGCGCGAGGAGTACACGGCGATGCGCCGGGCGCTGGAGGAGTAGAATGACGCTGATGACGACGATTTTGATTGTGGAGTAGGATGACGCTGGTGACGACGATCATGGTTGTGGAGGACGAAGCCGCCCTGGCCGGGGTGGTACGGGACTATCTCACGAGGGAAGACTACACCGTGCTGACAGTCGGTGATGGCGCGGCCGCCCTCGATCTCGCCCGCGCGCGCCAGCCTGATGTGGTCATCCTCGACATCATGCTGCCAGGCCTCGACGGCGTCGAGGTCTGCCGCCGCCTGCGCCAGTTCTCCGACGCCTACGTCCTGATGCTCACGGCCCGTGCCGAGGAGATCGACACGATCGTCGGCCTCTCGGCGGGGGCCGACGACTACCTCACCAAGCCCTTCAGCCCGCGCGAGCTCGTGGCCCGGGTCAAGGCGCTGCTGCGCCGGCCGCGCGGGGCCGCGCGTGAGGAGGAGCCGCCGGTCCGCCGTTTCGACGAGCTCGTGCTCGACGAAGGCCGCCTGGAGGTGACCCGTCGCGGCGAGCCGGTGGCGCTCACGACGCGGGAGTTCCGCATCCTGGCGACGCTCGCCGCCCATCCGGGGCGCGTCTTCACGCGCGCGCAGATGCTCGCACAGGTCTGGGGCGACGCCTATTACGACGACCATGTCGTCGACGTGCATGTGGGCAACCTACGCAAGAAGATCGAGGATGACCCGGCCCACCCGCGCTACGTCGAGACGGTGCGCGGCGCGGGTTACCGCTTCGGCGTCCGCGCGGAGGGCTGACGTGAGCCGGGTCCGGGGCGGCGTGGCCCGCACGCTCCTGCTCTCCTATCTGCTCGTCATCGTCGTGGGCGTGGTGACGCTCGTCGTCGCCGCCCAGGCCGTGGGACCCGCCTTCTTCGCCGCGTCCATGGCCCGCATGATGCGCGCCCACGGCGTTGAAGGGATGATGGGTTCAGGGACAGACCTGTTCATGTCTCCCTACCTGCGGGCGGCCTTCCGCGACGCGCTGACGGCGGCGCTCCTGGCGGCCACGGGTGCGGCCACGCTGGCGGCGCTCCTGGTCAGCGTCCTCCTTTCCCACCGGATCGTCCGGCCGGTGCGGCGCCTACTGGGCGCGACGCGCCGCATCGCCGCCGGCCACTACGCCGAGCGGGTCCCCATGGGGCGGTCTGGCGCGGGCGACGAGCTGGGGCAACTGGCCGTCAGCTTCAACGCGATGGCCGCCGCGCTCGAAGCGACTGAGCGGCGGCGCCTCTCCTTGGTCGGCGACGTTGCCCACGAGATCCGCACCCCCCTCGCCACGTTGGAGGCGTCGCTGGAGGGGTTGCTCGACGGGATCGTGGAGCCATCGCCGCAGACCTGGGCCACGCTCCACGATGAGGTCGGCCGCCTACGCCGGCTCGCCGACGACCTGCAAGAGCTCTCGCGCGCCGAGGCGCGGCAGATCCCGCTCACGCCGCGCCCGATCTCGCCGGCCGCGATCATGCGGGCGGCGCTCGACCGGCTGGATGGGCAGTTCGCCGAGAAGGGGCTGGAGGTGGAGTGTTTCGTCCCGACCACCCTGCCGCCGGTCCTGGCCGACCAGGACCGCGCCGTGCAGGTCGTGACGAACCTGCTGACCAATGCGCTCCGCTATACACCCACCCCCGGCCGGGTCGCGGTCGCGGCGGAGCGACGCGGCGACGCCATAGCCATCACCGTGACGGATAGCGGCGTGGGCCTCGCGCCCGCGCACCTGGCGCACCTCTTCGAGCGATTCTACCGCGTCGATCGGTCACGCAGCCGGGCGCTTGGGGGGACAGGGGTGGGGCTCACCATCGCCAAAGCGTTGGTGGAGGCGATGGGCGGGCACATCCGGGCCGAGAGCGCCGGGCTGGGCTGTGGCAGTGTCTTCACCGTCACCTTACCCCTGGCGCCCCGCTCGTCCCTGGCGCCCCCCCTATCTTGACCATATCTTGACCTGGACGGTCATCGCCCCTTGATCTCGCTACGATAGAGTGGAGGGTAGGGGCTCACGATACGAGCGACACAACAGAAAGGATGGCAGAACCATGATGGGGTACAACGGCGGAGGCGGCGCGATGATGCTGGTCGGAGGGGTGGTCGCGCTGCTCCTCCTGGTCGCGCTCGTGCTGGCGATCATCTGGCTGGTCCGGGCGCTCCTGCCCGGCACGGACCGGGCGCGCGGCGCGGAGGAGGCGCTGGCGGTGCTCAAGCGGCGCTACGCCGCCGGGGAGATCAGTCAAGCGGAGTATATCCAGGCGCGCCGGCTTCTGGGTGAGACGGACACCACACGCGAGATGGCATGGGAGAGGGGAGAATGACGATGACACGACGAACGATGGGGGTGGCTGCGGGGGCGCTCCTCGCGGGGGCGCTGCTCCTGGGCGGCGCGAGCGTCGCGCTGGCACGCGGCCTGACCGCCGCGCCAACCGGCGGCATGATGGGCAGCACGGGCACTAGCATGATGAGTGGCGCGTCGGGTACGGGGATGATGGGCGGCGCGTCAGGCGGCGGTATGATGGGCGGCGCGTCAGGCGGCGGTATGATGGGCAATGGGATGATGGGTAGCGCGTCGGGCGGCGGCATGATGAGCACATTGAGAGGCTCACGACAGGTCACCGATCCGACGAGAGCGCGCGCGCTCTCGCACCGCGTGGCGGCCACGGTCGCCATCGATCGCCAGACGAACACGATCACCTACCACAGTGCGCAGGTCGCGTTGGTCGCCCTGGCTAGCCCCGCTAGCGGTCCCGACATGACCTGGACCGTGGATGGCCTCGTGAACCCGACGGTGGTGATCCCGCAGGGCGCGTCCGTGTCCGTGCGCTTTTTCGATGCCGACACCGACACGATGCACGGGTGGGAGGTGACCCGTACGCCACCCCCCTACCCCTACATGGCGATGATGGACGCGCCCGTCGCGTTCCCCGGAGCCTTCGCCATGCCGGTACGCGGGGCCACAGCGCGGCGCTGGGTTGGACGCGTCGTGCGGTTTACGGCCTCCCGCGCGGGCACGTACTCCTATATCTGTCCGGTCCCCGGCCATGCGCAGCAAGGCATGCACGGCACGCTAGTGGTGCGGTCGTAGCGTCGTTCAGCAAAGAAGCGGGCCGACCAGCATGGGCGGTGCCACGGTATCCGGCGACATGATTGATATTGATGGGGTGGGCCACCGTCCCACGTCATGGTCCCACGCCGCTGACGCATAGGGAGGGTGCCTATGGCGACGATCATTCGGGGGCGATTCCGACGCTACAGACGGAACCGTACCGGCGCGACGGTGGCGGCGCGCGCCCTGTTGAGCGCGACCTTGGCCCTCGCCGCGCGCGGGACGCCGTCTCCCTTTCGGGCCAGCCTTGCCGCCGCTCACCTGCTTCCGCCCGTGGTGGCCGGACCGCTGATCCTGGCCCTGCCGTGGCTCGCCACACTGGCCGCCCTCTACCTGGCGATCGGCCTGTTCCTGCGGCCAGTGGCCCTGGTCACCGCGGCGGCGCTGCTCCTGGCCACAGGGATGCTCGTCGTGCGCCTGATGATGGGGGCTCCAGCCTCCATCAGTGGAGCCCTATCGGTGGCAGGCTCCATCAGCGCGCTGCCGCTCCCCATAGGTCTTGCGGACAGTACGGAGCGCATCGCTGTCTCCGTGGCGGGCAACGTGGTCGCGATCGCCCTGGCGGCCGTCGTCTATGGGGGCGACCGGTACACACTCAGCGTGGACGGGTTCCTCTTTGGGCCTCTCCCCGCCGACCTGTTGGATGAGGAGGATCTACCCCCGAATCTCGTGCTCCTCGCCCCGCCCCCGGCGCTCTATGAGGACGAGGACGGCGCGTCGTCTACGGCCCAAGGGGTGGCGCCGCGACGCCGCGGCGGCCGTTTCCGATCGCCGCGCCGCCCGTCTGCCCATCTGCCCATCTGCCCATCTGCCCATCTATTCCGGACCACCGGCCGCGCATGTCCACCGGCCGGCCTGCACGTCCAGGACAAACGCGCGGATCAGGCCGGCCAGGGCGTCGGGCTGAGACAGGGGCAGATCGTGGCCCGCTCCGGGTATGTCCACCAGACGTGACCACGGCAGGCGCGCGGTGAGGGTGCGCACCAGGTCGAGCGGCGCGGTGTCATCCGCATCGCCATGCACGAGCAGCAGGGGCGTCGCGACCGGCGGGGGCAGGTGGTCGACCGCCGCGTCGAGGATGCAGTGGTCCAGCGTGCCGGACAGTGAGCGCCAGGTGTGCAAGACGCCGTCACGCGCCACCTCCACCGGCAGCTTTGGGAACACGAGCGGCGCCACCAGGCGGCAGAGGGGCCGCATGCAGCACATCGCCGTGCAGGCCGCCCATCCGAGCGGGCGCGCCGTCAGGGTCAGGCGGTTCAGCGGCGACAGCCGGGCGAGCCGCTGGCGTGCCTCCGTCCTATGGGGATAGACGGGCAGGCCGATCAGGACCACCCCGGCCACCGTTGGGTCCCGTCCGGCGGCGGCAAGGGCCAGGAGGGCGCCCAACGAATGGCCGACGAGGATAATCGGGACGCCAGCGAGGCCGGCGTGCGTCCGCCACGCCGCGAGCGCGGCGAGGTGATCGTCGGTGGTATAGGCGACGCGCGGCCAGGGTGAGCGGCCGAAACCAAGCAGGTCGACGAGGTGGAGGTGCAGCCCCGCGTCGCCGAGAGAGGCCGCGACCCGCCGCCAGGAGCGGCCGGAGGCGGTCAAGCCATGCAGGAACACGACGGCTGGCGCGCTGTCCCCGTCATCCCCACGACACTCGGAGAAGAGGGGCCAGCCCACACGCCACGAGCGCATCTCGACAACGACGTGATACGCCGCCCAGGCAAGGGCGGCAGGGCGGTGATCCACCACCACGCATCCGTGCCGTGCCGCGCTCACCGCGGTTCCCATCCTCTGGACGGGCGGCGCCCCGCCGCGATCCCCATCATGACCGGGACCAGGACCATGCACCACAGCAGGGGGACCAGCGCCGCGAGGGTGACGGCCAGACCGAGCGCCGCGCCAGCGGCCAGGAGCGTGCGAGGTGCGGGCGACAGGCGGGGCACGGGTTCGCCCAAGAGTTGGCCGATGCGCGCATCGGCCAACTCCGCATCACTGAAAGTCCCGACCGCGACCCGTGATCCGCGTAGCGCGCCGCCCGCATCGCCGACCTTGAGCAACGCGCCGGCGAGCGCGTCCGCCCCGATCGCCGCGAGCACCGCTCGATCGGCGGCCAGTTCCTGCGCCGCGGGCAACGTCGCCGCGAGCGCGCCGAGCAGCGGGACCGCCGGCAGCGCCGCGGCCATGGCGCGCGCGACGACCAGCCGCAACGGGTCGCGTCGCCGCAGGTGGGCGCGTTCATGGCGCAGCACGGCCTCCACCTCGGTGGCCGACAACCCGTGCAGGGCGCCCGTCGAGAGTAGGAGGCGCGGTCGCAGCAAGCCGTGGCAGAGCGCCACCGGCGCCGCGCAGGCGATCAGCGTGGTCCGCCCCTCCAGACAGAGCGTCCGCAGCACGGTGGCGAGATTGGCGGACGGCGCGACCGCGGGCAGGGCGTGCAAGGGCCGCAGGGCCTCCGCCGTCCGCGCCCACTGGAGTCGCACGCTCTCGAGCGCCCGCCAGACGGCCAGGGCCAGCAGGCAGAACCCGGCGGCGAGAAGAAGAGAGCACGAGAGCGACCACAGGACGGCCGAGGTCCCGCACGCCACCGGCGTCAGGGCGCAGACGATGTGGCGCTGCCAAACGGCGGGGACGAGGGCGGCCAGCGCGGTCGCGGTGAGCGCCAGGGGGAGCGCGACGGATCTACGCATGCGCGCCCCCCTCGGCCCCAGTCGGCGCGAACCGGGCGCGCAGACGCTCTAGCCGCTCCGGATCGGCGTTCTCCAGCGCGGTGGCGAACTGGGCCAGGGCGACATCGCCGTAGGCATCGACCAGGCGATCAATCGCCGCGGCTGCCGTACGACGCGCGAACTCGCTACGGTCGTACACGGGACGGTACAGGTCGGTCTTGCCCGCGCGCGACCGGTCCAAGAGGCCCTTGTCGATCAGGCGCATCATGATCGTGGCCACGGTCGTGTAGCCCGGCGAAGGCGTGCGGCGCAGGTGGCCCCGCACCTCACGCACGGTCGCCGCCCGGTGCGTCCAGATCACCTCCATGATCGCCGCCTCCAGTTCCCCCAGGTGCGGCGCCTCCCTCTCCTCGTCCGTCATCGTCC
>JAABUL010002363.1_pt1 | contig 31534 bp, 34 predicted proteins | sample 5559151 | NCBI WGS metagenome assembly JAABUL01 (sample SAMN10711876, study PRJNA513368) | rock metagenome | isolation source: Antarctica rocks | place: Antarctica: Victoria Land, Pudding Butte sud
TCAGAAGGTAATCAAGCACGCGCTTATCTATCGAGAAGAAGACTGAGAACATAAATTATCCCTTGCACCCACTTGGTTGCTAGAAAGCAGAGAGCAGTGCGATGTCGTGTCGACCAATTTGCCTTATATCGATTGACTTACTCGGAATCCACGTTGCAAGCAGGGGTCATGATTGTCACGGTACAATCATGCTGAAGCATTCACGTCGGATCTGGAGCGACTGGACCTGCCATCCATGCAGGATCAGACGAGATGAAGAGCAAGAGTCGTTATCCGACTCTTCCTTCGGGATTCTCCTATACGGCTTATATCTGAGCTTCTGTATTTCGACGAATGGTTGGCCGTTCTAGAAAAGCGGTCGCTGAATGTTCGCACTAATACCGAACAGCGTCCGTCTTCCTTCCAAATTACACTGAACAACAATCAAGAATATGAAGTTCGTGATGAATCGAGCGACGAGATCATCGATTTGCCTGTCATTTGGCAAAATCAAGCCAGCATCAGCCAGATAGTCGACATCCTAGAGCATCTAGCTCGATTCAGACTCGTTAGGGATCTGGAGAACAAGACATCGGCAGAGGCGTTCGAAAGGTCCTTCGACATCCAATCTTCAATAAAGAAGAACGCTTTGGCCCAGAATACCCGGTAGATGTGAAAGACGGCGCCATGGTGGAGTTGGTAGTACGTAAATCGCGGAGTCCACGATCTTTATATTTCTATATACGACCTCGGTCCATCCTGGCAAGTAGAGAACATATATCGGGCAACACACACGGTAATCACGCCTGAAAGAGATTTCTTCGGAGGCGGCTTCAGGAAGAGTCTAAGGATGCTTATCCCACGCGAACTAAAGGAGAAGGGATACCGCTCGTGCGAGGGTATCATAAAGGTTTTTGTTACGTCTCATCCGACGTCTTTCGACTTTTTGGAGCTGCCGAGATTGGGAGAACCGGCCAGAGCAAGCAAGACTGACAGGACTAAGCACGAAATCAGTGGTGTATTGGAGGACTGGACGGCAGTGAGATTCTCTATCCGTACTGTCGTTCGAGTGGATACCGATTCCTAATCAACAGTCAATGTGGGTACTGACAGGCTTGGTCAACGCATCATACGTTTTCTCTTAGCAGTACTATCATTTATGTACTTTAGATTGGATCCGGCCGGATTCAAGAATTTTTCTGAGACCGGTATATGGCGCGCGACCAATAATGGCATGACGGCTGGCATTCTCTTCTCGCTTCATCTTGCGACCTAGTCTTCTCGTTTGTAAGTCTTCAGACATAATTCATCAGCCCGCCCCTTCCTCCAAATCCACTTACACAAGTCATACATTATCCGAAGTTGTTGTAGATTGAAACCCGCAGACTCGATGTCCTTACCTGGAGACCTGGAATGATACAGACTCTTTAGTGTAGAATAAGATCACCTGGGGTGTCAGCATAATAAGTGAGGCCAGATTCGAAGTCAAAGCTGTCGCTGCAAGTATTTGGACAGTCTGAAAATACAGATTCAGTGCAGAGGATAGGGACCAACAGGCTGAGATCGATCAAGATCTGGTCATAGCTGCGAGCATCAATTTCAAAATGATTCTTGAGAAACATGGGAAGAGAGAATATAAAGAGATGTCTGTAATCCAGAAATAAGGGCCAAGATGGAGATTTGCGACGGATCAAACTGCCGTGCGGCTGCACAGCAGAACTTCCGAGTTCAAGACGGTAGAATTACGCAAATTTATTGCAGATAGCCATGGGCCTGTTGTTCGTTGCCCACCTGCATTCCGTCTAACTGAGTCATCGTACATAGAGTAATCCAGTTAACTCGCCAATCTTACCTTTTTCCTGATGCTCTTAACCCCGTACGTTCACAGACAGAATAGAAAACCAAGAAGTTTTAATCTTAGATTGAGAATCCGTGTATATCTTCTGTGAACAAGATAGCTAACGACCTCCGACCACTTCTGCACGTGGTGGTCTTCCCCGTTTGCCTTCTCGCTGCGCCTGGCGTTTGGTCTTAAACTCACACAGCAGCTCCTGTGCTTTTCTTGACTCGCATTCGCGCAAGCATATTCCCTTCTAGGACCCCTTGTATCCAGGATCCATTCACATTCGTCTCTTGCAAAAGATCCTTATGATCTGCCACTCCTCTTCAGCCAATGCTGAACCTCGTTCGTCCTGATACTGCTCGGGTAGAGATGGGGTGACGGTGATGGCGTGAGGGGAGGGTGCTATTACATCGCTATCACCTCCACGGATAGCCAGCTCAGCCAGGTGACGAGATAGTGCGACTGGGAGAAAGAGGGCTATTGAAGGGGGAGATGGTGGGTTCGGTGGTAATTGGAGGATTAAGCAATCGTGTGTCCTTGGCTGTTTCCTTTGATGGGTGCTTTGGAGGTGTGCGATGTTAATCTTAGATTTCAGATCTGTCTTTTCTTCGCCAACCTCTATCACGAGAAGGTCATCTAAAGTATGCTAGAGGATATCCCAGGTGCTATTTAGATATACACTGGGGGGTACACCTTGAATGTCACTAAACCCACCGGATCGACTTGAGCTTGTCATTTCCTCGCGTTGCCGGAATTTTGGGAAGAGGGGGGCCGTCTGAAGATAGGCTTAAACTGCGATCGAATCCGTGCGAATTCGACATGGATCAAGTCATCGCCGGTATTGTCTGTCTTAGCATCGCAGTTAAGCCTTTTTAGGGTCGTTAGATGCGCCCAAAGAGATTAGAACCTGCACACTGATCTGTACACCAAGCCGTCTCAAGCCTACGTCGACCTTCTCCACCCTTAATCAAATCCGCACTGTACGCTGTGCGCGTGGAGGAATCTCGAGTGTCGGTGGAGTTTATAGTTGTCACAGGCTCGACGTCTGTAGAACCTATTGAGTCCACATCCACGGCGAGCCAGCCTGACATGCCGCTATTCCTACAGCGTCTTCTCGGATCAGAGATCGCCACGAACCCAGCGACGGTTCAGGTTTTGGCATTGCAATAGGTGATCGGAGAAAGTATAGGACATTGCCGTCTACACTACAACTCGCTCCTTTGTTTCCCTTCCCTTCCCGAGATAATAAGACTCGATATCTTCGAAGCAAAGTTGTGTATCGTCTTTCAACCAGAGGACGATGTTGGGGAGCGAACGAGCAGAATCTAAGACTGTACTTTCTGTCGTCTCGTAGAGGATGAAATATCTAAGTAGGCGCCATCTGTCTGAATACGAATCAGCAAGTCGGGTTCCAGAAGTCGGTGGAGTACTGATGGAGTTTCCCCACCCTGTCTCGGTCCAAAAGTTGACAAGTTGTCGCAGTCTTTCGCTGCGACTCTGACACTTTCATAACACCAAACTGCGAATCCTCCCAGGATAAGCCAATAGGAGCGGCGCAGCTGTAGAAAGCTTCGTAGATAATCTTATCGATTCATATCTGCTGGAGCCCACCATCCACATCCGTGTTATCTGTGGGGGTTCTCGGCATGTGGGGGATGAGGACGTGCACTGGGTAGCCCCACCCTTTGTCGTACTGGCCAGGGTCTATGGCGAAGTATTTGAATTTGTTAAGCGATCTGTCGTTGATGTGCAGGAACCTGGGGTTCTAGGTGATGCGCTGGAGAAACGAGGAACGATAGACGAACTTGAAGTCGTGAAGCGACGTATCGAAGGACGTTGTGCGGCCGACCATGCCATCGAAGTCCAGTGTGCGGCAAAGGGTGGGGTGCCCGAACTCGCTGGTAGGGCGGAAGGTCTCCAGTCTCCCTGCTCTTGGAAAAGGCGATCTACGGTGCGGCTTGGTCGCTAAGCCATCCAGGCCATCTCATGTTGTCGTTAAATGCCCGTTGCGAGGAAGCATGCCTTTCGCGTGGAGCGAGGGCTGGAAGTCCGTGTGAGTATCGGTCGTCAGCGGCAGAATAGAATTCCACACGCGGGTTGTCTCGGACAAGGGATGAAGTCCGGGTCGGACCTGATCTAGTGAGAGTGGTCAATGGCGAAGGTAGAGCTGGAGAGAGGGGGGTGTCTTACCGTAGGTACAGCTGGATTGGGAGACCATAGAGACACAGTGCCGCGCACACTGTATATTAATCACATGTCTAGAATCGCTCTCGCCGTCCGAGTCGGCTGGGTCCTTCTGTCCGCCAGAATTTTCATCATCGAATCCAGATTCAAAACATCCTCAGGGGAACCCTCAGCATCGGATTGGTTGTTATCGTTGAGGCTGTTCGAGCTTCTCGAACGAGTGACGGGCGGATCGTAGTCAGAATCCAGTGCTTGTTGCACGGCGGCACACTGCGCGGGAGGAATGCGGGCGAGTTATTTTACCAAGATCATATCGATTGCCCGACACGCCTTGGCTGAAGACAATGAGGGAATTGGACGCTGGAGTCTGAAGGCGGGAGGGCTTTCGGCTGAGATTTCGCTTTAACTGGAATTGGATAACTCGTTAGCGCCATGGCCAAGTGGTCGGAGCCGGTGGGGGCGCCGGGATGGGCGTGCGTAGCTAGGAATAGGAAGGGATGGGGCGTGCGGGGTGCGACGGGTGTCTAGGGGGCGCTAAGGTCGCCTAGGAAAGCCTGTCACGAGCGGCCCAGGAGCTTCGGAAATGGAGAACTTTCACACTTGATGTGGATGTGCTGGTCTCCTATTAGTCGTGGCACGCATCATATTTTATGTCTAGCAAGACTGTGAACACCGCCGCTGTTGGTGAGTCGCCCATCAGCGAACTGCTAGTCCACGCCGTTGGTTGACCACAGACACTTCCTACAGGCTCTTACGGTCCCAGTGCCTGCAATATCCAGTAGCATCAAGGGTTGTACTTCTCACCTGGCCACGTCAACAACGAGTTCCATTCTCGAGACCACATAATAGCCCGGCCTTTCCGCCTCGAACAAGTCGCTAGTTGCCATCGCATCGGACCACGAGCTGGGGCACCACTACAATCAGATGGAGTGCATCGGCATCCACTTCAAAATCGACGTCTGTCTCGACAGCCCCCCCATTAGCTACGAGCGCACTACGACAATCAGCGCCTTCAACGACTTCGACACTAAAAGTCGAATTGGGTGGTGGCATACCACCTGGCGTGCTTATGCTCGCTCTCTCGGCTTATCTCCTCATATGAACCCGACAACAGCGGGTCGATAATCACAATTCCCTTCCGCAAACGAGCGACATTCTAGCGTATCACGACAATCTTTATCGAGCATCGCAGCTATCAAGCTATCAGATGCTTCTTTAAAAGCTGGCGTCGATTGAGCGAACAATATTGCTAGTGTATGCTACTCTATGGCCATAAAACGAAAAGAGCGAGGATGCCGACGTTTTTACAGGCGGTGTACATTGGGAGTAGGAGGGTTTCACAAGCAAGTTGGCCGATGATTGCCACAAGCCCTGATGAAGGGATGGAAGGAACTTGAGAACTTTCCTCATGAACGAACTACAGAGGACTTGGAAGAATAGGGTCTGAGGTGGTCCACAGTCCCTTGCCAACCTAGGGATTTGCACATTGCGCGTCCACAACTGCCTTATGAGAAGTTGGGACATGAATTGGCCTTCAAAATCGAGGTATTCCCGACATATGTGGCAAACCTAGAGGACGATGAGACGTTGGAAAATTCTCAAAATAGGAACTAGAAAGACTTGACAGAAGCATATCGGGATATGATACTACTGCGTCCCCCATCGACGAGAGTCTCGTTGGAGGGTGCTTTGTCGAAAAGGATATGCCACTCGACGTCCTACAACCTTGAGGGCAGCTTTCATTCCGGTCGACGAGATCTTATTGAACTTTTGACACTCATCCTGTAGTTTCTGGATCAGTTCATCGCAATCTGTAAACGATTTCTCGATGCTTTTAATCAAGCTTCGTTCGTCCGCTTGAAAGGTGCGGCCTGACAAGGCCTTTTCAAGAGATTGAAGGGTCTCCGTAAGATTTTCAAGTCTCTTAATGATACCGGCGAGCTCGAAATTCTAGTATCTCTAGAACTTGTAGAAGTCAATGAGCGACTGCGTAACTTGAATTCCTAAAGAGATCACGCCTGCCACGCTTTCCACGATAGAGAGTGGGTCTGTCATGGGTATAAATCTCGAACCAATAATATATGTTGATGCTAACACATTGTGCGTGAGACAAGATGTTAAAGATAATGCTTGCTGTCTCGTCTCTGGAAAGTCTTCGAGTATTGTTATACTTCTTGCTCTTTTCAACCATCAACTCCTTTCGTTAACATCAGAGACGACACACGATTTGATCTATCTGGCAGCACAACAGCCTTGTTGTCTTCGACACCTTTTCAGATCTGATTGATTGATACAACATGCATGAAAGAATATTCGCTGAGCGTGTAAAGGCTTTCAAATTAGTCTAGACTGGAATAAATTGATGTGTAGATTGATCGCATCACGATAAAGTCTTATGATACGATTCTTATGCTACTCGAGATAGAACATTTGCCTTATCGAGTTAACGTGTTTCAGATGATTGATGAAGTAAACTTCTAGGGAATCGTGTATCTAGACTTACTAACTTAAGATATACGACAATTATTACGAAGATTATACAAGATCGTTTTGCACTAACCAGAATCGACAATAACTTTGATCGAAAATATCGATCAAGATGGCGATCTTGTATGATTCGCGCGCGATAGCAAACACAAAGCTAATGATAATTTTCTATCATTGTGATCAAATTTGAAGACTCGAATAAAAGCCTTATATAAGTATTGTAAAATAATAAAGACTTTGTAGCGAATGAAGATTGTTTCGTCATAAAAGAAGATTTTGAGTAAATTAAATTAAAACACAACGATGCGAATGTAATCTATAGATTGGAAAGATCTTAAATGTTCACAAGTAATCACAACATACTTTATATATCTCAACTTTGTGAAGCTTGACGTGTGCGCAGAATTATAGTTGCTTGAAGTCAATGCACCTCTTATATTTTCCGACATGATAGATTTTCCGTCACTCATAAAGGAACATTAATCTATAAAAGTGTATCACAATACATGCAGTGATCGAATATATTGTTCTAACATTCGTTGATACAAGTCAAGAATTTCTCTTGAAACAATTACTACTAACATAGGTCTCGTGAAATGCATCGTGTAGAGGTCAAGAGAATGTGGAAAAGAATGTGAGGATTTCTTTGATCTTGAAAAATTGATCATTACAATAACTCACAATCACAACGCAAAGAATGAATACTTACTTTGTGTCATTTGAATCAATCAACTCTTATCGTAGAATTGTAGGATCTAAACTTTAGAAGCTTCCAGATGTAAGTTTGAGAAGCATTGTTTCAATTGTTACATGAAACATGATTCAAGTCTCTTGCTTTCTTTGCTTACTATCGATGACCATCATCACGAGAGTCAACGTCGAAGGTCATCGAAGTTATTCGAAAGTCATTGACTATCATCGATGTGACTCAAGACGACTGCTAGACGGCTTCTTGCAACTCGGCTGTTTCTAGTACTATCACTTCTTTCTTTCCAATCATCCACCTTGCTTATCTAAGTGCTTTCATTTTTAAGATATATGAGATGGCAAGGTTCTCAACGACGATGGCAGAATAATCGAACTTTTAAGAAGGCAAAAAACCAGCAATTCTTCAGAAATTTGCTTGTACCTCGCCTACCAGGATCTTCTTGACATCTTTCACGCGCAATCTATCATGTCATTAATGATCTATTTTCGAACGAAGATTTTGCTTCACGTATTAAATATCTTCCTGTAAAAAGGCCAATTAGATTGTAGTTCTTCGATGTTCTCAGAAAATTACAATAAAGAAGTGAGCAAATTCAAAAACGAATGTCTCAACTTGCACACATTCTCAACTTGCACATATCATAATCTAACGCACTGAGCTTGCACACCCTAAATCTAAGCGTCTAGCAGACTACTTCGCTTAGAATCGATTGGAAACGAAAAAGGTGCAACCTTAGCTGTATTCCTATTAGGTTATGTCGCCAAGCCATTTCTCGCACACCTGCGAATCTTCCTGTGATAGGGAGTCTACGAACTTAGCTTTGCTGCAGAATTATAAATGAACTAGGAAAAACGTGAATATTGAAACCTCTGTCGTAATAGCGATCAACAATCAATTCAGCCTATATGTAGTACAAAGGTAATAGGTTTAAGATAATTTGATATCTGCGTGGCTTACTTTGTTCCATAGGCATAATCACTGTCCCATACGAATTAGCATTTGGCATTTCTCATCGAGGGAGGTCTCCCAGGATTCGAATCAGAGAAGTTCGTATCTTGAGATGTTCAAAATGCTCTTCTCGCCCAATCTCATCTTCATGATTCCCTCGTCCCAGCCTTCATAACAAGTCAGCAATGAGCGCTCTCGAGCTGCCGTTTTATGCCTCGAGCAATCTACCAGATCTTTGATAACTTTGCCGACCCCAATGGGAGTCTTGAAATGACGACCTCGACTTTGGGACGAATCAAAAATGTTTGGCACGTGCACTGTTGACAAATTTTCTCTTTGAGAATGGCCGACTGAAACTTGCCATTGGCCGCGGCAATGCATCACCTCATCATAGAGGAAGCCGGAGTACTCGACAATAACCTCATCCCCTTTCTTTGACTGATCGCCGTTACCGTGCTCCAAGACCGTTTGCGTAACGCCCATTGAAAGTCACGAAAGACAATTGATATAGAAGATAAACTCCGGATGATTTGGATGGTCATGCAAATGTTCTTGGAAGAGAAGTGCCAAACTTGGTGAATTGTCTGTTTAAGCTGATGGGCAATGCAGGATAGCGCAAGCCCACTGAAGCATTGTGGAGCACAGATTGACCAAGCGGGTGTGCGTTGGGATCGAAAGTTTGTAGGATCTTCAAGCCTGCGAAGCGGGTATGCGTCGGGGACCAGTGGATGGGATATCGAGTTGGATGATGGCTGCATTTTGAGCCAATGAAGGCCTCCACCGCAAGCACTTCACACACACCCGCTCGGGATGACTATGCCAGCGTCGTTTCCTCTTTGTCAAGCAGGGGTGGCGTTCAGCTGGCGATTTTGGTAACGGGAATAAGTTATATGTCCTGCTGATTTGATGCTGCTAACCAGAACAAACCAGAGACATCCTTCATACTTCCATACCGCGATGAGACTTTTGAAGGAGCTTGCAAATCCAGTTTCACTTCCTCCAACTCCGATTTCTGAGGCTCGAAGTCCCCGAAGGAGTAGTATGAAGGTTTTTCTTCCACTGGTTGGTTTTGACCGACTTCGCTGTTGTCGTTCGATTGTCGCAACGAGACTTCGTCGTCAGATATGTCTGATAGTGGAGCGTAGAGCTGCGTGTTATCGGAATTGACTGACGAATGGTCGTCCTCCTCAAGCGAATCATCATCTTTCTCCGAGCCTTCAGTATTCGACCTCTTTGTATTACTGACGATTGTAGAGTCCTTAAGCATGTAGGATCCTTTTGGATCTGGTTGTCTAGCGATGGTTGGAGATTGGTTGTGATATGCATCGGCCGGTCGTGGCAAAGTCGAGACCGCGCAAGTCTTGTTTTCGAGGGCTGGGGCGGCGGCTCGCTCGGTTGCTGTACGTCTCAATTCAAGGAGCTGATCAGCCAGGGGGTGAAGCTGATATGTCTTGTACAGTTCGATCCCATAGTCGAAATCGACATATGTTCCTGGAGGCTTGGACGGCAATCGTAGGACCTCGCGTGCGTTAGCAGGTAAGCCTCGCAACAGCTTGGGCATCATACTATGCCCCGCCATTTGGTTTGCAATATGACTGCAATTGATTCTCCAATCCGACCTTCGAATCGCGAGTCGACGAGTATTGTACGTAAGCTCGATGAAAGGTGATGGTGATTTTTTGGACTCGCTCGCAAACGTCAGCCGATCGACCGCTTTGGGTGACTTATCACTGGGCGGCAGTATCCGTCGACTGCCTGTATCGTTGTTGTTCTTCTCATATAAGCTTATTCCGATATCCAATAGAGACTGCAGCTTCTCCTCAAGTCCAAGTTTCTCACAAAGCGCTTCCCCTTCAGGGCCCTTCAGGGATATTTATCCATGCGTTAATGTGTCCGTAAGTCCCTTGTGCTGGAAGGTGTTGTACTTTGCCTGCATCCTTCAGGGCCTTGAGTCTACGCGTCCGCTAACCCTGAGTCAATGGACAGAGTTTGAGGATCTGTGTCGCATTGATTAAACATTTGTCTTCTTGCAGGAGTATGACTTGACCGTCAATTGTCATCTGAAGATACCCCGCCCCTGTTCTCGCGACCTCAATACTGGTCAGCACGTGTTGACATTATCTGAAGATGTCTGGCTCTTGAAGACGGCAAAACATGGCCATCATTGATATCGAGGGGATTTGGTACAATGTGAGCCCCAGCGATGGCTTGGCAGAACACAGCTAAGGGTGCACCTTTTCCGTTTCTAACCGCGTCCAAGCGAAATGTTCTGGCGGACCTTAATTCGTAAGATTGGGCGCTTGTAAACCGGTCATCCTATCTCCTAAGAGAGTGATCGCGACAACGGCAACACCTCAAGGAGCTCCCTTCGCTACCGTCAGTACTCTGGAACATATTCCTCATAATATTCCTGGTATCCAAAAGGATTTAGTGCCACGATCGACGAGGAAGAAGAAGGCTAGGAGCTGCGTCCGTCAAGAAAAGCCGGTGGCCATCGTGTCATGCCACCGCCGCAACTGTTCCAAGTGACCCTCATATCTATACCAAAAGTCCCTCCGTAGAGAGCAATTAATGGCTCTAGACACACAATCCAAAGTGTGCCTTGATGTGGCCGTCGACCACCGAATCAGACGACTTTTCAGCCCTTTCTCGGATGACCTAACAAAGTGCTCCAACCATGTCTCCTGTATCGAGGCACGAGGGAGATCGCTGAAGCGATCCCGCGAAGAGATTCAAGTCACCGCAGAGCTAGCAGGCCCAGCAGTCAAGGGTGGCATTGTTGTCGCTTTGCAGCAGCCCCGGCACAACCACCCATTCAAGAAGGGTCTCAATGCTGTCATCGAGAGTTGCGAGACTCTTTATGCCCTCAACGACATATTTACCGCAGTCACCTGTGGAACCCTTGACATTCGGACTGGCATCACAGTCGTCGACTTGCTGCCATATGTGTCTGAAGACATAGCAGAGATCGATGATGTCAAATTGAGGGAATCATTTCGCGTATCGGTACAGGCCATTTGCGGTAAGGAGCCCGATGTCCTACTTTGTGCAGGCAAGATACGGCTACCAAAGGCAGGGAAATTCGATGATCGTAAAGGGGATGCCTGGAAGTTTGAGAGCATTGGGCTTGGGGAGAAGTTTGGTAGCACTTCTAATCGGCCTGTCAAAGCGAAAATCCATGATGGAGAGCGTGGATTTGTCACCATCCCCAGGGTCAATGGCTTCCATCCGAGTCATGCGATAAACTACCACTCGCATGTTAGTCTTCTAAGGCAGCTACAGATTCTGATAGGCGCTGAAGCCTGTGGCATGTTGAGGGACGACTGGGAAGACAAGAAGTGGATGGATGAGTTGAGGCGCCATGGCCAGGAAATTTCCAGATCACTTTCAGGTAAGAGACAAATATTTATTCTAATTTATTTCTATCTGCAAATCCTTGTCTAATTAGTAACTCCGTACTCAAGAAGCATCACTATCTATCAAGTACCTACCAGACTACCAACAGCTCTACTCTGACGCACTGCTTGACCTGCAAAACCATGTCAACTCTCTCATTACGGACCCAAGGTTACCTCGAGCGCTCTACGGAACCCTGCTTTCTAGCGGTCTGAGCGGGATTTGTAACGACGCGACCCTCATTCTACGCCGAATGTTCCGTCTTCAGCAGAGAGGCTGGCCCGACTGTGTAGCTCGGATAAACGAGGCCGCCCTAGAGCAGGCCGTGATTGACACGCTCCAATGCGCCGAGAGTCTACTCAAAGTCGTGAAGCAGTGCAAGGACACGCAGCTCGCAGAGATCATCCGGCGGGGTGCAAAATCCCTCGAGCGCGTCACTGTTGGCGGCGGCAACCATCCCGAGTATGAGCTTGACCTAATTGGAGCTGGCGACACTTTCCTCGAGCTGGCTACGGATATCGAGACGCTGCTCTCAGATCTTTTGCCGGGAAAGGAGGTGGCACTCAATGTTTTGAGGCAGGAAGAGGCACTGTCGAATATGATGAACAAGATGAACCTGGCGCCGTGATTATGTAAAATACCCAATCTAGCTTCATTCCTCAAGACTCTTTTAGGCAAGCCACTTGAGGTTTGGGTCTCCTGGAAGATAAGTGCCACTTTTGCACACAGGGTCTGTAGCGCCACTAGAAGAGGTCAGACTGCAATCAGCCATAGCCATGCGGTTTTTGGACGCTCTTGGACTGTGCTCTTTGGCAGATTTAGCTGTTTAAACAAAATGAATTGGCAGATCACCCCGGTACAGTTGTACTGAGCATGACTGAGAGCGGATCAGCGGCCAAGCCAGCGCCTGTTGAAAAGGGACGGAGACGCTGATGCCGAATGGATAGTGGTCCCAAGAACACCTCTGCAGCTGGTCCACGCAATATAAGTAACAGGGACATTCTCGAAAAATATCAATATCAACGTTCTTCAATTGGATGGACCGACCACCGAATTATCATCCACCTCACAATAACTATCCTCAAAATACCGAACGGCGTCCGCTCTACTCTCGGTCTCGGTTGTTCTTATCGTCTCGTTTTTCGAATTCGATGTTTATGCCTTTGCCGCTTTTTGCATGTTTCAGCAGTCCTCCAATGTAAGACTCCACAATCATTTGAAATCTATCTGGATAAATGTCCGGATTTTCTCTCCCTCCTGCGTCCTGCAACATTTCGGCCTAGTCAACTTAGCCAAGAATCGATTACCATGCTCTCCTTGGTTCCACCGAAGGAATACCGTTACAATAGTTAATAAGAGGTCAAAGGTCCATGTTTTGACTGATCGTGTTCGGAAAAGGGATGGCTTTGTGCTAATTGATGTGAATAATTAATACACCAAACCCTCAGATTTTCAGTGGTTGCCATCGGGCTTTGCAACGTGATTTCGTATATTTCGTCTCTGATAGTGAGTTCTGCTTGCTGTTAGAAGAAATAGAGAACATATCTTCGGCCACAGGGCGACCTTTAGGCTTCCTGAATTCTGCCCACAATTTACCCGCCTCAGTCTCAAGGGAAATCTTGAAGGTACAGCCATTGAGGTGAGGGAAGGGATTGACTTGTTCGGTAATTGGTAAAGCATCAGGTTCATTAAAGCCTGCAATGAGACTGTCAGTTCCGGCGGGTGGCCATGGGCCGTCAGAAACGTGCGCTTTCGAGCTAGAGATGTGCTTGATGCGAGTCCAAAATCGATTCTCTGCGAGTCTGGCCGGAGACTCTTGGGGCGACCTTGGTCGAACCTTCAAAGGCCTTTGACCGTAGGTAGGAGAACTGTCAGGTTGGTATCGTACATCTTGTGACGAATACCGTGGCCATCACAATAGGCATTACACTGCTATATTTGTTGATAATCTTCTAGGTTGCTATTGCCCCAGACTCGGGGCAAAACTAAACGATGGCCGGATACGGAAGGTATTAACAGGCACGCATTTAAGAGAGCTCAAGAACGTAGAGCAGTCAGCAGAAATCCAAGTCATACGGGAGCAAGGATTGTCCAGAACGAAATTATACGTATGAACCCAACCCATCGATCATAAGCTGACTCAAGCTTAGAAAGCATCATACCCGCTGCCTATCAACCTGTTATCCAAAAACTTTGATCAAACCGATCGTAAAGTTCCACATAATTCAAAGATGGAGGATCTGTCGAACGAGACGTCTGGTTCGGTTGAGACTTCGGAAGGCACATAAATATTGAGGGATCTGATATCGGCAGTAAGAATAATGCGATGTGGTAGCGACGTTGAGTAGGATGGGCAGAAGTAGGATAGCAGCAGCAGAAAGTCGCGAAAAGACGTGGGCATACGTTTGACCCCAAGAAAATGGCCTCCTTTTTTGACTGCCAGTCTCGTGGAACTTCCAATATAAAAAGGTAACCAGTGTGCGCACACCCAGTTTCGGTAAATACCACACCCACCCAGTCCTAGGGTTGAGTCTAGGGTTGCCCGGATAAAAGTTAATCAGAACCGAACGCGCGCCAAAACATCTATAGTAAGTTTCGTCTCCTACCTCAACCACCTTACATCCACCACCTCATCGTCGCCGTTATGGTGCTACAACCCCCGCCTGCGGCGGACTACCCTACATTCAATGCGCTCATGGAAGGTGTACAAGCACACGCAGTCGCGGAAGGATACGCTGTCGTCAAGAGTCGATCGAAAGCGGGCTACAAATCTGGCAGAGTTGCGAAAGTCGGCATTATTTGCGAACGCGGCGGCATGCCTCGCCGCCGCAAGTCTGCAGTCAAACAGAGAAAGACCGCCAGTATAAAGATTGACTGCCCGAATTTGCATGCATTTAGGTTAGAAATCGATGCTTTCTCATGTGAAATCCCTGATCAGTAGATGATGTAAATGATGCGCAACCAGATGCGCAAATCGATCGCCCTACCCAAACCTTTCCTATTAATCATGGCATGTACGACTGCTGTGGTGTCAAAGGGCTCGTCCGAGTTATTGGCATCGTCGAATTTGACTTGAGTATCAAACAGGGAGCACGGTCGGCAGCCGAAAAAAACGGCGGCAAGTATGCCTGTCGCGGCCTGGACTCGTTGCCGCTCATCTGTATATGTCGCATCATCCAGCACCCAGTGTGTATAGAGAAGGAGATAGAGATCGTCGAGGCTGATTACAGGTTTCTTCTTAGGCAGGGTCCGGAGGCCATACTCATCGATAAGAAGATTCATATACTACACGCGGTCGAGACGTCAACGTGAGACTTCACAAGTTCGGGGAAAGGGCGTCTTACGTTCCGTATATCCCTCCTCTCGAGCGGGTCGAAGTCCCGATCCGCCTTATCAAGGATATGCATTCTCAGAACCCTCTAGTAGTTCTTAAAACTAGATGCCGCATCGATTCTGTTGTAGCTATCCAACGTCCACTTCCAAAAAACCTTGAAATCCGGTGTTTAGGCTTCTTTGAGGAAACTGTCGGGTTCGTGGCCTAGCTCGCAGCAGTGTCTGATATGATGAGTTATAGATGTCAGTCAGAGTCACGGACCGCGCTAGAAGCCAACCTACCTCTCCCATTTCTGTAGGACCGACTTCAAGCTCTTTTTCGTATTGTCGGCAGCTTTGGGGGGAGTCTTGCCTTGTGCTGCAAGCTCGGCCCGCTACTGAAAATAATGACTTGGCGAAAACCTGCCGGTTCTGCGATGGGGTTGTCCCATGTTGTCGAGATGAGTAGCAGTGGATGGCTATGGCGACGAAGGCACCAAGAGCCACGGTGTGTTGAAAGAGTGGGGGTGAAGACCAGCTCCACATGCAAGGTGAGAAGAAACAATGTGACGAGAAATAGCAGAGTGGGCGCCGGGCCCTAGATATGCTGTGCTGGCCTCGCCGAGGATCGTGGGTAGGAGTGAAGAATGAAAGTATATACAAGAAGGAAGGCTACACAACCGATGCCTGATGGCTTGGGCAAGGATTCGTAGCTCGACAGGGGCCCTCGGCAGTGCCTTCTGTCTGTCGGTTTATCCACGGCCCGAGACAAGAGCTTGCGGCTGGCAACGTAAAACTGCCACCATTCTTCCAACATGTTCGGTCAAAGATGGAAAGATACCGGTTGATGAATGGAGACTGGCTGAAAACGCGTTCTGCTTGGAGAAGAGTGAAAAGCGCTACCTGCCGCCCATCCAAAGGATTGCAGAAAGCCTACCAATTTCAAGCCGAGAGCCTACGCCCGCCCAAGAACAACCGATGACGACCACACACGAGTACAACTTCACACATCGCCTCCAAATCGCTTTCGACAAGGCGCCAAGGGATCCCACCAAGAGATACTCTTTTGGTACCAACTCGCAGAATTGTGTTATCTTGTTGGGGAGCAAGAGTGCGCATCGTGTTAGTGGGCTGCATTTCTGTATTACTTTTGATGACACTATTGATCACAAAAAGCACCTTATACTGAGGAATTCCTCCGCCAATGGAACGGTGGTCAGCTAGCACGTCCAAGCCAAAGAGGAAGGGCGACGTCACTTCACCTGGAGTTTGGTGGAAAGGAAGATGGGAAGTGGGAAATCCAGGTCAATGCGCAGAAGCTTCGATTCAAGATCGGATTGGCTAGCCATAAGGGGTGCGAAGCTGAATACGACGACGAAGTCGAGCATTTTCTTCAAAGCAGTCGCACTTGTCTCCCTTCGCTCAATGTACTTGGGATCAACAGCCAAACTACTACCACACAGCCTAGTCAGCCCCTCACTCCTAGGCAACTCCCATCTATATCCGTGAACGGAGACTGGAAAGTGGGTCTTTCGGTACAGTGGACAAAGTTATCCGTGTGAGCACCGGCGCCATATACGCCCGCAAGGAGTTTTACGTACCTCAATAGGAGAAGGGCGAAAAACGCAGGAGGCAACAGAAGGAAGCTGGTTGAATCAGATTCGCAGAGGAATCCGTATTATATAGCAGAATCCGCATGTGAGCTTCAACAACCGTGAGGTTTTGATGGAAGCTGACCGTCCGAAAGGAAAGCACCATTCAGATCTTAGATTTCTGAGAGAACCCTCTGGCCTTTCCGATAATGCCTTATCTTCCTCTCGGAAATCTGGAGGATCTACACAGCAAAAGCCCCATTGCCCAAGAAGAGACCATGGATCTGTTCTTTCAGGCCCTCAACGCGCTCAGATATCTTCATTGGTCTTTAGGACAAGACGATCAATGACTGCAACGGGATGATCGAGAGTCGCAACAAGACGATCGAGAATCTCAATAGGATGATCGAGGGCCGTGACAAGACGGTTGAGAAATGCGACAAGAACCTTATCAATGCACAAGAGCAAAATAGCGATCGTGACAAAGACCTGGCAGATGTTCACGATAAGGAGCTAGCGAAGGCTCAAGAGCAAGTCAGCAGCCGCGATAAAGACTTAGCAAAAGCCCAAGAGCGTATCGAGAAACTCGACTCTGTTCGGAAGAGGTTTGCCCAGAGTTTGTCCGACTTCCAAAAAATTGTTGGAGAGCACGATGGTGATGGATAGGGCACTGCTACTTTTCATGCGTGAAAGTTGCTTAAAGGGATTGGAGGGGCGATGGATGATGATCTAGTAGGACAATTGCATGCGTTGAGGACGGGGCGATTAATAGGGAGGAGTTCTTGGCGATATGCTTGCCCTGATGACAGTGACCGGGACTTCGTAGGCCATGAGCATGGCGATCAGGGGTTTCAAAGGCCATCCAGATGAAGATCTTTTTGGTTTTACATACGAGAGCATACGTGAAAACGGGTGATAAACATTCCACCTTCCGAGCACCCTCTTTCTGTCCAAGACGAGTGATCGATCTGCCACAGACACCGACGACGTCCATATCCATCGTGGGCCGGATGGAGCATCCCGAACTTGGTCGTTTAGTTACCCTCAGCACACCGGCCAAAAAGACAAAATCAAAATCAACCGCCGCATGTTCTGTCATGCCACATGGTCTTCCGGAAGGATTCTATGCATCTTTGTCTAGCTCGTATAGACACCCATCGAGCGCATTCCTTCTAATGCAGTCGATCTGGGTCTCTGTTGCACCGGCCTTGCTGAGAGTTCTCGTTACGCTGGCAAACATAAGTAGCGTATTTCAGTTGTCTTGCACATTCTTCGTGTAGTCTTGCACAACCTTCGTGGTGTCTTGCACATTCTTCGTGTTCTCGAACCATATCTCCTCCCTCATTAATCCTCTCGGCAAGCTCGCTGAACACATCGAAGCTTGGTTGCTGTGGATTGACATCCTCCATAATGTCGATAACTCTGATCATGTCTGAATCGATCGTAGTCTTTAGAATTGGATTAGCACGGTGCCACCAGGTGCCGGCAAAAGTCATGCCCGATTTTTGTTCGCTTAGTCACCCATGACTTTTGCCGGCACCTGGTGGTGCTGTTCTGTATGAATGGATAGGGGCTTACGGAGGTTGTCTGCCCCAGAGTTGGTAGTTCCTGTATTCGAGGCTGCTGTATCTTCAGATCTATTGAGGCTCGATTGGAGATATTGAGTGCTGATCAGGGGATATGGAGGTATGATGTGTGTGTTTGAGAGACAGGTCGGGAGTGCACCTTGTATAAAAAACGGGTCTTGTGCAGCTTGAGGAAATATGAGAGAAATCTTATGGTTCGTTATTGGGCCACAGAAAGTCCAACGTGCTATTATGGCTTTTCTGAGCATAAATCTCTTATTCCTCTGACACATATTCCATTCAGTATTCAGATTCTCTCATTTTGGAAATGGCTACCCTACAAGCTGGAAGTTCCTATATCAGTGAGTTCACTATCGTCAATTCCCGTTGGTGTCGTAATCCTCATCAATTCTAATGAAAGTACTCCGCTCATGGCAAGCTTGTGCAACAACATATTGAACTACGTATCAGCTGTAGCTGTATCTGAGAGCTCTATACATGGCGGCTGTACGGATCAAGAGAGTCCGGCTAAAGGTTTGTAACAGGCACACCGGATTCGTCGACATCCCAGTGCTTGGTTTTAAATCTGACGATTGTTTTGAACATAGTGTCAAACGTGTATCATGAGTTCGGCTCGGTTGATGGTCCCCTCTTAGCCGCTGGACCCGCATTGAACCATGCCATTGAGTACAGGTGAGGCCAGCGCAAGATGTCTAGAAGACACTTGGAATTTGGCAAAAGGTTCTTGCTCCACTTTCGATATGGACGGAGAGCAACCGATGGCGATGTTGAAGGAAGAATCGGGAGATGCTTGAGAGGGTGCTTCGATAGGAGGGTTGGCATTTTCATGATTGCTGAGGCCGCTTGCGCTCAGAGTCGTTCCGGACACTGAGAATGTAAAATCAACTGCATGATTCAGCCGTAAATACTGCGCGAAGATAGGGGAGACAAACCACAACGATCAGGACTTCCGTGAACGTTCAGAAGGTTGGCTTAAGATAAGCCTGCACAGCATGCTATCGCATGCTGTACGCACAGATCTGGGTTTCTATTTCATCATGTCTTATTAAAAAAGAAGTCCCGACATACCTTTCTATCCATGCGCTACGGCGCTTCAGCTACTGCGATCTCTCGCCATTTTGACCACGACATACAGGCGCTTTGGGAGGATGTGGGGGTTGACCAGGTTGGAAACTATGTATATGCTTGCATCCCCCTCCTTCTCGGCAGCCTCCCTCGAGTGGTCGTAGTATCGGAAGTGAAGCTAGAGTTGATGTGCTAGAACAGTATAGTAGATAGTGCAAGCATTGATTATTGAATTGGCTTAATTATAGGACTAGCTACTCTACAGGCGCATCTAAATAGATATCTGATCTTGTTTGTTGTTTGTTGTTTGTTGTACCTGGCAAACGGTGATCAAACTAGCAAACAAGATGCAAAGATGTGCCTGAAGCAAACAAGGGGTCCATGACACCAACAGCTAGAGGGCAAGCTTGATGACTCTGAAGGCAAGATAGCCTTCACAGTCACGCCGGTGAAGATGCACCTATTGATCCCCGACTTCAGTGGTCCTTGCGAATTTGAAGCTTTTGAACAACGTTGTACCGTATATATAATGCACCGGAGGCGCCGGAGTCATCCCGGGTCGAAGTTTCGCCTCGGGCCTAGGGCGGGAGTCGCTATAGCCCGTTGATCAGGCCCGACGGTTAGTCCCCAAAGCTCCCAGCCAAAGCTTTTCTGATGTTCAGTCACCACTCGAAATTGACGAGTGGAACGACATTCGATTGCGCCTAATCGTACCCATCGAGTGATTTCAATAACGACTACTTGACCCGATAAGTAAGTACCTCCTCGATAGTAGGGATTTCATTGTCACTCCATTGTTTCCACCCTCGTTAGGGAACGTGGTTAACCGTTAGCCATTTCTAGATAGTGGTTTATGGCACTACCATGCAAGGCTTTAAATTTGTCGAACAAAGCTCCTTGCGAGGAAAGCACGATCTCCGCCGACCGCCTTCACTGTCCGTTTCATTCAAGAGAATGCCGCGGTAAGCCTGCGTGAGCAATCGTTTGTTTGCAAGACTTGTGGGTTCCCCAGCGCTATACCTAGGCTATAAACGTCGCAACAAGGCGCTGGACAAACTCATCAAATCTCCCCCGGCACACCTGGATCCTACTGATCTTCTCGACCAGACTTTCCACACCATTAGATCCTTGTCCCATCTGCGCTCTATATCCAACTACCTCCTTCAGGTACACCATTTGCTGGAGCGGGTGATTCGTGCACGAATGACGCATCAGGAGCATTTCTATTCCAAGGACCTTGACTATGGTCATGAAGTTTACTTGCAGTCCTTACTAGCCACACGGGTTACCGTTCTTCAAGCTCTGGAGCGTCTTGAACAGCGAACGCAGAATGTTCTTTTGCAAAACCAGGCGGAGTTGGATTGGATCCGCCAATGCCAGAGCGTGAACGAAGGCCGAGCTGAGATGGAGAAGAAGCGCAGAGAAAGAGACACGAAGCTTTTAGAGAGGCATCTCAAGAAGGACCGACTTCGTAAGACGGAATTGACGGCGATTGAAGAAGCCAAAACTGAAGACGCCGAGCTTGAAAAGGCCTGGTACGAGGCGCAAACAGAGCGTTGGGATCCCACTGACAAGATCATCGCCGTTGAACGAGCTACACGTATTGAACTCATGAAGCAGCTTCTGGCCTTGCCGACTGTTATGGACAATGAATCCAGCACAGCGTCCAGCAAGTTGGAAGCTATCGAGAATTCGGGTTCTCCATCACCACTCCCCACCAACAACGGTGCCAGGGATGCCGCGGGAATTAGATCCATGTCTGCCCCCCAGATTGGTTTGGTTCAGAATGATGTTGCGGAGGTTAGAGTTTTTTTGTTTTGTCGGAAGCTTCTATCGAGGGTCACATGTCTCCCACAAGCTAGGAAAGCGACAAGTGTTGAAAGGTTTCTGGAGGACGAAAGCGTTGGCGACAAAGACATCCGCGACCTGTGTCTGGAGTTGGGAGCCCAGGCCTGCAAGATCTACGCGATGCGTGTGCTGATTTATCTCACAAAAAGGCGCAAGATCGAGAGATCACGAATGAAGCAGCATGCAATCAACCCAATGACCAAGAGAAGCGAAAAGCTCCTCTTCCGAAGTTTCTAAACGGATCCGGCAAGGCACCAACTCAAAATCTCGACAGATGGGTTCCAAGAGTCGAGGCCAAATTGATGAGGAAGCAGTCGATCCGACAGTCCGACATGCGTAAGCAACACCTCGAGTAGCGCAATCTCTGCGCGAAAGGTCTATGAGTCTAATGTTGATCAGGCGAGCAAATCGAAAACGCCTCCACCACTAAAAGCAACACTCTGAGCGAGCCTGCCACAATCCAGATTGCCCAAATGTTCGTCACCGTGTGTGGAAGGAATATCCACAATTACAGACCTCAGGAAGCCATTACCCGGGATGGCTGGCTCCATTTCAGCGTGCTGGCCAAAGGTGCTGACCTGCGCAGCACGATTGAGCTATGTAGGAATTGGTCGGAATTCTGGGAATGGAGAGTTCTGGCCATGCTCAACTTCTTCCCAAACAAACAGTGGGCCTGCTTCCCCACTACGAAAGGTGTCAATCGATCGGAAGGTTGCGACTTGCGACTGCTTTTATATATAGTGTGATTTTAGCTCACGTCTACATTATTGGTACAACAACTGACAGTCTGGGGTCTTGTATCGTATTCGAACTCCACCGAGACGACACCAAAAAAGCCCGGATGCGAGTATCGGAATTACCTTTGCTGTCATTGATCGTTTCGACCCAACAAGTAATCGTTTCTGTCGCTACTTAACAATGCAGTCCAAATCGCTTCTGGTGTGCATCCGGGACGGAAAGACAGGAAAGTTCGTCTGCTGGCCATCAAAGGAACAATGCTGGCTGGTGCGCCAGAAAGCGCGTTCAAAAAAAGTCGTCACGGTGGATCAGCAAGAGCCAAGCGAAATCTGATAAATAAATCTGTCCCAGAAAATTGACAAGAAATTTTTCGTTGACTGTGATGTCACTCGTCGGTGGCGGTTGGCTTTCAATGGATATTACGAGCTTTGTATATGGGACTTGGAACCGGGCCGAGCCTTTGTTTACCTATATCGCGACATTGTTTTTGTAAGCTTTTGTTACGAGCCTAGCGGTATATAGTCTACGCAAGAGGGTAAGACAAATACGGATACCTGCATATGCTCTACCAGCTCCACCAAGAGAGCGAGGAGAGCTTGCTCCCCTTGCTCCTCTGGGAGAGCAGAGGTAGCAGTGCTCTATGGCTCTCCCAGGAGAGCCAGTAGAGCAAACGACCCGATCATAGTATATAGATCTCATGGACACGACTCCCTTATGGATCGTGTTCAACTCATCTATCAAGTTACCCCCTATCATTGATACAAGCTGCAAACCCTTGTTACCAAGTGATTGCTTGCATTGCCTGAAGACGCCTACAGACCTCTCCAATAGTACCAACCTACCCTGATACTCTAGTCGCCTAGATAGCAGCGTAACAGCTTTTTATTAAGGACAATGCTGACAAGTGCAGACGCTCATCAAGGCTTGGCGATGTCGGAATTGGAAGGACGTCAGCAATCCTGCGGCTTCGATCCTAAAGCGCTTGAGCCTGGATCCATGCAACGCTCTCGCGCGAGCGGCGAGAGATGATGAGCCAACCTTGTGGGACGCATTCGAATTGGTCAGCCCTTTCGAGCATAGCAGAGTCGCAATCGAGCCGGGAGTGGGAGCAAAGCAGATTTTCTACTACAATGAAAACGATGAATTGGAAGATCGTATACTCTTTGGCGACAAAGACCTCGATGCACTCACAGCTTTCAAGCCAATTTTGAGCGCCAGAGAAGCAGTCGTCGAAAGAGCGTCCGTGGAAGTAAGAATAGCCGAATCCGAATTGGAGACACCCACGGACAAGCAAACAATCAAGCGCGCTATAGACTCGATAGCGATAGAACAACTTCAATTCGCGTTAGACTACATGGAAGCACAGTGTGAGCACCCAATTTCTATAATATCAACTATCCTACGGTGAAAAGTGTCAATTCCGCTAACTCCTATCTAGGTCTTAAACATCGCTGGCACGTCGTCGATGCTATGCCGAATGCACAAAAATCTTACACAAAAGCACGTCAAGCAATCAAGGCAATCCAGTCTCTTCTAGACACTACTCCCGGCGCTTCCCAGGCTTGTCCCCGCCTTGACGCTCTGGAAAGAAGCCCCTACCTGCACAACAAAACACACGAAGAGATTGAAGAAGCCCGCGCCATAGTAACGATGTTCTTTCTCGATTCTCTCGGGTTACAGCAAAACGAGCCGGGTCAGGATCCGGAGTTGCTTCAACAGCGCGAGCGTAGTCTTTCTGATTATGCAGAGGTTAGATGCCACATTAGCAATGTCCATTGGGACGCTTCGCCGCAAACCGTGCAAGCGTCCTATGAATGGGATAAAAGAATTCGACCTATCATTGCGAGTCATTTCAAGGAAAACATCATCCGGCCCGTACATGGACCGTCTCCGCGTGGGGACACAGTTCTGAAGAGAGAGCCAGGGCATCTGCTAGACGTGTACTGGCGTTATAAGATCGGCTCCCCTGTGAGATTCAAGGGACCCGATATGCTGGCCGTTGCGCGCGAATATGCCACTACTCGGCCGAACGCCCGCTTTGCTTTATTGCGTCTGTGGTCAGCCTCGTACTTCTATCCCCTTCCATTGGAGAATGTCAACGAAAGGCCGGACACGACGTTTGCGGACGTGTGTGATCGAAGATTTGAATGGACAGTCCTGCCAAAGGTGGAACCTTATTTTCTGTATACATGGCCAAACTGCTTATCTTTTGTCTAGGATTTCCCAGATTCCGATAATCAGATGCATCGTCGATCCACTGCGCAGCTCAAGTCTTTCGAATGCCTGTTGGGAAAGAACGTCGCTGTCAATTGTGACAAGGTTCTAGTTATGGGTCAAGATGCAAAGAGCCTGTGGTGTTTGGCCATGATCACCACCTATGCTATTCAGACAAAACCCTGGATTTTTGAGGTGGATCTATGGAAATCGTTTGTAAATGTTGACGTGCAGTTCCTGGAAGGGCTGAGGAAGTATTGGATAGAACAGTAAGAATGTTATTTGACGCAGATCGACTTGGCCTGGCGCGAAAATCAAACTGGAAGGTGAGGTACCATGTTACTGCGCCCCTCTGGGAATTATGGCCTCTGAAGAAGGATAGCACTAGTGGTAAACCGCCCACCGTCCGTTGTTTGCGCTCCGAGCTTTATCACGAGCCATCGATCACGCTCTTGCTGTCAAATTCTCCTGTGGTTGTGCCTTAAATCGAACGACATGTCATGAGAAGTTAGCTTAGCTACTGCATCACAGACCTGTATCAACATCTATCGCTGATAGATGTTCAAGCAGCTAGGCGTTCTCAATGTAGTTCCATCAACGAGACGGTGTTCTCGGAATTCAATTTGGGGATCACAAATCGCCGAATAAGGCGTCCATAGAAGGATTTATCCCATTCAATAAGGAGTGAAGATACCGATATGCATGAGATCTCCAGTAGCGATACATCTAAGAATTCAACGGGGTCTACGTTCCCAACATCATCTATATGGGTTCTTGACAGACTTTTTGAGAGTCGCTCCATTCTGTGCACAAACGCTTGACTTCGATTCTCCACCCGTTCTCAGCACTTGTCTTGCCGAAGCCTCGGTGGTTCGCTGGTCTACTTCTAGCAAGACCTGATCAAGGGGTTGGCATTGGCACTGGCTTTGTCACAATGAATTCAACCTCTACCTGCGGCTGAGTTTCGAGTTGACGGCTGGTCGCGTGCAGCGCCTGGGCCCAACGAGTGTCTGAGTAAGACTGGTCACCACTGCATATAATGGTTTTCCTCGGAGCCAGCAGGGACTAGTCTAAACATACTAGGGAATTCCATGGATGGTCGAATTGGGAACACGCCGTTAGCAGACAAGTCTGCAAACTCCTAGTTTGTCTAGTGAATTGATTCGCACCATCGTCTGTCGAAATATCTACTCGTTGTAGTCAGAAACGTGACGAAACCTAAAGTTGACCTTCAGAAGTTGTTGTATCTCGTGGCTAAGGATGTGAATGAGGCTGGTGCAAGTGGCGGAATTTCTTAGTTTCCCCAATCTAGATTGGTCCAATTGAGCATCGTGGCGCAGGTCGTCGCTTATCACCAAGATCTCTCTGAGTGACCGATGAGCGACTACCGCGTATGAGGGATTCTTACTGGGGAGGTTTATGACCAAGCGATATTCTTCCCGTGGGCTCTCCAAAGACGGTTTGCGATGGTGTTAGTTTTGGAAATCAGCCTTATCATAGGGCTGTGAGTATATCACCTCATTGGCTGGCGGCCTTCGACCTACCTGGTCCTGCTCCGATGTTTATCCGGACAGAGTTTTCCTGCCTGCAACCTCCATAGTTTTACCATCATCGGCTACTGAATGTATGATGCTACCACCTACGTCCAACAGTTAGACTTCTGTTCCCATCACAGAGTGGAAATTCTCTCCCAAGGTGGATGGACCAAAGATGAGACCTAAGGAAGAAGTGGCAGAAAATGTCCTCAGGTAAGAAAGCGCTACCTTTGTTGATTAAGGCGATCTTGCAGACGTACTAAGAGCGTGGTGCAAACCAGTCTATTCAACTCAAGCGAATACTCCGACCTCACGATTACTTTGCGCAACAAGACGTTCGAAGTACATAAAGCTTTGGTCTGTTCTCGATCCGAGTATTTTCGAAGGGCATGCAAAGATAGGGCGTGGAAGGTACAGCAACAATTTCTGGAAGCTGCTCGGTCCGCTGAAAGCATCTTATGATAGGAAGGGCAGAATAATGCGATCAATGTGCAAGATGATCCGGACATCCCCGTGCCCATGGATGATCCCGTATTGGTGAAATATATGCTGCAATATCTCTATGGTCTGGATTACATGGAAGAGACTGGAGAATATGAACCAGAAAAGCCTGAGGAAGACGACAAATGGCCCACATGGGGCAAGAAAAAGAATGCAAAATTACAGTTGAGGAGAAGAGAAGCTCAGACGTGGCATGAAGAGCAGTCGATCCCGTACGATGAAGAACCAACGCCGAGTGAACTCGAGTTGGACTATTCCAAAGGGAGTTCTCCCGGTGGCAATGCCACACTACATGCGCAAATGTGTGCAGTTGCAGACTTCTATGGCATCCCCAGTCTGCAAGAAGTTGCGCGGCGTAAATTCAGATTTGCACTCGACAATATCCATAACATTCAGGGCATAGTCGAGGTTTTCAAACTTGTCTGCAACCCAGACTTCCGAAGCGATGTGGTACTTTGCGACATCATGGTGGGCAAGATCGCGACAAACAATAATCTACTGGATGAGCCGGATGTAGAGGAGATCTTGAACAAGGATGGGCAATTGGCCCTGACAATCGCGAGGCGTATGCGCTTGAAGTAAATGCGAGTCGTTGGTTAGGAAAAACTTGCTCGATATTGCTCTGGTGGCCATGATCATCTTTAAAGTCCTGCTGAACGTGCTTTGTTGATTCTTCAAGATAGATAGACGTGCCTCTATGTAATCTGATGTTGCAAACTATCGGCTAACAGCCTTGGAACGCTCGTGACCCTGACGTGTTCACGCCAGTCCTAATGCTGTGAAGTGACCACGAATGATGCCCAAGGGCAGTCGAATGCACCAGTCATACATCCTGTAAGATATAGGAGTTGCTTATTCTGTCCCCTGATGCCAGTGTGCTGGCATATTTCATTCTCAAGTTTCTCTTCTACCGTTTTGCCAATTCCGTCCGCTAGAAGTCCCTGTGGAATCTCACGTGAATCCAGGCACGCTCAATGGAACAACGGCCAGCGTGCGACCATGAAAGATAGTCAATATCCGATATTCGTCTGTTGAGATACCGCCGACTACGAGGTATTCATCGAGATGATCGTCCAAATGCCTTCGCCGATCCGAGCTCGGGCTGTGGTACCCCAACCATTTCGCAACTTCATAAGCATCGTAAACATTGCATAACCCTAACAGTAGCAAGCGGTGGATTCGGCGCCGAAACCAATCCAGACCGTCGGTTGATTGGCGGAGCCGGCTGAGTCAATCCCACACTTAGTCTGAAACCACCGGCACCGAAACCACTTCAAATCTCGACCTCGGAAATAGCCTAGCCTGGATAATTACCATCACGCTTGCATTGCATGCGATTGGGAGAACATTATCGGTGTCCTCATATCTTATCCACTTCACATTTAGAGAAAAGCTGCCTTGCACGCAGTCCAGACAGGCTTCGGGTGGTGCACCGCACGTGTTTGATTGGCGGGCTTTTGCGCCCGCGCGGCTATTATGCCAATATGGGAATTCTCAATCTCGTGGATAACGCTCATTATCAATTCATGATCTGCATTGAGCATGGCTACTGTGTTCCTAGCGCCGCTCTTCAGTATCATCTCAACTTTCGTCGTGGCATCAAGGGTGAGAGATTGCAAGCGGCGTTAGCAGAGGTAACGACCTGGGCTCTCAATGATCCGCGACAGGCCCAGGCTCCCACCAACGCCCCAGCCATTCCACATCTTATTATTGACTCTGGGTTTCGTTGTGGCATCCCCGCATGCAAGCTGAGTCGACCCTTCGTAAGCAAAACCAAGCGTGCAGTCGAAAAGCACCTTAGCAAAGAGCACGGCGTGAGCTATGCAAAGAGCAAGACCAAGCCGACCCCCGTCGACATCGAAGCAGTCCGCATGCAATCTTTTCTCCCACATCTCTATTATCATGTCTTTGCTGTCGAGAAACCTGCCGGGCCATCGCCCCGCCCACGAACTCCGGAACACAGCTCAGGCACGATCTCGCTCTCAGAGACAGACGGTCCATTCCACACTGCCGCTCCTTCACACGCAGGCTTCACGGATCTGAAAGCGCAGCACGTTAGCAGTAAACAGCAATAGCAGGAGTCTCATCAACAATTCCTCCCCGACGATGAGCAATACATCAAGCAAACACCCCCACGGATCAAATCTACGGGAATTCGGCATTGACTACAGGGCCTTGGGGTGGAGAAGAAGAAAATATGGGATCTGGTGCGCGCAGTCTATGCGAGAAACCCAGAGCGCCTCACTCTGGAAGCTCTTATTGAGCAAGCGGTTCTTCTCAGTCTCAAAACTCTGCGCGCAAACGCCACGCAAGCGAGCACCTTTGCCGTCATCAACCGAGTCACCGGCCGCATACTCAACTCGTTCGAGGAGTCCCGCATGCAGACCAGAATCTTTGCAGGAGTGCAGAACTCGGGCACTGTAAACCGATATGCGACACAATGGTGCGATCTGATTTTGTTCCTGTTGAAGCTGGCCGAGAGCGACGAGAGCTGTCTTGTATTGTCCATCCGATATCTTCGTCGTCTTCCGACTATTGGAGATCGCATAAAGCGTATACAGGAATTGGGGACGGCTCTGCTCGCAGCCAATCCGAAGCAACTAGATCTGGAGGAGTGCCTGCGTGAGTTCGCGGCAGACGAAGACGAAGAATCCGATACGCCGGAGCTACCCATAAATCACTTGGCCCTGCATGCAAGAAAGCTTGTCGATGAGGTGGACCATCTATCCTTTGATCTGGTACGGCACACCTGGCACGAATCTGCCTTTGCCAGCCCCGTCATCGGCTAAACCTTTGGGGCATCAACTCGCAGCCGAGCTGTTTGCGATGTCTGCGAGGCGAAAGCGAGTGCGCCGTCGCTCGCGCCGGCGCCCGCGAGCAAGCAGGAGACGCTGGCGTACGAGAAGCAGCTCCGAGCGCTGAACACGCTCCAAAACCGTTGATTGCTCTGTGGCTACCTCCAAAGCGCATTGCCGCGCATCGTACGACGAAATCAAGGCGTGGATTCAGCACACCATCCGCTGCGAGCGCTTCTCCGGCTGCTTCGGCTGCGGGCTCCCATAGGCCGTCTGCCCAATGGACTGCATGTTCTATCACCAATATCAATTGCCTTCCAAGCACATGTAGTAGTACCACTCAATCTACAACGTTTTCACCTTACACGATTGGGACCGATGGGCCTCTCTGTTTGAGGACGGTGGAATCAAGATCTACGAATCAACCACGAAGGAGTATGTTATTCAGGACATGCATGAGGCTATTGAAGCTTCTGATAAGAATCTTTTGGAGATTCGGAAGGTTCTTGATTCAATCAAGGATCGCTACTCGAAATTGCGGAGCAGACGGCAAATTGGACAGAGGAGGAACGCACACCGGCTATCACTAAGTGGATAAAGCAGCTTGCACACCTTACCGGCCCTGTTGAAGAGGACAGGGAGGAGGGCTAGTTATCATTATCTTGATTATTCTACTATCTATACTACTACATCAAATGGCGACGGTGAGGTGCGCGTCTACTCCCCGGGTTTTCTGGTGGTGTTGCTACCGAAATCCGGTGGGAGTAACCGGGCATCCCCCGGGGGCCTTTTGAACGGCTGAAGCGGGGCGGTCAAGTCGTTGCCAGGAGTGCTCTCGATTGAGGCCAAAAGTGGATGAGCTTGTATTTCTCCAATCCAGGTTCTGAGGCATGGGTTTCCGCCCGTTCCTGAATGTCGTCGTGAAGCGTCTCACAGTTGGCTTGCGCGGTTGGTTCGCTTACAGGATACTCACGTCATCGATGAATGTTGATGTAAAGTGGCCTTTGGACCGGCAGATATTGGCGATGTCGGCGTTGTAGAACATGTAGAGAATTGGGGAAATAGGTGATCCTCGAGGGATTCCTGTGGCTATGTCGCAGGTGGGTGATTCTCCCTCCGGCAATTTAAATAGTGGTTGAACGGTCGCTGAGAAAGCTCGCGATCCAGTTGGTGGCCTTGATGCTAATACTGGACGAACCCTATTCGTGACCGCGCGGGTGTCTGCTTCCGACAGATTGCACAGGTCAGGTAACAGCACCAATTGGAGACCCTGTTGAATGATCATCAGGATCTCAGCTTGCACCATTGCTGTGGGCAGCTGCTGGGAGCATATGTTTGTGATGCATCAGCGATAGCATGCGCTTGTTTTCAATGCATCACCGCCCTAATGCAGGCGGTGATGCATCGAAACGAAGCGATACCTCCAATACGCAGCGAACAATAACGAACGGTCTTGTTTAGGTATTCCACATGCCTATGGTGGACCGCGTGCCCTCCGATTATTGGTAGATATCCATGCGAGGACTTCCTAGGAGATCCTATTTCTCGTGTTCCAGGTCTCACTGCCACCTCCACAACAATCTCAGCCAAGGGGCTAACCCCTGCCCTCCGTTCGCCTTGTTGGTTTTGCGCTCTAAATCCCCACGCTGACCGTTGGTAGGAAGGGCAAATGGTTTGATACACACGACAAGGAAAGAGCCATCCAGCAATAGCGCCGCTGCAACTTTTTCCTCTCAAGGGAACGCGCCTCCTCGTTATATGCATCGTACACGAAGTGCAGTGCTCTTCTGTAGTCCTTGGCTTTCATAAGTATCGAGCCTTTAAGACGTTGGACAATCGCGCACTCCTCAAGGTTGGAAATTGCCTTGAGCGCAAGTTCGCACTGACGACTTTCGAGATACGCTCTGGCTATTGTGATTTGCCGCCAAGAAGACTCTGAGAGCAAGGCTAGACATTCCAGGCATTGCCCAGATTCACTCTTGATCATGTAAGCCATTGCCGCTGAACGAGGACCGTGATCCGAAATAGACCTCCCGCTTTGTCGTTCGACGTTTCTCTTGACGATATCCAAAAACCTTCGATCATCCCTTCGACCGGCGAGAGCGTGTGGAGTATCGCCGTCCTTGTCAAGAGTCAGAAAATTCAAACGTAGCTGTTTCATCTGGTCCTTCGTCAAAGTGTCAAGCTCTCTCAGGAATTCTAACAGTGCGTTTTCGATCGTATGGGCCAAAGGCGTAGTACCGTGAGCGTCAAAATGGTCAAGGGGCACTCGACCAGCAATCAGAGTTTTCCATATTGCCATTGCAGTGTTCGTTTTCTCTTGATTCCAATTCCCATGGGGTCTTTGTATTGCAGCATAGTATGGACTGCTACGCGCATTCGTCATATCGATCGTGCGATCGGTGGTGATCAATTTGATCATGTCGATTGTGCGGCGCACATTGGGGCCTGTATTGCCAACAAAATCCAGGCTGTCTTGGTCCCGAGGGCTCATCAGCCTGTATATTGTCTCCGCATTGACCATGTGACGAGGAGGAAAGCCGTCTCCAATGGTGTCTTTCCATTCAAAGCCCTCGCGTGCATATCAACGCGAGACACACGAGTCTCGCTCACTAGGGCCTCAATCTCGTTGCGACATGTTGGATGAGGTCGCTGAGACAGTTGATGGGTGAAGGTGGGACAGCTTGTTGTACGGCAGGAGAAGGCAGAAGAGGGGGGAGAAGCGGTCTTGAGAGAGCACTGGGCCTGCATTTTCGAATGCTCCGCCTGAATGGAGCCGTGATTAGCCATTGTTGAAGCCAT
>JAABUL010002365.1_pt1 | contig 31526 bp, 2 predicted proteins | sample 5559151 | NCBI WGS metagenome assembly JAABUL01 (sample SAMN10711876, study PRJNA513368) | rock metagenome | isolation source: Antarctica rocks | place: Antarctica: Victoria Land, Pudding Butte sud
TGTAATTATTGCTATTGCTACTAAGATTTCGACAAAACAATAAATAATAAATAGATTTAAATTGTTTCCAATAATTATATTTCTTAATTAATTTATTTTGTTTCTTAATTAATATACTAGTTGTTTTTTTTTATACTTTATTTTTAGTTTACTTTATATTTTGTTTTTTTTATAAATTTTTGCAAATAGTTTAAACTTTGTTCAAATTTGTTTCTAATTATACAATTTTTTTGTTTCGATCTTTTTTATATTGTACTAAATATTGCACGCAAAAATAGATATATTAATATACTTAAATTAATATATAAGATTTTTAATTATATTTTTAATAAAGTTGTTGCTATATAAGAGTTTTGCAAAGTTTTTTTAAATTTTTTGTTAACAACAATTGTAATCGAAGAAAAACTAATAAAATAAAAATTAATTAATTTTAATTTTAGTTTTATATCTAAACTTTTTAATAAATAGAAATAATATATTAATATTTTTAAAAAAATTATTGTTAAATTCGGTTAATTTAGAATTTTTGAAAACAAGTTTAAATAAAATTTGCAATTGTAATTTTAACAAAAATAGCAAAACTTTAATATTTAATTAATACTAAAATCGATCTTAAGATACAATATTTTTATAAAACTTAAAATTAAAGTAAAATACTTAATTTTTTATAACAAAATTGCAATATATTGTTGTAATAGATTTGTATAAATATTGTAAATTTTAAAAGTTATAGACAATATTAAAATAGTAAATAAAAATATAAATTTAAATAAAATACTTTGTTTAAATATATTTGCTCTAATTAGATATTATACAATTTATTTTGTTTAATTAAGTTAGTAAATATTGAAGCAAATTTATTAATATCGAAAACAAATATTACTTAAATATCTTATTGCGTAGTAAGTTTTGCGCAAAATAAAAAAATATTATTTGAAAACAATAATATTATAATACAAATGTTAAATTTCAACAAGCTTGTTTGTTTATTTTAGCAAAATTATTAAATTGTAATTAAAACAATTTGTTGTTTATTTATTTTAGCAAATTTACTATTTTTTTCGTAAGATCTCTTTTAACTTAGCGCAATAAAAATTAAAAAAAATTTACTTAAAAAGTTAACAAAATTTATTATTATTAAGTTGCACGTCTTTCTTAAAGATATTTATTGTTGTAACTTAATTATATTTCGCAAAGCGCTTATTTTAATAACTTTATATCTAGAATTGTTTTAGTAACTTTGTATTTAAAGTTGCTTCAATAGCTTTGTATCTAAAGTATATTTCGAAGAAGAAAAAGTTAGCAAATATAAATATTTTTAAAGTACAATTCGCAAGATTGTTTCTAAAGAGATAGCTAATATTATATTAAAGTTAAAGCTTTAATAGCTAGTATATAGTTAATTAACGAAAATACTAGCTATGCAAAACTAACTATATACAAAAAATAAATATAAGTACTATAAGTGTTAAGGCGCTAAACGTTACTCGTAATATATCTAAAACTAAAGAGCGAAGACTTAAAGAGTAATCAAAGAGCAAAGTCTATCTAGTCTAGAATTGTAATATTAATAATCTTAATAATCTTGTTTAATTTAAGATTAAGATAATCAATATCTTTGTATTAATATTGTAGAAAATAAATATTCGATCTAAAAATATTAAAAAAACAATATATTAAACTTTTTAAAGCTAACGCAAATAACTTGAAATATATTTTTATATTTAGTATTATTAATAGATATTAAACAAACTTTTAGTTTTGTTTAAAAAGTATATTGATAAAATTAATCTTAAATAAATTTGCAAACAATTAAATAGATTATAATAATTAAATACTTTAATTGTACTATAAATCTAGACGCAAAAGAAATTGTTCTTAAATTGTAAAATATATATTGCAGAGAAAAAAATAACAATTAAGCAATAAATAAAGAAGAAGATTTCTTTATACTAGATTTTAAGATTGTTTTAAATTAGATTTATTTATAGATAAGTTAATTTTCGAAAAGAAGATATCTTTAATAACTTCAAAAATTATTAGATACTATTAGTAATAATATAAAGAAATAATATATTTAATAAATTAAATTGCTAAAAGATATCTATTAAAAGTAAAATCTTAAAAATTCGAATCTTAACTAATACAAAAAACAATTATAATTGTTTAAGAAAAACAATATTTTATATTTGCTTAAAAAGAAGAATATAATATTATTATAGAATTTTTAACTTAGAAAATCAAATTGTTTTATAAAATTCTTAATAAAAAGCAAATCTCTTAGCTAAAGTAATATATGCTTTGTATAAATAATTGCAAGATTCGAATCTATAATACGCAAAATATTAGTTACAATTCTATTATTATAATAGTAATATAAAGAGATAATATATTTACTAAAAAGAAAAATAATTATAAATATTTTTGTTGCTTTCTAAAATATTGCTAAAGCAAAGTTTTAAATACAATAGTTAATTTAATTACACTTATAATTATTGATCTTATTATAAAAAAGTTTATAAATTAAATACTAAAATACAAGTTAAGAAATAAAAAATTTAATTAATTTTTGATATTTTTGAATCTTACAAAGAGCAACAATATTGGGCTTTTACTTTTGTGCATACTTGTAGTAATATAAGTGTATAAGAATCTAAGTTATATTAATACTACAAAAGACAACTATATACTACTAGTGCAAACGCGATAGAAAGTCGCGTCTACAAAAGACTTTCTTAGATAGAAATTTTCTATCTAAAGTTTGTCTACTATAACAGTCTACTATAAACGAAAAGATAGACGCTATCTTAGTATTATAAAAATATTCTTGTTAAAACAATTAATTGTAAGTTATACTAATCTTGTTTGCAAAAAACTTTTATCGAAAAAACAATCTCTTAATAAGACGTAAAATCCAATAAGAAAATAATATAATATTTAACAACAATTATATTGATACTTAAGTATTTGTATTTTGCTTAAGTAAGAATTTTTTAATTAAAGTAGTTAAAAAAGAAATTTTTATATTAAAAATAGATCTAATAGTTAAATTCTGCTTTAATAGTAGCAATACAAAAGAAAAAAACACTTTTAAAATAGCAAAAGACTTAAAAAAAAATAACAATAAATTTCTAACTATAGAATATTAAGACTCTATTAATTATTTCTATAGATATAGAGAAAAGCAATATTTTTCTAATAAAAGATAACTTCTTTTGCTTCGAAAATATATTCGACTTTTCTAAATATTCGAAAAGAAAAATTGTTTTTGCAAAAAGTACTTTGTAGTTCTTTATTAAATCTATAGCATACTTTATTTCTAAGAAATTTCTATACTTATTTTACTTTGTATTATAGTTTTTTTAATAAATAAAATATTCTATATTACAATTAATAAAGTTGCGCTTGTCGACAATTATCTTAATCTTATAAAACTTTATTTTTGCAATATTTTTTTTAATAAATACAAATTTTAAGTAATTAAGAAACAAATATTTAGAGAGATTTTTGCTCGACAACACAAACTTCAATTATACTATAGAAAATACAAAATAAATATATTGATAAGACAAAAGATTTAATCGATAAATTAGATATTTTATTTATTCGAAAATCTTAAAAGAATTAACAAACTACTATAAGAATTTCTTTTTTAGTTTAGTAGTAAAAAGAATATTGTAGTTGCAATACAAACAAATAAGCGCAAAATCTTTTGCTTTTATAAAAAGAGACTAATATTTTTTATTGTAAATATATTTAAAGTATATTTAAACAAAAGCAATAATATTAATTGCTTTAATACAAACAATAAGCTAACGTTTTTTTATTTTAAGAAATACTTCTATAGCAAAAAGAAATATTGTAATAGAATTTTCTTATATTGTAATAATAGTAACAAAAGATTTTACAAAATTTAAAGACTAGATAGAAATAAATTTATATACTATTTTATTTAAAGTAAGTTCGATACTATACAAAGAATTATTAAAATCTTTTTAAATACTAAAAAGTATATTTAATTATAGATTAAAATATTTAAGTTTAATAATAAGAAATCGAAATACAATTTTTATAATTTAATTAATATACTTATTCTAATTATTAGTTTAAGAAGAATATATTGTAGAATAGAGCAACTTTATTTTAAAATAAATAAATATAGCAATTTATATTTCTGATAGAAATTTTCTGTCGCAGTTGTTTATAATAGCTTTTAAAAAATCGTAGTTTACTATATTAAGACAATTAAACAAACTATAATTTTACTATATAGCAATAAAAATATTCTTTTCTAATATAAGTACAATATGCTTAAAATATTTGCAAATAACTAATATAAGACAATTGTAGTAATTCTTTATAATCTCGAGTAATATTAATACAAAATCGATTGTAATAGTATAAAAGAAAATCGAAAAAATAAAAATTAATTGCAAAGATCTATACAATTTATATCTTTGCATTTAATAAGTTTAATACTTAAGATAATACTTCAAATAATTGCAAATATAACAAGATAAACTACAAATATAATAAGAGAACACAATCTATTTATAGCAATATACAAATTCTAAATAACTATTGTTATATACTATAACAAGAATATTCTATATAATAGATTATAGAATACAAAGTTATATATACTTTTCTATATCAAAATTATTTAAACAAAAAATCAATTTGTTAAATTCTTAATAGAAAGAAAGTTTTGTACTGTTTTTAATAATAGTAATCTATTTGCTTAGAATATTGTAGATTTTCTTTTAGTTAAAATTAGTTGTATATCTTGTAACAATCTTTTTGCGAAAATTGTTATTAATTTCTATTAAAACTATAGTAAAAAGCGTGTTAATTTTATTCTTTTTAAAGAATTTTTTCTTATTATTGCTTGTCAATCGAAATAGAATATTAAAAACAATATATTTTTTTTCTAATTTATATCTAAATTCTAGCTCGAAGTATTAAATATAATCTAAGATACAAATAAGATACAAATTTAGTCTATCTATTAATATTGTATTTATAGATATTTGTTTAATTATTTTAAGCGTAGTATTGTAATTTGTAAAGACAATTGTTATATTAATAAAAGATTTTAGCAAATATTTGATTTTGTATAGTATTTATACAATATTGACAATCTTTAATTCTATTAATTAGTAATAAGTTTTTGCTTCGATAAACAATCTGCTTAGAAATATAATAAACTTAATTGTTTTTTTTAGAAAAGAACAATTTTTTGTCTTATTTTGCGAATTTCTTAATATAATAAATTATAGCATCAAGATTAAACTCTTTGCTTACGTCAAAATTTATATATAAACAACGTGCTAAATTTGAATATATTAGATAGAAAAATCTTATAAGCAAGAATTGCAATAACTAAAAAGAAATATATTTTTTTTCTATAAAAACAATAATGCGCGTTCTAATTAAGAAAAATTTTCTAATATTTTTTACAATAGAATTGTTGCAAAGCAATATTGTTTTTAATTTTTAAAAAAGTTTAGCAATTTTTGCGTAGAATAAGATATAATTACAAAGTTAATCTATTAGATTATAATAAGTTTCTAATATCTACAAATTGCAAAAATATTAAAGCAAAAAAATAATCTTTAGTTTTTTTTCGACAATAGTAAGATTGAAAAAATTAATTTTCTATTTGAGAAAATATATAGTAAAATAGTTAATAAATGTTTTTTTAAATTTAATAGAGATATTGTTGCTATATAATATATTAAATATTTAATACAAGTTAAAAAAATACTTTGTTAAAAATTTCGAGTAAATAATAATATTGTTAATATAAGTTTTTGCAAACTAACAATAAATATAAAGTAAACAATCTATTTGTTGTTATATATATACAAAAGAATTTTTATAATTTATTATTGCTATATTAAAGAATTTTTGTTTTTTGTAATTAACAACAATAAGTTTGTGTTAATCTTTTAGATAAACTTGTTATTAATAGAAAAAAATAAAACAATTTACTATAGTAATATATTAACAATCTAGAACAATAGAAATAATTTTTGATTATTTGAAAAGCAAATATATATTTGACTATATTATAGTATTAAGTTTATAAATATCTATTATTATACAATCTTTTTGCTTGCTATTTACAATTCTTCAAATATAGAAAATTAAATAGCTAAATAAAATAAAGTCTTTAATTGAGAAAAGCTTTTCTTAATTTTAAAATTTATTAAAAATCTAATTAATTAATTTTCTATTTTTTGTTCTTAGCAAATATATTTTTATCTTTTTAGAAATACAAGACTTTTAGTTTGTTTTAAAAGAAATTTATATTTAATTTTTTTTAAGAAACTTTACAAAGTCGAAATTTTGAAACAATTTGTTATATTTTTTAAGAAAATTAATAAAAGCTATAATAGTCTTTGAACTAAACTAATAAATAATAATTTTATTAAATAAAATAATTTTCGAAATAAATACAAAATTTTATTTTAACAAAAGCAATATATTTATTAACAACAAATTTAATACAATAATAGAAATATATAATATTTTTATTTTTATTAAAAAATATTTCTATAAAAACACAATATATTTAATTAATAAATCTAATATATATATAACAATATTAATTAATATTATTGTAATAAAAATTACAATAATAATTTTTTTAAATTATTTTGTTTTGTATTTAGTAAAGAATCTTTGCGTAATAAGTTTTGTTATATTGTTGCTTTTCTTTAAAGCAATCTAAAAAGTATTTAAAAATTCTAGCTTAATAATACAATTAAGACAAAAATTTCGAAAAATATAAATAATTTTATTATTTTTATTGCAAATTAAAATATTTTGCGTTTTAATATTAATTAGATAGATATATAAAATAAAATTTAGTTTATTCGATTTAAAAAAAAGTTGCAATTAATAGAAATAGCAATATAATATATCGAAATTGTTGCATTAAATTGCAATAATATAATAATTATTTTTTAAGAATAAATATATTTGCAAACAACAATATAAGAAGTTTATATTTTAATATTAATAAAAATATTACAACTAATAATAAAAATAGTTTTGTTTATTATATTAATAATTATATCTTTAAATTTAAGCAAATTATTGTTAATAAATATATTAATTTTTAGTTTATTAATTAACTATATTTTTTAAATAATTTTTGCTATAGCAAGTTTGCTATTTTTTGTACTTTAAAAATATAACTTTTTAATAATATATTTGTTAATAAAATATTTATTGTTATTAATTTCTTAAATTATAATAGACAAAGTTATTTTGCAAACAAAAGTATTTAAAATTTAAAAAAAAAAATTTTAAAAACAAATTTTTTAAATCGATATTTAAGCAAACAAAATTAGATATAATACTTAATAAAAGCAAAGATTTTGCGCAAGTATATTTTTAATTGCAAATTCTATATTTAATATTAATATCTTTTGCATAATTAATAGTAAAAAAAATAATAAAAATTTCTATTTTATTAGAAATCTTTATTGCTTTAATAGTAGAGATACTATTAATAATAATAAATTCTATTTTTTTATTTAAAAATTTTGTTTTTGTAAACAATTAAAATACTTTTGTAAAAAATACAAAAACTTTTTTAAATTTTTAATAATAAAATTTTTAAATATAAAGATAGAATTTGTTGTTTAAAGAAAAAGTTTTTTTGCAAAAACAATATTCGAATACAAATAAAATTTTTAATTAAAAAAAAATAAATATAACAATAATATTATTTTTATTTTTTAATTAATTGTAAAATTTATAGTATTTTAACTTTTTTAAAATATAGTAGTTGTTGCTATCTAAAAAATTATTAATATAATTTTTTTCTACTTTGTTTTTATTTTTTTCGATAATATAAGTTTTTGCTTTATTGTTTAAAATATTATAATTACTATAATTTTTGTTGCTAGTATTCTTAAATTTTTTGTTATTTAATTAAGAATTTAAATATTGTTGTTAAAACAAATTTTTTAAGTTTAAATTAAATATATTTGCTAATTTAAAAAAAAAACCTATTTGTTTATTAATAAAATAGTTAAAACAAATTGTTATTAATATTAATTATTATAGTTTTAAAACTAAAAATTCTAATATTAATAAATAAAATTTTAAAACTAATAAAATATTTAGCAAAAATTAAAAAACTAAAAAATATAACAATTGTTAAATAAAAAACTATTTTATTAATTATTTTGTTAAGAGTTTTGTTTATTAATCTAACAATTATTTCTATTATTAAAAGTGCTAATATAAAAATTAAAATTACTAAAATTGTTTTATTTAGCAACAATTATTTGTTATTATATATTTTTTTTCTTGTTTAGTATTTCGAAAAATATAAACAATATAGTATTGATTTTTGCTTAAAAAATTTAAGCGCAAAATTTAAATTTAAAATTATTCTATACTTAAAAAAGTTAATTGTAAATCGAAATATATTTTGTTGTTTTAATATAATATATAATATTTTAAATATAGACGCAAGAATTTTTTTTATAACAAATATTTATTATAGTATATTTTTTTGCTTGCAAAGTTTGTAAAGTAACAAACTTATATTTTTTAAAACAATATATTAGTTTTCGATATTAAATATTTAATATAATATTATAATAGAATTTTTTTTTGTAATTAATTAGTTTTGTAAAATATTAAATTAAACTACTATTATATAAATATTCAAAAACAAGTTTCTTAATATAATATTTTTTAACAAATTTTTTTGCTATATTTTTTAATTAATTTACAAAAACAAATATATTTTAATAAAAAATATAACAATTAATATTAATAATTAAGATATTGTTTAAATTCTTGTAAATAGAATTAAAGTATTTAATATTTTTTGCAAACTTAATTGCTAAAAAATTAAAATTTGTTTTATTAATATTAATAAATTTTAAAAAAATTTACAATTTTAAAAAATTAATTGTAATATTAGTTGTAATAATAAATAAGATTTTAATACTTATTTAAATTACAATTTGTATTTAAATTTAAGTTGTCTATTTTATATTAAATAAAAAAACAATATTAAATATTTTTCGAAATATTTTCTTAATAGTTGCGAAAATATTTGTATTAAAATTAGAAAACTCGAATTTTAATATTATTTTTGTAAATAAAATTATGCTTTTATTAAATAAACAAATTGTTACTTTAAAATAATAAATTACAATATAAAAAGTAGATTAATTAGTTATTTACTCTATAAATTAAAAATATATTGCTTAATCAAATTATTATATTTATAATTTCTAAAAATAAATTTAAGAAAAACAAATTTAAAAACAAGATTTTAAAAGTTTGCAATTGCTATAGAAATAGCTTTGTTTTTTATTTAATTAAAAACAATTTTTTTGTATTAATAATTGTTAAATAGAAATTTGTTAATCTAATATATAAATAGAGCAATATTTTAATCAACAAAAATTAGTTTAATAAAACAAAATTCTTTCTATTTGTTATAAAAGCAAATATAGACAAGAAATTTATATTAATATTGCTACAAAAGCAACAAATTTTTTTTTAACAAAATTTTTTTATTATAAAAGTACATTGCTTGTTAATATAAAAACAAAGATAAAATTCTTTAATTAAAAAACTAAAACAAAAAAACAAAATAAAAACAAAATAAACAAAATAAAAAAATCGAATTAGAAGAAAAACTAAACTACTTATATAAAAAAACACAATTTTTTAATAATAAAAGTAAGTAGAGCTTTCTAATAATTGTTATTAATTAAAAAATAATATTAGAAGCAATCTAATAATAGTAAGTTAAAACTATTAAAATATAAGAATATAAATATATAAGAATTTAAATTGTATTAATGTTACAAAAGACAACTATATATTACTAGTATAAACGCAATAAAAAGTTGCGTTTGCGAAAGACTTCTTTAAGTAAAAATCTTCTATTTAAAGTTTGTCTACTATAACAATACTATTGCAAAATATTAATATATTAGTTGAAAATATATTATTTATTTGTATTATTTTAACTATATTAGTATCTCGAACACTTTTTTCTTTAATATTTTTTTTTTTAGATTTTTTTTGGTTTGTGCTTATTTTATTATATCTAGATTAGAAAATCAATCTATTGCGAGAAAACTTCAAAATCGATTAATAAGCTAGAAATTAAGTATATTAATTTTAGACAAAATATTTTGTATTATTTGTATATATTATTTATTTGCTTTACGCAAGCTATCGAAAAAGATAATAATATTAATAATATTAAAAAGAAATTTATATAAATATAAAAGAAAGATATTAAGTTTGAGACAAAATTCAAAGAAGTTATAATAAAATAAATAATAATTTTAATAATTTTAACTAGTGCAAATACGTTAAAAAATTGCGTAAAAAGAAAGACTTAAATTTGTAATTAATAATAAAAATATATAATATAAACAACAAAGCAGTTAACAAATATAAACTTGCGTAATATATTAACAAAATCAAATATATATTAATATAAAAAAATAACAATCTTGTATTAACAAAAGTTTAAAGAAACTATTAATAAGTAGATTGATCGTCGAATCAAGTTTCGATTCCAAATATTAAAATCAACTTAATATATCGATTTCAACCCTAGGAATCGATCTGAAACCCAAGTTGATTCCTAATATTTTAGACACAAATTGATACAATTCGACTCGATTTTCGATTCCAATATTAGGAATCGAATCGAATTGTTAAGAAATCGAAAATTACGTTATTTTGTTAAGAATTTCTATTTTTGGATTTAAATTTTTAATTTTTCAAATAAATTCTATAGATATTGTTTAATTATTAATTTATTGTAGAGAACACAAATATATTACTATAATACATTATCTATATCTATAAGTGTATAGATATTATTTGAATTTTTAAATATTAAAAAACTAATATTAATATATAATTTGTATCTATAGATCTATAGATGCTATTTAAATTTTTAAATATTAAAAAATAAATATTAATATATAATTTGCATCTATAGATATTATAGATACTATTTATTAATTATTTATTTGTTTATTAAAAGTCTTGACAATTCGAGTCGATTTTTTGGACTAGATTTCGATTCCAACCCTAGAAATCGACCCGAATCGTTGGTTTCGACCCTAGGAATCGAATCGACTTTTTGGTTCCAACTTTTGGAATTAATTCGATCTAATTTAAGTCGAGTATTTGACTCAAACTTAGTAATCCGATCTAACGCAATCAGTCTATTAATAAGTAAATATTAATTCTAATTTTAATATATATATTTTTTACTTTGTTTTAGTAAAACTACTTATTAATATATTATCTACAATTTTGTTAATTTTTCTAGATTTTCTATTCTTTAAATTCTATTGCACTCTACTAGATATTGTAAGAAATTTCTAAATTGCTATATAATTGCATTACTTCTATATATTATTTGGAAAATAAGCTAAGTATATATACAAATAATAAATGCATTGTTAATTAATTTAGAAAGTATTGCAAGTTGCAATTGCGCACAAGAATAAAATAATAATAAGAAGAAGTTGTATCGAAAATAAAGCAATAATTGCAAAACTATTTTAATTTAACTTAAAAAATTGTATAAAACAATTGTTTAAAAATAAGTCTTTGTATTGAATTGCAAATATATAGAGAAAAATATTAAAAACAAGATTGTAAAATATCAAATTAATTAAGATCTTTATAGTAATATATTTAAATAATATAATAAAATATACAATATTAACAATTTTATAGCAAAATACTTTAAGAATAAACTTAGATAAAAAGCAAAAAAAAAAATTGCAATTAAAAAAGCAAATCGATTTAAGATTATCAAAAAAGCACAAAAGTTGCATAAAAATACAAATATAATAATAGAATTATTTTCTAAGAAAATATATTTTATCTAAATATATTATTTGTGTTTTATATATAAACTAAATAATATTATAGTTAAATATTAATAACAAACTTAATATTAATAAGAGTTTTTCGATCTATATAAAATCGATTGTAAAAAAAAATTAATAACAAACTATTTATTACAATAACTTAGATAACTTGAAAAAAACTAATAATAACAATTCTATAGAATTGTTTAATATTTTTGTTAAAAAAATTGCAATCTTAAACAATACAAAGAAGAAAAATATTTTAAATTCTATTATTTTTAAGATAAAGAATTTCGATAATATAGTTTAAAAAAATAATTGTAAACAAAAGACTTAATACAAGATTTAAAATAATATAAAAAAGCTAGATTATAACAACTATTTGATAACAAACAATAAAAATAATAAAACAAATAATAAAAACAATAACAATAAAGACAATAACAATAAAATTAATAAGAATAACAACAACAAAAATATTAACAAAATAAAGAATAACTCGAATTAGACTATTTAAAATAATAGTAAAACAAACAAAATTATTAAGATTTTAAATTAATAACTTTATATATATAGTCTAGAGAGTCTACTATTATAAGAACAATTATAATATATTATTCTAATATATTACTATATTGTATACTTTATTTTGTTATTCTTTTATATTAAAAAAATTTTAATTAAAATAGATATTAGAATTGCAACTTGTATATAACTTTATTTAATTTTACTTAATTTAAAGACTTTAATTCTTAATAATATATAAAAAGTATGTATTTGATACTTTGATAATTATACTATTGTTTAAGTATTATTTCTTTATAGATAAATAGATAAAATAAACTTAAATAATAAGTTTCGATAACTTAATAATTAAAGCAAATATAATTGTTAATAGTTGTTGTTAAATTTGAGAATACGTTGCAATGTCGACATTAAACTAGCTATAAATAGTATTAATCTATTTGATATTTATATTATATTAAGAATTCGAATCTCTTTTAAGATACAATTAAATTTACTTTTTAAATTTCAATTCTAAATAGCTCTAAATATATTATTTTAATATATTACTAGATAATTTACTATTAAGAGATTATAGAATAGAATATAACTTTCTACTATTTATTTTAGAATTTCTTTATACTAATACTAAGTCTTAACAATTCGAATCGATTTTTCGAATTAATTTTCGATTTTAGATTTACAATTTAATTCGAATAGTCGATTTTAATATTAGAAATTAAATTGACTTTTAAATTTTAACTTTTAAAATCGATTCAATATAATTCGAATCGAATATTCGATTCGAACTCGATAATCCGATTTGACGCGATTAGTCTAAATTATAAAAAATATATTTGAATATAAAATTAAACAAAAATACTTAAAAATACTTAATATAATTTTATAAAAAAATTTAATTATAATTGTAAAAACAAAATTTAAGAAAAATTTACTATATTAGATATTGTTATTTATATTATTATTAAAAAAAAACTATTAATTATTAATTACTAATTTTAAAAAACAAGAATAACAATTTGATTATATTAAAGAATATATATAATAGAAACTATATATATAATTAATATTATTATTGTATCTTTTATATAATATTTAATAATTAAATCTAAGTAAAACAATATTTATAAATTTGGAGATTATTGTATTTAAGAATTTTTTAACAATATTTTATATTATAAGTTCTATTAATCAAGATTTTGTATATTTATTATTAATAAATTATATTTTGTAGACAAATAAAAGAAGTTTCGAACAAATTATATTTATTTTAAAGTTTTTTGTATATAATTGCGTTTTAAAATATTAATAATAAATATATTAATTATATTTAATAATAAGACTCTAAAAAATATAAAAAAGCAATATAAATTTGTTTTTAATATATAAGTTTTTAAAATATTTCTAAACAAATTAGAAATATATATATAATTTAATTCTATAAAATATACTAAAAAATATATAAAGAATTTGCAATATATATTGTTAATATAAGTTAAAAGATTTTAAAATATTTTAAAAACAATTATTTATATTAATAAAATAATTAATATAAATAAAATATATAAATATATAAATATATTTAATAATAGATAAAAAATCTTAAGCTATTTGTCGAAAACAATAGAATAAATTTAGTTAATAACAATTTCTATAATTAAAAATAACAAAAAATATATTTAGAAAAATTTAAAAAAAAAATTTAAGAATTGTCTATATTTAAGAATTCTAATTTATATAAATATATATAGACTAAATATTAATAATTTAGATATTTAAAGAATCTATATTTAAATACTTTTTTTATTTATTGGAAAAATATTTTAATAATTTAATAAAATAAATTAATACAACAAAAAGTTAATATATTTTATTTTTCTATTTTTAAAATAATATAAAAGTATTTAAAACAAAAAAGATATACTAAATCGAATATTAATAAAAGAAATTATTATAAAAGAGAAAAATTCTATAAATTGCAAAAATAATAACAAGTAAAAAAAATTTAATAGAGAGAAAAAAGTTTAAACTTAAAAAATAAATAGCAAAAATAATAGATTAAAGATATAATATATTTTAAAATATATAGAAATTAATTAATTCTATATTGAAGAAAAAAAGTAACTGCTATTATAAAATTAAATTAAAAAATTTTACTAATTAAAATCTAAACAATATAATATTATTAATATTCGAAAAAAAATTAATTAAACTTGTACTATTTAATCTGTTATTTTAAAAAAAAAACTTCGATTAATTAATATAAAAAATTAAACTTAAAGTATAAAAAAACAAATTTAAGTATTTTTAACTAAAATATTAATTAAAGAAGTAAATAAAATACAAAATAGTAAATATTTTTAAAAATTCTTTTTTGCAATTTATTTTAACTTTAATAATATTAAATACAATATTAAAGATTCTTAATACTTAAAAATATTTAATTATTAATAACAAAAATATAAAATATAAACTTAATAATATCTAAAATATATTATTAAAATATAGTATTAAAATTCTAAATATTTTAAAACAAGATTAAATATTAAATAAAAATAGCAAAAAAATAATATTAAAAATAAAAAAGGATAAAAATACAATTAATATAAAAAATACTAAAATACTTTTATTTATTAATTTAATTTTAATAGAATATAAAATACAAAAAGCAAAATAGTTGCTAAACAATATATCTAAAATATTATTTATAAAAAGAAAACAAAAAAATATTAAACAAAAATCTGTTACAACTAGTAAAAAAAATAGAATTAATATATTAAATAAAGAATCTTAAAACAAAAATATCTTTAATATAGAATTTTTTTAAATATTATAAATATCTTGTCGACTTTATTAATTGTTAAAAAAGATAGTATTAAATATATTGCAAAAAATATTTTCTTAAAATATTATATTTTTATTAAGTAATAAAAAGTAAAGAAAATTTATTTGTTTAAATAATTGTAATTTAAATACAATTAAAATTGTTAGACTAATTGTTCGAATCGATTTTTCCCTAAAATCTATAATTCGATCCGAAAGTTATATTTAATTAGATTAAGTTTTAATCTAATGTAGTTAGTATTTTTATAATTTATACAATTCGATTCCAACTATTAGAATCGAACGATTAGTCTAAATTTAAGCAAAATTTGAGACAATTTTAATAAAATATAAAATAGTCTAAATAAGATCTAAATTAATATAAATAAAATTTAAATAAACAAGATTTAAGTTAGTTTAAACAAAATCTAAGTTAGTTTAAACAATATTTAAATTAAATTCGATTCTAACTATATTTTTGCAAAATTTATTTACTAATTGTTTTTTTGACAAAATATTAATAATTTTGATATATATTTTAAGATTAATATATTCTTTTTTTTTATTTTCGATATATTTAACAATATTGTATCTAATTATTTTACTTAGATTTAATATTTATATTTTAACAAATATAATTATCTCTTTAATATATTCGAGAAATATTCTTATTTGTTTTCTATTTATAAGCTTATTTTTTTTGTCTTCGACAAAAAAAGATTTAAAATTTATATAGAAATAGTATTTACAACTTTATATACGCAAATACTAAATAAATAGTTTAATATTAATAAATATCTTTATAAAAGTAGTAATTTTGTTGTTAATAAACAATTCGATTGCTATATAATTTTGTAGATATATATTTATTCGTGCAACTTCTAGTTAGAATTCGATAAAAAGCTTAGTCTCTTTAATTATAATTTTTATCAAATTTTCGATAATTTGTATATCTTGTTTAACAACTTTATTTTAAAGAGAATTATATAATAGAATATAGTTAAATACAATATTAACTTAAGTTTTGTACTATTGTTGTTACAAATTGCAAGTACTTTAATTTTATTTTAAAACTCTATTTGTATTTGTTATTAATAAAGAGTATTTACAATTTGTTTTTGTTTAGTTATTGTTAATACTTATATTTTACGCAAATAATTATTGACAATTTTAAAAAAATACTTGTGTTTAAGTTTTAAGATTAACAATAATTTGCAAATATCAATTAAAACAAAAACTAAAATAATTGTTTTATATTTATTAACGTAATAATTTCTTTTATTGTAGAACTTAATTAATATGTATATTTTACAAAAATTTCTTAGATTTTCGACAATAGAAATAAGTTTTAAAAATATAGTAATCTTATATAGCTTTTGTAGCTTAACTATATTCAAATAAGCAAATCGACAATATTAGAGATCATATATTTTTATTTTGAAATTACTAATAATTGTTTTGTTAATATTAAGTTGTATTTAATTCTCTTAATTAAATATACTATTAATTGCTAAAAATGCTATAAAAAACTTTTATTATATAGCAACAATAAAAGCAAATTTGTTTAAGCTTAATACTATTTTGTTTATAATATATATATCTTTATTAGTTTACAATAAAAATATATCTTTTTTATTTATTTGTATCTATATACTATGTTTATCGAAATCTTTATAAAGATCTTTTTGATATATATATTTGTTAAATAAAAGATTAATTTTAAAATTTAAAATAAAAAGAATATTTATTAGATATATTTTGTTTTTGTTTTTTATATATATTGTTGTTGTTTTATATTAATTTAAGAACAATTTCTTTTCTTTAATTTTAACAATATATTTCGAAATAGTAATAAGAAGATCTCTAAAGTATCGAAGTTAATTAATTATATATAAAAAAGTATTAGTATTAACAATCTATTTGTTGTTAAGAATTTTATTAATATTGTTTTTAAACAATATTGTAAGCTCTTTTTTAATGTTTTTCTTAATATTAAAGTTGATACTACTTAATAAAGATTTGTTCGACAAGTTGTTGTTTTTAGTATTATAGATACAATATTTTTTGTAAAACTTGTATCTATTATTCTTAATAATTTTTGTCTTTTTTATTTCTTTTTAAATGTACTTGCAAATATTAATAGACTAATTGTCGAATCGAGTTTCGATTCCAACTTTTGGAATCGACTCAACCTAACAATTCCAACATTAGAAATCGACTTAAAACTCAATTCGATTTCTATTATTTTGGAATCGAATTGATTCGACTCGACTTGATTCTCGATTTCAACGTTAGAAATTGAATCGAATTGTCAAAAACGTCAAAAATACTAAAAATAGTATAAAATAAGTTTAAATTTAGATTTTTAATTATTTTTTAGATAATGCACAATAGTAATGTATAATATAAAAATAATCTACTATATTTATTTATTAATTAAATCAAATAGATTAATTATTTCTATTAAATTATTAATTAAATTAATACTAAAAATAAAATAAATTACTAAAAATAGTAGTCTTGGCAATTCGAATTAATTTTTTCGAGTCGAGTTTCGATTTCAACTCTAGGAATTGACTCAAATTGTTAATTTCAACATTAGAAATCGAATCGACTTTTCGATTTCAACTTTTGGAATTAATTCGACCCAATTTGGGTCGAGTACTCGACTCGAACTCGGTGACCCGACTCGACGCGATCAGTCTAAATATTAACGCGGAAAAAGTACTCTTTAATAAGATGTTTGAAATCTTGACAAAGATAGTAGCAATATATATTTATATTAATTTTTTGATTAAAGAAATTAACTTTTCGATTGTATTAACAAAAGTTAAAGTTTGATTTTAAAAAAAACTTCGATATTAATATTAAGATTTCGAGCAACTAATTTCGCGTTTAATTTATATAATAATTTTATCAATCTTAAGCAATATCTTCTTTTTCTATAGCTTTTACAAAATTATATTGATATTAAGAAAATCTTAAATATTAAAAGTATCTCGAATTGCAATATATTTTAAAAATAAAAATACTAATAATATTTAAATTAATTTGTTATTACAATATAGTTTTTTTATATTTAATTAAATTTCGACAATTTTTTGTTTAAGCTTTTTAAGATATATTTATATTTTGTTAATACTTTAATTGATAGATTTCTTGTAGTTTATATAGTTTGTCAAATATTATCTTTTAATAATTTGAAATTTCTCTTTGTATTTGTATATTAAGAATCTTTATATCTTATATACAATAGTAATAGCAACAACATTTTTTTTATTGTTTTTGTTCAAACAAAGCTATATATAAAAAGTAGCTTTAATATTTGTTTTTATATCTCTCGATTAAGAAATTATTAGTAGAACTAAATTAGTTTTGTTTGTAGAAATAGAAAGTATAATAGTATTTAAAGATTAAACTATATTTTAAAAATCTTCTACTATTAGATAGTTTTTTATTCGACAAAATTATTGCTTGCTTGTAATTCGACTAAATATATTAATTGTCTTATATATATTGTTCTCTATAGTATATAAAATATAAAAAAGTAAATAGAATAAAAATAACAGGAAAATAAAAGAGTAGATAAAATAATATTTGTTAAGTAGCAATAAAAAGATTTAATATACTAATCTTTTATTAATTTAATACAAAGATTGTAATTATATTGTTATCTTAACAATATTTTCTAATATTATATTTGTTTTCTTTAAAACAATATAATCTACTTTCTTTTAAACTAGAACTAACTTTTTTTTAAACAATATAGTTTGTTTTCTTTAAAGTTGTAACTAGCTTTCTTTTAAATATATAAATTAGTCTTTTTTATTATTGTTTGTTTTTTGTAGAATTTGTAATCGAGCAAAATTAATTTGTTTATGCGAAAATCTTTTGCGCAATTCGAAAATATATATCGACTTTTGTCTATTAATAGTAGTATCTTTTGTTTTTAGTAAAACGCAATTAAGATTGTCGCAATAATAGTATTAGAAATTGTTAAATTAGAAGTTTTCGCAAATTTAGACTTATAATCTATTAAAAAATATAGCAAACAATATAGTAAATTATTAGTACTCTCGAAGATAATTATATACAAAAAGCAAAGATTGCAAAATATATTGCAATTTCTAAACTAATTTCGATTAAATCTAGCTTATCTAAATTAGATCTAAGTTAACTCTAGTTTAGCTTACTAAGCAAGTTAATTAAAATTTGACAAATAGCTCTTAGATCTATCTATCTAATATTGCTTCAATCTATAGACTTTAGATATATTAACATTGTATTGCGCAACAATTAATTGTATTTTTAGATTTTATTATATTCGAGTTTTAGCAAATAATTGCAATAATAATATTTTATTAACAAGAAATTACAATTTTTTTTATTTTTTTTTATATTTTTAAGTTTAATAAATAAATTTTAATTAAGATTAATAATAGATTCTTAAAATAGATTAAATAACAAATATTTAATTAGTACTTAAAACTCTTTACAAAAATTATTAATAATTTAATTTTAATTATATTAATATATAAATTGTTTTTTGCAATTTTCTAATATTAATAGAAAGTTCTTGTAATTAACTATTTTATTATAGATATAATTAAAAAAGCTTCGATATTTCTTTTTAAGAATTTTGTTATTTCGAAAACAAATAAGATTCTAAAGATAATTAAATAGAAATTGTTATTACTTATTTAATAGACTATTTATTTGTATTATTTTATTTAAATTATTCTCTCTTAATTCTTAATAATAAACAAAGAAAAAAGATTGTTTTTAAATTGTAAATATCGAAAAACAAATTAATAAAACTTAACAAAACAAATTTAAATTATAACAATAAACATTTAAAAGAAAAAATAACAACAAAAACAAATTTAAATTAAGTAAAAAAAAAGAAAACAAATATATAAAATAACTATTTATAATAAATAACTACTTTAATTGCAATAAATAGTAAAGTAAAATTATTATTTATATTTAAAAGAGAAACTATATATAGATTAATTAATTGCGCAAACAAAAATAAATTTATTATTAGAGAAATTAAATTTTCGAAGTAATAAAAATATATTGTATATTTTTGATTATTTAATTAGTAGATTGATTGTCGGATCGAATTTTGGTTTCAACTATTAAAATTAACTCGATTCGATAATTTCAATATTAGAAATCAATTTAAAATTCGATCGAATTAATATTATTTTAGAATTGATTCGACTTAATTTAACTTAATTTTCGATTTCAATATTAGAAATTAAATCGAATTGTTAAGAAATTAAAAATAATAATATTATGTCAAGAATTACTAAAAATAGTATAAAAAAGTTTAAATTTAGATTTATTATTATTATAGATAATATATTATAATAATATATTATAGTAATTCTATTATAGATAGATATTTCTAATATAATTACTAATTAAATACAATAAATTAATTATTTCTATTAAATTATTACTAAAAATAATAGAATTTATTAAAATAATAATTCGAATCGATTTTTCGAATTGAGTTTCGATTTGATCTCTAAATCTTAATTCGATTCAAGTCGATTTTTGGTTTTAATTTTAGAAATTAATTCGACTTTTCGATTTCAACTTTTGAAACCAATTCGATTCAATTCGATTCGATTACTTGATTCGAACTCGATTAATCGATTCGACGCGATTAGTCTATTAATTAGCAACTAAACTTTATCGAATTTTTAACTTATTAATTAATATTTATCTTTTTTTTTCTATTTTTTTACAAGAGCAATTTTGTTTTTATTGTATAATTATTTCGATCTTAGCGCAAAAATTAATTTTGTAAAATTTAATTAACTTTTGTTTGCAAACTCTTATTCTATTTTTTAAAAAAATTGTTAAAAAAATAAATTTATTTCTTTGTTTATACAACAAATATTTAAGTATTTTTAAATATTTAAAGAAAATTAATTTGCTAATAATTAATAATCTTTTAAATTATAATATAATTGCTACTTAGTAAAATATTTGTCTTAATCTTAATTTACAAATTGTTTTAATTTATTTTACAAATTAAAATACTATTAATAAAATTTCTTAAAATAAACTAAATAAATACAAAAAATCTATTTTTAATTTAATTATATTAATTAAGTTTTTCGAATACTAATAGAATAGAAACAATTTGCTAAATATAATAAATTGTAAATTAATTTATATTTTTTAATTTTATATTATTAAGTAATTTGCTATTAAACTAAATTGCTATATATTAGAATAAAATTATTTTTTAAGTAATTTTTTTTTCTTTTGCAATAGAATTATATACAATTTTTATTTTTAATTTTATTATACAAATATTTTTGCAGTTGCAAATAATAGATTTTAAACTTTTGTATTTTGCAGAGTTAATTTATCTCTATATTGCTATATTCTTAAAACTATAGATATATATTTTTTCGATATTAATTAATATATTGTTTCTTTCTACTATATTAAATTATTAAAATAACATTTTTTAATAAAAGTTCTTAATAATTAAAGTACAACTTTTTTTAAATTAAAAATTAAAAAATATAAAATCTTAAATAATATTTTTTCTCTTATTAAACTTAATATATTTTGGAATATTAATATTAATATAAAGAAAATAAATATTATTATTCTTGCAAATATACTTAATATAATAGAAATAAAATATAAAACAATAATTGCAATTTAAATACAATACTATATAAAAAAATTAATATAAATAATTAATATAAATAATTTATTGTATAATAGAGTAAAGTATATTGCAAAGTTATTTTAGATTTAACTTTTTATTATAAGTATTAAAATATCAAAGATATATATTGTACTTAATATTAATTAGATTTTAAATTTTAAATTTTAAATTATTTTTATTAACAATACTATTTTATAACTATTTAAATATTTGTAATACAACTATATTTTTATTTCGATTTTAGTTTTTTTATATTTTAGTATTTGCAATTTTAAAAACAATTATTTTAATTATATTCTTATTATATTCTATTAAAAAAGTAAATTTCTTAACAATATATTAAAAAATTTCTAAGTTATTTATTTTATCTTTTTATTAATTTGCTATTTTTTATTAATTCGAATTTTAATATTTTAGCAAATTTAGTATATAATATTTGTTGTATATTTTAATAAGATAAATTTTAATAATTATAATTGTTATATTTGTTTTATTGTTTATAAAACTTACAAATTTAACAATATTGCAAAAATAACTAAAATATATATATTTAAAATATTTAGTTAACAACAATTTTAACAGTAAACAAACAATTCTAAAGTATTGTTTTTTTGTATATATATTGACTTCTTTTATTGTTATTTTTTTATATAATTTATTAATATTTAATTAATATTGCAATATTAATATTGCTTTTTAATAAAATTTAAAATTTGTATTTAATTTATAAATTTCTTAACTTATAAAAATTTTTATTTATTATTTAATATATTATTTGTTGCTTACTTTAATATCGAATTTATTTCTTAGTATAATAGTATTAATTTTCGATAGAGTAATTGTGTTAGATCGATTAATCGAGTTCGAGTTAATTAATTAATTTAAATCTTAACAATTTAAATCAATCTAACTCGAAAGTCTTAGCAGATCGATTTCTAAAGTTAGAATCGAAAACCGAGTCGGATTGAATCGATTCCTAAAGTTAGAATCGAAAATCGATCCGAAAAAATCGATTCAAATTATTATTTTTAATAAATTCTATTATTTTTAGTAATAATTTAATAGAAATAGTTAATTTATTGCACTTAATTAGTAATTATATTAAAAATATCTATCTATTATAGTATTATTATAATATATTACTATAATGCATTATCTATAATAATCTAAATTTAAACTTTTTTATACTATTTTTAGTAATTCTTGATATAATAACGTAATTTTCGATTTCTTGACAATTCGATTCAATTTCTAATATTGAAATCGAATATTAACTTAAATCAAATCGATTCGATTTCAAAATAATAGAAATCGACTTGGATTTCGAATTAATTTCTAGAGTTAAAACTGTCAAATCGGATCGATTCCAATAGTTGGAATCGAAATCCGACCGAACGTGTAATCTAATTTTCGATATCTTTTTTTGCAATTTTCTATTTAATTTTTTGATAAAATTATTGCTATTATTAATATCGAGATATTGTTTTTAATAATTCTAGTTTTTCGATTTTTAAATATATTAAAGATATTTAGTTTAATTTAATTAAATTTATAAGTCTACAAATTGAAAAATATTAATATAGAATTTTTAAAAAATATTATTATTTTGTAATTTAATATATTAACAACTTCTTTTTAATTATTTAAAATAACTAGTTTTTTTAATTTTTAATTTCTAATATTGCAATATATATATTAAAAAATAACTTAATTTAAAAATTTATATATTTAATTTATATTTAAAAAAAAATTAATAACTTAAGTTATTTGTACAATATTGTTTTCTAAAAATCTATTAAAGTTCTAAATAATTATTGTTTTACTTTAGAATCTTTAAATAAATAGAATTTTTTTTTGTATTTTTTATATTGTTGTTTTTAACTATATTAAAAAAAAATTAAAACAAATATTTTTAAATTAATAAATATTTTGTATTTGTTTTAATAGATTATATTTTATAGTTTTCGATATTTTAGTAATATTTAGATTTTTTCTATTACTTTTTTAACAACTTTTATATATTTATTAATATAATTAAAGTATTTAATAATTATTTTATATTGTTTTTCTTTAATTTTAAATAATAAAATTTAATTATTTGTTTCTTTTACAATATAATATTAACTACAATTAATTATAAATTCTATTAAATATTAAAAACTAGTACGCAATTTAATAAATATAATAGTAAGTTCTATATTTATTTTGTTGTCTATAACTAAAAAGAAACTTTGTTTATAAAAAAAAATAGAGATAAAAATTTAAAATAAAAAAAAAACAATTAATAGAATATATTAATAATTAAAAGTTTAATATAATAATCTTTTATTTAAAAATAATTATTAGAACAAAAATATACAATATTTTTTAATTAATTATTTATTATTGTTTGCAATCTATCTTAAGATTACTAATTAATTAACAAATAAAAAAATACTTATATATTACAAGCTTATTAAAACTATATTAGTAATTTAGATTCTATATCTTTAAGCGAACTTGCTATTATATTTGTTATGTTCGAGAAACAAATAATCTAAATATAATATTTAATATATTCGACAAACAAATATTGCAAACAATTATATTTATTATATTTAATAAGCAAACAAAACAAGCAACTAGTATTTTTTTAATATATAAAAATTAAAATACAACTCTTTTATAAATTGTATTTAATTTATTATAGATTTTTACTTATTATTACTTTAATTTATTAAATCTTTTTTAAAATTTATTAAATATAAAAACTATTTATAGTTGCAATCTTTGTTATTAAGTAATTGCTAATATTGTTTAAAGACGTCTACAAATCTCTTTAATAATACAACTTACTTTAATACTTTCGAAGAAAATATTAATATAATACTTTAAATATTTTAAGAATATTTATATTAGATTAACGTATTTTTATTTTAAATACTAGTTTATTAATATTATATCAATTATCAATTATAAAAGATAACAAAATTAAAATTAATAAATTTAATATCTATTATAAAGATTGTATTAATTTAAAGAACTAATTTATACAAATAAATATCTATTTTATTTTCTATTTTATTTTAACAAATTAAAAGACAATTCTTGTATTAATATTTTTTAAAGAAAGAGCTTAATATTAATTTAAGTTAAATTTACAAAAATATCTAAAAAACAATAGCAAAAATTTTTGTATAATATTTATAGATTTTAACAACTTTAAAAAAGAGTTGCAAAAAAATTTTAAAATATTTAACAAAAAACAAATTGCAAAAAGAATAATTTAATATTTAATTTAACAAATCTTTGCAACAAACTATACAACTAAATTTCAAAAATATATTAATTTAATTAAATAAAATAATATTGTATTTATAATAATATTTTAACAAGATTTTAAAAACAATCTAAAGAACAAAATTATATATAATAAGAAAACTCTTAACAATATATTTAATCTTATTAAAGTAGTTATTGATTTCAATAACAAATTACATAAAAAAGCTATAAAAAAATACAATTAATTTCGAAAAAGAACAAGAATCTTCTTTAAATTAACAATTAAATATTAGTAAAAAGAATTTTGTTTTAGTTAAAAGTATAATAATTTTAATTATTGTAAATCTATATTTATAAAATTCAATTAAATTTAACAATATAAAAAGAAAAATTTTAGAAAAAAACAAAATAACAAATTTTAAAAAAGATACTATTTATATAATAAATTAAATTACTTTGCAAAAGATTGTTAATTATAAAACTTAATAAATTATTAATAAATTAATACTATATTAAGAGAGATATTTAATAGCTAAAACAATATTAGAAAGCAAATTAATATAAAGACAAATATTTCTAAAATTAAATTAAACAACAACTACTATTTAATAAAAAATCTAAATTAATTATAGAAAGTTCTAGATAAAATATTATTAAATAAGATATTTGTATTTACGCAAAAAGTTAATTAAATACTTAATAAAACTATAAAAGTAAAATAATCAAAAATATTATATTTTTATTTAGCAACAAACTTAGATAATAAATATAATTAAAAGAACTTTTATAAATATTTAAATAATATTACAATTACTTTAACGCTTTAACTAATTTATTAAAAAAGAAAGAGATAAATTAAATTATAAACAAATATAAGAAAGCGCTAAGAAATAATGTTACTATAGAAAGAGATATTTTTAATAAAATCGAACAACAATTAAGTAATATTAGTCTATCTAAAAAAGCAATAAAGAAAGCAAAGAAATATATAATACTTAGTTAAACAAAATACTATAACAACTTATATTAAATTTATCTAAAAAACAAAACAAAAATTAATTAATTTTTTAGAAAATTAAAATTATTAATTTAGTATAAAAAGAAAGCTTAGTGCAAAAAAGTATTCGAAGTAGAAATTGCAATACAAAAACAAAGAAAAGTTTAAATTTTTTAATAAAAAGTATATTAAAGAAATATAATATATTAGCTTAATAATAGCAATTAAACTTAATAGTATATATATAATATTTTATTATATTAATTAAAGTTAATAAATAACAATTTATTATAATAATCGATTTTAATATAATAAATAATTTTATAATTAAAGCTTTTATTAAGAGAGAAGAATACTCTACTTAAAAGAAGTTTAATATATATAATTTAATAATTGTAAATAAAAATTTATTATTTAATAAGAATAAAAAAGTAAATAAAGAAACAAAATTACTATTAATAGTTATTTAGCAATATTATAAGAAATTAATTTTTAATATAGTAGAAATAATTATTTATAATATTGTTCTAGAAATATTTTAATTAAAACAATACAATTTAGAAATTAATTAAAATATATAAATACTTAGATTTGCGCAATATAATTACGTAATTTATATTTAATCTACGTATTAATAATATTTAATAATAAATAAAAAAAATTAATTAAAAATTAATTGCAAACAACAAACTTATATTTTTGCAAAAAAACAATTTAACAAAGTTCGACTTAATAAATACTAGCAAAAATTAATTAAATTACAAGATTAAAATAAATAAATAAAATTATAAATTTTTTAAAAATCTTAAACTATTTAGTATAGCAAAGAAATTGCTAAAGTATATATTATAAATATACAACAATTAAGAGTATTTATTTTAAGAAAAAAAAACAATAGAGATTTTTTTTAAATATTAATTGTAAAATTACAAAATTAAATTTAAACTAAGCAAGCAATTTATATTTAAACTTATATATATTTTATTTGAAAAAAAGCTCAAAGTACTTTGCAAATATTTAACAAAAAATTTAAAAAAAAGATTTATTAAAAAATCTTAATTATAGACAAAATATTTAATTTTCTTTATATTAAAAAAGAATAAAACTTTTTATTTATATATTAATTATTAGAAGCTAAATAATATTACAATTAAAAATTAATATTTACTATTTAATATTAACAAGCTTTAGAATTAACTATTTAAAGCAAAGTACTTTATTAAACTAAATCTACAAAAAATATACAACTAAATTAAAATAAAGAGAAAAAAAGAGTAAAAGATAGCTTTTTGTATATAATATAAATTATATAAATATATAATAATATTATTTAAGCTTATAAATATTTTAATAATATATTAAAAAATAATTAATAATATACTATAACAATATTTGAATCAATTTGTTATAATATATTTAAACAATATTATAATTTATTTAAAAAAATTAAAAAAATATATTAATTATATTTTTAAAGTATTAAAATATCTAAATATAAGAAATTTACATTTTAAGTTAAAGAAATACAAATTTTATTAAAAAAAATTAATTTTCTTAAATTTGTTATTAAACAATATAAAGTATATATAAATTTTAAAAAATTATAAGCAATTAAAAAATAAAAATTATTAATAAATATTAAAAAAGTATAATTCTTTTTAAATTTTATAAATTATAATAAGAAATTTATTAAAAACTACTTAATAAACGCAATATTATTAACAAATTTTACAAAAAAGAATATACTATAATTATAAAAATTTATAAAAGAGAAATTATTTTAAAATCTTAAACTAAAATATTTAAAGAAATTAATATTAAAAATATACAATTTGCAATTATTAAACAAAATTGAAATCGATATATTAAATTTAGCTATTAATATATACTTTAATTAAAGATATAAAAATATATAATACTTAATAATATATTTTTTAAGAAAATTTTTATTAATTAAACAAAACTATAATATTTATAATAAAAAATTACTTGCTATAGTAGCTTTCTTAAAATTATAAAAAATATATATTAAAAAATTATTAAAATTTATAATTCTTATAAATTATAAGAATTTTGTATACTTTATTACTATAAAGTAACTTAATAGAAAACAAATACAATAATTAGAGAGACTTAAATAATATAAGTTTAAAATATAATATATTTTAAATAAAAATAATAGCAAAGTAGATATACTTAGCAAAAGAAATAATTATATAAAAACAAAAAAATTGTTTAATTATAGTATATTTAAAATTAATAAAAACAAATTATTATTAGTAAACAAATATAAACTAAATACTATATTACAAATATTTCGAGATAGTACAAAAGAGTTTTTAATAAAGAAAAAAAAAATTAAAATATTTATCGACAAAATTAACAAATATATAAAAGAGTATTATAATAAATTATTGCAAAAGTATCTAAAAATAACAAAAACTCTTTAACTTTTATACTAGTATTATTAGTTTTTACAAATAAAATAAACTATTAAAATATATATTAAACAATATCTTAGCTATTAGTAAAACAAATATAATATATATACAAGCTATAACAAAATTTAATATTAAAAATTATTTAAATTGTTATAGAATAAAGTTATAATAAACTTTATTATTAAGTTGCTTAAGTTAATAAATCTAGCAATTAAAAATAAATATAATTTAATACTAGTAATAATTAATAAACTTATTAAGTACTTATATATTATTATATACAAAAAGAAGTTTATTGCAAAACAATTAAAATATATTATATTAAATTAACTTATATAATATTACAATATATTTAAAGAACAAATTAATAATAAAGACAAATTTTTTATATCTAATTATTAAAAAATGTTTCTCTTAATATTAAATACAAAACTTTAAATATCTATTATTTATTACTTAATTATAAATAATTAAATAAAAAAACAAATTAAAGTTTTAAACAATATTTAAGATATTATATTAACAATATTTAAAGTAATTAAGTATTACTTTTATCTATAATACAATTAATACTTAATACAAAGATTTCAAATATTATTAAAATAATTTTATTTTTTGCCAATTATAGCAAGAAATTAAATCTCTTTAAAGAAAAATATATATATCTATTTGCGCAATTAATTATTAAAAGAGTAGCAATATTAAAAAAAATATACAACAATATTTTAAAAATATAAGAGAAATCGATTAAATATTAAAATAAAAAGAAAAAAACAATATCTTAACTACAAAAAAGAAATAAAATATATTTTTTTATAAAAAATCTTAAAACAAGAAAATTAAATAAAAAATTATATTATATTAAAGTTAAATTGTTTTTTGTTAAAAAAACTAAAAAATCAATTAATTACAAACTTAACTTATCTAAGAATATTAAAATATTTTTAGTATTTTATATTTTATTGTTAAAGCTAGCAAACTTAATTATATTTTTATAGAATATATTTTATTTTTATTTGCAAAAAGAGAATTAATTCAAAGTTAAAAAAATTTTATAACAAAAAAATTAAAAGTATTTTATTAAATAAAAAAAATACTTTATGTTAAAAAATATATAAAAATTAGAGAAAAATTTTAATTATTGTTAGAATTTTTTAAAGAAAATTTATTAAAACAAAATATAAAAATAGTATTTTAATTTTAATTAATTAAAAGTTAAAATTGTTCGAACAATATATTAAATAGCAACTCGAAAATCTTTATAACAAATTTAACAAAATATACTTTATTTATTTTTAGATTATTAATATTTTTTTATTTTATTACAATTATTTTTTTCTTTTTATTCTTTAGAAAGTTTAGTTGTTTTTTTAGTCAACTTAGCTTTGTATACGTATTGCGTACTTCTTTCTTTAATTGTATTTGTTTTTTGTAAATTTGTTTAATTAAAATTAAAAAAATTGTTAAATTGCAATTACAATTAGATTGTATATACTTTATATACTTTTTAAAATTATTATTTATATAATAGATTTTATTAGATATTGTACAATTACAACAAAGATATATTGCTAAAGATATCAAACTTAAAATATTAAAAAAATCTTTCTTTTAAAAAAAGAAATTTTTGATATTAATTTTTTTTAAAGATATAATAAGAAGATATTAGATTTTAAGACAAAAATTTTAAAAAAAAAATAATATTACAAGTTTATTAAAGTTATATTAGTAATTTTAGTTCTATATTTTTAAGCAAACTTGTTATTATATTTGTTATATTTGAGAAGCAAACAATTTAAGTATAATGTTTAATATATTTGACAAATAAATATTGCAAATAATTATATTTATTATATTTATTATATTTAATAAACAAGCAAAGCAAGCAATTAGTATTTTCTTAATATATAGAAACTAGAACACAACTTTCTTATAAATTGTATTTAACTTATTATAGATTTTTACTTATTGTTACTTTAATTTATTGAATTTCTTCTAAGATTTATTAAATATAGAAATTGTCTATAGTTGCAACTTTTGTTATTAAATAATTGCTAATATTGTTTAAAGATATCTACAAATCTCTTTAATAGCACAATCTATTCTAATATCTTCGAAGAAAGTACTAGCGTAATATTATACTATATTTTCGAAAAACAATATTTATTATTAAATAGCAATATTTTTAATATTTATAAAATCTATTTATTAGAGAAATATTATTTTTACTTATTTACTATATAATATTGTTAATTTTGCAAATTTTATATATTTATTATTATTGCTTAATTTAATATTTAATTATTTATACTTTTTGCTAAAGAATTTTTTCAAAAAATAAATTTTTCTATCTATTAAATTTTTTTTAAGCAAAGAATAGCTTTTTTAAACTTTTTTGTATTTTTTTATACTTAATTGTATTTTTTTTATTACAAAAATTAAATTTTTATTTTATATTTATTTTTTTCTAATATATTTTTTTATTATAGATAAAAACAAATTTTCTTTAGAAATTAAGTTAACTAATATTGTTAAAAAGTTAATATCTTTATATATTGTTAAAAATTTTAATATCTTTAAATTCTTTTACAATTTTTAATTAATAAATTTTTGTTAAAACAATTTTTGTTTTTATTAATTTTTTTTTTAATTTGTTAATTCTATCTATTAATTAAATATTAATTATTTTTGCAAAAAAAAATTTAATAAACTAATTAAAAATTTGAAAGAAAAAAATTCTGTTTATTAAATATACAAAAAAAATTAAAAATATATTTTAGAAAATTGTTAAAAACAAGAAAAATAACAAAAAGATATTTAATAATAAAAAGAAAATTTTATTAAAAACTCTAAATAAAATTGCTTTTATTTAGAAATTAATA
>JAABUL010002367.1_pt1 | contig 31515 bp, 3 predicted proteins | sample 5559151 | NCBI WGS metagenome assembly JAABUL01 (sample SAMN10711876, study PRJNA513368) | rock metagenome | isolation source: Antarctica rocks | place: Antarctica: Victoria Land, Pudding Butte sud
TGTTATTCTTAATATAAATTTAAAGTATAAATAAAATAAGATTTATAAAAGATATCTTTATAATAAATATAATTTTAATATAATTTATTATCCCTCTTAACTTTTCTTAAAGTATAATTATAAAAACTAAATATTATAATAATATAACTTTTTAAGGCTTATTAATATTATTCTTTATTTTTAATTATAAGGGAAATTTAATTAAAGGATATTTTATTTAAATTAAAGAAATTATAACCTTAATTATATATAATTTAAAAGATATTAAAGGTATTATTAAATTTAAGGAAATATAATTAAATTATATAAGCCTTTAATATAATTATTTCTTTATTAAATTTTTTAAGTTTAATATTAACCTCTTAAATTTTTTAAATATATTTATTTATATCTTTTAACTTATTAAGATAAATTATATAAAGATATTAATTTAATTTAATATAAATATTAAAGCTTATAAGCTTAAAGTTTATTTTAATTTTATTACGGATAGCTTAAGCTTAAAGGTTAAAATATATAAAATCTTTAATAAATTTAAAAGTATTAAATTTAAGATAATTATAAATAATAATATATACTTTAAATTATATAGTTATTATAAAGGATTTAAGATTATTAAGAATTAATTAATTATTAATTTCTTTAATTTAATAATTATAATTAAAATTAAACTTAAGTATAATAATTAATATAAGAGGAAAGCTCTTATTATTTCCTTAAATATTAATTATTTTACTTTAAATACTTTATTAAATATAATTTAAATTTAAGTTAATACTTTATAAAATTAAGTATATTATTTATAAGAAAATCTTTAAATAAAGACTTTAAAGATAAAGATAATTTAATAACTTTAATTTTAAGGAGTATAATAGAATTAAAGGTAAAAGTATAAAATTATTTCTTTTAATTTATAAATTAAAGATAATAATTTTATTATAAATATAAAATGATAATTTATTTTTAATCTTAAATTGTTATTATCTTATTTAATAATAGGCTATTTAACCTCTTTATTTATAACTTTAAATAAATAAAGAAAAAACTTTAATTTAAATTATTAATAAACTCTAACAATAATATTATAATAAAAAGAGATTTTAAGTATTATTAATTTATAATAGTTTAACTTAATAATAAAAGAAGGATTAATAAATCTTTTATTATAATAGAATATCTTTATATAAAGAATATAAACTTTTATAAATTAAATAATTAAAAATAATTAATAATTAAAATAATTAAAAAAAATGATTTTAAATTTAAATAATAAGTTATAATAATAAATAAGAATATAAAGAATAAGATAATTAAGGCTTAACCTTCTTTTTAATAAAAATTCCTTAAGTATTTAATCTTCTTTATAAAAATTTTAAGATTAATAAATTAAATAAGGTTATAAAGCTTAAATTTTATAATTAAATAAATTTTATTATTAAATAAATTTTATTAAAATTATTATCAAAGGGCTTAATATATTAATAAGGCTTCTATTTATTAAATTAATATCTAATATATATAAAGGTTTAAAAGTAGGTATTTATCTAAGGGCTTAATTATATAATTTAATAATATTTATATTTAGGTATTATATATATAAGCCCTTATAATTAGTCTTTAAATCTTAGATAATTATAAAATAATTAAATTTACTTATTCTTTTAAAGTTATATAATAATAATTTATAATGATAAAATATTAAGTCCCTTTAATAAATATTAAATAATCTTTTTATATAATTATATATAATAAAGGTATTAAATACTTATTAAAGGCTATTAAGGCCTTAAGGTTATATAAGTAAAGGATAAGATAAATAATACTTATAATAAAATAAATACTTATATTTTTAAACTTATAATCTATTAAAATATATAATAGAATACTTAATTAAGTTATTAAGTATAAATATATAGATATTAAATATAATTACTAAGATATACTAACTAAGCGTCTTAGCGCCTTAATAGGACCTCGCATTTTAATAGGCTTTAATAGTTACTACCTACCTAGGCGGTATTAAATATAATAGATATTAGAGCTATTAATATCCTTACCTTAAGGTAACCTTAATAGATATATTTATATAAAGAACTATTTAAGGTAAAATTAAATTAAATTAATATTATTTAAAGCTTTTTATAATTATCTTAATCTCTTACCTATTATCTTAGTTCTTAATACCTAGGATCTAGATCTTGATTTCCTTACTCCTCCTACCTTATTTATCCTAATTAGTAGAAGGCTTCTTTATATACCTTATACTTAACTTACTTATTATACTTTAATTTAATCCTAGCTTAATAAGCTTAAAGTTAATAAATATTTTAACTATTTAAAATATTTAATAAATTAATGATTTATAGTAGTTATCTTAAATTAATAATTTAAGGATAATTATATACTTAAGATATTTATTAAGTTTATTAAAAATTATTATTAGAATTATTTAACTAATTATTATAAGATATAAATAATGAAGTATAATTATAATAATTTAATACTATCCTTAATTAATATTATTATAATTAAAGCTAATATTATAAGATAAATTAAAAGTATATTAATCTAATTAAAGATCTTAATTATAATAATTATTATAAGATTTTAATTATTTTACCTTACAAAGGCCTTTATTCTTATAAATATTAAATTAGATATCTTTCTTAAATCTTAATTCCTTTAATAAATTAAGAATAATAAATAAATTATTTAATATTAATAGATCTTAATATAATTAATAATAAAGATATTTATATATAAGAAGGACTGAAGTTAATTTCATTATAATTAACTTAGTATTCTTATTATTTAAAATAATCTTAGAAATATAATTTAATAGATCTTATTAATTATAAGTATCCTTAATAGTATAATAAATTACCCTAAATAGATTAAGAGATTTATTAGGTAAATCCTTAAAATACTCTTATAATATATTATACTATTTAATTATATTATTTAGATTATTTTAAAGACTAATTTAATTAATATATATTAATTAATTAATAAATTAGTTATCTATCTTATTAAGTAAATATAAATTAAGATAATATTATAAGATAATATTATTTATAATTATAACCTTTATTTAAAGATAATTAATAAAATTAAATATAATATAATAAATATTATAAGTATCTTTAACTTTAATTAAGATCTTAAGGATAGGATTATAGGTTATTATTACTAGCTACCTTACTTATAAAAGGTTATTAAGTAAGAGGAAATTTACCTACTCTATTTCTTAGAGTCTAAAAGAGGTTTAATATTATATTAAATTATTTAACTATAAAGCCTCTAGTAGCTTACGTTATAAGCTAGGTTATAAGCTAGCTATTCCTAGTCCTATTATCTATTATATCTAAAGGCTTTAATAATTAGGATTTAATTAGATACTTATAAATAGCCTCTTTAATAGATATTATATAAGTATTAGTATTACTATCTAAGGTAAATTTAGATATTATTAATTCTTCTAGTAGAGGTAAAGGTAGGCCTATTAATAATTAAGAACCTTAATAAGATTAATCTTCTTAAGGAGTAAAAGGATATTCAAGAAGCTTACAAGAGTTTTAAATCTATAAGTAATCTTAAAATCTAATAAATAAGGTATAGAATAAAGGTCTTAAATTTATTAAGTTAGATCTAGAGTAACAATTTTCTTCTTTAAGTTAGGAATTAATCTAGGTTCTAGCTAATTAAAGGGGTCTTAAGTTCTTTAAATAAAATTATAAAAATAAGAGAGTAATTAATTTTATTAATAAATAAGATATAAGCGTACTTAATAATAATAAAATTAGATACTTAAAAAGATAGGATAATTATATTTTCATTTATAAGAGTTAAAATAATAAAAACTATTTATAAGGTAGATAATATAAGAAATAGCCTAATATAATAGATAGAAACCTAGAATACTATTTAAATAACATATTTATAAAATCTAGGAAGGATCTACTAGATATAAGGATAATAATTAATAATTAATAGTTATAACTACCTTCTCTAGCTAGTTTCTTAGCGGGTAGCGACTTTTATTAAGAAATATATCAAGGCTACTTATATAGACTAACTATATTAAGTTAATACTTTAAACTTAAGTTAAGTATCTAACTTAAGTCTTAATAATTTAATATTAAAAGTTAGAATTAAGTATTTTAATTAAATTTAAAAATAGGTATTAAGTATTTAAGTTAATACTTAACTAAGAATTAAGTATTAACTTAAATAAATTAACTTAAATTATTAAGATTATTACTTATAATAATAAGATATATATATATTATATTAATTATAAGATTAACAAAGTATTATTTAATAATATATAAAGGTAATATACTTATTAAATATTCTTTATTAAATAATCAGAATATTTAATTAAACATTTTTATAATTTTATAACTTTTATTTATTTAATAATTATTATCCTCTTTTTTATTATCTTTTTCCTTTATATCTTTAGCCTCTTTATTATTACTTTTATTAATAATTATTATTTTATAATTACCCCCTTCTTTATCTTTATTATTATTTATAATATAAGAAGTTTTATATTTAAATTTATTAATTTCTATCATATTAATTACCTTATCTTCCTTAAATTATATAAAATTAAATATAACTTAATCTTTAATATTCTTAATATTAATATATTATTTAAAAAATATATATACAAATTCTAAATTATTTATTTCTTATAATTCTTATAATCCTTTATAAGATAAAAATTATTATTTAATAATTTATAAAGTTAGAAGGTTATATTCTATAAATATCTTATTAGAATTAAGTTTAAAATTATTAAAAATAATTTAAAATTTGATTTAATTAAAAGAAAGGGATAATAATATATTATATAATTACCTTATTAAAGGAATTAAGTATAATATTACTATACTTTACTTCATTAATAAATTCAATAAATTTAACTATTTTAATTATTTTAATAATAGTCTTTATAATAACTTTTATATTTATTTTAATTTATAATTAAGCCTTAAAATACTTTATTATATAAAATTAATGATTTTAAATAAATTATATTATTTAATTATATTATCATAAATTCCTTTTTCCTTTTAATTATCCTTAATTTCCTCTTTTGATTATCATTTTATTTTAATTTAATCTTCTTTTAAAGTTACTTTTTATATTTTAATTTTTAAAAAAATCTTTAATTTTTAAAAAATTATTATATAATCTTTTTATAGCTTTATATAAAATATCTTTTAATTTAAATTTTAATCCTTTATTCTTTTTTTATTAATAATAAATTTAAGATTTATATTATAAAAACCTAATATAATTAAAGTTTTATATTAATTTTATTTATATAATAATATATTAAGGTAATATAATAAAGTATTAAATATTTATTTATTAATTAATTAGATATAAGATTTAATATGATTTATTAAAATAAATAATTAAATTATTTAAAATTAAGATAAAGAAAACTTTTAATATTAAGATATTATAAATAATATTAAGAGTTATATAAAAAAATATTCTATTATATTACTTAAGATTATTAATATCATATTAGAATTTTATTTAATTTATTAAATATTATTTTCATTTATTTTTTCATTTATTTTTATTATTATTTAAATAAAATCTTTCAAATTATTAATTTAAATTATTATAATTAAGAGAGAAATTAGCCTTATTATTATTAATAATAATATATTTTTTATTTTAATTATTAATAAATTAAAAGGGAGAAAGATTATTTTAATATATAAAGAGCTTATAATATATAAAAGACTTATAACTCTTATAAGATATAAAAGATATAAAAGATATAAATATATTATAAATATATTAATAAATTTAAAGTAAAACTTATAATAATAATATATAAAAATAATATATAAAAATAATATATAAAAATAATATATAAAAATAATATTAATTATTATTATTAAAAGGATAGACCCCTTAAGTATATATATAAATTTAAATTTAAATTTATAATTATAAAATTCATTAAAAAATAATAAATAACTAATTTCTTTATAATTCTTAAGGTACTATTTAATTATTTTAATAATTTAAATTATTTAAAATTCTATATTTAATATATTATTTTAAATATTTTATAAGAGTTTATTAAAGTATTTATAATCTCTTTCTTTAATAATAAATATATTACTTAATTATATTATTAATGATTATTTAATTATTATTAATTTCTTATTAAATATAAATTTATTAAATATTTATATTAAATATATTATTTTTTAATAAAAGGATTTATAACTTATAAAGTCTCTTATAAAGAATATAATTATTTTATTATATAATTAATAAATTAAAGTATTATATAATCTTATAAATAAGGAAGTAAGCTAGGAAAATATTATATTTTATACAATAAAAGATTATATTACCTTCTTATATTATATTTTTATATATACTTAAATATTTAATATTATATTATTTATTTAAAGTTATAATTATAATATTATTTATTTATTTAAAGTTATAATTATAATATTATTTATTTATCTATCTATTTTAAAAAGTTTATTAATAATATTTTAAAAGGATTTTTTTTTAATTTTTTTTTATTAAATCTTCTTTCCTTTAAAGGATATTTTATAACTTAATAAAAACTTTATTTAAATTTAAAGTTATAATATAATTATAATATTTAAGAAGTATTATTTATTTTATTAATCTAAATTTTAATTATATATAATCTTATATATAATTTTTTTAAATAAGATTAAAAACTTATCTAATACCTATTAATAATATAAAAAATAAAGGTATATCATTAATTATTTATATTAAATTTAAATAAATAAATTTGTTTTTTAAATATTATTATATAAGATCTTCTTTTATTAAATATTTAAAATAAAAATTTTATTTTATTTTATTTTAAGATAATAAACTTTAATTTAATTATTAAAATAAATTTCTTCTTACTTATATTAAAGGTTATAAATTATTAATAAAATTTTATCTATATTATTATTTTATATATTATCTTATTTATATTTTATATTCCTTTTACTTTAATTTTTACTTTAATTAATATAATTTTATAATATTTATAAAAGTACTTTATAAATTCCTTTTTATATTTCTCCTTATAAGAGATTAAGATTTTATTATTATTATTATTATTTAACTCCTTTTATTTATCTTAATTTAATTATAAGATGTAAAATATTATTAGGATTATAAATAAAATAACTTTCATTTTTTATTTTAAAATAATATTTTAAGAATTTTATTAAAGCTTATTTATAAGCTTTAATATTTAATTTCTAAGAATACTTACTTTAATATATAATTTCTTTTATAATATTAAAATAATTAAAAAGAGTATTATATAATTAAAATCTTAAATAAATATTTATATTAATTATATAAAAAATTATTTAGGTAAATTTTTAAAAAGTATTTAATATATTATTAATTAATAAGATTAATAATTATTTAATTTAATTTAATTTAATTAATTTTAAAATTATTTAAATTTTCTTTTATCTATTAATTAATATAGATAATAAAGTATTAAGTATATAAAATTTTAATAAATATAAATATTTTATATAAGTTTTTTAGATCTTTTATTAAAGCCTTCTTATGAATTTTAAAATTAAAGCTTTTATTAAGAAGAAGAATTAATAGTTATTATAAAAATATAAATTTATCTTGATTATTAATAAATATAATTTTAACTTTTATTATTTATAATCCTATTATACTTTCTTAATTATAATAAATAAATTTATACTTCTCTAAATATCTTTAACTTAATTATCCTTTAATAAATTAAATATAATATTATTTAATACTTTTAAATTAATAATATCAATAAAGTCTTATATTATTAAATTATCATAGACTACTCTTACTCTACTAAGCCTTATCAAGGATTTCAGCTAGTAAGACGCCTTAATAGGCTTTCTATCTTATAGATAGATAGAATAATTAATTATTATACTAATTATCAGACTACGCCTAATAAATAGTAGTAATACCAATTATTATTATTAAATACTATATCCTATTTACTAGTACTAAGATTATTTACTAGCTTACTAACATCGTTAGCAAAGTACTAGCCGAAGTCCTTAGTACTAGAAATACTAATAGTCCTCCGCTTCTATATTACCTTATTAGATAGGATATTATATTATCTATTATAATAAGGCCCTTTATATAGCCTCTTTATTAAGTCTACCTTATTATTACTATTATCTTATTAGGTATTCCTAATAGTATCTATAATATTTTACCACTTGCTAAGAAAACTACTAGAGAAGGTAGGTATACCTATATACTACTTTCCTAACGTTATCTTAATAACCTTATCTATTATTTTAGTCCTAAATCCTTTATAAGACCTTTTATATATATATTAAAGTAGTCTTCTATTATTTTAGAATCTACTTTATATAATTTCTCTACCTTATAAATAGTTTATAAGACTACTATTCTAGCTCCTCTTATTACTTATAAGATTATTATCCTTACCTTCTAACTATTTAATCTTATCGCGTTTAGGTATACCTATACTAACTCTATTAATAAACTTAATTAATATCTTATTATCCTTATTATATAAAAGAACTTTAGGCCTCCTAAACTACCTAGAACTACTAATTCTTATAATAAGGAATATAGTTAGCGCTCTTAATCTAATTTTATAAAGTCTATTAACCTTATAGATTTTAAACCTCTCTATCCTTTAAACTAGATAATTAACCGCTCTCTATTCTATATAATAATCCTTAAATTTTAATAATACCTATAAATTTAAAACTCTTAATAGTATCTCTAAGAACCTATTATTAGATTAACTATTAAGTTAGGATTTAATTTTAACTTTTAATATTAACTTAAATACTTAATACTTACTTTAGTATTAATTTAAATACTTAATTTTAATTATTAATATTAATTTAAAAACCTTTTAATTTCTTAATAATCTAAGTTAAATTAACTAAACTATTAAGGTATTAATTATTTATTTTATATAATATTAAGACCTTAAATGAATTTGCTTATATTAAAAATTAAATATTATTTTTATTATTTTTCTTCTTAATTATTTTTTTAATATTATTTATTTTCTTTAAAATATTAACTTCTTAAAATATAATAAGTTTAATAAACTTTAATAATAATTAACTTATAAAATTAAAATTTAATAATCTTATTATATTTAATTTTATATTAAGTAATATTTATCTTAATTAATTTATTAATTAAATTAAATAAGATATATTTAAAAAAAATTTATAAAAAGAGAGAAATTTAATAAAATATCATTAAATATATTTAAGAATTATATTTAAAATTCAGATTTTATAAAAATAATAAAAATAATAAATAAACTTTAAATATTAAAGATTAATTTAAAATTTAAAATTTAATAATAATAAATTATTATTAATTAAAGTATTAAAATAAAGTTTAATATATAGATAAAAGATCTTCTTTAAGTAAAAAAGGTAATATTAAAAAAAAATTAATTAATTAATTTTAATAATTAAAGGATTGTTAAAAATTAAATATAAGAGGTATAACAAGATAAAATTAAATTCTAACTTAATAGTTAGTCTATTTATAAAGGAGGTAATTTATAATTATCCTATTAATCTTAAAAATATTAGTCCTAATAATATATTAACTAATAAACCTAATATATAAGTAGTTATTAATGTTATAATTACTTAGTATATATAAGAGAATCTATCTTAGCTTAATACTACTAGCGCTTAAGATCCTTAAGGCCCTTTAGGAGTTAATAGTACTAGTAATAATAATAGTAATAGAAGTACCTCTACCTCTTTAAAGGCTAAAGATATTAGATATTTCTTTTTAGATATTAAGGATAAAGGTATAATTATTACCTAAGGATATTACTCCTTTTATAAAGATATTTATAGATTCATTAATTAAGTTTAGGATTTTACTATTATTCAAGATAAAAATAAAGTCTTTGATATCTTACTATCCTACTTTCATAAAGAGGTATATAAATAGTACTTTATAAAGCTTTTAGCCTTAAAAAAAGAGCTTTTTAGAACTACCTTATTAAAGTTATAAGTAAATACCTTAATAAATTATTTTAAAGAGAAGATAATTATAATACTTTAAAAGCTATAAACTAAAAAGTTTCCTATAAATAATATAAGGAATAGTAGATCCCCTTATACTTATATTTAAAGTATTCTATATTATATTAAAGTAATAGACTTTAATAAGACTTTAAATTAACTATCTATTATATAAAATAACTTAATAGTTAAGTTTTATTAATATATCTTAAAGCTAATAGCGTCTACTACGCTATTATAATTCCTTAAGTAGTTAAAGAATAAATTAGATATCTAGTAGGAACTTATAAATAAGAATTATAAGTACTTCTAATCTAATAAGAAGATTATAAAATCTAGTTAATATTAAAATAATTCTTATTAATAAGGTAGCTTTTCTAGGCTATTATTTCCTTATTAATAATATAACTAGAGGTAGTAATATTAAGGATATACCCCTAGATTATATAATAATTATAATTATAAGAATAATAATACTAATAGGTAATCTAATTCTAAGAACGCTTAATAAAATCTTTATTTACCTCCTTCTTATTAGCCTTTATAAATCACGGTAGGTAATATAAAGTTATTAGATTTAATATTATTAAATTAAATAAATCGTTATAATAATAATAATAGTAATACTAGTAATTATAGTAGACTTAGAAGGCTTAGAGTAAACTAAGGAAAAGGTTTTTAACTATGTTAGCCCTAGGATATTACCTATTAAGCTACTAAGGAAGGTACCTTAGTAATAGATAATATTACTAAGTCTTTATATTCTATAAAAGATATCTAAGATAATAGTTAACTTAATAAAAATATAGAAGAATTAGGTAATTATTATATTAATAAAGATTTTAATTACTATAAGCCTTAATAAGACTATAATATAGAAGATTATTTTAGTAGTATCTCTACCTTACTATTATTAATACTAAAGTATAGATATTAATATTACTACTAGATATTCCTTTCTAAAAACTAACTATACTAATATCTAGGTAATTCTAGAAAATGATATTATACCTTATTATCTACCTACCTAGGTAATTTACCTTATAATAGTAAGGTATTTCTAGTTTTATTTATACTAGGTATTAATAACCTTATTTAGTTGTTTATTAACTTATTTAAAGAAATTAGAACTAGCTATACTTTCTATAGATACTATTATATAATAGCTAAGATAAGACTTACTTTAGATAGTCTTAATAAAGACTATTACCTTAATTTAAGCTATAATATCTCCCTTATTAATTATATATACCTTATAAAGTCAGCGCCTAATATATAGATCTACTATATAATAAGCCTAATTAGTATATATAATATTAGCTCTAATAAGTATATTATATTAAAGTATACTATTATCTCCTTATACTATTATAATATAAAGGATAGTAAGGAAGTTATTATAATAATAGTATTAAGAGAAGTATATATTATTAATAATCTTAAGGTAAATATACTTATTAATAATAATGTCTTAGTACCTAAGAGTATAGATATACTTATATCCTAATTAAGAGCCTTAATTAATAGTTATAAGATCTCTATATTAATTAAATCAAGACCTTATAGGAAGGTAATTAGATATCTAATATTTATAAAGTAAATTATAGTAATTCTATTATATTCTTAAATATAAATTTTAGTCTATTATATCTCTTTATTAGATTATAATTTCTTCTTTAAGCTTAATAATTATTAGATACTATCTTTATATACTTATTTAATAGATATATCTCTATCTACTATCTTAGCTAAGAATAATACTAATAATACTATTATTATCCCTAGGAACTATTATTTAGGAATAGTATAAGAATTAGAGTTTAATAATTATTATTATATTATAATAGGTAGTAAAGACGTAGCTAAATTAGCTATATAATATCTTATAAAAGAGTATTATATAAGCTAGATTAAGTATATATTTAATAAGATAGTAACTACCTTTATAATTACTATACTTATAACGGCTACCTTACTTATAATAAGGGCCTTATTACCTAATATATTAATATCTACTATACTTATAGATATTATTATACCTAATAGGACTACTATTTTTAGTAGTTATCCTAACATTATAAAAGTTATTAATAAGTTTCTTAAGTTATAAGAAGAAAGTAGTTTTATAGATATATTATAAGAGGAATAGATATATATATCCTTAAAGTTTAATTAGGAGACTTATATACTTAAGACTACTTATATATACTTATTAAGTAATAAATCTAAGGTAATTATAAATTAAACTTTTAATAAGCTTTATAAATAAGATAGGCTATTATAAATAATAGAATCTATCCCTTTTAATTTTCCTATTTTTATTATTTAGAAAACTATACCTAATAGTAAGTAAAAAGGCTATATAATTATTAATATATATAGCCTTAATATTATTACTTAAAGAAATATCTATACTTTACCTTTATAATTAAATATAATAGCTTATATTAAGGGATATTAATATATTAATATTATAGATATAATAAGCTTTTTCTACTATTAAAGAGTTTATCCTAAGGACTATTATAAGCTTACTATTATTAGTTATTATAGATAAGAGTCTTTTAATATTACTATTATAAGTTATAAGAATTTACTAACTTATATATAAAAGTAAATTAATAGGCTTTTATATACCTATTAAGCCTTTATTAAGATATATAAAAATAATATTATTATTTATTCTTAAACTTAAAAAGATTATATATAATACCTTTATTAAGTCTTTATCCTACTAGAAAAGTATAATATCTTAGTAAATTTAATTAAGGTATTTCTTAACTACCTATTTATTTAATTACTTAGCTAGAAAGTTAACTCCTTTAACTTATTAACTATTATTAATAACTTATTAATTATATTAAGGCTCTTATTCCCTAAGTTATTATCCTAGCTTAAGATATACTATAATATAATAGGCTAATTATAAGATTATACTACTATCTCTAAACTATTATAAGATAGGAAAATATTAATACTTATTTTATTACCTAAATTAGGATACTAATAAAAGAACTTTATAAAGAGAAAGGAATTAACAAATCTATTAAATTTAAAACTTATCTTATTTAAAGCCTTATAAAAAGCTTTATTATCCCTTATATTCTTAATATATTTTAATAATAAGATTATCCTTTTTATAGATTTTAATATTAATAAGGTTTTTAATTTTAATATTATAATCTATTATATAAATAGCCTTATTAATAATAACTATCCTACTTATTTATAGGTCTACTTAATACTATTCTTAAACCGCCTCCTAAAGGATATTAAAACTTACTATTAGCTAATTAAGTTAGAGCTTATAAGTATTATATAGGTCCTAAGTAAGATTAGATATATAATAAAGTTAATCCTAAAGATAGATATATATATAAATTATAATACTATATTAGGAATAATAAAGTAGACTACTATTTTTATATTATTTATTATAAAACTTAATTTATACCTTATTTAGGCCTTTAAATATATATAATATTTTAGTAGTATTAAGTTCCGTTATAAGCCTAGTAAGTAATATATTATATTAAAAACTCTATTATACCTATATATTATAGCCCCTAAATTATAAACTAATAAAGAAGGTGAACTTAATACTTTATATAAGTATACTTATATAATAATATACCTTATTAAATTAAGCCTTAAGTTAAAAAAGTAACTAATAAAAAGTTATAAAGTAGATATTATATAATAGAAGGTTATTAAGGTTCTTAATATTAATAATATTACTATTAAAGATATAATAATACTTCCTTTTTACTAGGTAAATAAATTAATATAAAAGGTAGAATAAGTAATTAATAATTATACTTTTTAACTAAATAGGCTTTATATATTAAATACTTATATAAAGATATTTTTTACTATTACTTATATTATAAAATATATTAGATTTATAAAGTATTATAAAATCCTTTTAAGGTAATAGTATATTTATAGCCTATCTTATTAATTATAAGAGTTTCTTTAATATTATTTATAATATTAATTATATTAAACTCCTAGGTATATACTTTATAAGTCTTTATAACCTATTATATTACCTTTTATCCTATTTTATATATTAATAATTAATTTTATTCTTATCTTATTAGTCTTTATAAAAAGATATAATATAATCCTTATAATTATTAATAAATTCTCGCGTAAGATTACCTTAATATTAAGTAAGAAGACCTTTTCTACTTTGAATTAGGTTAATAAATTATTACGCTACCTTTAAAAGATTAATTAGAATCTTCTTAAGGTAATTATCTTAAATTATAATTAAAAGTTCCTTAATAAGTTATAAAAGTCTTATATTTAATTAGCTTAATATTAACTTATTATATTTTATAACTTATTATCTTTAGACTAATAGATCTAATAAATATATAAATTAAACTATTAAAATTGTTTTATAATTTTAGATATTAACTCTTAATAATATTATTATATTACTACTAATTATTCTAATTATATAGGCTAGTTATAATAACTTATTATTATTACTAACTAGTTAGATACCTAATAAAGTTATTTATAGGTTTTCTCTTAACTAGCTACTTAACCTTATTATATATAAGAAATAGATACTTCCTAAGGATATAATATAATTATAGGTATCTAATACTATTACCTTTAGGTAGATAAACTCTAAATTTTATTATAATAAATTTTATTAGCCCTAATACTTTTAAGTTGATAATAAAGTTAAACTATATTTATATTATAGGTATAATATACCTATTATAGTATTAATAGGTAAAAAGTATACTTAGTAGTTTATTAGACCTTTTAAGGTCCTTAATAGGATTAGATATCTTACCTACTACCTTAATATTCCTTTATATTAGTAAATATATAATATCTTTATAATAGCCTAGTTAGAGCTATATACTTCACTTAATTTATATTATTACCCGCGGCTTAAAGAGCCTCTATTAATATATATAAAAGGTAATACTAATAAATTTAAGTTCTATAAACTTAATAAGATACTTAATAAACGCCTTATTTAGAAGGGATATAGCCTTACTATAAAATACCTTATAAGGTAGAAAGGTTATAGAGCTTAATATAATTAATAGATAAATATTAAGGAGTTATATAATATAATAGATTTAGTAGATAATTATAAGAAGGTAAATAGAAGGACTTAATAGAACTATATATAACGCTTAAGGTAAAATTCGCTATCGCTATTACTATCGCTATTACTATTAACAAGGACGTCGACGTCTTCTTTTACTACTAGTAGTTATCATGGACTACTCTTGCTTTACTAAGCCTTGCTAAGGATCTCAGCTGGCAAGACGCCTTAATAGGCTTTCTGTCTTATAGATAGATAGAACAATCAATTATTATACTAATTATTAGACTACGCCTAACATAAATTAAAGATATAAGTTAAATAAGAAATTAAATTTTATACTTTACTTTATTAAAAGTTTTATTAAGTTATTACTTTTTTAAATTTATCTTTTATTATTTTATTATTATTAATATTATTAATAATTTTAAATAATTTTTCTAAATTTTTCTAAATTTTTCTAAATTTTAATATCTTTAATAACTTTATTATAAGATTATAATTAAAATATTAAATATTAAAAGGTATAAATTTAATAAGATATTTATAATATTAAAATTAATTATTAATTTAAGATATTAATATCCTTAAATAAATAACCTTTTATAAATTTAATTATATATTTAAAGTAAAAGAAATATATTATAAATATAATTATATATTTAAAGTAAAAGAAATATATTATAAATATATTAATTTAATTTTAATTTTAACATAAATTATATTAAAATTTAATAAAATTATATTTTATAATTTAATATAATAAATTAAGATTAAGTTTAAGTAAGTTATTAAAAATAAATTTTAAAATTCTAATTAATTAATAATATAATAAGATTAATTTAAAGTAAGAAAATATTTATATAATTATTTATTTTACTTCTCTTATTAAAAGTTAAAAAAGAATTTAATTTAACTCTTCTTTTATTATTATTTTATAAAATTAACTTTATATTATTATTAATAACTTACTTCAGTTAAAAATAATTCTAATTATATTAATAAATTAAATTATTTATATAAAATATATTTATTTATTTTAAGATATTTCTTTCTATTAGATATACTTAAATTATTAAGTATTATTAAATAATTTATAATTTCTTATATTTCTTATATATAATCTACAATAATCCTTTTATTATTAAAGTTAATTAAATAATTTTTTTTAAATATCAACTTATTTACTTAAGATTATCCTTTTACTTTAAAGGGGATCTTTTATCTTTATATTAAATTTAAATTTAATATTTTAATTAATAATAATTTATTATTATTATACTTTAAATTAATCTTTAATACTTAAAGTTTATTTAATATATTAATTATTTTTATAAAATCTTAATTTTAGATATTAATCCTTAATATACTTAATAATATTTTATTAGATTTCTCTCTTTTTATAAAAAGTTATCTTAAATATATTTTATCTAAATTAATTAATAAATTAACTAAGATAAATATTATTTGATATAAAGTTTAATATATTAAGATTATTAGATTTTAACTTAATAACTTAATTATTATTAGGGCTTATTAAACTTATTATATTTAAGGGAGTTAATATCTTATAAACTTAACTTTAATATAAGAGAGGAATAATATAAAAAGGTAATATAAAAATTAATAATATTAAGAAGAGAAGTAAATAATAAAATTCTAAATTTTTATAATACAAAAGTTAATTTAGGATCTTAATATAATATAAGGTAATTTAATATCTTAATAATTTAAGTTAAATTAACTTAAATTATTAAGGAATTAAGAGGTTTTTAAGTTAATATTTATAATAGGTATTAAGTATTTAAGTTAATATCCTAAGTAGATACTAAGTATTTAATTAGTTCTAAAAGTTATAATTAAAACTTAACTTGATAGTTAGTTTATACGCTACCCCTTTCCTAATATATAGATAAGGGAATCCTCTAAGAAGGGGAGGCTAGTAATTAGTCTTAGTACTTATAAAATAAAGAGTTTAGTATATATACTATTAAGCTACTTAATAGTTATATTATTACGTATTATCCTTATATCTACCTAGGCTCCTAGAGTATCTAGGTTTACTTAGTTATTAGTCCTAGGGGTCTAGGCGTAAGGTTTCTAGCCTAACCGCCTAGGAGCTCTAGGAGTCCTAGGTTAATCCTAGGAGCTAACTAGGTAGGATATCTATCTATAACGTATCCCTTAGTATATTATATTTAACTACCTAGAGATATAATACTATAATATCTAGTATATTAAATAACGTGACAGGGGTTATTTTAGTAAGGATATAACAAAATAATCTCTGTCGCGCTAACATTTAAGTACCTGGATACATTGTATACAGACCCCGTGCTAAGACCGACGCCACGGGACAAGAATTCGTAGTAATCATTCGCTGTGCTCCGCTCAAGCATCGTATGAGGAGACATTGATGGTAATCCTGAGGCGGCTACAGCCTCTCCCCCTCTGGTCTCTTTGGGAATCTATCCGCTCGCACCAACGCCGAGGTCTAAATCATTCCAGGGTAGGAAGCAATAAGAGGGAGAGAATACCACGTTCGCAGCCGCAAAGACTATCATTGTTGGAAGAGCTCTTCCCAGAAGATGAATACAACAATAGGGTTGGCTCCGAGGCCAAAGACCAGGACGTGCCCCGACTACCTCTGCCAGAGGTCGACGAGTTCTTTGAAGAGTTCCAAGACGACCTCGATCGCAGCAGAAACGGACCGAATACAGTGGCAAAAACAGCAGCTGCACATGCTTTCCGGCATCAAAAACTTGCAGTACTTGCCCTCCAAATAGCAAGCAAGTCGCTCATCGAAAGCGACTTCCGACGAATTGCACCCAAGGGCAAACATATTAACGACTGGACGGGGCCAGGCGACATAGTGAAAGGTAGCCCAGCTGACTGCAGCCTCACAAACTTTTTCCTTTGACACATAACGTCTAGTGATTCCCGCGCGAGATCCAAGGACTTTGGAACAAGCGGGCTACTATTTTATCCTATTCCCGAACCCAGCCTATGCTCGAACGTACCAAAGTCATGTACTCCATCTTCACAGAGTTGCCAGGACGCACACACCAACGTCGATCGAATCACCTCTACCGTTGCAGCCAGGCGTAATAGTGGAGGGCGAAGATGCGTATGCTTTGCTGCAAGACTACGCCCTTTGTTCCCCATCACAGAGATTGCAGCTCAGATTAATGTACCCGTCATATACACCTGGCACAAAGGCCGTACTACAAGGACAAGGATACCCTCAGCTCGTAGATGGTGAGGACAAGACCGGCAGATCTGTGTTGTTCAGGGTGGATGGACAACAAGTAACGACACCTGTGATTAGGTCTACTATTGCTGCTGATGGACGACAAAGGGGTCTCGCATGGAATTTTGCAATCGAAAAATTGGATACTTCACAAGTCGGACCAGAAGACCATGCGAGCAGCGAACATGATGGCAGCGCAGGACTGAGACCCCAGCGTCACGTTGCTCCAAGGTGGATACTGTCCTTCGAAGACGAGAACGAGGCCAGGAGATTCATACGCAATTGGCATCGGAGGATTTTCCATTTGGCACGAGGTAATGGCCCTCGACTGGTTCACGCAGAGTTTCTGTGGTAGTTGTGAATGCCTTTGTTGCCCGCTAGCAATAGTTAGAGGAGCGAGGAATATGAAGCGTAAGCGCCGCTTGGGATCGAATACGCTGCTCGATAGGAAGCGGTATAACATTGAGTCTAGGAAAGCAATGCAAACAATGACTGCATGCGCGAAGACTGGTTGAAGAGAACAGGGAAGTCGATCCGCTAACCCAGGAGCTACACGCTTGCTTGAAACCATCTTCAGAGGTTTTAACCCAACCCACTAAGTAAGAATAGGAAATATGATTTCTTCCTATACATACTATATTTCTAGGGCGACTTCGATATCTATTATTCTAGTAATTAGTTACTACTATTAATAATATTCATCTATATCTATAAATAAGTATATATTTAGTATATATATTAGCCTTTTTTAAACCTACTAAGTATAAGAGAGAGAACTTATATAAGTTATATAAGTAAATTTAGTACCTTAGAGTAAGTAATAGAAAAATCTAAAAATCTAAAAATAAATTAATTTGAATTATATATAAGTAATATATTTGTAATTCGTAATTTAAGGTTTTTTAAAATTCAAGCTTAACTTAAGCTATTTCTTAAGGAAGATATTAGAAACCTTTTAACTTACTTAATAATTAATAAATCTTAAAATAGATTATAAGAATAAAATTAATATTAAAAAAATTAATAAAGTATTTTATAAGCTTATTTCCTCTTAATTAAGGTAATTAATTCTATATTAATTAGAAAATTTATAAGTAATTAATTATAAATAAGCTTATTCTAAGTACTAGACTAACCGCGTTAAGTTAGTACTTTAAACTTAAGTTAGGTACCTAACTTAATCTTAGTAATTTAATACTTAAAAGAGGTATTAAGTATTTTAATTAATTTTAAAAGTAGGTATTAAGTATTTAAGTTAATATCTAAGTAGGAATTAAGTATTAATTTAAGTAATCTAACTTAAATTACTAAGACTATTAGTAAGGATATTAGTTATTACTATTCTTAATTATATTTCTAATATTTTTAGTACTTTTACCTAGTAATATAAAAAGGTAATATATATTCTTAAGAAATTTATAGATTTATTAAATTAATAAGACTAATATATATAATATATTACTAAGAATAGTATTATATTTAGTATTAATAATACTATTTTAATACTATTTTTAATAATATTACTAATATTCTTAGTACTATTTCCTAGGTAATAAAAAAAGGTAATATATAAGCTTAAGAACTAAAGACTAGATTAGTAAGACTAATATATATAATTTATTAATAAAACTAGTACTATATTTAATACTAATACTAATTATATTATTAATATTCTAAATATTATTTCTAGATAATATATATTTCCTAGAATAAGAAATAGGATTAATAATAAAAATATTATACCCAAATTTTTTTGAAATTTTTTCTAAAAATAGCTTAAAATCTTACTATTCTTAAGATCTTTTTTATAGCTTATACTAATTTTTAGTACCTTAGTAATTTAAGTTAATACTTAAAAGAGATATTAAGTATTTAAGACTTTTAAGTTAGTACCTAAAGTTAATTCTAGGTACCTAACCTAAGTATTTAGTTAATTCTAAAAGTTAGAACTAAAATCTAACTTAACAGTTAGTCTACTAAGTACTTAAAAGTAATAATATAAGATATTTCTATTGAAATTAACTTAAACTAATTATAAAGGCTTTAGATGAATTAAATATTTTAATAAATATATAGGTTTATTAAAAAGGTTAATATTTAATTTAAAAATTCATTTATTTATAATTAGAAATAGGATCCTACTAGCTCCTAGATATCCGCTAAGTATCCTAGGAACCTATATAACTTAAAGTCTACCTAGGATATAATACACTCTATTTAAGCCCCTAGGACTATGTAAAGAAGGTCTAGGAAAGATCTAGGATAGATTTAAGGGTATTTAGGATAGGCCTTGTATTGGTAATTTTTAAGAACTCTCTAAGGTACCTAGGACTAGTCCTAGGACCTCTAAGCTCTAGGTTAAGAAAGCTTACCCTAGGATTACTAGGGCTAACTACCTTCTATCTAGGATTATAAGGGCTATAGTAGTAAGCCTTTAAGCGCCTAGGGCCGCCCTATATCTATAAATAGAAATAGGGTTCTACTAGCCCTTAGACGTCCTTTAAGCGCTCTAGGAACCTATATAATCTAGAGTTTACCTAGGATATAGTATACTCTATTTAAGCTCCTAGGGCTATATAAGAAAGGCTTAAGGTAGGCCTTAGGTAGGCTTAAGGACAGGCCTTAGGATTAGGCCTTAGGAGTAGGCTAGGAGAGGCCTTATAATAGCTTAAGGGTAGCTTAAGGGTAGGCTAAGAAGGCGTATTATATCTTAAGCTCTAAGGATAACTCTTAAGAAGTTATATTATTTACTATCTTATTAAAAATCTTGATTTTTATAATATTAAGAAGGTTTTCCTTTGAAAGCTTAATATTAAGCCTATTAAGTCTTAAAGGTAAGTTATCTTAAGTTCTACCTAAATATTTTAATATTTATAATTAATAATAACCTTTAAGGTATTATTCTTACTTATAATAATCCTTAATATTAAGGACTTTTAATATATAGAATTAATTAAATTAACCTAAAGTCTTAGATATATAATATAAGTAAATCCTATATTATAATACTATTATTAAGGATATAATAGTAGTAATTATAAAGTATATATTATATACTTAAGGCCCTTAGGTATAAGAGTTATAAGAGCTAATATATAATATATAACTTATATATAAGGCTTATACGCGGGTATTATAAGGGCCTTAGCCTAATACTTACATCAGTAATTCGGGGACCCCCGTCCTAGTAGCTCGGGAGGCCCGTACGGGCATACATAGGCCCGGGGGGTTATCAGGCTAGCCCTGATAGGAAATCAATATATTCCAGCGCGGTATTATAAACTTATACTAATTTTCTATACTATGTTAAGATTACAGCTGAAACAAACTAAAACTGGACTAGCTATAATTTTCTAAAAACTACGCCTCAAAAAAAAAGACCTACTGACTTCTCTTAAGGCGTAGTTTTTAGAATATTACAGCTAGTCTAGTTTTAGTTCCTTTTAGCTATAATTTTTATATAGTATAGAAACTTAGTATAAGTTTATAATACCGCGCTAAAATATATCAATTTCCTATTAGGGCTAGCCCGATAACCCCCTGGGCCTATATATACCCGTACTGGCCTCCCGAGCTGCCAGGGCGGGGGTCCCCGAATTGCTGATAAAGGCTTAGTTATTTAGTATTAGAAATATCTTAAATTATCTTAAAATAAAAGCTTATTTAAGCTTATCTAGCTTAAGTCTTATAATAATTGGGGAAAAAAGTTAGTTAAATTTTAAAAAATAGCTTTTAATAATATTTATAAGAAGAGGAGTAAAAGGAAGAGAAAGAGAAGTAGATAAGTTAATAGATATCTATATATAATAAATTTAACTTAAAATTCTATGAATAGAATTCTATTTTAATTAAGAATGAAAATAACTTTTATAAAAAGATCTTAAGTAATCTACTTTTAGCGCTAGATACTAAACTCTAAAAAACTTTAAAAATAAAGGTTATTATAAGGTTATTATATAATAACGTAACTATTAAGTAGCTTAGAGAGTATATATATTAAACTCTTTATTCTATAAGTATTAAGACTAATTACTAGCCTCCTCTTCTTAGGGGATTCCCTTATTTATATATTAGGAAAGGGGCTAGCGCGGTATTATTATAATATTATATTATAATACCTAAGTTATATTATAAATTAGTCCTTATAATTATCCTCCTCTTTAGGCTCTTAGGCCTTAAGAGTATTATTAATATTATAATAATTAAGGATATTTAATAGACCTCTTATAATCTATAAATATAATATATATCTTATTCTTTTAACTTATATACTATTTTAAATTATAATAAAGTTTTATAATTAATAAGGTTTAACTATTATTCCTAATAATAGGGAAGTTATAAAGTTATTATATAATATTTATAAGTACTTTATTCTTATTAGTTACTAAAATTATTATTATTATTATATTTAAGGATATTATTCCTATTAATAAGCCTTAATATCTAGAGCTTAAGATTTTATAAAGAATAGGAAGTTTATATTAAAATCTTATAAATAATATTTATCTATTATTTCTATATAATTATCTATTAAGTTATATTATTCTTATTAAAGTATTATAGTAAGGTTAATATTTTAGCTTAAATAATAAGTAGATAGTATTAAGTCTTTATTAAGTATATAAGGAGGTATTATAATAATAATTTATAACTTCTTTCTTATAGAAATTAATATTATTAAGATTAGTAATATTAAGATTAGTAGTACTACTATCTTATTATTATTACTATTATTATAATATTACTCCTCTACTACTCCTATTATATCTTATAATCCTAGTAGTTATTCTAACTTTATATATATTATCTTATAATAGCCTTTCTAATTTTTAATACTTTTTAGGAAGCCTTTAGCTCTAATCTTAATCCTCCTTTATTAGGTTATTTAAATCTTATTATTATCTTTCCTCGCGCCTATTACCTACGCTACGCGTAAAGATAATAAGTATAATTATATATCTTTTTTCTTTATTATTAGGCTTAATTAAGTCTTTTAATAATTTCCTTTACTCCCTTTTTTATAAGGTTCATATATTATATTTATTATATAGGCTTAAATGTAATACTTAAATATAATTTATAAGCCTATTATTATTACTTCCCTTTATTATTCTTTAATTTATCTTATTACTACTTTTAATATTATTATTTATTAAGTTAATATTATTATTATCTTTATTTACCTTTAATATATCTTTATTAATAAGCTTTAATATATCTACTTTTATATATACTTTAAGAGCTTTAATATTATTATAACTATTATTTTACTTAATATAATTATACTTAAAAAGATTATAATAGCCCTTAAGAGCCTTCTTAATATAAATTATTTTAAGGTATATTTTTTACCTTCCTTCCCCCTTTTAAAGTTATATTAATAATATATAAAATTATTTAAATCCTATTATAATTAATAAGGCTAAGGATAAAGAGGAGGATATTATCATTGATAATATTAATAATGAATAAATAAAATATTAGATAGTTATCCTCTTAATAGTAATAACTACTACTATTATAAGTAATAATAAAATATTTCTCTTAATTATAACTTCTCTTAATTTTACTTAAAGTCCTTTAATATATTAAGAGTATATTTTAAGTCCTATTTATAGAACTATTAATTAAAATTATTTAATTAATCCTTTTACTTTATTAAGTATCTTAATTTATTATAAGAGATCTTATAATTTTATATAATTTTTACCTTATAATCTTCCTTATTATTTATAAGCTTCACTTATAAGATATTTATAATATTATTATTATTACTTATAAAAGGCTCTAATAATAAGATATAGAAAATAGGATATATTGAAAATATTTTAAAGAGGTTAAGTTTATAGGCTTATTTACTTATATATTTAATTACTTTAAATAGTCTTAAATACCTTTCTAAAAACTTCTTAATTAATTAAATTAAGTTAAAAAAATATTTAATAAAATAAGTTCTTTAAGATTAAATACTATTATTTTTTTATATTAATTTATATATTTTACTTATACCTTTTAAGTATTATATAAGTGTTATTATAATATCTTCCTATTTTCTTAAAGGTCTTCTATCCTTTATTTTATTAATAGGATATCTCTAGTATATAACTTTATTAATTGAATACTTAATATAAGTAACTACTTATAAAATATCCTATGTAATAATAAGCTAGTACTTATATACTTTATATAATTATATATAAGTTCTATTAAGTATAATAATTCTATTTAATTATCTTACTTCTAGCTTAACTACTTAAGTAGTATTATAAATATTATTTTAATATATTATTCTACCTTTCTATTTATTTATTAATTTAAGGATAAAATATAATACTTAGCTTTTATTATACTTTTATATAGTAATATACTACTACCTAGAATATACTTATAAATGTTATTCCCTTATTACTTATAATACCTTCTAGCTAGCTATAAGTTAAGAAGATATTATAATATAATAAATCTATTATCTTGATAGTATCTGTTATTTTAATTATAAATAAGTATCTAATTACTTTAATATAATAATTTACTATTATTAAAATTATATTATAAATATTACTTTTTTAGCTTACTTAATAGGAGGTTTATAATAAAACTTATTATAATTTCTTAAAATAGCTTTATTAAAATTAATAAAGGTAATAAGGTCTTATAAATAATATATTTATATTTTTTTATTAATTAATAAGTTAAGTATTCTTAAATATAATTATAAATATCTTAACTTACTAACTTTTAATAGAACTTCTATTCTATTAACTCTTATATATACTTCTATAAATAATAATAAATATATAAATTATTATAATAAGATCTTATAATCTCTTACCTAATAGTATTATTATTAAGTATATAAATAGCCTTATTTTTATAAAGAATCCTTATATTATCTATTATTTATACTATATTTATAAGCCTTTATTAAGTCTCTAACCTTAATATAACCTTTTTATTAAATAACTATTTATCTTTCTTTTAAAGATATTAAATAATTTTTAATATTAAGGTAATATACTTATTATAAATATTATCTATTATTAATATTATTATAATAAGCCTCTTTAATATAATTAATTTATAATAGGATTAAGGCTATTACTTATATTATATTATATTATTAAAAGTATATTATTCTTTCCCTTATTTAAGATATAAGGTTTTTTAAATTTTATTATTGAATTTTTATACTTCTCTAAAATATAAGTCTTATTATCTTCTACCTTACAAATATTATATATTAAAAGGTTATTTAAAGGAATATATTTTATATTCTTTAACTTATTTTTTAATATTAATAAGTAAATATTATCTTCTTTTATTATTAATTTATAATTTAGTTATTAAAATAGTATATTAATTAAGTTTTTAATATTTATAGTCATAGATTTTAAAGTTATAATTAATAAGTCCTATTATTTAATATATATATCTTTTATTAATAATAATATAATATATAAATACCTTAATTTATAATGATTTATAATAATTATTACCTAATATAAGCTCCCTTTTAAGAAGTATTTTTATATTATAAATATATTTATTATTATAGATAAATTTTTATTTATATATCTTATATCTTATCTTTATTAATATTAATTTTTAAGAATAAAAAATAATAAGATATTATTTTACCTTTAATTTATCTACCTTAAAGAAGATTTTTTAATATAAAATAATTATAATAATTAAGATTAAAGTATCTATTTTTAAATAAATCTCTTTTATAAGATTAAAATTAATTAAGAGTAATACCTCTTAAAAGAATTATTTAAATAATTTAAATATTATATAAATAATATTATTTAATATTAACTTTCCTTCTTTAATACTTAAGTACTCCTTTATTAAATAATTTATAAGAGTTTTAATAATAAAGAAGTAATATTTAATAAATTATCTATAAAATTTAATAAATCTTAAGAAGATTTTAATATCTTTTATATTTTTTAATTTAAATTAATTTATCATAATTTTAATATAAAATAAGTTTATTTATAATATAATTAAGAAACTTTACTTTAAATATTATAAATTTATATTTCTTAAGATTAATATAAGGCTTAAATTCTTAGAATTATTAAAATATTACTTTTATTACTTTAATATAAGAGTCCTTATCTTAAGAATAGATAAGGATATTATTAAGATAAATTATATATATTATATTAAAAAGGCTTATTAATACCTTATTAATATATACTTAAAATAAGGTAAAAATATTAATAAATTTAAAAGGTATAATTAAATACTTAAAATAATTATATCTTATATAAAATATTATCTTCTATTTATCTCCCTTCTTAATTTATAATTAATAGTAGATATCTTTAAGATTTAACTTAACTAAGTATTTTATATTAATTAATCTTATTAATATCTTATTAATTAATAATAATAAGTATTAATTCTTAATTATAATCTTATTAAGTACTTTATAATTAATATATAATTATAATATCTTATCCTTCTTAAGGATAAATGATATTAATATACTTATTAAGCTTATAAAGTAATAGATCTAAACTTTTTTAATACTTATTTATAATATTTCTTTAATACGCGGAGCTCCCTTTTTAATAAATTATATAAAAGTTTAAAAGAATATTCTTTATCCTCCTTAATATTAATATTATAATATTAATATATATAATTTAAAAGTATATTAATATTCTTAATTAAAAAGATATCTTAAAAGATATTAAATTCCTTTAATAATTTTAAATATATCTTTAAGTACTTAAGTTCTTTATTAAGGTTTATCCTTAAGTATATAATAATATATATAATATTCTTAAATAGTTTATAAGGTCTTCCTTAATATTAATATTTTAAATTATATTTTTTTAACTTAATAAGGAATTATTAATTCTAATAAATTAATCTACTTAAGAATTTTACTCCTTAAGTTATATATAGCTTAAGTAGAAATTATAATTAAAATCTATAATAATATAAAAGGTACCTTAATAATATTATATAACCCCTTATAAATTAATTTAGACTAACTATTAAGTTAGGATTTAATTTTAACTTATAGTATTAACTCGCCTAGCCTTTTAGCGCGTTACTATTAATAGTATATTTCATAATACTTGATTCTAACCTTTGGAATCGAATCGCTAAGAATTAGTGGCTTGGCGCTAAATTCGATTCCTCGCGGTTAATCTAAATTTATTAATTTAAGTACTTATTAATAATATAAGGTTATTAACCTTCTTATATAATATATTATTAAAGTTAGGATCTATATCCTATTTATACTCCTTAATTTAGTATATATTAATATAATTAATAATAATACTTAAATTAATTAATATAATATATTCTTTTAAAGAGTACTTAAGCCTTATTTATATAATAATTATAAGTCTCTTTATTTACTTCCTTCCTTATATTATTATAATAAATATAATAATAATATTTAAGGATTTTTTAAGTCTATTATCTTCCTTATAAGCTTATTAATTATAGTACTTATTATAATTATAATATTATTAAGGTAATTTCTAGTAATATAACCTTTCTTATAATAATAGTATAATTTTATATTAGGATTAATTAACTTCCTAGAATTTAACTTATCTTATTATTATAATATAATAGATTTATAATTATCCTAGCCTTCTTATTTAATATAAGGGTTATCTTTCTTACCTCTTTCATAAAAACTCTTTCTTCCTTAGAATAGTAATAAGTTTAATTAAAAATAACCTCTCTTAATTATAATAATCTTAGACTTATTACATGTAAGATATATTACTTATAACTCTATTTAATTTATTAATATAACTAGAAAATACCTATAAAAATCTAGATTTTTATATATATTAAGTAATTCACCTCTACTACCTAGTAATTATAAGTCTTAGCGTACTTAGTACATAGATTTTAATATATAAACTCATGGAATTAGTTATATCTTTATCGCTAATTAGCTAATTTATATTATTTTAGGAGCGGTTTACAATATAAGCCTATATATATTATTTATAGGATTTATATATATATTATAATTAGTAGACGTTAATTAGTTAGTAAGATAGTAGTATACTTAAATATATTAGTAATATCTTAGTAATATCTTAGCGTAGTTAGATATATAGATTTAATATATAAATCAATGGAATTAGTTATATCTTCTTATACTAATAAGCTAATTAATATTATTTTAGGATATATTTACTTTATAAGCCTATATATATTATTTACTCTATTTATATATATATTATAATAAGTAGACGCTAATTAGTTAGTTAGTAATAAGTATAAGTATAATAGATAAATTAGTACTAAGAAATATAGATTTAGTAGCTAAACTTATTAAATTAGTTATATCTTTTTTATTAATTAGCTAATTTATATAATTTTTAGTATATATTACTTTATAGACTAATACGTATAATATATACTACTTAGATATATATTATAATAAGTAGATATTAATTAATTAGCAAGATAGTAGTATACTTAGGTAATATCTTAGCGTAGTTACGTCGCATGGATTTTAGTATATAAACTTATATTTCTAAATATATCTTTATTACTAATTAGCTAATTCATGTTATTTAGGAGGCTTTTTACTCCGTAGGCCTATGTATATTATTTAGTAGATGTTAATTAATTAGTATATTAAGGTATACTTAGGTATATTAGTAATATATTAGTAATATCTTAGTAATATCTTATTATATAGATTCTAGTATATAAAGTTATTAGTTTATATATATCTTTTATATTAATAGGCTAATTAATATAATCTTTAAGGTCTTAAGTAATATAAAGTTATACGTATCTTTTAATATTCACTAATCAAAACTATATATAAGGGTATATACGTAGGTATAATACATAAATACTATTACTAAAGATATTAATATTCCGCTAAAAAATGCTAAAACTACTACTAGGCCTATTATTATAATTACAGACTTTTAGACTAATAGATAAGTATAGATAAAAGCGGGAGGTCTTTAGGATTTAAATATCTAAATATTCTATTATAGTAAAGAGATAAGAATATCTCTTATTTTAGGAATATTTAATTATATAGTAATAAGATTATATAAGTCTTAATATAGTTTATTTAATAGGTTATTATATAATATATAATCTATAAGTAAATTAAGTTACTACTTTATAATTAATAAATCTCTTTATTATAATAGAATATTAAGATATTAGAATCTTTACTCTTATCTAAGCTTATTAATTAGTTAAAAGTCCCTAATTATAACCTTAGGCCTAGTGGTTTTTTTAGTAAAATATTAAGATTTTTAGTAATAGTATCTACGTATTATATATACCTACGTATATAATTTTAATTAGCTAATAATAAAAGATATACCTAAGCTATTACTATCTAATAATATAAAAATTATATTATATTACTTATTAATATAAAAAATATATTTATAGATAAGACTTAGTAACTAAAATCCATGTAATATAACTATGTTAAGATATTACTAAGGCCTTACTAAAATACCTAAGTATATCTTAATATAATAATCAATTAACGTCCACTTATTATAATATATATGCAAATCGTGCAAATGATATATATAGGCCTACGGAGTAGTATACTCCTAAAATCATGTAAATTAGCCTGTTAACAATAAAGATATAACTAATTCTATAAGTTTATATACCTAAATTCATATACTAACTACGCTAAGACGTTACTAAGAAATTACTAGGATATAATTTAATTTAGGACTAGCGTAGTTTCTAATAGACCTCTTAGGTAACTTTCCTTTATTTATACTTATAGTACTAAGCTTATACGTATAGATTATATAAATAAGATAGAATCTACTTAAAAAACAAGTAATAAATTTTTAACTCTTATATCTAATAATAATACTTTAAATAAGTCTTATTAAAGAGCTTATATAATAATATAATTATTAAGGTATTAATAATTATTAATACTTTAATAATTATTTAATAACTTAATTAAAAGGATTTAATAGAAGTTATAGATTTTACTCTATCTTAATAAAGATATAAAATATATATAAATCTATTAAATAACTCTACCTTCTTATTAATATCTAATATCCTTTAAAAAGAAATAGATACCTTATAAAAGGAATATAAATATATTAAGGGAATATTCCTATTAAGACTATTTAATTAATAAATTATCTTTAAGAATATTATTAGGATTATATAAAAGGGGCTTATAAATAACCTTTTAAATTTATACCTTAAATGTAGTTAATTAATCCTAAATTTTTATTACTTTATAAGAGTATATAAGTTTATTATAAATTAAAATATCAAAAATTATATAAAAATTAATAAAAAATAATAAAAAATCTATATCTTATAATTAATAAATTAATAAGGGGAGACCCTTATAATAAAATATTAAAAGAGGTTAAATTAAGATTTATACCTAGTAGGTTAGGTATAAAGATCTTATTCTTATTAAAGTAATAATTAAGTATATCTTCTTTAAGAGAGTAAGTTAAATATTAAATATTTTATTATTTATATTTTATTAATTAAATAAGTTAATATTAAAATATCTTAATTATTAATTAAAGTAATATTATAATAAGGAAATAACTTATATTTATAAGGGTTATTAAATAAGTTCTTATACCTCTTATTAATTAGGAGTAATTTAGTATAAAAAGTAATAAACTCCTTATTATTATTAAGTATACTTAATTATAATTAAAGTAAGCTATTATAAAGGAATGTTAAAAAGAATTTAAAGATTACCTTAATTTTCTTAAATAGTAATATAAAGTATTAGCTTAGGCTTATATTATTATTATATATAATATTTTATCCTAATAATAACCCATTTTATTATAAATTTAAAGTATATTAATATTTATAAATATTATTCTAATTACTTTAATATTATATAAAGTACTTCTTAAAGGATTTATCTATTTATTAATAACTTAACTTAGAATAGTAATATCTTTTATATTTAAATTATTTTAATTAATAAATACCTTAATTATAAGGGATATATTTAATTTACCTTTAATAAAAGTCGATTTAATTAATAAGTTAAAGATTCTAAATCTATTAAAATATTATAATAAATAAAAATTCAATATTATTAA